>JADMIO012752705.1_pt1 | contig 125189 bp, 99 predicted proteins | sample 8958161 | NCBI WGS metagenome assembly JADMIO01 (sample SAMN16585339, study PRJNA669376) | soil metagenome | isolation source: Crop rotation soil | place: USA: Cullars Rotation, Alabama | collected 2011
CGGGCTCGAACTCGAAGGGTCCGGTAAGGGGAGTGGTCGAGTGCGCAAGCTTGTTGATGACGACATTGACCATTCGGCCGTTGCGCGTGATCTCCTTCGTCTCCGAAACAAGCTCGAAGCCGTAAGGCGCCTTCCCGCCGACGTACCCGCCCAATTCGCGCTGAAGGTTCTTCGTGTCGAGAATCTTCGCCGACTTCAGCGAAGATTCTTTGTGCGACGCGTCGAGCCGCATAATCAGGTGAATCAGGTCCATGACGTTTCCCTGCCGGAAGACGCCTTCCTGAGTGGAAACAATCGTCACGCCCAGGGCGAGCAATTCCGAGACAATCGGAATCGCGTCCATGACCTTCAGGCGCGAGAAGCGCGACACGTCATAGACAATGATCATGTTGAGCCGCCCGGCGCGGCATTCGTTCAGGATGCGTTCGAACTCCGGGCGCTCCGCCGTCCCGAACGCCGACGTGCCCGGCGCTTCGCTGAAATGCCCGACGAACCTGAACCGGCCCCCGTCGCGCTCGACTTCGCGCTGAAGGTCGGCCGCCTTGTCTTCGTTGGCGCTACGCTGTGTCGCTGGGCTTGCTGCGCTCGAATTCTCGCGCTCGCGCGACTGACGGTCGTAAGCACCCGCGTACGTGTCCACCCCGGTCACAACCCCTTGTGTCATGTCGGCGACCCTACGCCCCCAACTGAGAGAACTCAAAGGTTACCCCAGTTGGGGCACTACTCCCGAAAACCGCTTCTGACCTGGGAAAACGTGAAGCCCCGGGGCATCCGCTGAGGGTTGCCGCCGGGGCTTCGGTGTGTCCGTCAGTACGGGCCATAGAGGGGCGTCGTGTAACCCACCCAGGGCGATTGCTCCGGCACGGGGAAGCCGCGCCACGCCTTCGGGACGTCGCGGTGAGTTCAGGCTTTTTCATATCTCATTGCCCCCGGACGAGCGTCTGCTCCGCCATTCGCCGTCCGCCGTGCCAATCGGATCAGCCGTCCAAATGCGGGATTTTCGTTAGTCGGAGGCCAAACGGCATTGAGCGTCAGCATATCATCAGCGAGCTGAAGAAAGACAATCCCCGATCCGCTCCACGTGTTGCCCCAGCAATCAGCGCGACCTTGCCCCTCCAACGTCATCTCGTTCTCCGCTCATGAGCTCAGCCACTGGCGAGCGGCATCGCATTCTTCGCATCCCGCCTCTGGCGGATGCAGGAAGATCAACGGATCTCGGCCCAGTTGACCCAGGGCTGTCGCCACAATGTCGCGGGAGCGGATCAACCGAGCAAAGGCATGACCGACTGGACCTTCCTTCTGAAGGCTCTTCTCCTTGAGCCACCTGTCCGCCAAGGCAAAGCGCTCACAGCAGTGGTCATTCTCGAGATAATCGACGCGTACCAACTTGCCATCCTGAAGAATGGTGCAGTGTCTCGGCACCCCATAGGGAACCTTTGCCATCAACTCGGCAAGATGCAGCGTCGTGTTGGCATCGTGTCCCACGCCGAGGAGAAGTACCTGCCCATCGAGTTCATGGACACGGGCGACCGGGCTTGCAGGCGAGTGAGGTGGCAGGGGCAATGGATCAGAGATGATCTGCTCTGCCTGTGGCCCCGCTGCCGCAAAGGCAAATGGATGGGCGCTGCGCTTTACATTTGGCAGGCGCCAGAATGTGTCAGAGACAACTCCAAGGTCCGGTGTAACGGGCGACGTGGCAGGATCGAACGGCTCGTCGTCCAGACCTGACCACGAGGGCATGACGAGCGTCCCTCCCGGACCCAGCGCAGCACGCAGGGCCTCGATCAGTCCAAGTGGCCCATCTTCGAGGGGCCGGACGCTACGGAAGGAGCTGTGGACCAGCAGCACACCGCCGGGGGTAACCCCAAGGTTGAGAAGCTGACCGATGAGCTCGGCTTTTCGCCATTCGTATTGCACGACATTGCACTCCACCGCTGATGACATCAGTCGATCATAGCACGATCAACGGCACTGTTGCAAATAGTCGGTGGTGATAAACTTATCATCCCCTTTTGCTGATGGAGCTGCACATGAACCCATTCAAAGGCCGGCATTTTCAGCGTGACATCATTCTGTGGGCCGTACGCTGGTACTGCAAATACGGCATCAGTTACCGTGAGCTGCAGGTCGACGGATCTTTTCCGCTGCATAACCCTGCTTCGGGGTCATTATAGCGATTTTTTCGGTATATCCATCCTTTTTCGCACGATATACAGGATTTTGCCAAAGGGTTCGTGTAGACTTTCCTTGGTGTATCCAACGGCGTCAGCCGGGCAGGATAGGTGAAGTAGGCCCACCCGCGAGCGGGTGTTCCTTCTTCACTGTCCCTTATTCGCACCTGGCGGTGCTCAACGGGAATCCTGCTCTGCGAGGCTGGCCGGCTACCGCCGGCGTAACAGATGAGGGCAAGCGGATGGCTGATGAAACCAAGCCAACCAGGAAGGGCAGCCCACCTATCAAGGTGTACTGCCTTCCAGACGAACGAAGAGCGATTGAGGAAAAGGCGGCGGCGGCCGAGAGAGAATATTCAGGCCAGTTATGCTTTCTGGCCTGTAACAAAGGACATTAAGTAAAGACAGATAAACGTAGACTAAAACGTGGTCGCATCAGGGTGCTGGCTTTTCAAGTTCCTTAAGAATGGCCTCAATTTTCTCTATACACTCAGTTGGAACACGAGACCTGTCCAGGTTAAGCACCATTTTATCGCCCTTATACAATACTGTCGCTCCAGGAGCAAACTGATGTCGTGAGCTTAAACTAGTTCTTGATGCAGATGACGTTTTAAGCACAGAAGTTAAAAGAGTGATAACTTCTTCAGCTTCAAATATCACCCCAGCTTTTTTCTGCTCATGAAGGTTAGATGCCTGCTGCTTAAGTAATTCCTCTTTATCTGTAAAGGCTTTTTGAAGTGCATCACCTGACCGGGCAGATAGTTCACCGGGGTGAGAAAAAAGAGCAACAACTGATTTAGGCAATTTGGCGGTGTTGATACAGCGGGTAATAATCTTACGTGAAATATTTTCCGCATCAGCCAGCGCAGAAATATTTCCAGCAAATTCATTCTGCAATCGGCTTGCATAACGCTGACCACGTTCATAAGCACTTGTTGGGCGATAATCGTTACCCAATCTGGATAATGCAGCCATCTGCTCATCATCCAGCTCGCCAACCAGAACACGATAATCACTTTCGGTAAGTGCAGCAGCTTTACGACGGCGACTCCCATCGGCAATTTCTATGACACCAGATACTCTTCGACCGAACGCCGGTGTCTGTTGACCAGTCAGTAGAAAAGAAGGGATGAGATCATCCAGTGCGTCCTCAGTAAGCAGCTCCTGGTCACGTTCATTACCTGACCATACCCGAGAGGTCTTCTCAACACTATCACCCCGGAGCACTTCAAGAGTAAACTTCACATCCCGACCACATACAGGCAAAGTAATGGCATTACCGCGAGCCATTACTCCTACGCGCGCAATTAACGAATCCACCATCGGGGCAGCTGGTGTCGATAACGAAGTATCTTCAACCGGTTGAGTATTGAGCGTATGTTTTGGAATAACAGGCGCACGCTTCATTATCTAATCTCCCAGCGTGGTTTAATCAGACGATCGAAAATTTCATTGCAGACAGGTTCCCAAATAGAAAGAGCATTTCTCCAGGCACCAGTTGAAGAGCGTTGATCAATGGCCTGTTCAAAAACAGTTCTCATCCGGATCTGACCTTTACCAACTTCATCCGTTTCACGTACAACATTTTTTAGAACCATGCTTCCCCAGGCATCCCGAATTTGCTCCTCCATCCACGGGGACTGAGAGCCATTACTATTGCTGTATTTGGTAAGCAAAATACGTACATCAGGCTCGAACCCTTTAAGATCAACGTTCTTGAGCAGATCACGAAGCATATCGAAAAACTGCAGTGCGGAGGTGTAGTCAAACAACTCAGCAGGCGTGGGAACAATCAGCACATCAGCAGCACATACGACATTAATCGTGCCGATACCCAGGTTAGGCGCGCTGTCAATAACTATGACATCATAGTCATGAGCAACAGTTTCAATGGCCAGTCGGAGCATCAGGTGTGGATCGGTGGGCAGTTTACCTTCATCAAATTTGCCCATTAACTCAGTTTCAATACGGTGCAGAGCCAGACAGGAAGGAATAATGTCAAGCCCCGGCCAGCAAGTGGGCTTTATTGCATAAGTGACATCGTCCTTTTCCCCAAGATAGAAAGGCAGGAGAGTGTCTTCTGCATGAATATGAAGATCTGGTACCCATCCGTGATACATTGAGGCTGTTCCCTGGGGGTCGTTACCTTCCACGAGCAAAACACGTAGCCCCTTCAGAGCCAGATCCTGAGCAAGATGAACAGAAACTGAGGTTTTGTAAACGCCTCCTTTATGGGCAGCAACCCCGATCACCGGTGGAAATACGTCTTCAGCACGTCGCAATCGCGTACCAAACACATCACGCATATGATTAATTTGTTCAATTGTATAACCAACACGTTGCTCAACCCGTCCTCGAATTTCCATATCCGGGTGCGGTAGTCGCCCTGCTTTCTCGGCATCTCTGATAGCCTGAGAAGAAACCCCAACTAAATCCGCTGCTTCACCTATTCTCCAGCGCCGGGTTATTTTCCTCGCTTCCGGGCTGTCATCATTAAACTGTGCAATGGCGATAGCCTTCGTCATTTCATGACCAGCGTTTATGCACTGGTTAAGTGTTTCCATGAGTTTCATTCTGAACATCCTTTAATCATTGCTTTGCGTTTTTTTATTAAATCTTGCAATTTACTGCAAAGCAACAACAAAATCGCAAAGTCATCAAAAAACCGCAAAGTTGTTTAAAATAAGAGCAACACTACAAAAGGAGATAAGAAGAGCACATACCTCAGTCACTTATTATCACTAGCGCTCGCCGCAGCCGTGTAACCGAGCATAGCGAGCGAACTGGCGAGGAAGCAAAGAAGAACTGTTCTGTCAGATAGCTCTTACGCTCAGCGCAAGAAGAAATATCCACCGTGGGAAAAACTCCAGGTAGAGGTACACACGCGGATAGCCAATTCAGAGTAATAAACTGTGATAATCAACCCTCATCAATGATGACGAACTAACCCCCGATATCAAGTCACATGACGAAGGGAAAGAGAAGGAAATCAACTGTGACAAACTGCCCTCAAATTTGGCTTCCTTAAAAATTACAGTTCAAAAAGTATGAGAAAATCCATGCAGGCTGAAGGAAACAGCAAAACTGTGACAAATTACCCTCAGTAGGTCAGAACAAATGTGACGAACCACCCTCAAATCTGTGACAGATAACCCTCAGACTATCCTGTCGTCATGGAAGTGATATCGCGGAAGGAAAATACGATATGAGTCGTCTGGCGGCCTTTCTTTTTCTCAATGTATGAGAGGCGCATTGGAGTTCTGCTGTTGATCTCATTAACACAGACCTGCAGGAAGCGGCGGCGGAAGTCAGGCATACGCTGGTAACTTTGAGGCAGCTGGTAACGCTCTATGATCCAGTCGATTTTCAGAGAGACGATGCCTGAGCCATCCGGCTTACGATACTGACACAGGGATTCGTATAAACGCATGGCATACGGATTGGTGATTTCTTTTGTTTCACTAAGCCGAAACTGCGTAAACCGGTTCTGTAACCCGATAAAGAAGGGAATGAGATATGGGTTGATATGTACACTGTAAAGCCCTCTGGATGGACTGTGCGCACGTTTGATAAACCAAGGAAAAGATTCATAGCCTTTTTCATCGCCGGCATCCTCTTCAGGGCGATAAAAAACCACTTCCTTCCCCGCGAAACTCTTCAATGCCTGCCGTATATCCTTACTGGCTTCCGCAGAGGTCAATCCGAATATTTCAGCATATTTAGCAACATGGATCTCGCAGATACCGTCATGTTCCTGTAGGGTGCCATCAGATTTTCTGATCTGGTCAACGAACAGATACAGCATACGTTTTTGATCCCGGGAGAGACTATATGCCGCCTCAGTGAGGTCGTTTGACTGGACGATTCGCGGGCTATTTTTACGTTTCTTGTGATTGATAACCGCTGTTTCCGCCATGACAGATCCATGTGAAGTGTGACAAGTTTTTAGATTGTCACACTAAATAAAAAAGAGTCAATAAGCAGGGATAACTTTGTGAAAAAACAGCTTCTTCTGAGGGCAATTTGTCACAGGGTTAAGGGCAATTTGTCACAGACAGGACTGTCATTTGAGGGTGATTTGTCACACTGAAAGGGCAATTTGTCACAACACCTTCTCTAGAACCAGCATGGATAAAGGCCTACAAGGCGCTCTAAAAAAGAAGATCTAAAAACTATAAAAAAAATAATTATAAAAATATCCCCGTGGATAAGTGGATAACCCCAAGGGAAGTTTTTTCAGGCATCGTGTGTAAGCAGAATATATAAGTGCTGTTCCCTGGTGCTTCCTCGCTCACTCGACCGGGAGGGTTCGAGAAGGGGGGGCACCCCCCTTCGGCGTGCGCGGTCACGCGCACAGGGCGCAGCCCTGGTTAAAAACAAGGTTTATAAATATTGGTTTAAAAGCAGGTTAAAAGACAGGTTAGCGGTGGCCGAAAAACGGGCGGAAACCCTTGCAAATGCTGGATTTTCTGCCTGTGGACAGCCCCTCAAATGTCAATAGGTGCGCCCCTCATCTGTCAGCACTCTGCCCCTCAAGTGTCAAGGATCGCGCCCCTCATCTGTCAGTAGTCGCGCCCCTCAAGTGTCAATACCGCAGGGCACTTATCCCCAGGCTTGTCCACATCATCTGTGGGAAACTCGCGTAAAATCAGGCGTTTTCGCCGATTTGCGAGGCTGGCCAGCTCCACGTCGCCGGCCGAAATCGAGCCTGCCCCTCATCTGTCAACGCCGCGCCGGGTGAGTCGGCCCCTCAAGTGTCAACGTCCGCCCCTCATCTGTCAGTGAGGGCCAAGTTTTCCGCGAGGTATCCACAACGCCGGCGGCCGGCCGCGGTGTCTCGCACACGGCTTCGACGGCGTTTCTGGCGCGTTTGCAGGGCCATAGACGGCCGCCAGCCCAGCGGCGAGGGCAACCAGCCGAGGGCTTCGCCCTGTCGCTCGACTGCGGCGAGCACTACTGGCTGTAAAAGGACAGACCACATCATGGTTCTGTGTTCATTAGGTTGTTCTGTCCATTGCTGACATAATCCGCTCCACTTCAACGTAACACCGCACGAAGATTTCTATTGTTCCTGAAGGCATATTCAAATCGTTTTCGTTACCGCTTGCAGGCATCATGACAGAACACTACTTCCTATAAACGCTACACAGGCTCCTGAGATTAATAATGCGGATCTCTACGATAATGGGAGATTTTCCCGACTGTTTCGTTCGCTTCTCAGTGGATAACAGCCAGCTTCTCTGTTTAACAGACAAAAACAGCATATCCACTCAGTTCCACATTTCCATATAAAGGCCAAGGCATTTATTCTCAGGATAATTGTTTCAGCATCGCAACCGCATCAGACTCCGGCATCGCAAACTGCACCCGGTGCCGGGCAGCCACATCCAGCGCAAAAACCTTCGTGTAGACTTCCGTTGAACTGATGGACTTATGTCCCATCAGGCTTTGCAGAACTTTCAGCGGTATACCGGCATACAGCATGTGCATCGCATAGGAATGGCGGAACGTATGTGGTGTGACCGGAACAGAGAACGTCACACCGTCAGCAGCAGCGGCGGCAACCGCCTCCCCAATCCAGGTCCTGACCGTTCTGTCCGTCACTTCCCAGATCCGCGCTTTCTCTGTCCTTCCTGTGCGACGGTTACGCCGCTCCATGAGCTTATCGGGTCCACTCGCGAACGCAGAAAGGCCCACCCGAAGGTGAGCCAGTGTGATTACATTTGCGGCCTAACTGTGGCCAGTCCAGTTACGCTGGAGTCACTAGTATTTAGGTGACACTATAGAAGCGGCCGCGACAACTTGTCCACGTGGAATTCTAAGCTTAGGATCCCAATGTGCTGGAAAGGAGATCGTGGCGGCGATTATGGATTGGCGTGACGCGGACAATAACGTCACTCCAAATGGCGCGGAGGCTGAATATTACGCATCGCTGCAGCCCCCGTACATTCCCCGGAACGGTCCCTTCCAGACGTTGCGGGAGTTGCTAATGGTGCGAGGCGTGACGCGCGAGTTGTTCCTGGGTGAGGATGCCAACCAAAACGGATTGCTCGATGCCTCGGAGGATGATGGCAAAAAGTCCGAGCCTCCTGACAATCATGACGGCATTCTGGACGCAGGTTGGTCGGGTTTGTTAACTGTGGATTCTTCTGTTCAAAACAAGAGCGCGAGCGGCACGGACCGTGTGGACATTAAAAATGCCAGCGAGGCGGACCTGGCGAACGTCAAGGGCCTGTCGAAGGACATCGCGCGAGCAATTGTGGCTTGGCGGAACCAAAACCAGCTCGAGAGCCTCGCGGACCTGCTTGACGTTACCGCATTGCAGCCGGCGCCCGCGGGGACGCAAAATAACAATCCTCCGCGCACGACGGGACGGACGTCCGCGAGCCGGACCGGCCAGCCACAATCAAACAGCAACAATCAAAACCTGACGCCGGTTGGGCCGCCTCTTATCGATCAAACGCTGTTGATGGAGATCGCGGATGATTTAACGATCGGTTCAGACGAGGAGTTGCAGGGAGTGGTCAATATCAACACGGCAAGCGTTGAGGTGCTCGCTTGCTTGCCCGGCCTGGACCGGCAACTGGCGCAAGGCATCGTTTCGTACCGAAAGTCCGCCGGGTTTTTTCCGAACATTGCGGGGTTGCTCAAGGTGGATGGGATCAACGCCCAAGTCTTCAAGCAGGTGGCCCCGCGCGTCGCGGCGCGTTCCGAAACCTTCCGCATCCTGAGCGAAGGCCGGGTGCCGTCTTCAGGGGCGCGAAAGCGCCTCGAGGCAGTGGTGCGCCTGGGATCGTTGGATTTCAAACTTTTATCATGGCGGGAGGACTTATGAGCGCGTTGCGATTCCTGAGCCCGAAGCCCCTCTATATCGAGATTGGACATAGCAGCATCAAAATGCTGGATGGAGATGACGGCCTGGAATTATCGCTCGACCGGCAGGAGAATGGCCGACTGACGCCGGTGTGCGCAGAACGTCTGGCATCGAGCGTAAAGGTCTTCCTGAAACGGCATAGTCTTGCGGCGAGTCCCCGGGCCTATTGCGCTTTAGGCGGACGGGGTGTGTCACTACGCAGGTTGGATCTTCCTGCGACGACCAAGGAGGAACTGGGCCGCCTGGTGGAATTGCAGCTCGAACGCGAGTTTCCCGCGCCGCCTTCTGAACTTGCCTGGGGATGGCGCGAGTTGGGGCAAAAGCAATCGGCCGGCAAATCAATTCAGCAAGTCCTGGTGGCGGCGGTCAAACGGGAGGCGGTCCAGGAATACAGCGAAGTGCTGGCGAAGTGCGGAGTCAGTCCTGCTTTTACATTTGGCGCGTTTGCGCGCAATTCGCTGCTGGGCCATACGACCGGCGGAGATTATGCCATTCTGGATATCGGCAAACGCCACTCAGAACTCGTTACCTGCGAAAACGGCATGCCTGCGGGCATACGGGTGCTGCCATGGGGAGGCGAGAATCTCACCTCATCCATTCAACAGCAGATCGGAGGAAGCCATGCAGACGCAGAGAAGGCGAAACTCCAGAAGGACCGGACTGCGGCGGCCGAATCGGCATTTGCGCGGGAACTTGAGGCGCTCGCGGGACTCATTCGTCAGCATTGGAAAGGGGGCAAACTTTTCGTCTGCGGGGAAACGGCCAGGCTGAATGAGTTTCCCCAGCGTTTATCTCGCAACCTGCCCGGAGTTGAGTGCGAACTGATCCGAACTGCGGCAGGCGAAGGGCGCTCGGCCGCCATCCTGGGCTTGAAGCAATCCTGCGAGACGAATGGGAGCGCTCCGCCCCTGGTGCTCCAGGCCAGAGCAGGCGCTGAGCGCGAACTCGCCAACCGCCCCGTGCAATGGAAGTGGGCAGCGCTGGCGGTTGTGTTGCTGGTCGCGGCGATCAGCATGCGCTATATGGAACCGCTGCTCTTCAAAGGACGGGTCGCACAGCGCATTGCTGAAATGAAAGCGTACCGGGAAAAGCTTCCGAGAGTTGAGCGCGAGTTTCTTTTCCTTCAATATCTGAAAACCAACCAACCGCCATACCTCGATCCCCTGGCGCTGGTCGCAAACGCGGCGCCGCAGGGAACCAAGATCGATACCCTGGCGCTGACGCGGCGCGGCGACCTCTCACTGCGGGCGACGATGCGGGATTTTCAGCAGGCAGTGGATTTCCGGTCGAAGATTATTGGCTCCGGCTACTTCAGCAACGTCGTGGTCGAGGAACAAACTCCGTCGCCGGACAGACAGAAGATGACGGTGCGGATCACAGGACAATGGACTCCGGGAGTGGAGAGCCGGTCCGTGGACGGCGTTTTGAAGGCCACAGAGAAACCGAAACCAGGCAATAGGCCATCGCCCCCTGCGACCGCTCCGGCACCCACTGCGAGAAGCTCAAAGACCGGAGCAGCCCCTGCCCCGCTGCCTCCCGAACCTCAGGAGTGAACATGCCAGCTTTGAATCAAAGAGAAAAAAGGACGATCCAGTTTGCGGCAATTGGCCTCACTGCGTATTTAGTCCTCTTTTTCGGCCTTAAACTCGTCAACAAGATGGAGCGCACGCGACGCGATTATGCAGATCTGCAAACGGAGGCCCTCCGATTGAAGCGGGAAATTGCGCCTTACGAGAATCGGGTGTTGCTGACGCAGAAGTTGAAGGAATTGTTCCATATCGACCCCCAAAAACTATCAAAGACCACGATCGTGGCGGAGGCGAGCGCAGCGATTCAAAAAGTGGCGGGAAACGGCGGAGTGCAACTGGGACCGATCCGCGAATCAGGAGGCCGCGCCTCGGCTAAGGAAGCGGCCTCAATGCAGCTTCAAGGGACCGGCCCGGTGCAGGCCATCATGACCTTGCTGCACAAAATTGACACTTTGGGCTACCCACTCATCGTGGATTCGCTGCAGTTCAGCCCTGATCCCACGAAACCAGGAATGCTCAAGGTGAACATGACGATCGTGATCCTGGATTTCGAGCAATGGAAGAAAGAGGAGGGGCCCAGTGCTTGAGAAGTTGAATCCTGTGCTCCGCCTCGTGTGCCTCGCGCTGGCGGGCTTGGTTGTCTATCAGGGATCGCGAGTTCTGTTGCGAAAGGACCCGTTGAAAGATTTGAATTTGGGAATGGGCATGGTGCTGGAGGAGCAACCCAAGTCCACGAGCACGAACGCAACCGGGACGGGACCAAAGCCGCCGGTCTCCCGGGCTGGAGGGCCCGCTATGGCGATGGCGGCGGCCGCTTTGCCCACAAACATCCAGATGCGGATCGACCGGGTGGTTGAGAGCGAGATATTGGGCATGGTGCAGCGGCCGATGCCGACAGCCCTTCTTGGGATTGCAGGCAACCATGCATTCCTGCGAACAGCCAATGGCCAGACAGGGTTGCTCAAAGAAGGGGACGAACTGGGCGGTGTAAAGGTGCTGAAAATAAGCGCGAACCGCGTTTTGGTGGAGGAGAACCAGGAAAAGAAAGAGCTGATGATTTTTTCGGGCTTTGGCAGCGAAACTTTATTACCCAAGGGAGATACGCATTGAAAACAGAAAGCCATCTGAAAACCATTTGTTGGATAGTGGTGACGGCACTGCTTGCCTTCGGCGCTTCGCCACAGGCGCAAGAGGCGGACCCGAACCCCGGGGCAGCGCGCGCCGCAGCGGCTGCGGCTGCTCGCCGTGCAGCGGCGCAAAATCAACCAGCGCCTGCTCCAGCAACAGGCATCAAGCCAGCGCCCGCAGGTGATGCGTCCCCGCCGATTACGGTGGCGGCGCCGCAAGGACCGCCGAGCAACCAGAACCCGGAGGCCGACGTGGTGGGGCCTAACGACGAAATCCAACTGAGCTTTCAGAGCGCCAACATTGAGCTAGTGGTTCAGTGGCTGGCCAAGACGACGGGCAAAAGCGTTGTCAAACATCCTCGGGCGCAATGTCAGTTAACCATTGTCAGTTCAAAAAAGTTGAAGGCTCGGGATGCGATCAACCTGGTTTACCGCGCCCTGGCCCTCGAAGGATTCACTACGATTGAATCCAGCAAATCGATTCTGATCGTGCCTGAAGGCCAGGAACCGAAATTGAACCCGGAGTTGGTGGATGCGAAACAAACCGAGTTGCCCGACGGCCGGCAGAAGCTCATCAAAATTTTCCCGCTCGAAAACATTCAGGCAGCCGAGGCACGCGACAAGATCAAGGGCGTGTTGTCGGAAAAGGCGACAGTGGAGATATCCGACCGCGCCAATCAACTGATCATAACCGATTACACCGATAATATCCGCCTGGCCGGAGAACTGCTCAAGGCATTGGACGTGGCCTCAGGGGGTGATACGGTCATCGAGTTCTTCCCCTTGAAATATTCCGAGGCGGAGGAATTGGGTAACTTACTCAGCGCGATTTTGAATTCCCAACCGGCGCCGCCGGCCGCCTCATCCACCCGGCCGATGACGCGGAGCAGTTCCAGTTCCGGTCCCATGTTCGGGCCTCCGTTCATGAGCAGCAACCCCGACATGTCGAGTTCATCCTCCTCTTCCTCATCCACCCCGCCTGGCGGAGCCAACGCCGGAACGATGGCCAACCAAGCCGTGAAGATTTGGCCGGACCGAGTTTCCAACCGTCTGATTGTGGCCGCGCAACGGTCGAAGATGGCGGAGGTGAAGAGGTTGCTGGAAACCCTCGATACGGAAAAGCCGCAGGACGTGGCGATACGCACGCTCCCATTGAAGAATGTAAGCGCGGAGGATTTGGTGAGGGATCTGGCGCCGCTCTACCAGAAGATGAGCGGCAAATCGCTGAAGGAAATGATTGAGATTTCAGCCAACACCCGGGCGAATTCACTGATTGTTTTGTCGAGCGAATCCAATTTCAAGATGATCGAAAAGTTGATCACCACCCTGGACACCGAGGACGCGCAGGAAAAGGCGATGCGAAGTTTTCCGCTCAAGAATGCGGATGCCGAAGACGTCGCCAAGCAGTTGCAGGATTTGAACCAGGACCAGAGCAACAATCGCTACCCATTTTACTATTACTCTTACTCGATGTCCGATCGGCCTGCCAAAAAATCAAATTTTGTCGCGGATCGGCGGCGCAACACTGTGATCGTGCAAGCAGCGCCGACGTCAATGGAAAGCATCGAGAAATTGATCAAGGCCCTGGATGAACCAGTGAGCGATGACAGCCTGACGCCCCGCATTATCCGGCTGAAATTCGTTAGCGCGACGGATATTGAGGATGTGCTGAACGAATTGTTTCTGAAGAAACAGCAGCAACGCAACTACTGGGATCCGTATGGCTACCCAAACATGGATCGCGGCGACTCACAGAACACGGGCCGGCTTTATGGAAAGGTGCGGATCACGAGCGAACCTTACGCGAACGCCATCATCGTGACTTCCAACTCGAAGGAGAGCATGGGGGCGGTGGAGGAGATCATCAAGCAATTGGACATGCCCTCGCAGGCAGGAGAGACCACTTTGAGAGTCGGGCTGAAATTCGCGAAGGCGGCCACAGTGGCCAACAACATCAACATCCTTTTCGCCAAAAACGGATCGCCACCATTGCGTGGCGGCACGCCTCAGCAAAACCAGCAGCAACCTGCCCAACAGTACCCGCAACAACAGACCCAGACGAGCCAGACCAGTTTCGCCTTGGAACAGGAAGCGAAGGAGGATGGTTACTTCCCATGGCTGGGTGGGCAGCAGGATAATTTCCGTGGATTGGATGGAAAAAATGTGAACCGTCCGGTGAGTGATTTGGTCGGCCGGGTGCGGGTGGTGCCGGATCAGCGCAGCAACTCGCTGTTGATGTCCGCGAATGTCCATTTTTTCCCGGAATTAATAAAACTCGTGGACCAAATGGACGCGCCCACGTCGCAGGTATTGATCGAGGCGCGGCTGGTGGAAGTGTCCAGCGATTTCATGGATAAGCTGGGCGTGCGCTGGTCGCCGGATGGCACAAGAACATTCACCGCAGACGATCTGGATAATTCGTTGCTGGGCCAGGTCAACGGGGATTATCGCAAGGGATTCGGGAGCACCACCACCGTCAATTCTCCTCCGGCGGGCGGCGCGCTCCAGGCATTAACCAGCCTGCGCTCGGGGGTGTTGAGCAGTTCGGTGAGCATGGATTTCCTCATCCAGTTCCTGCGCAAAACGACCGATGCCACGGTGCTCGCGCAGCCGCAGATTAATATCGCCGACAACGAGATTGGAAAGCTGTTCGTCGGCCAGCAGGTTCCGATTCCCGACAACACCCAGATCTCGCAACTAGGCGGGCAGAACACCACGATCCGATACAAAGAAGTGGGCGTCATTTTGGAAGTGACACCACACATCAACAGCACCGGCGACATTGCGCTTAAAATCCGGACGGAGTCTTCGACCATTGTGTCAGGACAATTGGTGCTCGGAGGAGCGATCTTCGATACGCGCAACTTCAAGACGGATCTTACCGCCAAGAATGGGGAGACCTTGGTCCTTGGCGGCATCATCCAGAAGCAAATGTCGGATACTCTGCGCAAAACTCCGATCCTGGGAAGCATTCCGGGGCTGGGCTGGGCGTTCAAAAAGAAAGACAAATCGACGCGCGAAGTCGAGTTGCTGGTGTTTCTCCGACCGAAGATCGTGCGCACTCCAGAGGAGGCGCGCGAACTCATGATCGAGATGGACAAGAAAGCGCCGCTCATCCGGCAATTCCGGGATGTGGAGGAGCATAAGATGGATGAGAAACTGGAAAAGCAACGGATCGAGAAGGATCGCAAGTGAGGTTTGACTCGCCAATGGCATCCGTTCAGGCGAAGCTCATTGCATGCATTTCCCGAGTGGACCTTTGAGTAGGTTGCTCATCCACAGGCTGCGGGTTGCCGCGCTGGCCGCTCTAGGCGTGTCGTTCCTGGTCAGTAGTTTACAAGGGGCCGACGCGCTTCCCAAGCCTTCCCTTTCCGAGGCGGCCGAACTCTTTCGAGCCGGCAAGCGAAAAGAAGCCTTCGCCCTGGTGGAAAAGGCCATCAAAGAGCATCCCAAGAGCGCCCAACCATGGTTCGTGCAGGGGGTCTTCTGGATGGAATCACAGCCGGCCAAGGCGGTCGAGAGTTTCACGAAGGCAGCCAACTTTGAACCTGGACATGGCGAGACTTATCAGAAGCGCGGAGAAGCTCAATTCATGCTCGGCCATTTCAACGAATCGGTTGCCGACTTCGACAAGTTACTCGAATTGGAACCAGACAAACGCCCTTATCACTGGCAGCGGGGAATTTCCTGTTATTACGCGAAGAAATATGAGGAAGGACGCAAGCAATTCGAACTCCATCGGACGGTGAACCCCAACGATGTGGAAAACGCAGTATGGCATTACCTTTGTGTGGCGAAATTGTCCAGCGCTACGAAAGCTCGCGAATCCCTGATTCCGGTCCAGGGAGATGCCCGAGTTCCAATGAGGGAGATTTTCAGCCTGTTTGCCGGCAAGGCTCAACCGCAGGATGTCCTCAAAGCAGCGGGCGGCGGAGGCGGGTTGCTCACCGCTGCCAAACACCAATTGTTTTACGCATACCTTTATCTTGGGCTTTATTATGAAGCGGAAGGAAAGGCGGAGGAAGCTCGGCTAAATATCCTAAAAGCCGCTGCAGATGCGCCTCCGGATTACATGGGCGCGGTGGCGCGGGTGCACGCCAAATTATTCACAGCAGCCGCGAAATGATCGATCAAGTGGGTTGCGAAACGAACGCTTTCTGCTGGTTGAGCGCGCCGAAGAAACCGGCTGCCTTGGCGAGAGTCTCCTGATATTCCGCCTCCGGATTCGAATCGGCCACGATCCCCGCTCCCGCGTGGTAGTAGGCCATTCCCGCTTTGCACAGGGCAGTTCGAATCAGGATGCTAAGCTGGCTCTCTCGATTAAAACCCAGATAGCCGATGGCCCCAGTGTATGGCCCGCGAGTGAGCGGTTCGAGTTCATCAATGATTTCCATCGCGCGGATCTTCGGCGCACCCGTGATGCTTCCGCCAGGAAAGCATTTGGCGAAAGCCTCGAAATGGGTTACTCCAGGCTTAAGTTGGCCCTCGATGGTCGAGACAAGGTGCTGGACCTGAGGATAGCGTTCCAGGAGGAAAATCTCTGGAACTTGAACCGAGCCATAGGCGCAGACGCGGCCCAGGTCGTTCCGCAGCAGGTCGGTAATCATTACCAACTCAGATATTTCCTTGGGACTGGTTTGCAACTCATAGGCTAGCTGCGCATCCCGGATGGCATCGGCAGAACGCGGGCGGGTGCCTTTAATGGGTCGAGTAAGGATATGCGAGCCGCTGAGCCGCAGAAAAAGCTCCGGTGAAGACGAGACCAATTCAAAATCTCCGGCGGCGTAATAGGCGGAGAATGGCGCTGGGGACACGGCCGAGAGCCGGTTGAAAAGCTCGCGCCCAGAGAGGGCGCAAGGCGCTGCGAAGCGTTGGGCCAGATTCACCTGGTAAATATCCCCAGCGCGAATGTAACGCTGCGCCGACTCGACCATCCGAACATAATCAGCTTGGGAAAGGTTCGACTGAATCGAAGTAGGCCGGTTGATCAGCCTTTCTTCAAGTTCAACGTTGTCCGCGGCCTGGATAGCGTCCCGCCAGAATGCAAGTTCTCTCCGGGCCACATCATCCCGGCGAGAGCCGTCCGCGCATAAGCCGGTGGAAATGATCCAGGTCTTCTCAAGCCTATGATCGAAGGCGACCAAGCTACTGTAGAAGCCCACATGCGAATCCGGCAGTTCCAAATCGTTCACCGCGCGGCGCGTCAGTTTCGGTTCCACGAAGTTCTTTAGGTCATAACCCCAAAAACCGAAGCAGCCACCGAGTGGAAAAGGCAGATCCAGTTCGTCGAGAAGCTCGTATTTCGACATCAGCGAATCCAGCAGCCGCCAAGGGTCGCCAAATTGTTCGACCGCGTCGCCACCGCAAAGAGTTTGGCACCTCGAGCCGCGCGAAGCGAAGATGAGAAACGGATGAGCGGCTAGAAAGGAATATCGAACTCGCGGCGAGTCGAACAGCCGGCTACGAAGCAGCGCTATTCCCGCCTGATTGGGCAGCACCCCGGCCACGCGTTCCGGGCAAGGCGCGCACGAGACTTCTTCAATGAAGGGACGCATCGTTCCTGAGCCGAGCATACTGCGTTTCGCGGCGAGGGCAAGCCAGCCAGAACGGAAGAACGGAAGTGCGACGAGCCTTGCATTTTCACGTAGCTGCCCTCAAATACTTCGCATGCGTTCCCTATTAATGTTGACTGCATCGCTCGCTTTGACCATTGCGGTTTCTGCGCAGGATAGACCGACCAACCTGCCACCGAGACGCCCGGAACTTCCCTCGATACTTTCGCCAGAGGTTCATGCTGATCGGACAGTGACATTCCGGCTGCGAGCGACCAATGCACATGAGGTTGCAGTCTCCGGCGAATGGAGCAGCAAAACCACAGCCATGACCAACGATGGCGCGGGCGTCTGGAGCGCAACCTTGGGACCAATCGAATCGGATCTGTATGGGTATGGATTTCTGGTGGACGGGTTGAGGACGCTCGATCCCGCCAACGTGCGCATGAAGCCGATGCGCGCCAACCAGACCAGCATCCTTGACGTGCCTGGGCAGAAACCGTCTCCCTGTGACTGGAGCGCGGAAGTTACGCACGGCGCCGTCCATTTGCATGATTATGCTTCCAAGGCAGCGGGATCTCTCAGACGTTTGCGCGTCTATACGCCAGCGGGATATGGCCGGTCCCGACTGCCGGTGCTTTATCTGTTCCACGGTTTCGGCGACAACGAGGCTACCTGGACGGAACTCGGACGGGCTCATCTCATTCTCGATAATTTGATCGCAGCCAAAAAGGCGAAGCCAATGGTAGTCGTAATGACGGATGGACATCCGGTGGCGCCGGGCTCGCCAGAATCACGCGCTAGCAACCTGAATGCCTTCGAGAAGGACCTCCTTGAGAACGTCATCCCGCTGGTTGAGGCAAACTACAAGGTGAGCGAGCGAAGCAGCGACCGAGCGATTGTTGGGCTTTCAATGGGCGGTCAACAATCGATGGTGATTGGTCTGAGGCACCCCGAATTGTTCGCATGGGTCGGAGGGATGAGCACGGGCGTGAGGGAGGTGGAGCAAACCTTCGGGGACATAACAAAAGATCCCAAACCGATCAACAAAAGCCTAAAGCTCTGCTGGTTCGCCTGTGGTGTGGATGATCAATTGATCGGGCCAAATCGAAAAATGCACGAAATCTTCAATGAGCGCCATATCAAGCACGAGTTTGTCGAGACCTCCGGGAACCATAGCTGGCCAGTATGGAGGCGCTATCTGGCGGATTTCGCCCCACGCCTGTTCAAGTGAGGGCGCAACCTCTGATAAAAACTCTGAGGAAGGGCATGGCCAAACTCGAAGGTGCTGAGCGAGCCTGAGCAGATAATTCCACCAACGCGCTCCATTCGTTGTCTTTCAACGCGCGCGCTTTTATTTTGGATTTGGCGGGGATTGACGTGGAGGCGTCGTGTGAGTGGGCGTCTTTCGAAACAGCTCCACCGGGAAGGCGCGGATCTGTTCCGTTGGTGGTGTAAAAGACATTGGCTCCGCCGGAGGCAGAAAGCTTCAGGCCGTTCTTGGTCTCAATAGTTGGCGCGGCTACTTTCGGATAAAGGCCCGCCGCCTTCAATTGTTCCAGGACGACGGCAGTGCGTTGCGGAAAATAGTTTTTGAGAAGGCGTTGCCGCTCGCTCACCCATTCCCGGTCGCGAGTGTAGGGCGGGCTGCGCCGATAGTAGCCCCAGCGGGCGGATTCAGCGATCATCGCCAGGTCGACCTGTTGAGAGCGCGCGTTCCACCTTTCCGCCACTGCGCCGGGAGTCAACGCGCCGCCATCGAAAAAATGCTTTTGAACGCGGTCCGCGAACGCGAGCCGGAATTCCGCGTTTGAGCGCAATTCCATCGCCAGGCGAAGAGGGGGCACATAGGGATCGCTGATCGTGTCATCGTTCAAACCATGAAGAATCTGTTCTCCATCCCAGACGATATATTGAAAGGGGGAAGGCGGATTGCGACGGCGCAGCGCATACCAATTCTTTTGTTCGCCCCAATCATTGTTGCCTGCGTAATAGTTAAGCAGGAGGTAATCGATGAACTCGGTGATGTCTAAATGCCTCTTGAGCAGTTCGTATTGGTCAGTTCTGGCCAGCCCCGAGATGGAATAAAAGGTCCTGAAAGCGTCCAGCGTCCCGTCCTTGGCGTCGAATTCGTTAATGACGTCGTAGTCCTCACGCGTTCCCCCCAAATAGGCGGCGGCGAAGCTGGCATCGGGCCGCTCGCTGGCATCATAAACGCCCCAATAAAGACCGTTCAGGAACAGGTGCAAGTAACGGCTATGCGGCGCGACCCAGCCCATGGCGCGTTGGGAATCTTTCAGCCAGGCGTCGCGCACCCGTTGCGCCCTGGGCCGCGCCGCGGCGTCCCAATGGATCCAGGAGGTGTTATAGTCAGCGCGAAGGATCAACGTGTCGAATTTGGTTACAGGCGAGTCCGGGAATATCCTGTAATGCAGTTTCGAAGGCCCATATTTGCCGCTGAACACGAGGCGAAAGGAGTGCTTAGGGGATTTGTTTGGGACTCGATTCATGTTTCCCTGGATTCGCAAACCGCAATCGATCTGAAAACCGGGCTCGGTCCCTTGCGAGATGAACTCTGCTGAACAAGGCTTCTGCCATTGCTCTCCCTTCTCCATCGTGTTGAGGTAAATTCCCTGGCTGGGATCAAACAGGTCCGGTTGACGGCAAACGACCGACAATAGAGGCAGCGATTCCAGTGAGGCACGCATGCGGTCCTGATAAGCAGGATCGTCAACGATGCGTGGATCCATTTTGTACGCGGCCGGCAAGCCGCGCCACGTTCGAGGAAGGCCTTCGGGCTGCTCCGGCTGGTGGAGGGTCTGGTTGAGAACGAGGTAGCTCAGTGTGGTTACGGGCGAAACCGGCGACGAACCCTGGAAGGCTGCCGCGCGCAGCAAGGCTGTGTTGGTGAAGACCACCGTTTTCGTGTAGAGCAGGCCATTGGTGGCATTTGGCGCTGTCCCATCCACTGTGAAACGGATGGCTGAGTGGGGACCGGAGTAGTTCAGGGCAACCGCAAAGGGGGCTTCGCAAAGTCCAGCAGGCCGACTGGCGGTAACGCGATGTTTGGCCGGCTTGTCTCCGGCGCCTGCGCGAATGAGGGCCGCAAACAACCCAAATAAAACCAGGGCGGAACGAATTCCCATCCAGATATTGATAGGGAAGCGCACTGCTGGCGGCAACTTCTAACGCTTGTTCGGAGGCGGAGAAAAAAGACTTGAGCCTCATGGCTCCGTTGCACATCTTCCCCGCAGGTAGCCCACCACAAATATGATCTCGGAACACGCAACTGGATGGCTCGGTCTCCCAGTGAAACTCTTCGATGCCGCCGCATCGGAGGAGGGAGCAAGAGATTATGCGAGGACAATTTATCGCCTGGCGCTTGACTGGGACGCGGAGGTGGATTTCCCCACGTTATTCTCGCGTTTCGTGGCAAACCCCGCCGCCGCTCAGACGTCGGCTATAATCATCGGCCAGTTTCACGGAGATGATCCCAGCGCCGGGAGCGGAGAAGTGGTTCAACTGCTCGTGTCGGCCCGAAACAAACTGCCGAATCTGCGCGGGATTTTCCTGGGCGACATGATCAGCGAAGAGAACGAGATTTCGTGGATTGTCCAAAGCGACATATCCCCCCTGCTCACCGCTTATCCTAACCTGGAACATTTGCGCGTCCGCGGCGCGTCGGAATTGAGCCTCGGTGGGCGCTTGGCGCATCAACGGCTTAAATCTCTCACGATCGAGTCGGGAGGTCTGCCTCCACAGATCATCCATGAAATCGCGGACAGCCAATTGCCTGCGCTGGAACATCTCGAACTATGGCTCGGCACTCCGAACTATGGGGGTGACGCAACGATCGAGGACATTCAACCGTTCCTCAAGGGCGGCTTATTTCCAAAACTGAAATACCTGGGCCTGCGTGACAGCGAGTTTGCGGATCAAATCGCGGAAGCTCTCAAGTCCGCGCCGATCGTCACCCAGCTCGAATCTCTCGACCTGTCACTTGGAACGCTTTCCGATGAGGGAGGGAGCGCGCTCCTTGAGAACTCCGGGCTGCAACGCTTGAAACAGCTCGATCTGCACTATCATTACCTTTCGGAAAAAATGATGGCGTCATTGAAGCGAGCGTTTCCCAAGGTGAACCTGGACGAGGCGCAGGGCAGTAAGACTGATCCGGACGAGCGTTATGTGTCAGTGAGCGAATGACCGCCGCCTTTGGCCTGTTTTGCAACCCCGAATCGCGCCGGGTGGAGGGCTTTTCTACCGCGACAGGCCGAATCCTTCGTGAGCGCCCAGCGCTGGCGCCGTGGCAGATCCTGCTGAGCGGACATGCCTGGCAGCAATTTCTGGATCCGCGTCCCCGGTTTCTCCGGCTCGAATCCCCAGGACGGAACTGGCAAGTGGAAAAGTCGCTTCTGCTCGCGGGTTGGACAGTCGAGGATGAGGAAGCGGGGCGACGGTGGAGGCAGTTGCCTCCAGAAGCAGTAGCCCCGCTCTCGCATGAACCTGGCCGGATCGAGCCGATGCGCCAATGGTTCCTGGGTTGGCGACGCACCTTGCTGACTCTGAGCGACTGGGCCAAAGCACGAGGGTTATCTGCCCGCTGGCTCTGCCCTCCAGAGGACGTCATTTGCATGTTCGACAAGGCGGCGTGTCAGGAGAGATTGGAGAACGCCGGCATCGCCGTGCCCCCTGCCCTGGGCATCCCTTCCTGCTTTGATGAGTTGTGGGAGATGATGCGAGCGGCAGGACGCAATCGGATCTTCTTGAAACCATGTCATGGATCATCGGCGTCAGGAGTTGTTGCTTTGGAAACCGGTCGAAACCAGCTCCAGGCATTTAGTTCCACCGAATTGGTGAAGCATGCGCAAGATGGAACGCAACTTTACAACCGGCGGCGGATTCAGACGTGGCGCGGCGCAACCGACGTGCGCAACCTCGTGGACACGATCTGCCGCGAACGTTGCCTCGCGCAGGTGTGGATTCCAAAAGCAGGGCTGCGCGGGAAACCATTTGATGTTCGGGTGGTGGTAATCGGCGGCAAGGCTCGACACGTGATGGTGCGACTTGGCAATGGACCTATCACGAACTCGCAACTCCTGGGTGGAAAGGCGGAACCTGAAATTCTCGAGCGGCGCTTGGGCGAGGAAGCATGGACGGAAATGCTCCGCCTGTGCGAGCGAGCTTTATCGCAGGCGTTCCCTGATAGTCTTTATGCGGGTTGCGATGTTCTGATTGAGCCGGATTTCAAAACCGCCCACATCCTCGAAATCAATGCCTTTGGTGACCTGCTTCCCCGCGTGCTCCACGAAGGGCGCGAGACATATGAATGGGAGGTGATTGAGGCGCTCCGAAGGCCTGACAAGACGCCCGCCGCGCAGCCGGTTCAGGTTTCCTCGATGGGGGCGTAGTCGTCTGGCTTATCAAAGCCCGCGGTCCAGGCAATGGCTGCCCGGCACGACCGAGTATCCGGAGGAACCCGGATCAAATATTGGCGACCCGTCGAAGGACACTGAACCGAAACCACAACAATCGGCTCGTCATTTTCGAGCGGCACACGCAGGAGTTTGCGTTCGCCGCCACGGTCACGATCTGTATCCAAAACCTGGGCCTTAACCTCCTGGAGGAACTTGTCGAAGCCGACGCGCTCAATCATCACGCGACGCAACTCTGCGTTCCGTTCAGCGAGGATTTCGGCGCCCGTCAGCGTTTCCGGGAAAAATGCGACTCGCGTCGAAACTGGCACCCCGCGCCAACGCAGTGCGATTCCCGCCAGAGTTTCCGGAAGGCTGTTGATTTGGGCGCCGCCGACATCGATCCAGGATTGCACCGACACGCCGTCGGGGATGCGCTGGAGAAGCCGGCATCCGCGCAGATCGAGCGAAGCGAGTGGGCCGAGTTGTTTGGGCAGTGACTCGAGCCGGACACAGCCTCGGGCTCGAACCCAGCCAAAACTCACTTGAGCGGTCTCGGGCCACTGTTCCAATGCCGTGCAACCATCGAGTTGAAGGAAATGGACTTGCAAGCCCGCAGGCAAACCGGTGAGCCGATGACAATTTGTGAGAATCAGCGTCGAAACGCTGAGTTGGGGAGGCAACTCGACAAGGTTCGAACAGTCGGTGAGGTCTAACTTGTATTCTACCTGGAGATCGGGAGGAAGATGCGCGAGCGGCTGGCCAGCCAGAGTCAGGGAATAGCAGCGAAGGCCTGAAGGAAGCTGGTCGATCTTTCCAACCTTATCCTTGCTGAGTTGCAGCACGCCTGTGGTAAGTCCTGCGGGAGCCTTCCCCTTGACGATCAGTTCAGCTGCCTGTTCAGGCTTAACCTCTGGCATACTCGAACCTCCAGCCTGTCAATCCGCCACTGGCCGGATTTCCTGCGGAGAATATTCGCGTTGGATCCGAATGGAATAACCGCCGCGAGGCAGCGAGATAGGCCCGTGTTCCTCGTGAACCACCGTTGCGGAGTCAGCCAAAACCTCAAGGTACATTTTTCCGGCAGATTCAAAGACGACCGCCGAGGATGGATCTTCAAGACGGTGTGCGTGGCCGGTGATTTCACCCTCAGCCAGAACAGGCCGACGCTCGGTCCGCTTATCGGGAAGCTTAGGCGAAGCAATAATGAAAACGTCTCCCTGCCTCCACAATTTGGGATGCTTTTCTTTGGTTTGCCTCATGCTCGGATGATACGCGATTTCGGCCGCAAAAATCAAGTTTGAACCCGAGCTGGAATCCGCTCCAGGATGCCATCTCCAAACACCCGATCTAACCCCAAATGTTCGAGGTGAACGTAGCCGATATGGCAACCGCAGGTTTTCGCGGGGCATGGTCGCGGTTGCAGGGCGCGCTCGAATCCCGGCTCGTAGATGTTGCCAATAATCTCCTTCACAAAATGGCACCGGCGCATATCGCCCTGACCGTCGACGGTAAAAACCGTCTGCCCCGTCCGGCAGTTTCGGCCAAGGCTCGGGTGATACTGGTTATTCCACCGAAACAGAGGATCTACATCAATTAACGAGGAGATCTCGTTCTCCGTATAGTAATCCGGTTCGCGTTTGAAAGCATTGACCCAGACATAAACGTTTAGCGCCAACCGCTCCCGGAGGGGTTTTAGGAAGGACAACCCTTCTTTAGTGCCAACGAGGCCCACGCTGTAACGGATGCGGGCGGTGTCCAATCGGCGGCATTGATCCAGAAAACGGTCCAGAGTCGTTTCCGTTGGATGGAAGGTGCACCAAAGCGCGAGGGCCTGCCGATTCGCTGACTCAAGCCAATCAAGCCGGCAGGAAAGATTAGTTTGGATCGACACCCGGCGCACGTTTTCAAAGTGGCTGAGCTTCGCGAGGCCTTGCTGATAATAGGGATGGATTAACGCCTCGCCCCAAGGAGTGAAGAGCACGCCGATCCGCTCAGGACGGTGCTCGACCCATGCGATGAACCGGTTCAATCGGTCTTCATCGTCCCGAAGTTCCGCCGACGTATTGCGGCGCTTCGCGAACGGACAATAATGGCACCCAAAATTGCAGCTCGAAAGCGGGCCTCGATAAAGGATAGACCAATGCGCGCTCATCGTTCAGGCCAAAACGAAGGTTTCCATTCGTTGCCGCATTCCGGGAGAGCAAAGCCACGGACCGATCACATCCGAAAGCTCGATTCCCTCGGGCGTCAGACGAAGGAAGCCACCATCGCTCCCCGCCAGCGATTCCTCTTCCAACTGCTTCAATTGGGGCAACTGGGAATACGGATGACCGCCGAATTGCGCGGTGAATGAGGCCAGATTCAAACCCTCCACGCGCAGCAGCGATTTCAGCACATACCGGCGGACCTGTTCTTGGCGGCCGAGGGCGCAGCCATAATCGGCGTACGCGAACTGTGTCGCAGTACGCCGGACGAAATCATCGATAATCGCTTGAACCCCAGAACGCCTGACGGCGTATTCCGTGGAGTAATGCAGATGTGAGGTGTACGAGCGGGCCCCTGCGCCAAGGCCCACCATTCCGTCTTCCTGGCAGCAATAGACCGGACCTTCGGGCGGCGCATAGTGCCCAGCCCGGAACAACCTCATCGAGATTTGCCGGTAACCCCGTTCCAGGAGGAAATCGCGGCCGACCCGATAAAGTTCCAGCCGGTTGTCGGACGCGGATCGGCCGATGCGGTCCAGGCCGGTCAAAGGCCTCACATAGAGCGGATACAGGTAAAGCTCCTGAGGGGCAAATTCCAACGCGTCCGCGAGCGAGCGACGCCACGTGGCGACAGTTTGCCCGGCGATGCCGTAAATGAGATCAACGTTCGCGCAGTGAAAAGCAGACTCGGCCAACATGCCGAGTGTTTGTCGGACCATGACAGGATCTTGTGGCCGACCCAGCGAGCGCGTCTCGGATTCCAGAAAGCTCTGGACACCTATGCTGACACGCGTGAGCCCCCGCGATTTCATGAGCGCCAGCTTGTCCCGATTGAGAGTCTGTGGCGAAGCTTCGATCGAGCCAGGGAGCAAATCACTCCTGACCCTAGTCCCTCCTCTCGAAATTCGGTCGCAAATCTCGAACAACCGTTCCAGTTCAGAAACCGTCAGGAACGTAGGGGTCCCGCCGCCGACGGCCAATCGAGCGAAGCGAGCCTCTTTGCCAAGTGCCTCCAGTACCGCGTCCGCCTGACGGTCCAGGGCGGCGAGATATTGTTCTACATAAGAATTCCCAGCCCCTGTGGTAGTGAACAGGTTGCAAAACCCACAGCGCACCTCGCAAAAAGGCACATGCAAGTACAGGAACAGAGACGTCTTGTCCTCTGCAGCCCATGCTTCCTTGAGAGGGACGACTGGATCGAGCGGACGATAAGCGGTCTTGTGAGGGTAGCCATAGGCATAGCCCTGAAAAGCCCCGAGCGTTGCGGCGGATTCGCGGATCGAAGTTGTCATAGGCCCACCTTGCCGCCTACCACTGCTTCGCCATAAGGAACGGTCCAGACAACCGGATGCGCGAGGCGATGGCCCTTCCAGCCATCTTCGCCATAAGCAGTTCCATGATCGGAAGTCAGGATGCAAAAAGTGGGGCGCGTTTTACTTTTCAGGGCGTCCAGCAACAACGGTAATTGCGCGTCCACATACCGCAATGCGGCCGCGTGACTCTGTACCGTGTCAGCCTTGGCTCCAGGAAGATAAAAGCAATTCGGCTGGTGGAGCGCGGAGATATTGATGAACAGAAACGTAGGTCGGCCGTGCGATTCGGCTAACAGCCTCGTAGCGTGAGAGAACTGGTTCCGGGTCGAATCCCGATCGGTCACGCCGAACGTCACCTCCCAAAAACCTTCTTCGAATAGGCCGGGCAGCACTCGTCCGAGCGGCGTTTGCTGGTTAAAAAAGCCAACTCCTCCAATGCAAATGGTTCTCCAGCCTTCCTGGCGCAAACCCGTCACAATGTCTGGAGCATCGAAAACCTTTGTTCCCGGTCCGGTCGTTTCACTCCCAGCAAATCGCGCCGCGAACAAGCGTGCCGGTGCTCCGTCGGGATGCGCGGGCGTCGGAAGAAACCCGGCAAAAAAAGCCTGATGCGCCGCGTAGGTGAAGCTGCCTGGTGAATGGCGCTCTTCCCACCCATGCGGGAGAAGCTTGGCAAAATTTGGAATCCGTCCCGCTTCCCATTCAGCCTTGGCGACATCAAAACGGAGCGTATCCAGAACCAACAGCAGCAGATCATGCGTCCGGCAAATCAGGTTCATGTCGCGCGCCATCGTGGGCAAGGCTGCCAGAGTGAGCTGAATCTGAGAAGCAGGTTCTGTCGAGACTTCTTAAAGCCTAGAGGGGAAGGAACAGCTCCACGCTCGCTGGACGCAACAGAGTGCAGCGATACTTGGTCGGAGACTCAATCATACCAACTGGAACGCCGAATTACCGCCCAATCTATTGTGTGGCTGTCTTGAATTGGAATAGAGAGAAGCCGCGATTCTATCTCGCGCCACGCCGACTGTGAATCCGGTAATACACGCGTCCACTTGGATGTTGTGTCGTTGCGGCGAACGGTGATGGATTGAGTGGCGGTGTGAACCGGCACCGAGCTATTCGTAGCTGTGCCGACAGCGGCACTGCTGTTGAGAAACGCGATGAACGCATCCCGCTCTTTGGGACTGACCGCCCCGTCAACGTAAGACTTGCCAACCGTGCCAGAAACGCTGGATGGGCGAATAATGCGACCGTCGGGCCAGAGGACGGCAATCAAGCCTCCGGGAAAAGCTGAGTCGTGGCCGGGTAGCGGATAGTCTGGATACTGACGGATGACGATGATCGGCGCGACCGACAATGGGAGTGGCGCAGCAAGGGATAAAGAGCGGCATCCGAAGATCATTAGAGACAAAACACCAGCAAGGTGTGACAAGCTGCCGCTATTTCCTTTCATTACCACGAAAATAAACCGGAAGGGATCGCCTTGTCAAAGCTGGCGTCCGCGTGGCCAACCCCTCCGTCTTTTCCGCACCACGTGGAGGAGGGCAAAGATGACCAGGATGGTCTCTGCCAGAATGCTAAGGACTAATAAAAAACCGAATTTATAGCAGAGCATCCAAATCAATACGGTCAGATAGAAAATTGCGAAGAGCCTCAGATACCACGCAGGCATGCAGCTCCTTTTTCCAAAGACCTCCCTCCAAAGGTTCCAAGCTCCCATGATCGCGAACAGCGCAAGCAAACCGAGACCGGACTCGGCGAGGCACGAGTCAGTTTGAAAGCTCGTAACGACAAACCGTGCCCAACCATGCTGACGAACAATCTCCCAAGTGACCCCTATCAAGACCAACGCATAGAGAACGGCGGCGACTGAAAGAAGCACCGCGAAAAAAAGGGTTAACCCTATTTCGACACGATTCCTCTCCGATTTCGTTGGTCGCGTTGCGCTCACAAAGCTCGACGTTGACCAATTGTGGAGATCCTTTCACGTCACGCAAGTGAATGATGTGCGGAGCGTGGAGGCGAATAGCTGATGACCAAGGCTTTAATCCCCGTACCTGGTGCGGAAATTCAAAAGGATGGTCTCGCCTTGAGCAGGAAGTCCGGACAGCACCACCACATTCCTATGATCGGCTGTTGTGGGATATTGCAGGACGTAGTCCCCTGCTGCGCCAGGAGGCCGATAGGTCCCTGTAAACGTGATTTCGCCATCAGCATTCCAGCGAGCCAACAGGCCTTCACCCGATGCGAGGTCGGCGGTCAGGAGGCTGTCACCATTGGGGCTGACTGCCATGCCGCGCACATCGGAATTGGACGTGTTGGGAACGCTTGAGGCCCAGACAAGACGGCCGCTGGAATCGTATTTGATCATCGACGCGACCGTTTCGCAATCCACGTCGTCGTTATGCACCGTACAACTAACGGCATTATCCACCGCCAATAACGTGTTTCCGTGCCGATCCACTCCCAGACCGATCGGATAGACAGCCCTCCGGAGAGCATTGGTGTAATAGGTTTGCCAGAGCACCTCTCCGGTTGGAGAAATCTTTGTCAACGGCATGCCTGTGAGGAAATTCCCCGACGGATCGAACGCGCCGATTTCGAGCGCCGCGCCTTGCCAAAACCAACGCAGTTCTCCATGCGCATCGTAGGAAACTACGCTCAGGCCGGTGATGGCGGCAACGTTTCCCTCGGCATCGATTGCCATCGAGCCCGTGTTCAGGACGTCGGCCGAATTGGCCTCATGACTTCGCGCCCAGCGAAGCTTTCCCTCCGGACTGAGTTTTAGCACTAGTGTCGCGCTTGGTCGGATAGTGGGATGATACGAGCGCCCCGAAACATAAACGTTGCCATGCCGGTCACTCCCAATGCCGTTGGCGTCGTCGATCCAATGGTCCGCGGAATCAAACGTGCGCTGCCAGAGCAACCGGCCGTGAGGCGAGAACTTGAACACCCAGATGTCGGAATAATTCGGGGCTGGCTTGTTGTAATCGTAGAGGGAACCAGCCACAAGCACGTTGCCCTCGGGATCGACCGCCACATCCCTGGATTCAACATCGTTCCGAAGGTTTCGGGACCAGACAACGCGTCCGTGCTGGTTGACTTTCGCGAGCGCCAGGCCATGCCCAGCCACGTAACTGTTTCCCTCTGAGTCAACGGCGGCTCGGAGAGCGCCGCTCTCAAGTTCCAATCCGGTGGCCCAGCGCAAGGGCGAGTCATGCCCGCTAAGCAATTGTGTGGAGACGAGTAGAGCAAAAACAACAGGAGCTTTCATAAATGATTGGAGTATGGGTCATTAAGTTGTGATCGGAAACGAATGGGGGAGCAGCGCCGATGATTTCGCCTTTACCATCTCTCCTTGGGGTGACAGACATATGATAGCACAGCCCGGTCGTCTGTCCAGAGCACGGCGGCACTTAGGACTGGGAAGGGGTTAGAGTCGGAAGTCAGCTTCGCTGCGAAAAAATTTTCTTTAAAACTACAGTTCGGTCGTACGTTATTCTCATTGGGATGGCTCTGCTGGTGAAACGCGTTTACGAAAAGCCCTCGCGACAGGATGGAACTCGGGTGCTGGTGGATCGTTTATGGCCGCGTGGTTTGACGAAGGAAGCGGCCGCTGTGGACCTCTGGCTGCGCGACCTTGCGCCTTCGAACGAGTTGCGGAGGTGGTATCATGAGAATCCGGACGCATGGGCGCTTTTCCGCAAGCGCTATTCCCACGAGCTGAAGAATCCTAAAGCAAAGCGCGCCCGCGAGCAACTCCATCAGCTCGTATCCAGGGGCAAAATGGTGACCCTCTTGTTTGCCTCCAAAAATCTGGAACACAACAACGCCGTCGCATTGAGAGAACTGATGACAAGAACGCGCAAGTCGAGGCGTGTGGGGCGGACGCAACCAAAGCAAACATTATGAAGCTCGCCCCCGAGTTCCTAACGTCGTGCGAGCGTCGTGGAGTGTTCGTGCCGCTGCATAGCTTTTGATTGCTCGTGTACGAAATGCTCAACACCACAAAGCCTGCTCCGGACGTTCTGAATTACTTCAACGCACCAATTCCGACCTCGCACACCATTGATAGGCCACAAACTTCCCGGTAACGGTTCACCATCCGATCCAAAGAAAAATGTCTCCGGATATGCTCGCGAGCATCGGCCCCAAATTGGTCTCGAAGCTTGGGCCATGCGGCTAACTCGATCAAAGCCTCGGCGAATCCCTTCGCGTCGCGCGGCGGCGTCAAACGGCCGTTAACGCCATCAATCACTTGCTCGCGCGCTCCTCCGACGTTCGTAGCAATCACCGGCAAGCCCGCGCCGAGCGCTTCGAGCAGCGCATTAGGACAGCCGGCGGGCTCGGAGATCATTAGGAAGAGGTCCAGTCCGTCAAGGAACTCGCTGCAATCCGGCAATTCGCCGAGCCAGCGAATCGGGAGATCGCCCGAGAGCGATTCCAGTTTGGCAAAGTAGCTTTCGCTGCCAGGCTCGACGCGCCCGGCCACGCGCAGCTCGAACGGCGGCAACACGGGCGCGGCCAAGCGCAACGCCTCGATCAAATCTTCGAGACGCTTCTGCGGGTGAATTCGCGCGGCGGTTCCGAGAACCAGGAGTTTGGCGCCATCTGGCCTGTCGAGTCGCGGTCGTAAGGCAATTGGGTTGACGCCATTGGGGATCACATGGACGGGAGTGCCGAACATGCGCGCTTGTTCAGCCTCAGCCGAGTACTTCACGATGACGCCGCTCAGGCGCTGGCCGTAGTCGCTCGGGTCCAGATATGGCCATCCAGGTTTTGGATTGGCGAAGTAACTCATCCAGGAGTCATAGAACATTTCTCCCGGGCTAACAGCGAAAACGCGCGTGTTCAGAAGGCTGTCGGCCAGCAGCACCTTGTAACTGGCAATCAGGTTCCAAAACACGACGCCCTCAGGTGGCTCAGCATCGATTTCCTGCAAGAGCTCCTGGACAATCGCCTCCGCCGATTTAGTCCCATGCGGGCCGAACGCACGGACACTGATTCCAGCCGCCTGCAACGCCGCGCGGCCCGGAGTAGGGTGAAGCAACTCCTCCTGAACAACCGCCGCACGCACAGATACTCCGCTGGCAGCCAGACCGAGGAGCAAGCGGCGAGCGCTGCTCTGCGCCCCGCCCATCGAGAAGTTGTTCGTGATCAGCCATAGGCCCGAAGCTTTCTTGGCCGCTCGTGGCGTGAGCCGCCGATAGAACCAGAGACAGCGTTCGGCCATTTTCGCGGAGGAGAAGTTTCGCAGCACCATTTCACGTCCCGGCAAGGCAGCGGACTGAGCCGAAGAACGGCAATGGTTTAAGACTTGGTTAATCGCCAGTGCGAAATCATCAACCGTTGCGTCCAGGGGAAGCAGTGTAATCGCGATGTCCTGCCGAGCCAGTTCGCGGGTGCCAGCGGTAGCCGCGCAAACCACGGGCAGGCCCATCGCCAAGGCTTCCAATTGCGCGAGGCTAAGTCCTTCATAGGCGCTCGCGGCGACGAGCACGTCGCACTCCGAAAGCAGCGAAGGCATGTCGGCGACCGCCGACGCCCAACGGACGGAATGCTCCAATCCAAGTCGATCCACCTCAGCTCTCACCATTCGCTCCGCCTCGACTGAGTCAGGATTGTGAGGAGAAACCTCTCCGGCGAAAACCAGCCGCACTGGCCTGTCACTCCTAACCAGGACGCGAGCCAGGATGCCGGGAAGCAGGTGAAGGCGTTTTTGCGGCCGCGGATTCGCCACGCTGAGCAGAACGGCGTCATCAGATCCGAACCTCCAGCGCGCACGCCAGCTCACGTCCCGGCCCTTGGGAGCAAACTCGCGGCAATCAATTCCGTTCCAAACCGTCCGAACGGGCGAAACGACTTTCGACTCTACCAACTCGCCTTCAACCGCCGTCGAACAGGCCAGAAGCAACTGTGCGGCGCCTGACGCAGATTCTATGAGGCCACGGGGCCACGCATTGCGACTATTGTGGATCGTGGCTACTAGAGGAATGCCCAACGCGCCCAGACGCGCCATTTCCGGACCGCTCAAAAGATGAGCGTGGAGGATATCAAATGAGTCAGCCACCCGGCAGAGCGTATCGAAAATCGAATCACCCGGATCGCGCAGTGCAGCAAGGTCAAGATGGAGCGTTGAAACCGGAAAACTCGAGCGACCGGGAGCGCCCGTGGCCACGACTCGCGCCTGCACACCGAGCCTGTTAAGTTCCTCTGCCAGGCTCAGACAGATGCGCTCCGCCCCGCCGCGCTGGAAGCTCGTCACGATCTGCAGCACTCGGAGCGCAGACGTATAACGCAGGCTGACATTTGGCCATTGCACTGTGCGCAAGCGCTTGGCTGAATCGCAAATCCGGTGCAGCAGAGAATCCCCCCGGTCGAAAATCACTCCAACGCTCAGTAATTCCGCAACCGCCCTCGAATCAAAGTAGAGTGCCGCTGGCAGTTGCAAATCCAACTTGTCAACAATCCTCCTATTCAGTTCCACACCGCCGGACACAAGGTCCCGCCAGAAGCGCCTTTTTCGGTCGGCGTCGCATGCGCTATCACTCTCATCAAAACCCGCCATTGCACACACCCCAAGCCCTGTTGCGCTCGGCGGCGGAATCGGAATCGGTCCTTCAAACCAACTCCCTGCCCGGACAAGGAGCAGTCCCTTCGGCTTCTGTCGAATGAAGGAAGTTAGATCGTGCCAGGATGAGAACGCCTGCCCGCAGAGACCTGATCGCTGAAGGGACCGCCGGGTTCGTTCGGCGAGGAAGCCATTAGAGCCACCCCAGATTAAAACCAGCGGCATTCCCATCATACACTTGGATGAAAACCAGATTAATAGGCCGGCGGATCGGCGGGAATGCTCACCGGCGGAAGAGTCGGATCAATTGGCGGCACGATGGACTGGTTCGAACTCGGCGTCGACCACGTGGACTCCTCCTGCTCCAGCAGCACAGCCGCTGCAGCGACGCTCGTAACATCGATCGTGTCGGGACTGTCGCCCGTGTAAATGAAATGCCCTTTCGGTCCCGGAGAATACTGCACTCGACCTGTTTTCGGCTGGCCATCGACGAAGTAGCGATACGCGATGTACGTGCCTGGTTCCAGACTGTCACTCCGGAGCCAAAAACCGTCTTCGCCGCGAATGGTCTCGACATCCATGTCCGTGCTCGGGGTGCGGCGAATCGGTGGCACAGGACGAGAGGAGCGCGTGGCGAGTCTGTAAACCACAAGTGCAATCATGACCGCGAATACCCCAAGGCAGAGGAAAGGTCCAATAAGAAAAACGGCCGAGTGCATCAGCGGCAGGCTAGTGATTTTCGGCGTCGTGCGCCAGTATCATCAACCGAAAGCCGTTGTCCGCGTTCCGCGACGAGGGATCGTTTCGATAACGAGCGGCCGAGCGAGCGAACTTTGCCTCGCGCAACCAGGAACCGCCACGTAGGACGCGCCGCGACTTGTTGTCGCCCTTCGGCTCTGGTGGGTCCGGCGCCTCGGCCGTTGGGTATGGCGCATATACATCCTGGCACCATTCCCAGACGTTTCCCGCCATATCGAGGAAGCCCCAGCTATTCGCCTTGAGCCTTCCGACGGGATGGGTACGGTTGCCGGAGTTGGCCGCAAACCAGGCGATCTCGCTCAGCTTATCGCGCGCGCTGCCGTTGTACCACGTGCTGGTTGTTCCCGCCCGGCAGGCATATTCCCATTGTGCTTCGGTGGGCAACTGGCATCGGCGCTGGCTCCTTTTGGAGAGCCACTGCAAGAACGCCTGTGCGTCGTTGAACGTAACCAGCACAACCGGATCGTCATCGCTTTGCGCAAACCCGGGGTTACGCCAGGTAAATTCTTTCCTTTGGGCAAGCCGCTTGCCGTCCCACCCGTAACCGCCCGACGTTCCGCGCTCGGCCTCAGTGCGGAAATCTGTCTTCCGCACGAAGCGCGCGAATTGCGCTTTGGTGACTGGATAACGTCCGAGATAAAAGTCCTCAGTCAATTCGACGCGATGCTGTACTTCATCCGCAGCGCGACCCGGTTCATCGCTCGGCGAGCCTTCAATGAATGAGCCGCCGTGGACCCGAATCAGTTCCAAAGAAACGTTCTCGCCCAGATCGAGCCTCAGCATTTGCCGTGCGCCGGCCTGCCCCAGCGCAGGCAACAGTTCATTAGCTCCGCTGTCGGTTTGCGAAGAATGAATTGCGCGGAAAGCCTCGCGAATTTGCTTGGAGTCACCGAGTGTCAGAAAGAGGTCGTACTCGAAGACAAAACCCGGTACGATCGCCAAGTTGATGATTGGAGCGAAATAGGAGCAGGCCCCTTGTTTGGAGGTTTTGCCGGCCGCGTAGCGATAACACGTGAGCCCGTCCGCTGCCGGCACATACGCGCCGATTCCGAAATCCTTGCTATCCACGTAGGCCGCCCAACGTTCGCCGATTCTTCGGCTTTCGTTCGGCCATCCGGGCTTGCTCCTCTGCAAAGGAGCATCGGTCCACGGTTGATCCCCATCGTAAAGCACGAGGGTCGAAAGCTCAGGCTCAGTAAAGAAAGCGGGGATTTCCTGGCTGGTTTTGCCGTGCCATTCCGATCCCGTGTAACTCATCCGGAACCGCACGTGAGCTACTCGGCCCGTGAGACTGATCCATTCCTCCATTGTCACATCAGGAAGATCTGCCTCGGTGGCCCAATGACGCGGACGCGTCCGGGCATAGAGACTTTTCGTCTCCGACTTCACCTCCAACACGGTCGCCGGTGTGCCTTTGTAACCACCACCCTGCACAGGATTCCAGCGCCAAGGCGTTTTGCCCCACAACGAACCATCCTTGTTGCCGTAATAGGATTGCTGGATGAGGCGCCCGTGATCAAAATGATTCAGGAGATTCCGTTCCGAGCCACTCTCAGAAAACCAAGCAATCCCAGCTCCCGACGACGTCTTCACGCCCAATTGAACTTGCCCATTGTCGATGAAAACCAGGTTCGTGGCGGCGCTCAGCACGCTTGGCGAAAGCATTACGAACCAAACCACCTTCCACCACAGGAGCGAACGGATCGGGGACGTCCACGATCCTATACCGGCGTGAGAGCGTGCTATCATGGCTACCGGTTGAGGGTAGGAAACTGCCTGGAAGGAGCAAGTAGAAGAGGTCCGCTTTGCGGTCATGCCTAAAGCAGCCCTTTGTCCTGACTGTGTAACTCCCGCGCGCGTGCAACGAACTCCAGGAATGCCAAACGGCGGTTGCATTTGGGACAACACTTATCCTTCAAAATGCTCACCAGCGACAGATTGCCAAAGATTCGCCACTCAGAATATTTGTGCGTTCCAGACCGAGCTTCCTCGATCTCGCGGGGGAGGCTGCCGCAATCCATACATGGACCGACCTCGCGGATCTCCAATCGCTCGTAACAAAGTGGGCAATGCGTGGCCTGCATCTCAGCGTTAGAAGAACCTACTTACGAGGCTCCATTGGGAGCTCTTTTCGAAAGTATGTGCTCAAGTGCTTCCGCAAACACCGTGTAGGCCTTGTCGTCCTCACGGGTATAAAGAACCAGCCGCACCTCCTGAAGGTTGTGCTGCTCCCGCTCCAGAAAATCAATAATCGTCTTGAGCGCAATCGGCGCAGCCAATCGAATCGGATACACGAATGCCCCGGTGGAAATGGACGGAAAAGAAATAGTCCGCAAACCGTTCTGAACCGCCAGTTCTAAACTGCGCCGATAGGCACTCGCCAACAACTCCGGTTCCTGCTCGTCGCCGCCGCGCCAGACCGGGCCCACGGCACGGATCACGTGGCGTGCTTTCAGATCGCCACCAGGCGTAATGACTGCGTCTCCGATGGGACATCCCCCAATGCTCCGGCACTCTTCATAGATGCTTGGACCGCCTTTCGTGTGGATCGTACCATCCGTGCCCATACCCTTATTCAGCCGCCAATGGGCCGCGGTTACCACAGCCTCGGTGTCCTGGTCCGCGATGTCGCCAGTCACCAGCCGCAAGGTAGTCTTTCCGATCTTTGTTTCCACGGTCACTTTTGTCGCTTTCGAGGGCCGCCAGCGCAGGACTATAATACATTCAGATTCCGTCCCCGTCGATGTGTCCGAATTTCACGCGTTTGCCATAAACCGCAGACCTTGCGTCACCGGATCTGTTGAGCGTCGTTTGATTTGTTATCCTCTCTCTTTCATTGCTCCGCCACTGCATAAGGTTTAAGGTGGCGACCTAATGAAAGTGGTGCTAGGCAAGGAACTCGAGAAGTTGGTGGCAGAGCAGGTTAAGACCGGGAATTACCAAAACAGCAGCGAGGTTGTTCGTGATGCGGGTCGACACTTGCTGCTCCAGGATAATGCCGATGACACGGACCTTTTGGCCCAGTACCTTCGCGAAGCAAAGGATAGCCCCCGTAAAGCCTACACCCGCGGGGAGTTTCGGAAGATGGCAGCTCGGGCAATCGCCGATGGACGAAGAAAAGCCAAGCTACGCTGATGCTGCCAATCTTCAGGACGGAGGCCTTCGCCGGGACGTCGCACATCAGATCCGATGGTATCTGGAAGAAACATATGGATTTCACCTCACGGTTTCAAAGGGCAGTGGAACACGCTGGACAAAGCCTGGCTCGGTTTAATCACTCCCAGGTCCGTAGCGATCACTTGCTGCTGGGTCTTCTGATGCTGCAAAAAGGGGTTGTGGTCTTTGTGCTCCGGAAATTTGGATTCTCGGTTGAGGAACTCGAGAGAAGACTCGCTCCCGATACGCCAGGGACGGAACCGGCCTCAACTTTTCAAGGGATTCCTTGCGCGGCTTCCGCCATCGATGCACTAAAACGAGCCGAGGCGGATGCTGTGCGCTTCAGGCATCCCAGCATCGGCACGGAACATCTTCTTCTGGGAATTCTTGCGGAAACTGAAGGCCCTTCGGCAAACCTCTTTTCTGCGATGAAAGTCGATCCGGAGGAGATCCGGGAAGCGATCGATCGAGAACTGAATCCACGGTAATCAATCGAGCACCCAGGCACACAAGGCACACAATCCACCGTTGCGTCGGGTCTTCGCCGTGTTTAGGCTACTTGCCGGTCCCAGGCCGTTCTGGGGAGAGCAAGATGTCAATGGCTGAACATCCATTAATGGTCATCGGGCATAAGAACCCCGACACGGATTCGATCTGCTCGGCGATTGCGTACGCGCATTTCAAGCACCAGGTCGCCGGGGTGCCCGCCACGCCTTTCCGGGCCGGGCCGCCCAACCTGCAAACGAGTTTTGTCCTTTCGCAGTTCGGGGTCCCGCAGCCCGATCTGCTCACCACAGTGTCGCCGCGGCTGGCGGACATCATGATCAAGGCCGAGGACCTGGTCCTGCTGAAGCAGGAAGAGCCGCTGGCCAAGGCCCAGGAGATTATGCTGCAACGCCATTTCTCCTTCATTCCCGTGGTGGATGGCGACGGAAAGTTCCTGGGCAAAATCTCAGCCTTGCGCCTGGCAGGGCTCACCCGCGAATTGACCAGCCTTTGCCAGCAGCCGCTCCTGACGATCCACTTCAAGCATTTCCTCGATACGCTTCCGGCGAAGCATTTGGCAGGCGGGCCGCCCCCTGCCCTCTTCCGTGGGCAAGTGATGGTAAAAGGCGTTTCGGAACCCAAGGCCCTGGCTGGCGGGGACATGGTTGTCCTCATCTCTGGCGATGACGCGGCCGCCCTTAAAACCGCCATGAAGGAGGGCGGCACGATCATTGTGGCCTGCGGAACCGAGGAGGTGGCGGAGGAAGTTCGGGAACAAGCGAACCGGCGCGGCGTTTGCCTGCTGGCTTCGCCAGCGGACGTGCTCTCGGCGTTCGTGCAGCTTTGCCTCTCGATGCCACTCCAGAACTTTATCGAGCGCCAGCATCCCACCTTCCGCCCCTATGACCTCGTGCGGCATGTCCAGAGGGAGATTGGGAAGCATCTGGAGGGTGGGTTTGTGGTGGTAGATGACCAGGGACTGGCTCGCGGCGTGGTCACGCGCCTCTCGTTTCTCAAGCAATCGCGCTTTCGCGTCGCCCTGGTGGATCATAACGAACTTTCACAAGCGGTAGATGGAATTGAGGACGCCAGCGTCGAGGAGATCATCGATCATCACCGGCTCGGAAATCGCGGGACGGATATGCCGATCACTTTCATCAATAAAGTGGTCGGTTCCACCTCGACGATTATCGCCGAGCTTTTCCACACGCACGGCCAGATGCCTCCTCCGGCCATTGCCGGGTTGATGCTGGCGGCGATTCTTTCGGACACGCTCGTTCTCAAATCTCCGACCACTACCGACCTGGATCGGGCCATGGCTGATTTGCTCGCCAAACGAGCCGGAGTCGAGATCCAGGCCTTTGGCGAGGAAATGCTGGCAGCAGGCTGCGCGCTCGATTCCACTGATCCGCGCCAATTGGTTCGCCAGGATCTGAAGATCTTCCAGGAAGGCGGATGGAAGTTGAGCGTCAGCCAAATGGAAACCGTGGGCTTCAACAAGTTTCATGACATCCGCCCCGCGCTGACCGACGAATTGGAGCGCGCCCAAGCGGAAGGCAGTTGCCACTTGAGTTGCCTCATGGTGACGGACATCACGCGCGGCACTAGCCTCCTGCTTTGCGCCGGAGACGCGAAGCTGATTGACGCCATCACGTATCCGCGCGTCGGCGAAAATCTGTTCGAGATGAAGTCAGTGCTCTCGCGCAAGAAGCAGATGATGCCCTATCTGCTGGACCTTATCAGGAAGCTCTGATTAAGCCTGCTTCCCAGGATCGATCACCTCGACGGATTCAAGGCGGTTGGGTTCGGCCACGCGCAGTACGCAGAAAGGGGTAGACTCTCCGGCAGCCAAGGCATGCCGAAATCCCATGAGGTAGGCGGGACGGTCCGAGAATCCAGCCCATATTTCGCGCCAATCCAATTCCAACATTTCTGCCGCCCTGAAGACACCCTCAATTGGCGCCAGCGCCGAGCCCGCAAAGTTGGATCTTCCTGGCTGGCGCACTACGCCATCTTCACCTGCTTCCAATTCCAGTCGGCCCAAGCGAAAGCGTCCGGGGGCAGCGCCCGCGGCCGCCATGGCGTCGGTCGTGTAATAAATCGAATTATGGCCGAGAAGACGGTGGGCAAGTCGAAAGAGAGGCGGAGAGACGTGAATCTGATCGGGAATCAAACTTACCAGCAGGCCCGCGGTCTCAAAAACGCGCCAGAGAATATTGTCGAATCGATTGATGTTCTCCGGAATCGCGTTGCCCAGATGCGTGAAGCCGCGCGCGCCGGCCTTGACCGCCTGCAAGAGCCGGTAATGCGTTGCATTCGTGTGGCCGAGGCTAACCCTAATTCCAAGCGATACTGCTTTAGCGATCGCGGCGATTGCATCAGTCCGCTCCGGGGCCAGGGTCAGGAGCACCGGGTCATTCCCGGCCGAGTCGCGCAATTCCTGCATATGCGCAGGGGTTGGATCGCACATCACCGATGGATCATGCGCGCCGCAGTAGCCTGCTTCGGCAGAGAGAAAAGGCCCTTCGATATGCCAACCAGCGATGGCATTTTGAAGTTCGGACGAGCGAGAACGCACGGCGCGGAGGTGCTTTACCCTCGCCATGAGGCGAGGCCATTCGTCGGTGATGAGGGTCAGCAGAAATCGGGCGCAGCCCGCAGCTCGCAACCCACCCACCGCACGCAGCAGGTCCTCCGCCGAAAGGTGATCCTGTTGAAAGTCCACCCCTGCGAAACCATTAACTTGAAGATCAATCAGCGCTGGGCCAACCCACAAATCCTTAGGCGCGTTCGAAGCCGGTTCGAGGCTGTTGATGATTCCATCGCCCCATCGCAATTGGATGCCCTGGCCCGTGGCGATGTGGCGAGCGGTGATTTCACCGGAGTTCATGCCACAGGCTCCTCGACTCGCTTCTGGCCGGCGCTGCCGGCCGGGCGATAAATGACATCCACCACGTTGCGAACATACTGCTCGGCGGCGATGCCATCCGTCGCCTCGTCCGGAAATTTCACCAGCGCTCGAAAGTAATCCGCCACTTCTTCAAATAATGCGATGCGCGCGGACGGCTCCATCCGATCCCTGCGCAGGACGGCGTGCAATGCCAGACTGGCTTCCGCAGGTGTGACTCGCTGGCGCAAGCGCGCCTCGAGATGGGGATAGTGGCGCAGCGAGTTATATTTGCCTGCCATGATTTGATCGAGGTCAGGCTCCTCCACTTGCGGAATCCGGATGACAATCGTGTTTGCCGCAAAATCCCCGAGGCGTTGGGAACGCCGGCTGAGCAGGCAGGCCAAACCGCCCACCAGATAAAATGCGGGGAGCATGTCCACAAACCGGAGCAGGTTGCGGATCACGATTTGATTCGGTTGGAGCCGGAAGCCATGCGCATCGACCACCCGCAATCGCAGAACGCGTTTTCCCAGGGTTTGGCCACGCCAGTTCCACTCCATCGCCATCCCGTAGCAGATCGAAAACGCGAAGAAAAGGATCAATCCGAGCGCCTGGGCCAAATCCAGGCTGAAGATGCTGAACAAGCTCAGGGCGCTGCGTATCGCCACCGTGGCTGCAGTCACACACGCGACATCGATCAGCCAGGCGGCAAATCGACTGAACGGACCCGCCAGCAGGTGCGAAAACGTGATGCCTTCGGGAGTCAGGACCTGGAGCGAGTTCGTTTTGCTCATGACGCCTTGTCCGAGGCCTCTTCGCGCAGGCCGCAACGCGTCAGGAACAGAACCAGCAGGACGAGTTCGATCGTGCCGAAGGCTATTTTAACCCAGTATGGAATCACGGGCTGGTGATATTGGGAGAGGAACGACTCAATGAATCCCGCCCACACCAGCATGAGCGCGACCCCTCCAATGAGCGTGACCAAGTCCCGCGATACGGAGCGAAGGCGACTGGTTATCGTGGAGCGCTCCCCGTGGCCGATGAGAGCGCGAGCCAGCACCAGCCCAGCCTGACCGCCGATTAAAATAGCCGGGATCTCGATGACGCCATGCGGCATCAGCCACGCCAGCAGAAAAACAGTCTGGCCTGCCTGCACGTAATCGACGCAGATCAGCCCGAGGATAATGCCGTTGTAAAAGAGGACCACGATGGTTCCGATTCCGAATGTCATCCCAAAGGCAAGCGCGCGAATCGCCACGCTGATGTTATTTCGCATCAGCGTAGCCGAGAACGTCCCTTTATGTCCCGCCATGCGATCCGATTCGGCCCTCTCTTCCCGAGCCACCCGCTCCGAAGGATCGCCCAGGTGATTTGCAAACATCTCGGGCAGGACGGCCCGTTTCGCGTCTGGATCGAACGCCATCGCCAACCCGCCAAACAACACTCCGGCCATCGTAATCACGACCGTCAGCCAGAACGCGCGGATGTGTCGCCGAAAAGTTTGAGGCCAGGTTTGAAAGAACCAGTAAACAAAACGCAACCGGGGCTGCTTTTCACGGGTCTCATGGATCTCCCCGTAAGCGCGGCTCACCAGGTTTTCGAGATACCGGCAAATCTCGGGCTCGCTCGCGAACGTCATGATCTTGCCGAGGTCGGCCGAGGCTCGGTCGTAGAGATAATGGAAATGTCTCGCCTCATCGAGGGACATTTTCTTGTCCGGGTTGTTCTCCAATCGGTTCAGACGCGTCTCCAGGTCGGACCATGATGGCCGCTCTTCCCGGACGAATTTTTGAAGATCGATAATCATCAGAGCAGTTGCCGTTGTTTGACGCTTAGATATTGCTCGACCAGTTGCAAGGTCATCTTCTCGTTGTCGAGCATGGAAAACTGCACGCCTCGCCGCTGCAGTTTTTTTCCGACCTCGCGCAAGCTATTCCATTGGAGGTGCCCTCCAAGCCGTTGATACATGTCGTCCACGGTTTGAACCGGCTCCCCGCTAAAGAGCGGGTCGGCGCCGGAAGGCTTAAGCATGTTCACCAGCACCAGGTGCTGGTGGCACAAAAGGTCCAGGCTCCGCACGAAATTCTCCGCCAGGACCGGATCATCCAGCGATGTCAGGATGATTAACAGAGCGCGGCGCCGCATCCGCATTCGGATGAACGTGGCCAGGTCTTCAAAATCCGGGGTTACGAGTTGAGGCTGGAGGGTGTAAAGCGCGTCGCGACAGGCGCTGTAATGTGCTTTGCCATTCTTCGCGCGGACAAATGATTCGATCTTGTTGGTAAAGGAAATGACCCCGAATAAATCTCCCTGCCGCTCCGCCGCCAACCCGAGGATGAGCGCGGAGGTCACGAAACGTTCCAAAAGGGTGTCCTCGCTTTGCACGCCGCCGATGGATGACCTCCGGGCGTTGAGCCGCGAGGCGTCGAGAGCGACATAAACCTCCTGGGTGCGTTCAACCTGAAACACCTTGGTGATCGGATGCCCCCGCCGCGCGGTGGCTTTCCAATGGATTTCATCGTAGCCATCGCCAGGCACGTACTCGCGAAGCTTCTCAAAATCGCGGCCCTTGCCGACCTGTCGCTGGGCGTGCATTCCGAAAAGCCCACGATTCAGAAACAACGCTGCCAGATTCTTCCGTTCCTTGAGCAGATTGGGATAAACGCGAATTTCCCCACGCACCGGCTTGGCTGCGCGGACCGCCCAAAAACCAAACGAGGAGGGTTTTTCGACATAAGCCTCCTTCAGCCTGTAATTCCCCCGCTTTCGTGGAGTGCATGGCCATTCGATCCGGGAAAGTTCGCTGCCCTGGGGCAAATGCACCTGTAAATCGTCGTGAGGACATTCGATTTCCTTTGGCCAGGGCAGACCAACGCGGACTACTTGCCCTGCCAGCGCCGGATTTTTCACCTGAATTTCGATGGCACCCGGGCGATCCTTTGAAAACCGCACGACCTCTGGAACGTGGAGCGATAAACCCGCCAATTTTCCTTGGCTTATCGCAGCATCCACAATGATCAACACCGCCAGACCCACAATCATGAGCAGGGAAAGAAACAGGACCGCTGGAATCACTGCGCCCAACGCTGCGAACGGCGGCACGATCACCGCCACCCAGATTAGCATCCTGTTGGTCGGAACCATCATTATCGGGGCACGGCTATCTGATCGAGAATGCCGCGGATGACTTCGCTGATCGTCATTCCTTCAATCTCGAATTCTGGCCGTAGAATCAGGCGGTGTTCCAGCACAGGGGTGGCCATGGTCTTGATGTCGTCCGGAGTGACGAAGTCACGCCCGGCGAGGGCCGCGTTCGCTCGCGACGAAAGGAGCAATGCCTGCGTGGCCCTCGGGCCGGCGCCCACCAGCACGCTCTCGTGCTGGCGCGTGGCGCGGACAATATCCACCAAGTATCCGACCAGTTCCTCGCGAACGGTGATCAATTGCATCTGCTCGCGAAGCTTTTCCAGATCCTCTGCCGAGATTACCGGTTGCACCGTTCCGCTCCCCAGCACCGTTTCAGGGGATTCCTTGCCGAGGGTTCGCTGGGCCAGGAGAAACTCCTCGTCACGTCCCGGCGTGGGCATCGAAATTTTCAGCATGAAGCGATCCTTTTGCGCTTCGGGGAGGGGGTAGGTGCCTTCGTACTCGATCGGATTTTGGGTGGCGAAGACTGTGAAGTTCGATGGCAGCGCGTGGGTCTCGCGGTCAATTGTGGCCAAACGTTCCTGCATGGCCTGCAATAGCGCCGATTGTGTCTTGGCGGGGGCGCGATTGATTTCGTCCGCCAGCAAAAATGATGTGAAGATCGGCCCCTTAATCAGGGTGAACTCGTTACGCTGAAAGTTGAAGACGTTGGTGCCCACAATATCCGCAGGCATCAGGTCGGGAGTGAATTGGATTCGGGCGAAACTGCATCCAAGCACGTGAGCGAGGGTCCGCACGAGAAGCGTCTTCGCCACTCCCGGCACGCCTTCGACGAGCGCGTGATTCCCTGTGAAGACGCAGATCAGAGCCCGGTCCACCACTTCTTTTTGTCCAATGATGACCTTGCCGACTTCCTGCCGGGCTGCGGTCAAAACTTCTTTCAGGCGATCTGTAGTCATAGGATTTATTGAGTCAAGAGTTGGGAGAGGCGTTGGCATCGGGAGAAAGCGCTGGCTTTACCGGCGGCCTCGTTGCGTGCGAGAGCGCTCTCCTAATATCCTCGTAGGTTTGCAAAGGATTTCGTTTTGAAGGTTCGATTTCGTTTTCGCGATCAATGATGGCCTGGACCTGATGCAACTTTGACATCGGCAGGCTATAGGCCCCGGTCTTTTTCCACTGCTCCAGGCACGTGGGTAATAAATCCCGCGCTGGCAGGTTGCGTCGCAATAAGTTCACAAAGCCCGCCGCCGAATCCTTCCCTCGAAGCACGCTCGCTTGCTCGCGCTCTGCTTCATCGTCATGCGGTGGCAGAAACGAAACCGAATTCTTCCAGATATATAAAGCCGCCAGCACGAGAATGCTGAGGCCGACGCCATGCAGGCGGTATTTCCGCGCCAGCGTCCCGATGCCGGACTTCTCTTCGACGCCAAGATGCGTTTCGTCGAACAAAATTCTCTCGCTTGAGCCAGCGGCCCAGGCCAGCAGGGCCGGATGTCTTTCCTTCAGCATGGCCTCATTGCTGAACTGGTAAGCATCGGCGGTGAGAACGACGCTCCCGCGACCAAGCGGGCGTTCCATCACAACGGCTTCATCGTTGGTTCGCGCATAGATCACATTCCAATTGGAACTCGGCTTGTCGAAATACAGCACGCTATGGCACGATATTTTTTCAGGAAGCCCCGGCGCGGCCTCGGCCTTCGCTTGCAGGTAAGCGGGAGGCAAATTGGTGCTATTTTCATCACGCTTTCTCCACCCGAAACTGAACCCCCACTTCTCGGCCAGGTCGATCCGGTCATCGGGTTTCAGGGAGAAAGGAGGGCGTCGCCGATTCGCGGGCGGGGAATTTGTGGCCGGGGCGGTTTGCCGTTTTCCTCCCTTTTTGCCTTTTGGCGCCGGCGGGGCCGGGACCACCGGAGGAGCGAAACCCGGATGCGGCTCGTGCTGCGCCACCAGGCCAATGACCAGGCGTCCGCCCGTTTTCGTCAGTTGTTCTATTTGCTTTAACTCTTCCTCTGGGACCCAAAAATCATCCGGACCCAACCCGAGCAAAAAGAGCGTCGTGCCAGCGGCTTCCTGGAATCGGAACAACGATTTGTAATTTCGCGTGGTGGGAACCAGTTCGCCGTAACTCTCGCAAAGCGCCTTTGTGCCCAACGGATCGGCGCGCAGAGAAGAATACGGGGGGTAAATGTCGCCCGATGCAAACCGGACATCGAGAAGGCGCTTTAACCCAAACACGAAGAGCACGACAACCACCAATAATAGGATTCCTCCGGCCCTTTTCATGAGGCCCCCTTCATCCTCTCCACGTTTCTGGAAAACACTTCCAGCATTGGTTCATCGACGGCGTGCAAGCCATACCAAACCCGGTCGAACACGGATACATTTTCTGAGAAAAGGCCCGCCACCTCCGGCAGGGCGTGCGCACGGCGTCCCAGTTCCCGCTGATATTCCTGGTTCGATTTCCAGCGAGCAATCGTAATCAGGTTGCGCTCCGCCAAATGGGCCAGACTAGCCAGATAAAAGGCCCGCAGCGCCAGCCGCCACTCTCCTCTTCCCAATAATTCACGGGCGAGCCGCGACCAACCATCTTCCGGCAATTGGTCCGCGGCCACGTTTTCATCATTCAGATCAGGCGTCGGCGCCACAGCTTCCGCTTCCAAGGCTTGGCTCGAATCTGGCCGATAGTTTCGCCAAATCTTAATCAGCAGCCACACCAGCAGACCGACACAAGCAGCCGCGAGCAATGTTATCAGCGCGCGAATAGAAATATCCCAGTTAGCGCCACCCAGGTTAACCTTTGGGGAACTCCCGCGCGTGAGCCAATTCCAAAATGACTTGATTGCTTTTCCAACCGCTTCGAGCCATTTGCCAAGCGTCTTGAGGATGCTCTCGAAAAATTCACGGATGACACTCTTGCTCGCGGTTTCTTCCTCCGACCGTTCGCGTGGAAAACGCCAGGTATATTCTTTCCTTTTGATGACCTCATCGATGCTTCGATCCAACGCGGATGGCTGCACCGATTCGGCCTTCTCCGCTGGAGGTGGCGCAGGCGCGGCACGAAGACTGGCCGGGGCGAAGCAGAATATCACGAGAGCCGCGATGGCAATTCCTTTTTCCACCTTGAACCGCCGCAGGTCCGCCTTGAGATCTTCGCCGGATTCAAGCGACTCCCCATAGAAACATCTCAGGACGTAAACAACTTTGATCACAGGGTCGAGGCATAGATACGTCAACCCGGCGAGCATCGCGAAGAAAGTCGTATTCAGAAAGGCCGCCGAACTCCGCGAGAAGGGCGTTTCGATCCCGAAAAAGGAAAAGAGCAAATAGGCCACTCCCAGGATGCACACTCCAAGATTTAAAAAGACAACGAGGCCGAACCCCTTGCAGATCGCGAGAATGAAATTATTCTGGCCGGGCCAAAGCAAAGCCTGGCGCTTCGCTTTTCGGAAAACCGTCTTTACTGAAGCATCCTCGCCTCCGCCGAAGATGGTGACGCCCTGGTAGAAAGCGTAGAACCATCCGAACGGCACCAGCAGAGCCAGCGCCACCGGCAACAGGAAGAGTCCCAGCGGTTGCAAAATGATCTGATTAGCAGTTACTCCGGCAATGCGCCTCCAGTCCCAACCCCGTAACGGGCCTCCCTGCAAGGCGCCCCACAAGCGTTGTGTATAAATGGTCTGCCATACCTTCATCCACACGAACAGCCCGGTTAACGTGAGGGCCGCCTGCGGCAACCGTTGAGGGGCGAATGGATCCCGGCTCATCTCAGACCAGAATTGAAGCAAAGCGAGCATGAAGGGCAGGCTTCCGACGTAATAAGTCCAGAGGCTGCTAATGCCCGCCGAACGAATCAAGTGCACCGCCTCCTCCAGCATTTCGATGGGCGATTTTCCCTCCGCGGCTTTCCTCGAACGTTTCATTGGTCCCAGATCCGGTTCCAAACCGTGCCTTCATGAAAGGTCGAGGGAATCGACAGCAGGATCTGGCCGACGACGTAAAAGAAAAGCCACGCCAGAAAGACGCCCCCAAACGCCTGCACTGCTCGCCAGGCCCAACGCAGCTTGCTCAGATCGAGGCCCTTCGACTCGGACTCCTTCTTGAGGCACGCGGTGCAGATCACGCGGTCGTCATGCTCGCTCACGCACTCGCGGCAAAAGAAGCGCTTGCACTCAGGACAACGCGCGACCGCTTCCCGTGCGGCATGGTTGAAGCAGCGTTGGAGGAAAAGCGAATCCATGATCAAAGTCCCGTTGGCGGCGCGCTCTCGCTACGGACTTCTGGTTCCGGTGTGATCACGGGGGGTGCTTCCGGCTCTGCCTGAGAGATGTTCTCAGCGGCTCCAGATGCGGTGAATGCTCCTTGACCCAAAGCGATCAGGTTCTCGATGCGTGTCAGCACTTCCCGAGTCTTATGAATCCGCTTGAAATTAGGCAGGCGTTCGACCTGTACCGCCGTGCGCACGTAGCACTTGCACGACGGCCCCAGAATTAAGTTCCAAACCAGGAGGAGTAGAAAGAACCCTGCGATGCTTGCGAGGGCTATGAATGTTGCTCCGTCTGATGCGATAGCAGCGGCGGTAAAGATGACGATGAACGAAGTCCATATCCCGCTCCAGACGAGGTTCATGGAGGTTTTTTGCAGGATGAAACCCTGAATTTCGCGGTAAAAGAACCGCTTGTAGTTCTCGCTAAATCCGCTCGAGGTCACCAGCAGCAAATGGTCCGGCCCCTCGTAAAGAGTAAAGTATTGGACCAGGTTAGCCCCCCTCCCGGGCAGCCGCAGGTAAGTTTTCGCGCCGCTGGCCATGCTCAATGCCTCAGCAAGCTAATGCCCAGGAAAGACCAACCCACAATTTGCGCGCCCGCGATGAGCAGCGCGGCGTAGAGTCGCACCCGGGTGCGGGGAATCATGCTCGACGGCTTCTTCCATCCAGCGATGGCGATTACGATTGCCGCCGGAGCGGTGAGCATCGTAATCGGCCACATCAGCAAGGGGAGCAAGGCCACCCCAAGGGCGGCGCTGTCCCAAAGAAACCGCTTGTTCTCGAGTTGGGTGAGTTTCCCTTTTTTCTGTCCCGTGTCCATGCATGCAGGACAGAAGTGTTCACCGTTCAAATCGACGTCACAGAGCGCACACAGAAACCTTCCACAAGCCGCGCAGGGAACCGAAGCGCGTTTCTGCGGGTGGTAAAAGCAACTGGCTTCCCCGTCCACCATGATGGTCTCCCCGGTGGACCCAGTTTGGAGGGGTTTGAAGAGCGCGGGAAAGGCATGAGTTTCGAGTTCAACCCCGCACGCCGGGCAAGGCGCGAGGTCGCGATGATTTACCATCGCTGGAGGAAGCGGATTTCGGCATCGAGGGCAAGCAAGGGTGGCCGGAGCGGTCGTCATTTATACACAACACGAGTTCCGCAAATCCGATCATGCAGCGCCCGCTTCTCGTCATCGAACGCCGCCATGATATAACCGATCAGCAGGGTTGGGCAGCCGCTCAAGAGCTCTGCGAAATAACGCCCGGTGGCCAAGCCATAGGAAACATTCCCGCCATCCGCGCGAATGATTTTGATCTTAAGCAGCATCTTTCCCGGGGTGGCCCCGAAGCGTCCCACAAAGAAAACGTAATACGCGATGCCAATGACGAATCCGATTCCCATGAGCATGCCTTGCTGCATTAGCATATCGGGCATTGCTCCGCGCGGCCGGAATCCGAAAATCAGGTTAAACGGCAATCCAATGATTCCCGTGATAATTCCATCGACGAACTTGGCGCAAAATCGGATCCAGAAGCCCGCCGGCGCAAAAGTTCCAATCGCCTGCGGCACCACGCCCTCCCGCACCTTCTGGAAAAATGCCGGCTTGCATTGCGCACAAATCCAATGATCGCCATACTGAACCGCATTGCTTTTCGGGACGATCTGGTGGCATTCGCTGCAGGCGACCTCGTCACCGCCGACCGGCGGTAATACAGCAGGCGCCGGAGCAACCCCAGGCGCCGCAACTGGCGCGGAAGCGGCCGCGAGCGCTGGCACGCTGTTCCGAATCTCGCGCAAAGGCTGCCAGTTGGGCATCCCTTCGCGCCAAACCAAGGTTTCGGTTGTGATTTGGCCGCGTTGGAATAGCGACGCTATTTCCTCCTCGGATACCGGCCCCGTCTGCTTCCCATCCACCGCGTAGTACCAAGTCATTTGTTTTTAGGTTATCGGCTTTTTTGAAGGATTTTGCAGGAAATTGCTCTGAGACAGGAACTTAATCAAGTCGGACCACTCGAGTGCTGCAGATATGGTCGTGGACGGTTCGCTTTTGAGCGTCGAACCCGGCAATGATGAAACCGATGTAGAGCGGAATCATTCCGTTTAGAATCTCAGCAAAAAACCGTCCGATGGCGCGGCCCCATGAGATCGGTCCTCCTTCAGCGGTCACCACCCTTAATCTTAAAATCCGCTTGCCGGGCGTTCCGCCGTATTTGGGCAAACACCAAATCTGATAGGTTACGGCGGCCATCACTATCCCGAAGGCGAGCACGCCGAACGTAATAAAGAAGATTGGATTCTGTGTCTTTGTTCCTATTGGAATAAAAACCGCGGCCAACACTCCGAGCAACAGCACCGTGGCCAGGCCAATTATCAACCCATCAAGCACCTTGGCCAGCACCCGAATCCAAAACCCCGCATAGATCATCGGCACCGTTGAACTCACAACGCCTTCGCGAAGTTTCTGCACATAGGCAGGCTTGCACGAAGCGCACACTGGATTACCGCCGATTTCCACCGTCTGTGACTTTGGAAAAATTCGATGGCACTCCGCGCAGACGGCCTCGGCTTCAGCGGGGGTCACTGGCGGAAGCGCCGCGGAGCCTTCTTGAGCGACGGGCGGAGGCTGGATTGTGCTGTAAGCCACCCAATTCGGCATGCCCTCCTTCCACACGAGTGTATCCGGCCGAATCTCGCCATTTCGCGCTAACCGTTCGAATTCCTCCTGGGAAACCGGTCCCATGCCCTGCCCTCCGTTTGCATAGTGCCAATTCATGGTCGTTTTTTGAATAGCTTCATCGGGAGCATGTGCCAGAACGACTCGGTTGAAAAGTGGAAAAGTTCTTTCCCGCCAACGGTTCCTTTGCTCTATTGGAATCTCAACAGCCATCGTTTATGCCATCGCTCGCGTCACGTTCGAGCAGAAACAGGAGAAAATCGCCATGCCACAAGTAAAAGAATTGCACGTCAACGGCGCGCTCGCCGGTGTCAGCGCAGACGAGGAGCGCACCCTGCTCAGCGTGCTGCGCGACGACCTGAATCTCACTGGCAGCAAATACGGCTGCGGAGAAGGCGAATGCGGGGCCTGCACAGTTCTGGTGGATGGAAGTCCCACCCGATCCTGCCGGCTCAAAGTCGGGAACATTGGGGCCCGAAAAATCACGACCATCGAAAGTCTGGAACAGAACGGAAAGCTGCATCCCGTTCAGGAAGCTTTCCTGGGGGTCGACGCCATGCAGTGCGGCTACTGCACCGCCGGGATGATCATGAGCGCGTTTGCTCTCTTGCGGAAAACTCCAAACCCAACGGACGCCGAGATCATCCGGGGCATGAATGGCAACATTTGCCGTTGCGGGACGTATCCGAGGATCGTTACGGCGATTCGCGAGGCGGCGCGCAAGATAGAAGGGGGGAAGGTATGAGGAAACGCCAAATGACTCAGTTCCTCGATCTTGAACCAGAGCGTTACGAACTCCGCGAAAGCCCAGCTTACCGGTTCACGGTGGATCGGCGCCGGTTTTTCCAAACCTTGGGCTGCGGCGTTGTTGTTCTGCTCATCGTCGAGCCATTAGTCGCTCAGGAGGCTCCTCGCGGACGGCGTCAAGGCGGTCGTGGCGGCGGATTGCCGGCAGACATCGGCGCCTGGTTGCACATCGGCGAGGATAACACCGTGACCGTGTTCACCGGCAAAGTGGAAGTGGGCCAAAACATCCGCACCGCCTTGACCCAGGCCGTGGCTGAGGAACTGCGCGCACCTATTGCAAACATTCATCTCGTGATGGCAGACACCGACCTGACGCCCAACGAGGGCGGCACTTCAGGCAGCCGGACGATCCCAGCGAGCTTTCCGCAGCTTCGCAGAGTCGCGGCGGCGGCGCGAGAGGCTTTGCTCGATCTTGCGGCCGAGGCTCTCAAGGTCGAGCGTTCCACTCTTAAGATCGCCGACGGGAAAGTTTATAAAAACGAGCCCTCGGACGGCCTGATGTTCGGCCAACTTACCAAAGGTCAGCGCGTCCTCAAACAAACCTCCGGCCAAACAGCTTCCCTGCATTCAGCGAAGGAATGGACTGCCGCAGGCACGTCTGTTCCTAAAGTGAACGGCCGGGACCTTGTGACCGGACGCCATAAATTCACCTCCGATGTCAGCCTTCCCGGCATGCTGCACGCGAAGGTTATTCGACCGAGCGCTTTTAACAGCACACTGGAGTCCGTTGACCTCAAGGCCGCGGAAGACATGCCGGATGTGAAGGTGGTTCATGATGGCAACTTTGTCGGCGTTGCAGCAAAAGACATCCTAACCGCGACCCGAGCGGCTGATGCCATCAAAGCACAATGGAAAAGCGCTCCTCAACCTTCAAGCGCGGACCTTTACGATTACCTTCATAAAACGCCGACCGAAAACGGCGCTGCTCCAGCGACCATTGGCTCGGTACAGGGCGACGCACCCTCCGACGAACACAAGTTCCATCAAGTCTATAGAATTGCCTACATCGCTCACACGCCGTTGGAACCCAGGGCCGCTGTCGCGGAATGGAAGGACGGCAAACTCACGGTCTGGACCGGCACCCAGCAGCCGTTTGGAGTTCGCAGTTCCCTCGCCCAAACCTTCGGGTTAGCCGACAACAAAGTCCGTGTGATCGTTCCCGACACAGGCTCTGGTTACGGGGGCAAACACACGGGCGAGGCAGCCATCGAGGCCGCGCGGCTCGCGAAGGCCGCGGGCAAGCCCGTGAAACTCGTCTGGACCCGCAAGGAGGAATTAACTTGGGCTTACTTCCGGCCGGCTGGCGTCATCGAAGTGTCGAGCTCGGTGAAGAAGGATGGCACGATCACTTCCTGGGATTTCCACAATTATAACTCGGGCGGTTCCGCCGTCCGCACGCCTTATGATATTCCAAGCGCACGATCAGAATTTCATTCGACGAAATACCCCCTGCGCCAAGGCTCCTATCGCGGCCTCGCCTCGACCGCCAACGTGTTCGCGCGTGAGTCGCACATGGACGACATGGCGCGAGCGATTCAGATGGACCCGCTGGAGTTCCGGCTGAAAAACTTGAAGGATGGCCGCTTGCGAGCTGTGCTCGAGGCTGCCGCCAAAGCGTTCGGCTGGGGCAAGGAAAAGCCTTCGCCCGGCCACGGCTTCGGCATTGGCGCAGGCACCGAGAAAGGCTCCTATCTCGCCACCTGCGCCGAGGTGGTTGTGGATAAGGGTGCCGTGCAAGTAGTTCGCGCCGTGTCGGCATTTGAATGTGGCGCGGTGGTGAACCCCGGACACCTCAAGAACCAGGTCGAAGGCGCGCTCATCATGGGTCTCGGAGGCGCCTTGTTCGAGGCCATTGAGTTCGAGAACGGCAAAGTCACCAATGCGCGGTTGGCGGATTACCGAGTTCCGCGTTTTAGCGATGCGCCGCGGATTGAAGTCGTCTTGGTGAATCGAAAGGATCTGGTCTCAGCGGGCGCTGGTGAAACTCCCATCATCGGGATCGCTCCTGCAGTGCGAAACGCCATTTGTGATGCCACCGGGATCCGTCTCTACGCTCTGCCGCTCGTGCCGAACGGGCTCAAGGCGTAACCAGAATCAGATCGAGTCTCGCAATTCGGACACGTTGCGCCATTCCGGCATGCCATCCTGCCAGTAAAGCGCTTCCTTCGAGATCGATCCCAGGGTTTGCATCTGGAAGATTTGGCTCCGCGTGAACGGGCCGATTTGCGATTCGCCGTCCAGAATGTACGTGTTCGTAGGCTCATGCGGGGTCGGACGCAAGGAGAGCACTTCCTGATCGAGTTGCGGTGAGCTTGGCTTCATTCGAGCGATCGCTCGGTGACCAAAAGCGAGACCCATGCCCGCAAGAAACCCACCAGTGTGCGCGGCAAACGCCACGCCGCCACCTGAACTCTCCGCGCTGTAGCTCAGGATCGCAAACGCCAGATCCTTCAGAAACCAGAAGGAAACGACCAGCCACGACGGCAACTCGAACTCCCCGCTCCAAAACCTGAAGAACATGATCAAAATGTATTTGAAGTTAATCTTGGTCCTGTGGAAGAGAATTAGAAACCCGCCCATGCACGCGGAGATCGCTCCCGACGCGCCGCCCATCGGAATAGTTGCGTGAAAGTGCTCGGGCGTGCCGGCGATATAAACGAAGTCCGCTGCTAACCCACCCACAATGTAAAAGATAAGGTACTTCCAGCAACCCAAGGCATCCTCAACGCAGGAGCCAAACAGAAAGAGGTAAATCATGTTCCCCAGCAGATGCAGGAATCCCGCATGGACGAACATTGCAGTAAAGTAATGATACCAAACGGATGTCGCCGGCGTCAGCCAGAGGTGTTCGAAAATCCATTCTTGAGCTGATTCGGGATGAGCCAGGGTGCATAGCAACGACACCAGATACACCGCCACGTTTACCCCCATGATGGAAAACGTCGCAATTGGATACCGTGCAGTGCGATAATCGACCCCCGTTGGAATGACCAGGAACATGGTGCGCTACTCGCCTATTCCAACGGAACTAGAGAAAAAAGTCAATTGACGGCTACACCCCCGGCTCCTTCTTCGCGGCCTTTACCTCGATGTGCAAATCCCGCAATTGCCGCAGGCTCACCATCGCCGGGGAGTCTGTCATCAGGTCGGCGCCTTTCGCAGTCTTGGGGAAGGCGATGACGTCGCGGATGCTCGGAGTCCCGCAGAGGATGGCATTCAACCGGTCGAAGCCGAGCGCGATTCCGCCATGCGGCGGAGCGCCATAACGGAAGGCCTCGAGCATGTAGCCGAAGCGCAACTGCGTTTCCTCCGGCGGGATCTGAAGAATCTCCTCGAAGATCGTTTTCTGCACGTCGGGTTGATGAATACGGATCGAGCCTCCGCCCAGTTCGACGCCGTTGACCACAATGTCGTAATGCTGACCCCGGACCTTCTTTGGATCGGTCTTCAGCAAAGCAATGTCTTCCGCCACAGGCGCCGTGAATGGATGATGGCTCGAATACCAACGGTTCATCTCCTTATCGAAGCTGAGCAGCGGAAAATCGACGACCCAGAGGAAATTGAAATCGCGGTCGGAGATGGAAAGCTTCCCCTGCCCTTTCAGGACATCCGCGCAATAGAGACGAATCTTGCCCAGGATCTCACAGGCGTTGAGCCATTGGTCCGCGGCGAAAAGAATCAGATCCCCTTCCTCGATGGCGAGTTTCTTCACTAGCGCGTCCTTCTCGGCCGGGCTGAAGAATTTCACGATCGGAGACTTCCATTCTCCGCCTTCCACCTTGATATACGCCAGTCCCTTCGCGCCAAAACTCTTGGCGTATTCGGTCATCGTCTCGATTTGCCCCTGCGTCGCGCCCGCGAGGCCTTTTGCATTGAGGGCTTTCACCACGCCGCCATTTTGGATAGCGCCGCTGAATACTTTGAACGTGCTGGCTCGGAATTCCTCCGTGAAATCCACCAGTTCCATTCCGAACCTGGTGTCTGGCTTGTCGATCCCGTAACGATTCATCGCTTCCTGGAACGAGAGGCGTTTGAATGGGACTGGGATGTCCATGTCCAGCGCCACCTTCCAAACGCGCTTTAGAAGGCCTTCGATCAGGCTGTAGATCTCTTCCCGCTCGATGAACGACATCTCCAGGTCGATCTGCGTGAATTCCAATTGCCGGTCGGCCCGCTGGTCCTCGTCGCGATAGCAGCGCGCCAGTTGGAAATATTTTTCCACCCCAGCCACCATCAGGATCTGCTTGAACTGTTGTGGCGATTGCGGCAGCGCGTAAAAAAGGCCTGGCTCCCGCCGGAATGGCACCAGGAACTCGCGCGCTCCTTCCGGAGTGGATTTGAAAAGCGTCGGCGTCTCTACCTCGAGAAAACCTTGTTCATCCAGAAACACCCGCGTGGCCGTGGCAACTTTCGAGCGCAGTCGCAGGTTCCGCATCATCTCCGGCCGCCGCAAATCCAAATAGCGATACTTCAGCCGCAACTCTTCGTTGACCTTGTTCGCCACTTCGGGATCGTCCACTGGAAACGGCAGGACTTCGGCGAAGTTCAACAACTCAAGTTCATTCACGCCGACTTCCACCTCCCCCGTCGGGATCTTCGTGTTGTTTGTCCCGGCCGGACGTTGCCGGACCTTTCCTGAGACGCTGATGACACATTCGCTCCGCAGCGAGGCCGCTCGGTCAAACAACTCCTTGGACATCGCGGATGGATCAAACACCGTCTGCGTTCGACCTTCGCGGTCGCGAATGTCGATAAAGATCAGCCCTCCCAAATCGCGGCGGGAATGCACCCAACCTGATAAAGTCACCGTTTGCCCGATATGCGCCGGGCGAAGTTCGTTGCAATGATGCGTCCGTTTCATTCCGTGTCGATCGCGTCGCGGCCCCACCTCGGGCTCGCGCGCGAAGGAGCATCTTGCCTCCGAAAAATCCAGATTTCAAAGGAAAACTGGAAATTACCCAGCGGGTCTGATAGTTTGACCGCAGTCGGCTGGCAGAGATAACTTAAGCATGTGCCATCGGTGACTATCGAACTCCCCCAGCACCATTTGCAGACCGCGTTCAATCTCCAGCGGTGGGCGGAGGTATTGGCCGACCCAAAGCTTCGGGAAGTCGAGGGAAGAATCGAAACGGATCGGCACGGTCATATCACTATGAGTCCACCTCCAGCCCCGGGACACGGCGGCTTCCAAGCCCGGATTGCTTCGTTGTTGGATCGGCACATGACTACAGGTCGGGTTTATACCGAATGCCCGATTTCAACTGCAGATGGCGTCAAAGCGGCGGACGTGGCTTGGGCTTCACCGGACCTCTGTCGTCGGGTAGCTGAGTCGGTCTGTTTCCCACAGGCGCCGGAAATTTGTGTCGAAGTTGTCTCGCCTGGAAACACCCAAGCCGAGATTGCTGAAAAGCGTATGCTTTATTTTGACGCAGGCGCGAAAGAAGTGTGGCTCTGCTCGAAGCAAGGGGCCATGACTTTTTTTCGAGCTGGCCATGACCTAGCTTTGCCTGCCTCCGAGCTTTGCCCAAATTTTCCCGGCCAAGTAAGCCTCCGTTAAGCGGAGGGAAGAATCACGTTCGTCCTCGTGTTCTTCATCGGCAGTGTTTTGTTTATGTTTTATTGCGTGGTGCGGAAAAACTGGCGCGCGGGCGAGGTTGTGATCGCCTGGCCGTTGGTCGCGCCGGGCATGGCAGTCCATGGGCCAGTCACGGTGGGAGCGCTTTGCAGGCAACCAGCGCCAGGAGCCCACGTCAGGCTTCCCTGGGGCGGACCGGTGCGAGCGAGCCTGAGCGTGCCGGGCGCGGAGAGTGGCGCGAAGGATACCGCGCGCGAAGCGCCATTAACGAGCGTTGCGTCGCGTCCGTTCCCGCTGTAGTCGAAAACCGTCGAGCCAGCGCTTTCGTCGAATTTCCAGTACGCCCAAAGGTTAGGCTGCGGCGCACACAGGCCGGTATGCATGGTGGACTGGATTTCCGCCTGACTCCGCGCAACAGACCAGATGCGGAACTCATCGATTTCCCCTTTCAAAAATTCCTGAGGCGAATCCAAGCGCGCTCCCAGCACCAACGCACCCCCGTACGGGGTGAAGTTGCGGTTCGTGCTCGTCGAGCTATCCAGGTGGCCGTTGCGATAAACCAGCATAGCGTTGCCGGCATGGATCGAAACCAGCGCCCAATGTGTCCAAGCCAATGGTGGTCACCGGGGTTGCTTTACGCGAAGTTGATCATTGATAGCTGATTCACTGCACTGGACCATTCGGGAGAGGGGATCTGAGACTGTGTCGTTGCGAAAAGTTGATGGACCAGCGCTGGATCGCCTTGTTTTAGGTTTTGTGTGCGTCCTTGTACGGTTGCGCCGTCCCTGGAGTGATGTAGTAAATTCATCATTCCGGCGAAAAGGATAGCACAGGGGGTCTGCCATTTACGGGGGTAGGCCCTAAAATATTTTTCAAATATTCCAGAGGGGGTTTGCCCGCAGATGTCGTACCCTATGCGAGGATGGAGCAAAACAGGACGGAAAAAGGGCTTGCTTCGGTGGAGCTAAGCCCTTGCCAAAGCGGGCTGGTTGAAAGACTCTTTGGCTGCAAGTCCGGAAAGCAAAAATGGGCAAGAATTCAACGATCGAATGGACAGACCACACTTTTAATCCTTGGTGGGGATGCACAAAGATTTCTCCTGGCTGCACAAATTGTTATGCAGAAACCTGGGCCAAGAGGGTGGGGAAAAAAGTGTGGGGGGATACAAGTCCCCGGCGTTTTTTCTCTGATAAGCACTGGGCCGAACCGCTGAATTGGAATGAAGATGCAAAGTCCTTGAAACGGCGCCGGAGGGTGTTCTGTGCCTCGATGGCTGACGTGTTTGAGGGCCGGCGTGACCTTGACGAGGAGCGGGAACGACTGTGGGAGCTGATCGAAAACACGCCCAATCTCGACTGGCTCCTTCTAACCAAGCGACCCGAGAACATTGGTCAGAGGGTTCCATGGAGAAAGGAATGGCCACCGAACGTTTGGCTCGGAACGACTGTTGAGGATCAAGAGCGCGCAACGGAGCGACTGCCTCTACTGTTGAGGTATCCAGCGAGGACACGGTTTTTGTCTTGCGAGCCGCTGATCGGCCCATTAGACCTCTCGCGATGGCTGATGAAAAGCAGCCGACTTCATCCAATAGATTGGGTTATTGCAGGCGGTGAGAGCGGCGCCAATGCAAGGCCCATGCTGCCAGGATGGGCGTTAAGGCTCCGCGATCAGTGTGGGACAGCATCAGTCCCATTTCACTTCAAGCAGTGGGGGCATTGGGCCCCCGTTCAAGCCGCTGAAATGGGAAATTCCAAAGCGGCGCAACGGTTCTGGGATGAGGTATTGGGTCGCGAGGTATTTATGGAAGCTAAGGGAAAGCGAGAAGCTGGACGACATTTAGACGGCAAAACCTGGGACGAGGTCCCTGAGGGGCTTCCGGCATGAGTCAATGCGAGTTCCCATTCGAGTTACCACCGTCGGATCCAAAGTCCGCTGAAAAAACCTTCAGACAACTTTCCCACCCAATCTGGACTGAATGTAAAGCGAAGCTGATAGAGCGTTACCTTTATTACTTTGTTCAGATAACGCACCATGGAACCTACATCGACTGCTTTGCCGGTCCTCAACAGGAGGACAAGCATGACATGTGGTCGGCCAAATTGGTTATCGAAAGCAAGCCTCGGTGGCTGCGTAAGTTTTTCCTTTTTGAGATAGACCCGTCAAAGGTAGAGATGATCGAGCAAATGGTGAACCTACAGCCTGTTCGGACCAAGAAGGAGCCCAAACGGAAGTTTAAGATCTACGAAGGAGACTCCAACGAGCACATAAAACTGATGCTGAAGGCTTTTCCGATCAAGGACGCAGAAGCATGTTTTGCTTTATTGGACCAAAGAACGTTCGAATGCTTGTGGGAGACCGTGATTACGCTTGCCACGCATAAAAAAGGCGGCAACAAGATCGAGCTCTTTTACTTTTTCCCACAAGGCTGGCTAGACAGGTCGGTGGCAGCCCTGGCTGATGTTGAGGAAAAGATGCTGGCTTGGTGGGGCGCGGAGACCTGGCGGGAAATGATGAAAAAGGAAAAGGATGGGCGCGCTGAGATGCTTTGTGAGAGATTCAAAAGGGAACTCGGTTATAAGCACGTCTACCCCTACCGCATCTTCTCGACGGAGGAGGGGGGCCGCATAATGTACTATATGATCCACGCCTCCGACCATAATGATGCCGCTCCTCTTATGTGGAGAGCCTACAAAAATGCTCTCCGTGTAGACATCAAAGCAGAACAATTAGACCTGATGAAGGGGGCTGAGGCTGAGGGTTGAGGAGCGGGCTTGATCTCCTCCGCGAATTTAGGTCCACTCGTGGAAGAATTAGCGGGGTTAAAAGCTCGCGCCTTTAGGCACTACGCGTATGAACATTCTAAAATTCTACACCACCCGAGGCAGCCTCAAAGACAGTGTGGCAGTGCGTCGATGGGGCGCTGCGGGCGCACGCCGATTCTGGTTGGTATGGGGCGCGTTCCTGTATGCATTCTTGGCTCTGACCGCTGGCTATCTTTTCACAGCCATTGCGCGGCAGGCCGAGTCGGGCGATGGTCACATCTTTTATCTCGCTGCTGCGCTCGTTGTCATCGTAGCATCCGTCCTGACTCGGATGCTCATGGCTGTGCTAGCTGAGTTGCGGGCGTTGCGGAAGAGGGACCCGAATGATGCCGCCTAAAAACCATGCGCCCCTCTTTTCGGCCGAAAGGCAGGGCCCACCTATGCGGGACTACATGAGCGCGTTTGATCTCCTCCGCCAATTTCCGTATACTGATGAAAGAATGAGCGGAGTTAAAAGGTTGGGCCGTTAGACCGCTTGTCACCTTTATGCACCAGGACACAACATACTCTTCGCTGCGATGGAGACTCGCACTCGTAGGTACCTGCCTTCTCTTGCTGGCAGGATTCGGATTTTCATACTCCGCACTGGTTGGAGATTCCCACGGGTTCAGGGCTTGGCTCTTGCCGTTTGCTCCGTGGAGTTGTGCGCTGATTGTATTTGTGGCTTTCCGACAGGGGAGAGCTTGAAATGCGACGACCTCGCGGCCTAACTTGGCCTGCCCGAGGTCTCGGGCTTTTAGCGCCAATGGTCGTGATTTGCGACAGCCGAACTCCGGGTTGGGATCGGGATTGCGATCGTTGCCTCCCGTGGCCGGGGCGCTATATTCGGTCGTTAGCCTGCGTCACGCGCCATGCGAGTTCTGACACATTTGCTTGCTTTGATTTGCATCGCCCTTTGCTCGTGCGACCGCAGTTCAAAAGGCAAGCTTGTGATTGGAGAAGATCCGACTTGGATCTCGGCTGAAGAGACGAGGCGGGTTGGTGAGCGGTTGATTGCCGATCGTTACCCGCAGGCACAGGTCGTTTCAGAGTTGGGCATTCGTCAAACGTTCACGTATCGTTTTGCTACCAACGGCACGGTTGCGCCGATGTCGGTCGTTGTGGATCGGAAAACCGGAAAGGCGAGATTTGAGACTTCCAGCCAGTGAAACGCAGGCTAACTATGCGCGGCAGCGAATCCGGCGGAAGCGTCGTGATTGCAATCATTGCGTCCCGTGCGCGGCGTCGCTGACCATCGCTCATTTGGAACGACGGGGCAGGTTTGGAAGTGACAGCATCTTCTCGCCATCGACAGGATCCTGCGTTATTAATGTTTCAGAATGAGCGAGGTCAAAAGCTTGGGTCGTTAGGCGGCACCATCTGTGGCGGGCAGCGTGAACGCGGCCCAAGTGTGGCGAACTCGAAGTCCAGCAGCCTCTGGTGGTGCCAGGGCTTGCCGTAAATAAAAGAAGCCGGAGGATGGCCTCTCCGGCTTCTGCGAGTTGCTTTAAGTTGGGTCTTTAGGGGTCTTCGATTTGGTCTTTCATCCGGTAGCTCTTGCCTTCGATGGTCACTGTCTCGGCATGGTGCAAGAGCCGATCCAGCACAGCCGAGGTGAGGGTGGCGTCGTTGTTGAAGATTTTAGCCCAGTTTTTGTAGGCCTGATTGGTCGTGACAATGGTCGAGCCGATTTCGTAACGCTGGCTAAAGACCTGGAAGAGCAAGTCGGCTCCGCTCTTATCAATCGGCAGGTAGCCCAGTTCATCTACCAAGAGGAGGTCCGGGCTCAGGTATTTCTTGAGCTCGACTTTGAGCCGGTTGGTCACTTGGGCCGCGGTGAGGGTGTTGATGATGTCAATGGCGGTGGTGTAAAGGGCGCTGTGACCGCAGAGACAGCCTTCGTAAGCCAGGGCCGTCGCCAGATGCGTCTTGCCCAAGCCCACTCCGCCCATGAAAACGACATTGCCCTTGTCTTTGAGAAAGGAGAGCCGGAAGAGATTCTGCACCTGCGCTCGATTGATCTTCTTGGGCCAGCTCCAATTGAACTGTTCCAGGGTTTTGACGATGGGAAAACGGGCCGCTTGGAGCCGGCGCTGGGTGGCCCGGTCTTTACGGCGCAAGGTCTCGCCCTCGACGAGGCGGCCTAAGAAGTCCAATTGGGTCCAGTTCTTTTCCGCGGCTTCTTTGGCCAGCGCCAAGTGATGTTCACGGAAGTAGGACAGTTTGAGGTAGATAAATGCGCTCAAGAGTTGCTGGTCTTTCATAGGTTGGGAGGAGTGTTTTTTGGGTCATAGACGGAAAGGTCGGGCTCGGGCAGTTCCAGGTCCAGGAGGTCCTGCTGCCGGGTCAGGTGAAGTGGCCCCGGTTCGGCCTGAGGCTGCTGGCGCTGTTGCAAGATGTTGGCGATGTATTCAGAGGAGAAGGCCTGGTAGGTGAAGGCGTCTTCGATGGCTCGAGCCACCGCTTCAGTCCCGTAGAGTTCACTCAAGGCCACGATCTTCTGGACATGATGCTTGGGGTTAAGCCGGCGCTGCTCCAGTTGTTGATAGTAATCAGGGGCTTGCGGGCTCAGAGCCAAAAAGCGCAGGAAGAGTTTTTGGTCGCGGGCTTGCTGGCGCTGCAGGAGCAAGGGCTGCACGTGCTCGGGCAGTTCGTAATCCCGGCCCCGCTCATAGCTGCGGACATGCTGGGCGACCAGTTGGTCCTGGTGATAGATTAACAGCCGATCCGGCCAGCGTTTGAGGGTGAGCTTGCTGGAAGCATATTGGCAGGGCACTGAGTAGGCATTGCCATCGGCTTTGACCCGGAACTGGCCGTTGACGCGCACGCTGGTCATGACGGCTGCTTCGTAAGGTTGTGGGTGAAGCGGCTTGAGTTTTTCCTGCAGGAACAGTTCCTGGGGAGTTCGATGGGTTTGGCCATGCAGACGCGCGTTGGCCACTTGCTCGAGCCACTGCCGGGCGGCCGGATTGATGATCTTAAAATCCGACAGCTCCAACCCATGGAGGAAGTTCTTCTTCACGTAGCCAACGCCATTTTCCACCCGGCCCTTCTGCTGTGGCTGGCCGACGCCGCAAGCGCGGATCTGAAAGCCGTGGTGCGCGGCAAAATCCAGGTAATGCGGGTTGAAGACGATGGCGCCGCCAGCCCGGCTCAGCACCGCCACTTTGCAGTTGTCCACCCAGACCTGCTCTGGCACGCCACCAAAGTACTCGAAGGCGTGCTGGTGGCAGCAGAGGAAGTGTTCGAGAGTTTCGGCCAGGGTGAACTCCAGATACATCTTGCGGCTGTACGCCAGGACCATGATGAAGAAGGAAAGCCGCCGCGTGGTGGCGCCCACCGGGACCGAGCCCGCGCAGCCCCAATCCACCTGGGCGCATTGGCCCGGAACAAAGTGCAGGGTGAGGAAGGCGGGTTTGGTTTTAGGCCGCACCTGGCGCACGAACTCTTTGACCAGACTGTAGCGGCCCGTATAACCACTGGCTTGGAGTTGTTGAAAGAGCTGCCGCGCCGAATAATCGTGTCGCTCCAACAGGCGCACCAGTTCCCCTTTGAAGGGATCGAGCTTGCTTGGGCGTTTGGGAGCCTGGGCCCGCTGAAAACTTTCGCGGCGCGCCCATTTCCAGACGGTTTTAAAATCCAACTCAAGTTCACGCGCAATCTGGCGCAAGGTCAGTTGACGCACCGTGTAAAACTCGCGGATTTGACAATAGGTGTGATAGTCAATCATGGCTGTGCTCCTTCGATAGCGCGGCGCAAAATCTCTCCCAGGCTGGCTGGTCCAGAGCCAACCGCCGTCACCGCCCCCGGCTCCAGGCTTAAGACCTGATAGAAGGGTTTTTGGTAAGCAACCAAGCCAGCTTTGAGCAACTGCTGGCGAGCAGCGGAGAGTTGGAGCGGATCGGCTTTGAGCCGCCGTGAAAGCGAGGCATCCGAATAATAGCTCAAGCCCTGGGCATCCGCCACGCACACCAGGAACAGATAGAGCGCCCAGGCGCAATGCTCACACCGGACGAAGTAATTTTCCCGCACCAGGCGGTGATCGATCCAACTGAACTGAGGAGGGACTTTCCGAAGTCGCTCCGGACAAAGAAGAGGTTTTTTCACAAGGACCTTTCAGGTTCATTTCGGGCACCATGCCCAGAATGTCATAGCCCTGGGCTACCACTCGGCGGGTGGTTTGGGCGATGTCGTCTTGCAAGGTACTGTGAGTCCACATCGAGATAAGCCCCACCAAAAGAGGCACTTGCAGCGAACAGAGGTCTTGTAAGGTACGGGCGGGAGCTTCCAGCATAAGTTCTTGAGGATTGGCAGGTTGTGGCGGGCAGGCGTCTTGTAAGGGACGCTCCTTCCAGCGCTTGGAGTTCTTCCAATAACCTGGATGCTCCTTTTGCCATTGGCGAACACGGGCGGCATGGTCCTGGCCACGGAAGTAATTTTGGTTCTCTGGCTTGCTTAACCAAGCCGCCTGGCTGGCCCGCTTCCGGGCCTTTTGGCAAGCGGGCTTGGAACAAAAGCGCTGGCGTTTTGCGCTGCGATAGTTTGGAAGAAAAAGTTCCTTGCAGTGCAGGCATTTGCAGCGGGAGTGGGCAGCGCTCATCGGTTCCAAAATGGATGGAACCAAGAGTCGAAGAAGAAGGGGCGCAACGGGAAGAAAATCCGACCACAAGCGAACTAGAAAAAGAGGAAGAAGGAAGAAAATATTTCAGCGAGGCTGATGAAGAAAATCAAACCCAAGAAGATCCATTTCGGCGTTGCCGAAATTGCGCCACTTTCACTTCACCCCTCACACCATCATGACGCGCACCAAAAAGAGGATCGTTTGGAGCATCTCCATCGCGTTCGGCGTAGTGCTGCTCGTTGGAGTTGTCGGGCCTCTCATTCCCTACAAGCGCGTTGCTAATTAGGTTTGCTCGGTGTCCGGTTCGACGCGACAGCAGACCACTTGGTTCTGGCGTTTCAGCCACGAGGAGCGCACCGTCTCGGCATTGGAGCAGTGGCTGAAGCGCCGAGAGCCATCATTCCAGCCACAGTGGCGCCACACTTCCACGCAGACTTATTACGTTCTTGGGCGTGCGTGCGGGACGGCAGGGACGCCTGAGATTTATCAGTTGCAACCGATTCTTGATGGTGTCGTCGAGCAGTTCAGCGAAGAGAGGATTGCTGGCCTTGTCGCGATTCTGCGACAAGGTTCTCGTGAGGAGCAGAGACAGGCTATTCAGAGGATTTCAGATGATTACTTCAACGCGAAATGAGGCTAACCATGCGCCCACCTCCGTTCGGCCAAAAAGTAGGAACGAACTATGGTGGGGAAGCCTACAGCAGACTCCCGATTGGGATCGGGATTGCAATGGTTGCCTGCCGTGCGCGGAGTCGCCTATATTAGGTTGTTAGGCCGGTTCACGGTTATGAAAATCCTCACACCATTATTGCTCGCAGTGCTGCTGTGTGGTTGCTCCGGCCCACGGCACGTCTCGTCGTCTCATTTCGAACAGCAGTACGCTTGGGTCGGGCAGCCGCAGACCATGCAGACTGTTACTTATCTCGGACAGCGCGACGGCCGGGCATTCATTCGCACGCGCTCGATGTCCTCGCTGAGGCAGAAGACCTGGTCGGACCATGTCATTTACGTGGACCTTGCCGAGCTTGAGCCCGCGTTTCGGGATTCGCTGCCCAAGACGGAGATGAAAGACACACGGTGTTCGTCTGACCCTGTGCAACGTCCGGCGCCAGCCAGTGCAGATGTCGGCCCTTATATATTCGTATCTCGGGAAGTGGCCGCCCCCGGTCGCTACGACTGGACCAACGGAATGAGACTGGCCGACGCCATTCAGGCTGCGAAAGGATTTACGGTTTTCGCAGGCCGTTCAAAAATCCGTATCCGCCATGTTGATGGCAGAGTTGATAAGTACGACTATGACCGCCAGAATCCCGCGCTCCGGGCGGGAGATTTTATCCATGTTATTGGTTCCTTGGATTGAGCTGCCGCCTGGCCGTGCGCCCAGCTTCGTTCGGCCAAAACGCACGCACGAACTATGGTGGGGAAGCCTGCATCGGACTTCCGATTGGGATCGGGATTGCCGTCGTTGCGTCCCGCGCGCCGGGTCGCTGAACTCATCTCTTTAGGCCGCTCTGACCATGACCACACGTGCGACAGCTTCTATCCTGACGAGCGCCCTGGCGCTTCTCTTGACCTCTTGTCAGCGCGAGCCAAAGCATCGGACATACTGGGAGATATTTTACGAGATGCGTGCGCCAAAGACCGCGAAGCTTGACGGTGACGCGCACTTTGAATTGGTCACCGACCAGGGCAGTAGCGGTATTCCGCTCCATCTCGCCGACAAACGGGAAGAGGGTGACTCTGTCGTCTACTATGCGACCAGCATATTGGCGCCCAGTGAGCGCCGGCGCGCGGTCATGTTCCGTCCCATCAGATCGCCTGCGCAGGTTTTTGTCTTAGCCATTCCGAGCCCCCCAAAGGCTGTCGATTGGACCGATTGGCAGTGCCCCGTTTATGTTGAGCAATCGATCGATGCTTCCTGGTCATTCATGCACGACTTGAAGCAGCACCAGCGCTCCACCAATCTCCCACCCGATTGCCTGGAGGTCCGCTACAGAATCACAAATTACGAGAACCGATGACAACGTGGCCTAATCATGCGCCCAGCTTCGTTCGGGGCTGAAGTCGGTTTCAGTTGAATTCTAGATATGAGGCGTTATCACCTTCACCACCGCCTAGATGATGCGGTACAGAGCCCGACACCCCGTGAAAACTGGCGCGTTTCCGAAATGGTTGATGGCGATACTTACAATCCTCGTTGTGAGTTGCCTCGTCGCTTTCGGTCTTCGTGCATGGCGGCGGTTGGGAGCGCAGGAGCATCGCACTTTCACCAGCCCCGATGGCCGTTTCCAGATTGTCGTCAATCGGATTCCGACCGTTGTGGCCATGCCCGGGCAGGGTTCCGATGCGCCCGGCTATTTTCAGTTGCGCGACGCAAGGACGGGGCGAATCCTGCGAGAGAGCAGCGTCGAGATGGTGCAGCTGGTTGACGGGATCGAGTGGTCACGGACAAACGTGAACGTTCGGCTTTTGGTAGATTGGAGTTTACCACAGTGACGCGGGCTGCGGGGAAGATGGTTGAGATTCATTGGAGTTGAGGAGTTGAGAGTGTTGACACGACAAGCTGCACCATAATATTTTTAAAGTGGGGGAAATAATTCCGTAAATTAATCGGTTCAGACACAACTGAGTTCGACCGGATTCTAACCGTTAGCTTTTATGCAGTGCGAAATGTGCCATCAGCGGGAGGCGAGGGTTCACCTGGCGCAGACATTTACTAAGGCTGTGCCTGGGCATCAGCCTGGCACTCGGCAACAGCATCTTTGTCAGGAATGCGCCGATACTTACTTCGCCTGCACACCCGGGATGAATTCCATGCGCGGGCTGATCTGCCTTTCGGATGAATATCGATTGAAACTATATGACTTGTTGGGGGCCGCTCACCCGGAAGCGTTCGATAATCATGACACCGAAGCTTGCCTCCGAAGCAGCTTGGTCATCCAGGAGTTCCTCCGCGAGCAGTTGAGGAAGGAGAAGATTGAGGTCAACGAGGATGCGTTCAACATGCTTTGTCAGAGCTTGTTCTCCTCTCGTGAATTCAATGTCCGAGTGGAGGAGTACAGACGAAAAAATAGGTGAACTTCGTGCTGCGAAAAGCATCATTACGGGACGGTCATTTTGTCTTTAGCCAGCCATTCACCTTTAATCTGCAAGCATGCCACCCTTCGCAATCTCCCCCAGTAATTCATAATCGCCGAAGTAACGAACCGTCGCGTGCTGCCGGTTTGCCGGGTTTCCGTTAGCGCCATCCTGGTTCGGAAGATTCGGCGTGGCGTCGTCCGCCATGAGCGCTTGGAGCAGGCACGCCGGGCACAACTCATGCGGAGAACTAGCCGCCAATGGCCGCTGGCATTTTGGACAGTGGCTGGTGGCAGACATTACTTCGCGCCCGTCCTTTCCTCGGCACGTTTCTCACTGATTGTCCTGTCGAAGGCTTCGAGCTTCTGCTTCCACTCGGCGAGCTTGTCGGGCTTACGCCACGCTTGGTAGAGACGGACCAGGCGTTGGAGACTGTCGCGCTTGTAAGCGGAGCTGACTCGCGTCTCGGCTTGCAGCGCGGCGGCGGATTCCAGAAGAAGTGGCTCGGCCTCGGCGAATCGGGCCATGCGGGCCTCGCCTGCAATCTTTGCATCAGTGACGGCGAGGACGACGACTGCGAAGCCGAGGCGACTCTTCGAATCAACGGTGCGCCAACTGTTCGCGTTGGTCCCCCGCTGACGCACGGCGAAGCAATCGCGCAAGAGCCGTTCGGCTTCGACGGTATGGTCATAAGCCTTGGCTTTGTTGGTTGAATCGCGTTCAGCCCATGCCCAATCAGCGAGGTTGCGCGCGAGGCTGGCGGCGGTTCCAAGCGCATTCTCGTTCGTGGCGGGAAACCGCTTGAGCTCGCTCTGCAAGACTTCGCGATACAGCGGTTCAGCCTCAGCGAAGCGGCCCCGTCGGTAGAGGAAATCGGCGCGGCTGTATTTTTCGCTGTCTAAAGTGGCGGCGCTGGGGCCGGATGGCGATGTTTCTCCCCCATGAAGCTGGCTCTCTGCTGCCCGCGAACTTGTCCTGACTATAGCTAACTCTCCCTGAAGTTTGAGCGCCTCGTCCCGGCGGCCGGCGGCGTCGTAGATAACCACCAGGTTGTTCATCGTCTTGAGCGTGTCGGGGTGCTCCGGGCCAAGCACCTTGCGGCGGAGCGTCAGGACTTCCTCGCCCAGCTTGAGCGCCTCGTCCCGGCGGCCGACGTTGTGGTAAGAACTTGCCAAGTTCTGCATCGCTCTGAGCGTGTCGGGGTGCTCCTGGCCGAGCATCTTTCGCCGGAGTGCCAGCAAATCCTCGTGCAGCTTGAGCGCCTCGTCCTCGCGGCCGGTGTCCGAGTAAGAAATTGTCAGGTTGTTCATCACCCTGAGCGTATCGGGGTGCTCCGGGCCAAGCACCTTGCGACAGAGCGGCAGCACTGCCTCAAACAGCTCGAGCGCCTCGTCCACGCGTCCCGCGGAGGAGTACGAAATCCCCAGGTAAGCCATTGCCTTGAGCGTCATGGGGTGCTCCGGGCCAAGCACCCTGCGACAGAGCGGCAGCACTGCCTCAAACAGCTTGAGCGCCTCGCCCCGGCGGCCCGTGAAGTGGTAGGAAATCGCCTGCTCGCCCAACACAGCGAGCGTGACGACATGCTCCGGGCCAAGCACCTTGCGACAGAGCGGCAGCAATTCCTCGTGCAGCTTGAGCGCCTTGTCCCAGCGGCCAGTGTCGTTGTAGGAAAGCCCAAGGTCCGCCATCGACGTGAGCGTTTCGGGGTGCTCCGGGCCACTCATCTTGCGGCGGAGCAGAAGCCCTTCTTCGCAGAGCTTGAGGGCCTCGTCCCCGCGGCCGACCAGTCGGTAGGAACTCGCTAGCCATTGCATCGCCCTGAGCGTGTCGGGGTGCTCCGGGCCAACTGTGGCCAAGTAGTAGTCGCGGGCTTTCTCCTGGAGGGGGATTGCTTCGCGATATAGGCCGAGGGCGCAGTAGGTTGAGCCAAGCGTGCTTTGCAGATTGGCACGGCGGCGGGGTTGTCCGGCGAGGTCGGCCTCCAGTCTCTTCGCGGCCTTGTCGAGCGTCTCTGCCACGGTGATGGTGCGGCCATCGCGCGCGGGGGCGGGGCTTTGGAACACTTCGGTGAGGAACCTGGCGATGGATTCGGCGTCCTGGCGGGCAACCTCCGCCGCATCGAGCGCCTTGCCCTTCGCATCGCGTTCTGCACCCACTTCGATAATGCGCTTCCTGACTTGCGCTTCTGCCCGTATGGCGCGGACGGCCTGCCATGTGCTGGTGACAGTGCCGGCGATGAGGATGACTGCGAACCCAGCCGCCACCGCAAGACCGGTCTTGTTGCGCCGGGCGAACTTTCCAAAACGATACGCGCTGGACGGCGCGGCGGCGCTCACCGGTTCGTCAGCAAGGAAACATTCTATGTCCCGCGCGAAGCCATTGGCGGTTTCGTAGCGGCGCGTGCGGTCCTTCTCCAGCGCTTTCATCACGATCCAGTCGAGATCGCCCCGCAGCGTCACGGCCAGTTTTCCAGACTCCGTTTGGCGCAAGCGCGCCACGGTGGTCCGATCCGCGTCCAGCAGCGTTCTCAATCGGGTCGATGGTTTCACCGGCTCGACTTCGCGAATAGTGCGGCGGATCTCATCCAACCCAACTCGCGCGAGTTCCTTCCCATCAAAGGGCGTTTGACCCGTGAGCAATTGGTAAAGCAGGACGCCCAGCGCGTAGATATCCGCGCGCGTGTCGATGTCCAGCCCGCTCAACTCAGCTTGCTCCGGGCTCATGTAGGCGGGCGTGCCCATGAACTGATTCAGCTCGGTGTAAATCGTGAGGTCGGTGAGTCGTCCCTGCGTTGCCTTGGCGATGCCGAAATCGATCACCTTCGGCGCCGCCACGCCATCGTGCGACACCACGAGAATGTTCGACGGTTTGATGTCGCGATGAATGATCCCCTTTTGATGAGCGTGCTGCACAGCCTGACAGACCTGGATGAAAAGGTTGAGGCGCTGGACGGTCGTGAGCTGATGTTGGTCGCAGTAATCGGTGATGCGAATGCCCTTCACCAGTTCCATGACAAAGTAGGGCCGGCCAGCCTCCGTGGCCCCCGCATCCAGCACCCGGGCGATGTTCGGATGGTCCATCAGCGCCAGCGCCTGGCGCTCCGCCTCGAACCGGGCAATGACTTCCCGGGTGTCCATCCCCATCTTGATGACTTTAAGAGCCACCCGCCGCCGCACGGGTTCCTCCTGCTCGGCCACATACACAACCCCGAAACCGCCCTCGCCAATCTTTTCGCGGAGTTTATACCGGCCGATCCGGTCGCCGATGTGCTCGGTGACTGAAGCTGCGACCAGAGTGGAAACCTCCACTTCCGGAGGCGTCGCCGCTGCTCCCTCCGCCGCGGCCGCCTCCAGCAGGCAGGCGGGGCACAGGCCGTGCGGCGCGGCGCCGTCCACAGGCCGCTGGCATTTTGGGCAGGTGTTCGAGCTGGACATTTTCAATAATGGTTCGGTTAGGGTTCAGCCGTGATTGCGAGCAGGAATGGGGCTGCATCCCGCATTTCGGAGACGAAATCCAGCGTGGAGATTTCCACATCCGGCCGTGGGTTCTTCCACGTCGTCTTATAGAGATGGATGCTGGCGCCCTTTGGCTGGCAATAGGCATTTTGTCCCGACCAGGCGACGGTGAGATCTGTTGCGCCTTCGGGGGGCTTGGTCCACCAGTCAAGGACGTCCTTGCCCTCGATGATGGGAACTTTGAGCGTTTGACCATCGCTAAAGTGCAGGACGTAATTAGCCATGGCATTCGTCGTGGTTCCGTCGCTCCAACCACAGCCGTGGAGAAAATTGAGGGTTCGACACCGCATGGCAACCTTGATTCCTGTCACCTTCGCGGGAAACCCCGGGGCTGAGAGCGCAGTTTTCCGGCTGGAGACCTGGATCATCCCCCGGATATCCCAATTCACGCCCGCGAACACCTGGCGTCCGGTGGGAAGGCTTGCAAAATCGTTGCCGATAAATTCCTTGTAATGCAGGGGCTCGGTTAGAGTCGCATTGAAGTGCTCGGAGAGGTCGATCAACTCCCGTTCGAACTGGGCAGGACGAGGCGAATACAGTGTGCCTTCTCCGGATGCTTCAAAGCCTTTCAGCTTCAGCTTCCAGTCGGCTAGCTTGTCCGGTTTATTCCACACCTCGTAGAGGCGGACAAGGCGTTCAACCGCGTCGCCCTGGTATTTCAGGTCGGCGCTCGCATAGTGCTCAAGATTGCTCTGGCCTAGTTTTAAAAGCCCCTCAGCCTCTACCAACTTTGGATCTCGGGTCTCGGCTGTGAGCGTTGGATCCGTCACGGCGCTCACCAATAGTGCGCCGCCCAACCGGCTTTGGACTTCGAAAACTCTCCAGGGATCCAGGTTCGTACTGGCAAGGTAGCCAGCCAACGCCTGGCGCAGGAGAGGCTCGCCTTGGCGCGCGCGTTCGTATGCTGCAGATGAATTGGTTACGCGCTCGGACCATGCCCAGTCGGACATTAATCGACCGAGGCTCGCCGTGCTGCCCAGCACCGCATCGCTATCCTCCGCATTGGGGCGCTTGCGGCGACTTTCAATCCGCTCGCGCAAGAGAACCTCGGCCAGCGGAAATCTCTTATGTCGGTAATAGAACTCAGCCAAGTGCTGCAACGCTCCTTCTAAAATGGAAGGCTCAGTCGCGCCGTTTTCTCGCGCGTGTTCCACCTCAGATCGGAGCGAGACCTCGGCGTCGGCTTCCGTAGTGTGAGGTCCTTCCGAACCGTTCCTGCTGGCCATCAAGGGAAGCAGCCCGGGATGGTCGGGACTAAACAAACTGCGCTCCAGCGCGCCAATCTCCTTTTTAATCGGCCACGCATCCTCCCAACGCGCCTCGCTTTCGTAAGACCTCACGAGGTCTCGCATTGCAACGAGGGTGTGCGGGTGCCTCGGGCCGAGCACCTTACGCCTCAGAGCTAAAACTTCCTGGCGAAGCTTGAGCGCGTCAATGCGCCGGCCCAGTTCGAAATACGAATTGGCAAGGTTTCCCATCGACAAGAGCGTGTCTGGATGCTCTGCGCCGAGCAGCTTACGCCTTAAAGCAAGAACCTCTTCCCGCAGCTTGAGCGCATCTTGCTCACGCCCTGCTGAGGGGTAAGAGTTCGCGAGGCTGTTCATCTCCGTTAGCGTGCTCGGGTGTTCCGGACCAAAGACTCTGCGGCTGACTGCAACTTGCTGCTCCCGGATTTTGAGGGCCTCCTGTGGCCTTCCTCCGTAAAAATAGGCGGTGGCAAGTTGTCCCATGGCGTTGAGCGTCTCCGCATGCTCTGGACCGTCGCTTGTGAGATAATAATCTTGAACCCCCTCCAACAAGGGAATGGCATCTCTTGCGAGGCCAAGCGCGAGATAGGTGCTTCCCAAGGCTAGCTGCAATCTGGCGCCCTCGGCCGGTTGGTTGGTCAGGCCAATCTGAAGTTTATGAGCTGCTCGATCCAGGGTTTCAGCGACCGTTATAGTGCGGCCATCAAGCGCAGGATCCGGGCTGCGGAAAACGTCGATGAGAAAAGTCGAAAGAGCTTGGGCCTCTTGCCGGGCTTTTTCCTTTTTGTCGCGTTCAGCCGCCACTTCGATCACGCGCTTCTTCACCTGCGCCTCCGCCCTCCTCGCTCGCACCGCCTGCCAGGTGCTGATGATCGTTGCGGCGACCAAAAGAAGCCCGAAAGCGCCCGCCACTGCGAGGCCAGTCTTGTTTCGCCGGGCGAACTTGCTGAAACGATATGTGGCCGAAGGCGCGGCGGCGCTTACCGGTTCGTCAGCCAGAAAACGCTTGATGTCCAGCGCGAAGCCGTTGGCCGTATCGTAGCGCCGCTTGCGATCCTTCTCCAGCGCCTTCATTACGATCCAGTCCAACTCGCCCCGCAGCAGGCTCACCAGCTTCCGTGAATCCGTCTGGCGATGACGCGCAATCGTCGTCCGGTCCGCTTCCAGCATCGTGCCCAGCCTGGTCGAAGGCCGGGCGGGTTCCTTCTCCCGAATCGTGCGCCGCATCGCGTCCAGGCCCGCGGCCAGAAGTTCCTTGCCGTCAAAGGGGGTCTTGCCCGTGAGCAATTCGTAAAGCAACACGCCCAACGCATAGATATCCGCGCGCGTGTCGATGTCTAAACTGCTTAGCTCAGCTTGCTCCGGGCTCATGTAGGCGGGCGTGCCCATGAACTGATTCAGTTCGGTGTAAATGGTCAGATCGGTTAAGCGCCCCTGCGTGGCCTTGGAAATCCCAAAATCAATTACTTTGGGGACGGCCACCCCATCCTGTGAAGCCACAAGGATGTTCGAAGGCTTGATGTCGCGATGAATGATCCCCTTCTGATGCGCGTGTTGAATGGCCTGGCAGACTTGCGTGAACATTTCGAGGCGCTCGCGAGCCGTGAGATGCTGCTGGTCACAGTAGTCGGTGATGCGGATGCCCTTGACCAGTTCCATGACAAAGTAGGGCCGGCCAGCCTCCGTGGCCCCCGCATCCAGCACCCGGGCGATGTTCGGATGGTCCATCAACGCCAGCGCCTGGCGCTCCGCCTCGAAACGGGCAATGACTTCCCGGGTGTCCATCCCCATCTTGATAACCTTAAGGGCCACCCGCCGCCGCACGGGTTCCTCCTGCTCGGCCACATACACAACCCCAAAACCGCCCTCGCCAATCTTCTCGCGGAGTTTGTACCGGCCGATCCGGTCGCCGATGTGCTCGGTCACCGGAGCCGCGACCAGCGTGGAAACCTCCACTTCCGGAGGCGTCGCTGCTGCTCCCTCCGCCGCCTCCAGCAGGCAGGCGGGGCACAGGCCGTGCGGCGCGGCCCCGTCCAGAGGCCGCCGGCATTTCGGACATTGATTTGAAGCAGACATTTTTCCCTTGGAAAAGTGGCGTCCCACCCTTCCACCCCGTACAGAAACAAATCCCTCCGGACGATTGTGACTTTCTGAAAACTACTCAGCCATCACCGAGAAAAGGTGGCGGACCTCATCCTGGATCTGGTCCGGACTCTCGACCGTATGCGCAATCTCTTCCCGAAACAGCTCGCGGTAGCGCTTCCGAAGCTTGTGCACCGCCCATTTCAACGACGCTTCCGTCGCGCCAAGCCGGGTCGCCGCCTCCGCAAACGGCATGGTCCCGTCATTCTGGAGCAGGAACGGTTTTAGATCCTCGAACCGGAAGTTCGGGCCGTCCGCTTCCCATTCCTTCCGCAGCCGGTCGAGCACTGTTTGCAGGAGTGTTTCCGTCCATCGGCGTTCGAACGCCTTCTCAGGCGTGAAGTGGTCCTGCGGTTCATGTTTGTAGAGGCCCTCCGCGGTTTGCTCATCCAGGGAAAAAGGAGTCTGGCCTCCACCCCGTTTCTGACGTTGCGAATGCTTCCACTCGTTGGTCAGGAAGTGCTTCAGGGAGGCAATCAGGAACGAGCGAAACCTGCCTTTGTCCGGATGAACCGAGTCGAGCGAATCACTGTTGAGCAACCGCGAGAAAAATTCCTGCGTCAAATCCTGCGCATCGTGCGAGCCATGCCCCTGCCGCCGGACGAACGCATAGAGCGGGTACCAATAAGTCCGGCAGAGCTTTTCAAGCGCTACGATGGATTCGGACGAATGTTGGTTGCCAGCCCGAAGCACCAGACTCCAATGAGTCGTAGCAAAAGCCGACGCGTTCGAAAACGGGGCCGAATCTTGATCGAGTGCTCGCACAATCAGCCTGCGTTCTGAAGACCCTGGAATGCTGGGCTGAAACCCACTAAACCATAAAATCCTTTGATTTAGCAAATCATTTCATGTGCTAAAGATCGGAGGATCGGAGGGTGGGAGCTTGGACGCCAGGATAGCCCGGATTAGGCTTTGCGGGTTATCGTTGCCTCCGGCTGGGGGTGCCGAACAACGTATCGCAAATATGGCTTTCGCAGACAGAATCGCCGGGTCCTTAAAGAGCAGACTCGCGGAAGGTAATCAATATGAAGGCTCGTGACGCCGACAGAATATTCGCCGGTTCTATTCCACAACTCTATGAGCAATACCTCGTGCCGCTCATTTTCGAATCCTACGCTGCCGATCTCGCATCTCGCGTTGCGCTGCGACAGCCGTCGCGCGTGCTCGAAGTCGCGGCAGGCACAGGGGTCGTGACGCGTCAACTTGCGAATGCGCTGCCGCTCAGCGTTTCGATCATCGCAACCGACCTGAACCAGGCGATGCTTGAGCAGGCTGCTGCGGGAGGAACCACTCGCCCCGTCGAGTGGCGGCAGGCGGATGCCTTGCAGTTGCCGTTTCCCGATGGGGCCTTTGACGTGGTTGTCTGCCAGTTTGCGGCCATGTTCTTCCCAGACAAGCGAAAAGCTTTCGCGGAGGCGAGACGTGTGCTCCGTCCAGGCGGCAGTTTTATCTTCAGTGTGTGGGATCGGATTGAGGAGAATGAGTTTGCCGATATCATCACCCAAGCGCTCGAATCTCCGTTCCGCGATAATCCCCCTAGGTTCCTTGCTCGAATTCCTCACGGCTACCACAATCTTTCTGTCATCGCTCAGGATCTTGCAGGCGGAGGATTCGAAGGAGCGCCGGAGTTTACTACGCTCCCAGGGCGCAGTCGTGCCAGTTCACCGCGCATTCCTGCCGTGGCGTACTGTCAAGGCACGCCTCTCCAGAGCGAGATCGAAACGCATGGCAGCTCACGCCTGGTCGAGGCCACCGAAATCGCGACAGCGGCCATTGCAACTCGGTTCGGCTCGGGCGCTGTGGATGGCAAGATTCAAGCGCACATCATTACAATGGAATCGTAGCGGTCCACCACGGCGCTCCAACCATGCGCCCATCCTCGTTCGGCGAAAACGCCGGGGCGAAGCGGCTTCAGGGGCAAGAAGATAGCCGCCAGCGATCGCGAGCGCCTCGCCCTGTATCAGCGGCGCGGTGGGGTTTGATTGGCTTCGAACGGAAAAGGGAGCCATCTGGCGCTTTTTATGGTTCTCCATGTTCATCTTCCAGAATGGGGTGAATGCTCGCAGGGTTTCTGCCGATAGACTTAGGAAAGAGAGTTTGGGAAAACGGGGACGCGGACGAACTGGCTAACATATGAAGAACGAGACCTTGAAAAAGACAAAGCTCGCCCTCCAATGGCACGAGGATGAAGGTTTTCCTGTGGCAGTCCGCATCCAATCCGCCCGCCAGGACCGACGCGCTCAATCCCCGAAAAACGTGCTCGTGCTGTCCGCCAATCATACTTCTTTCGCCCGGGTGCTCTCAGTTTCGAATCCGTAACCAACCGCTCGCTTCCGGACCATTGGAGCGTTGCATCTTTTCCGCGTCGGCCTAATCTCCCGCCGATGAGTGAAGCGCCCTTGCATGTCCTCGCTGTCGTCGGCAGCCTGGGCAGGATTTCCAGCACCCGGTTTCTGCTGCAACACCTCGCGGAGAAATTGAGGAACGCGGGCGCCACGGTGGATGTGCTCGATTTGCTGGCGGAGCCCTTGCCGCTTTTCAATCCGGATCATTCCCATGCGGCGGACGACTTCCCACAGCTCAAAAAGCGCGTGGATCAAGCGAATGTGTACCTGCTCGCCACCCCGGATTACCACGGGAGCATCAGCAGCACGATGAAGAATTTCCTCGACCATTTCTGGCATGAATTTGCCGGGAAGCTTTTTGCCACGATTGTGGCCTCCCATGAGAAAGGACTTACCGTCACCGATCAACTGCGAACAGTCGCCCGTCAGTGCTACGCGTGGTCGTTGCCTTATGGCGTCTCGTTCGCGGACAAAGTGGATGTGCAGGATCAACTGATCCTCAACGACCAGCTCAAGTCCCGCCTGGAAATGATGGTGCATGATATTTCGGTTTACGGGCGCATTCTATCCGAGCAGCGCCAGGCGGACCTGAAAGGCAAGAACCCCGGTTTTATGGCCCGCTGGCGCAAGGCTTAGAAGCCGCCATATCTAGGCATGAAGCTAAAACGCTGGGCTGCTTTGACGGTGGGTTTGTACGTGGCCATCCTGGGCCTGCTCGCCTATCCCCTGCTGATGGCCGCATGGCTTAAATGGTCGCGGCAGGAACATTCATTCGTTTTCGAGATCAGTTCCTCTGATGCCCTGTCGATGTATCGAGAGTGGGGCTTTTACGCGTGGCTCGCCGTCCTCGGCTCTGCCCAAGCAGTGCTGCTGCTCGTGCCCCTCGACCTGCGTGAAAAGCGATTAATACCGCGCGTCAATATCATCATCCCAATCCTGACCGCTTCATTCCTGCTCGGGAACCTGTTCCTGGCCGGCCTCCTGGCGCTCGGCTCCGCCATTGTCGGGGACATCGCCCCGAACTTGCTCTTCGTCCTCGGGGAGTTGATCCTGAAGAACCCGCTTTCCGACGCGGCAATCAAAAATACCGGCCTCAACGTGGGAAGCGGGATGGGCGACACGCTCTGTTTCCTCACGGGATTTTTCCAGGTCATGGGCGTGTGCTGGCTCGTCTGGGGTTTCATCTTCTATCGTTTCGCCAAGCGCGACGATCACGAGACGGTCTCGGCTCGGATCACCCGATGGCTGCTTCGCGGAAGTATTTTGGAATTGTTGGTTGCCGTTCCCAGTCACGTCCTAGTGCGGGCTCGGCAGACCTGCTGCGCGCCCGCAGGTTCCTTCTGGGGCATCGTGACAGGGATTTCCGTGATGCTGATTGCATTTGGGCCGGGAGTGTTTTTCCTTTTCGCGGACCGCATCAGCCGCTTGAAACCGAAGCAACCAATACAACGATGAGTGAGTACCAATATTACGAGTTCGCCGCCATCGACGGACCAATTTCAGACGAAGGGCTGCGCTACGCCAAAAGCTGTTCCAGCCGAGCCAAAGTGTCCCGGATCGGATGGCGAAACACCTACAATTACGGAAGTTTTCATGGGGACGTTGAAACTCAAGTATTACGATGCGCACTTCTATGCCAAAGAAAGCCATGCAGATCGACCGTGAGAAACTTCGCCAAGCGATTCGCAAACTCGGACACGAGGATTTGCTTGATATGCTGGACGATGCGCTTGATTGGTTACCCGAGCCAAAGCTTCGGAAGGTAGTCGGAAAGCATGTCGATTTGAAGCAGGTGTATCCCGACACGACAAAGGCAAAATCCGGGTTGCTGAAGGATATCAAGCGTTTTCACAAGGCCAGTTTGAGTGGCAAGCTCTGGCAAGCAGATTGACGGCTTGAGCGGGTAGGATAGCTTTTGGAGATGAGTGAAGTGATGGAAATTCCGGCAGCGGTGGACCGCTTTCCGGTGCGAACCCCGATTCCGCCCGCGCGGCTTGATGCCCTTTCGCGCGATGTCCTGGCGCTCAAGAAGAAACTCAATGCGGTGATCCTGGCGCACAATTATCAAGTGCCGGAGATCCAGGATGTGGCTGATTACGTGGGCGACTCGCTCGGCCTTTCCCAACAAGCCGCCAAGACCAGCGCCGATGTCATTGTGTTTTGCGGCGTCCATTTCATGGCGGAGACGGCCAAGATCCTGAATCCCGGCAAGAAGGTGATTCTGCCGGACGAACACGCCGGCTGCTCGCTGGAGGAGAGTTGCCCGGCGCCCAAGCTGAAAGCGCTGCAGGACACGAACCCGAATTTCTACACTGTAACATACATCAACTGCAGCGCCGCGGTGAAGGCGCTGAGCGACGTCATCTGCACCAGCGGCAACGCGGTGAAGATCGTCAATGCGAGCCCGAAGGACCGCGACTTGCTCTTCGTGCCCGACGAAAATCTCGGGGCCTGGGTGATGGAGCAAACCGGCCGCAAGATGACTCTGTGGCGCGGCAACTGCTACGCGCACGTCGAATTCACCCACGCGAGCATCATGCGCATTCGCGAGGAATTTCCCGGCGCTCCGCTGGTGGCGCATCCGGAATGCACCAAAGCAGTCCGCATGCTCGCGGATGAAGTGTGCTCGACGGAAAAGATGGTCCACTACTGCAAAGCAACCCCGGCGAAGCAGATCATCATCGCCACCGAAGCAGGCATGCTCCATCGGCTCAAGAAGGAATGCCCGGACAAGGTTTTTATCCCTGCGCCGACCGACAACTGCCGTTGCAACGAATGCCGGTTCATGAAAATGAACACGCTCGAGAAGCTGCACGATTGCATGGTGAACCTGAAGCCGGAGATTGAATTGAGCGCGGACATTCTGCAGCGGGCCCGTCTGCCAATTGAACGAATGCTCGAAATTTCCGCCCGGCCCTGAAATGCCTTAGGGCCAGCGCACTGTGAGCGTGGCGAACAAGGCGTGCGCGCTGTAATCAGCCGCATGACCGCTTCCCGGATCGGCATAACGGAAAAAGCCATATTGCAGCCGGGTCATGAAGTTCTGGAGAAAGCGCCGCGAAACGCCTGCCTCGACGGCATGCTGCTGATAATTCACGCCCAGGGGCAAACCTTCCGCCAGATTATGCTGGTTAAAATCCGCGAGCGAAAAATTGTAAGCGGCGAAGAGATCCGTTTTGGGATTGAGCGCGAAGGTCACGTTGTTCAAGACGCTGTAAATCTGTCCCTGGTAAGGCGCGATGGAGGGTGAGTCATTCGCGAACGTCACGGTGCGCGCGTCCTGAAAGGTGAAAGTAGAGGAGACATACCAGCGCCGCCAGGGAGTCAGAGTTGCACCCAGGCTGAACACATGCGCATCGTAGTTTCCGGCAAAGATGCGCCCGCCGGGAGAGATGTCGCCCGAGACCGGGTCGGTGCCTGTGAACGTTTCGGTGGACACCAATTGATATTTGAAGGTGGTCTTCAACCAGGAGGTCATCCGCCAAATCAATTTCGCCTCGATTTCATCCGTATAGGAATCTCGTGAACGAATGAAGGCAGAATACCCCTCGTTCGGCGTGCCAAGGTCGTCTAGGGCGTCCAGGCCGTGGTTGTAGTGGTTGATGGATTCGTAACGCCGGTAATGCCCGGAAAAAGTCACGCGCTGCCAGGGTGACGTGGTGAAACCAACCCGATAATCGCGCAGTTCGTCATCCGCGTCTGTCTGCCGAAGGAATTGCTGGGCGGAGCCGGGTCCCTGCGACTCGAATTGCCCGATGCTTTCCTGGCGAAAACGGGCTTCAGCAAAGAGAAGCGTATATGGAATCTTCGCGAACCGCAGAGCAAGATTTTCCTCGACCGCGGATTTATCGAGATCGGAAGAGAGAGTGAACCGGTTCGTGATCGGATCAAGGCCACCCGAAGTGAAAAGAATTTGCTGCTCCGCCTCGCCCATCCCCTTCTGGCGAGACCATTCCGCCTGGACCCCAGCCGAGAATGACAGCCCAGCCCAGGGACCGACCAATGTGTTCAGATTCGCCACGTGCGACTCTCGCTCCAAAACGATCGGTGAAGTCCGCCATTGCTCGACCGCCAGCGGCAAAGCGACGCCCGTCAGGAACAATGGATCAAGGCTGAATTCGGTATCCGCGTTCAAACGGCTGTAGAGATAACCGCCAGACGCATAGAGCCAATCCTTGAAGGATTTCTCGACCCGGAAGGTGTTCGCCCCTTGGAAATGCCGGTAACCTTCATCGATCCTCCGCGCGTTAAAATTGGAAACTCCGGGATCGAAAATGACGTTGGTCCGGCTGGTTCCCAAGTCGTAGAACTCAGCGCGAAAATTGTTTTCGAGATGATACCCCGCGATGTCGTGGTTCAAATCGAACTTGAGAATGTTGACTTTCTCCTCGAGCCGCTTGAAGGCCGGATAATTATTTCGGGCGCGGGCGTCGCCATTTAGTTCGAGTCCTTGTGCCACCGAACCCCACTCCAGCATCGACTTTTCGCCCCGTTGCGATTGGTACTCATAACCCACCACCATCATGGGCCACCGCGGAAGGGTTAGCCCAACATCGAACCACACTTTGGTGAGGTCCAGGTGCAAATCATGATCGAGGCTATAAACCGGCGGTGAAAATTCCGGATAATACCCGCCCAGATCCGAGTAATACTTCCGGTATTGCTGGAATCCCAAGCGTGTGAAGCCCACTTCCTCCCTGCTAAGTTCAAGGGCCACTTTGTAATCATCACGCAACGTATGGCCCGACGCGGTCAGTTTCGTGCGGTCATCCACTCGATCGCTTAGTTCGAAGCGATCGAAACCTGCGTTCCAGCCATCGTGCCGCCAATAGTGCTCTCGAAAGGTGCTCTCACTGCCGCTGACGGTGGACCATCCCAAACCGGCGCTGGTTACGAGAGTCGTCTTTGGTTCAGGTGCAACGCTGCCCCAGCTAGCGCCCTGGTCGATCCATGTCCGCAGTATCGCGATTTCTTCTGCGGTCAGCGGCTGGCCTTCCCCTTTCGGGGGCATCTCCATGTCTTTCACCAAGCCCGCGACATAATGGACGAGCGGACTTTTGGCGCCGTGACCGGGCACGATATCCACACCATCTTCCCCGCCCTTGAGCGCGGAATCACGGTTATCCAGGCGGAATTTGGATTTTGGTTTTGTCGGCCCGTGACATTTGATGCAGGAACGCTCAAAGAGGGGTTGCACCTCTCGGTCGAAGTCGATTTGACGGGAAAGCGCGGGCGGAAGCCGGCTTTCATCAACGGCGGCGAACAGATCTGTCCCGATGAGCATGGCCACCCCAACCCACAGAACGGCCCACGCTCGCGAAGATTCGTTCAGAACACGCGCGAGCGACGGATCGGACACGTCTCGTCCCCGTTTCCCTTTTGGAACGAAAAAACGGGGACGAGACGTCCCCGATCCATTCCGCCTGTCGCAGTCGCTATATGATTCACCCTTCACGTTTGGGTTCGGTCTGCCTTCAGTAAAGTTGTCGCGGATGCACATTGGAACCATGCACAGCCATGTGGCACCCGGCGCTATAGCAAGTGCCCAGCTTCAGGTGCGCCGTGTGATCTTCTTTTCCAATGTAGATATGGCCCGAGGGAACGCCCGGGCCGGGAGTCTGGGCGTGGCATTTCAGACAAAGGTTGTTGTCCCGCTGCACTAGCATCTTGGCGTTGATCGAGCCATGCGGTGAATGACAGACCGTGCAACCTTCGCGCATGGCTTCATGTTCATAGACGAACGGTTTGGCTTGCTCACGGTGACACTGGCCGCAGGTTTGGTTGAGCCGGGCCATGGCGAGCCCTCCAGCGGGTTTCATAATGTCCATGCCGTGGGGATCGTGGCACTGCACGCAATTCATCTTGCCCTCTGGCAAAGGATGATGCTGGGGCAGGTTGAACTGCGCGTGTGTTTCAAGGTGACAATTGAAACAAGCGGCAGGATCCCGACCCGGATTCACGATGAACTTTCCACGCCCTCCTCCGATGGCCACATGCCGGCTCCCCGGCCCGTGGCAAGATTCACATCCCGTCATCTCGGGCACGTTTGCGCCCGCGAAGTGCAGACGCCCATGCGGGCTCATGGGAAAAACGCGGGTGATGTTTGTATGACACTGGTAACAAACCCTGTTGCCCACGAAAGAGGCGCCCTCGACGGCCGGAGGCGCCACCATCGGCTTGTCGAGCGTCGAACAGGAAATGAGAAAGGTTGCCGCCAGCGACGGCCCCGCGAATAATGCGGCCATCCACCAACCCGTTCTGCTTTTGCGAGACCTGCGATTGAAAAAATGCGGAACCACGCGGATTACAAACCGCACCAAAACCCAGAGAATGAGGCCGTATGCTATCTGTTCGAAGGCATCGATCAAGGCAGAACTCATTCAGCGAAGCTCCAGGTCTCTGGTGCTTCACTTATGAGAGGGTTGAAGCCCGGTTTGGTTCCGGAGGACTGCTCTTTCCTCGCCCCGTGAATTGCGCTTCCGCTACTTCACGACGGCTGGCGGGACGTTTGTCACTCGTCCTGGAGGAGTCAAATCCCTTGTAGATGGCGAACTCTCGGTCGGATCGGGCCCAATCGTGCGACGGTCGCTCGCCTCCGCTTTGGATTCCATCCGCGGGTCGGCAAAAGACGTCGTGGTGGATCCTTTGCTTCGATTACCGGCACAACCAGCGCCCACAAGCGCCGCCATTGCTATCACCATCGTCAAGCGCATCATAATTCGATCTCCAAGCCAATTTTCACGCTCGGCCCAAAGCCCGCAAGGGCGACCTTCACCCCGTGTCCGGCCGCCGACGCTGAATTTGCCATTCCTGAAAACCGTCGGTACCTGACGCATGTGCAAACTATATCCCCGCCTTCTGCTGCCTGCGCTCGCCGTGGCGTTTCTTGCCATCACCGCACTCTCCGCGGAGCTGAGTCAACCGGTTCCTGCCCGCTGGAGTTGGCAGGAGAACCAAGCCAGGGTCGATCCGAAAGGAGATTTAGCCTGGGAACCGCATCCGTTTGTGTTCCAAAAAGGCGCGTCACCTCGCTACATTGATTTTGAATCAGGAGACGACGCCAATTCCGGAGAAGCCCCTTCCTCCGCCTGGAAACATCATCCCTGGGATCCGAAAGCCACCGGCAAATCAGCCGAGGCCTCAGGGATCCACACCTATGTTTTTAAACGGGGCGTTGCGTACCGCGGCAGGCTGATGGTTAAGGAAGCCGGAACCGCCCAGGAACCGATTAGCCTCACCAGCGATCCCGCGTGGGGCACAGGCGAGGCCATCCTTTCTGGGGCAGAGCGCGTGCTCCAATGGAAAAAGGGAGCTACTCGCAACGATATTCCTGATCCCGGCAAAGTTTGGTGGACGGATCTGGATTTCGCGCCGCGCAGTATTTGGCGCGTGGATAAGGATGGCGTCATCATGCGAATACCACTGGCTCGCACCCCGAACTGGAAAGTCTCCAACCCTGATGACGTCAAAAGCGAATGGTGGGTCTGGGACAATCCGCGCAAACCCTTCGGCAATACGACCACCAATAGCCACGGTCAGGCGGTGCATCTCGGCATCGACACGAAACATATCAAGGACCACCCGGAGGATTATTTCAAAGGCGCATTGGTGTGGCCGGAATATGGCTGGGTCATGAGTGGCCCCTACCCTACGGAAGTGGAAGTCGTGGACCTGAAACAACACGGGTTGGGTTTCGGCGGTTGGACGGGCGGAGGGACGGGAGGCGTCATCATGCGCAACATGCGTTATTACCTCGAAGATAAACCGCAGTACCTCGACGATCCTGAAGGCGAATTCTGGTTCGAAAAGAAAGGAACTGGAGGCCGCCTCTATCTGCGCCCGCCACACGACGAAGATCCGAACGGGTCCAACATCGAGGCAGGCAAGGAGATGAACCTGATCGACGGGCAAAAGGTCGAGCACCTTCACATCACTGGGTTGACATTCCGGTTTACAACTCCTGCGTGGGATATTACCGGCCCGACTTGGGATTTCAGCCCCAAGCCCTGGGGCTTGCGGCCGGCGATGCACCCCGGCTGCGTTCGAGTCTGGGGCTCGGGCGAGGATATCCGCGTGGCCAACTGCCGCTTCGAGCACGTCTTCTTTCCGATCCGGATTCGCTCGCTGGTCGCCGGACAACGGGTTGATGACGTCCGCATCGAGGACAATGACTTTCGCTACACCGATGAGGGCATTCTATCAGTGTCCGATGGCTCCGGCTGGGGCTATGCCCAATTGCGCGGGCGGCTTGGCGATGTGCGCATTTACCGGAACCACTCATTGGAAACCGGCGTGCGACCGAAACGCTTTGGCACCGGCACAGGCATCGAAGTGACCGGCGCTCGCACAGCCGAAATCGCAGGCAACGTCATCGAGCGCTCTTACGCCCAAGGAATTGACGCCCACGGCGCCAAAGTCGATGGGATGTGGGGCGACGTCCCTTTTACCCGCTTCCTGATCCATCACAACAAGGTTTGGGAATCTATGCTGAACTGCAACGACTATGGCGGCATCGAAACCTGGCAGGGCGGCCCCTTCTACGTGTTTGATAACCTTTCTTACAACGCCTTGGGATACCGTCATTGGGAACGCTACAGCGGGACGGACGCAGGCTTCGGCCATGCGTACTATTTGGACGGCGCCTTCAAGAACTACCATTTTAATAACATCGCCTGGGGCAAATCGAAGGACATTTCCAGTCCAGTTGTAAACTGCGCCGCTTTCCAGGAAATCATCAGCTACCAAAACACCTTCTTCAACAACACCGTTTACAATTACTACGAGGGCTCGCGCCGACAGGCCCCTGCAGCCGGACGTAACAAGTATCTGGGCAACGTCTGGGAGGGCATCGGCAAATATGTTTTCCGCCACTCCGATCCGGCCAAGACCGCCGCCGAGGGCAATGCGCGCGACGCTGGCCCTGCTAGATCACATTTCGACCTTCCCTCCAACGCCTATGGTGGGAACGTCTTCCACGACGTATCTAACATGGGTGTGCTCGAACCTTCCGGACGTTGGTTGGCATCCTTCGCTGACTTCAAGGACGCTCTTCAACGGAACCACAGTCTCCTCGACGAATTGGGCGAGACATCGCAACTACCTCCGCTCCGCAACCCTGCCCAAGGCGACTTCCGCCCCGCTCAAGGCTCCGCCGTCATCGATAAGGGCCCCAAAGTATTCGTGCCGTGGGCGCTCAGCGGTGTGGTCGCCGAGTGGAATTTCTATCATCCTGGCGGCGACCCTGGCCGCATTATCGATGAGCATTGGTATATGACCGATTATCATGTGTCTCGCGACACCTATTACCAACGACCGATGTACCCTCTCCGCGCCGTGAACATCAGCCAATCCGATTACGTCCAGGGTCCTCTCGAAAACTGGATCGCCGGGGCATTGAAGTTCTCCGCGGCTAAAAAACAATACGCCATGCTTTCGAACGCAGACATGATGAAACCCTTTACGTTCCGCGATTTGAAAAAGAGCCGCCACGAAGGCGCGAAACCCGAGACGTGCACGGTCGAAGGCGAGGCTCTTAAAAATCCACAAATCTACACATCCAATCTGCTCATAGAAGCATATTTCCGGGCAAACCAGGGCCACACGGGAGGGATCCTGCTCGAAAAACTGAAAGGCGCTGGCTACAGCGTCTCCTTCGCCGATTCCGGCCGGCTTTCGTTTGTCACCAAGGGCTCGAACGGTTCTGCCACCGCCCAAACCCGAAGCACCCTCAACGACGGCCAATGGCACCATGTCGTCGCCGAAGGGGATCGAAAGGCCCGTACCCTCACCGTCTATGTTGATGGCCGCAAGGACGCCACAGCAACTGGACTCGATCCAACTGAATCGCTGGCGAACGAAGGGGACCTGCATGTCGGCGGCGACCCTGATGGCCGTTGGTTCGATGGAACGCTTGATTTCCTTCGCATTGCCCAGGGAACGCTTGCCGATGCCGACACGACCATCGAAGAACTCTATGCCTGGGAATTTAACGGCCCGTTCCTGCGCGATTTCGCAGGGCGGCAACCGACCGGCGGCAGGCGTGATGCGGGAGCTCTCGAAGCAATCCCTTAGTTTTGCAACGCGTTAGGCCGCCTTCCGCTTGCGCGAGCTTTTGCCTGCGTCATCCAGGCTCTTCTGCAGAACCTCCAGCAGGTCGGCGATCTTCGGGGCAGGTTTTCGTTTTGTGCTCTTCTCTGGCTGGTCCCCGTGCTTGACCTTCCGTTCGATCATTTCCAGCAAGGCCGCGTTGTAATCATCTTTGTATTGCTCTGGCCTCCAGCGGTTGCTCATCGAGCTCACCAGCATCTTCGCCATCTCGATTTCCCGCTTGTCGAGCTTCTCATCCTGTGGCAATTGCAAGCCTTCGGTGGACGCAATCTCGTCCGCAAAATGCATTAATTGAAGCAGCAGAATAGGGCCATTCGCCTTGAGCGCGGCCAGATGTTCCTTCGTGCGAATCACGACCTTTGCAATTCCGATCTTCCCGGTTTGAACCAGGACTTCCCTGAGGAGTTGGTAGGCTTTATTTCCGCCTTTCTGCGGCTCGAGATAGTAGGCCGTGTCGAAGTGCACCGGATCGATCTCCGCCAGGCTCACGAAGTCCAAAATCCTAATGGTCTGTGTCGCCTCAACCCCCACCTGTTTGAAATCGGCCTCGGTGAGGAGAACAAAGCGGTCCTTCTCGTATTCGTATCCTTTGCCGATCTGCTCCCAGGGCACTTCTGTATCGTCTGCCTGGGCGGCGCGCTTATAAACAATTGGGCTGAGATCACTCTTACGCAGCATCCGCAGTTTTACGGCGTCCTTCCGAACTACGGGGTAAAGCGCCACCGGGATGTTGACCAGCCCAAAACTTACGGCTCCTTTCCAAATCGCTCGCATCATTCAAACCTGGCCAGAAGGAGGGCGCACATCAACGTCTCGAACTTCCCTCCATGTGGCACACCTAAACGTCAACTCGAAGGCGTCTCTTCGCAAAAGTCAGTTATTCACGCTCGCGCTCGTGCAAGTCATTGATCCGAGGCGCGTTCCAACTCCGTCTGGAATGATTGTGAATACTTCGCCTCGGACTTTCGCAGGAGCGGCAGGCTCACAACGAAAGTCGTCCCTTGCCCTTCCGCGCTTTCACAGCGGATTCGGCCGCCGTGCAAATCAACGCAGCGCTGCACGATGACCAGTCCCAGCCCCGTTCCAGGAACCTGTCGCACGTTGCTGCCGCGATGGAACGCCTGGAAAAGCCGTTCCTGATCCCCGGCGGGAATTCCGCAGCCGCGATCCTTCACCTGAAAAATCACCTCCTCCACCTTCTGCGAGACCGATAAAATGACGGTTTGACCTTCAGGCGAATACTTTACGGCGTTGGAAAGCAGGTTGCTCAAGACGTGGCGCAACACGCTCTCGTCACCATTGGCCGTCGATGGAATGTCATTCAATTGGAGGTCAATTGGACAACGGCCGCCAGTCGCAGAATGGATTTCGTCTGCTACTCGCCGGCAAAAGGCAGGCAAGTCGAAGCGGACGGGTTTGAATTCCATCCTCCCCGATTCAACTCTCCCCAAAACCAGGACCTCCTCCATCATCCCCGTCATACGGCGCACGGCCTTGTGGATAGTCTGCAACAACTGCTCACGCTTTTCCGCAGGGAGGCGCTCTCGATAGCGCTGCAGATTATCCACGGACGACATAATGATTTCAAGTGGCGTGCGAAACTCATGGGACACCATCGAAACAAAATCGCTCTTGAGTTCGTTGAGTTCTCGCTCCCGCGCCAGCAATCGAAGCGCCTCACCGCGCGCCTGTTCCAGACTGAGATTTGCAGTGGTGAGTTCAGAAGTGCGCAGCGCCACACGCTGCTCCAGGTCCTGGTTCAAGTGCCGCAGCTCAGCATCGCGACAGGCCACCCGTCCAGCCATCTCATTGAAAGAAGCGGATAACGCGCCCAACTCGTCGTCACGACCTACCGCAGCACGGGCCGAGTTATCGCCCGAACTCATTTGCCGGGTCGCCCGAGTCAACTCGGCCAGAGGCACGGCAATCTGGCGCCGCAGGGTTGCTGCCAGGAAAGCCATGACCAGCGCGAGTGAAACCGACCCCGACCAAAGCACCCACTGCGCCGACGCGAACGCTTGCCGTTGCAATTGGATGCGTGGCAGCGTCGTTAGGAAATACCAACCGGGTCCGACCAATCGGCCCACGGAAAAATAGGAATCGCTCGTTGGATCAAAACCGGAATACCGGCTCTCGCGCTGACTGCTGACAGCTCGGTACAGGCTTGCCAATCCGGGGTCGCCGCTATCCTGCATCCGAAGAAGGCCGCGGCTCGCGAGGATCGCCTTCCGTTGTGTTGGATGAGCGATCAACCTGCCGTCCTGTCGAAAGATCACGTGCATGGCCCCCGGGAACTCGCTTCGGGTGGTTTCCTCCATCATTCGATTCACATAAATATCGTGGCCCACTGAGCCAAGGAAGACGCCGTTTCGCTCGATGGGTAAGTAAACTGAAACGATGGGCACCTTGGTCGTGGGCTCTTCGATTACCCCGGTCCAGGAGAATGCGTCCGGGGGCTTTTCCGGGGGCAGGGCGAGTTGAAACCATTCCAAGTTCGTGGGGTTGTAATCCGCGGCTGTATCCCAGACCCACGACGGAATCCGCGGATCAAACCCGATGTTGCACGGCCCCGACAGGACGAAGTAACAACTCGGGAAAGTGTCCACCCAACCAGGCAGCAGTTCATTGCAGATGTCCTGCGCGCGCAGGATCTGAATCTGCCATTCCGGAGTCAGCACTGACTGCCTGTTGGCCCAGAGGGTGGACCATTTCCGGCCGTCCGAAAATTGCTCACGGCTCCGCCAGGCGCCGTCCGGAAACAAACGGAAACGCTCGTCCCATTTGGCCTGGCAGTCCCTCGGGATGGGACCCTCCATGCGCTTGAGAAATTGTCCCCGCACCAGGGTCAGGTTGGCTTGCACATGTTGAAAGCCAACCTCCTCACGGCGCGAACGCTCCGCAACGTACGTCCGAAGGTGCTTGAGGTCGCGCTCCTTGGCTGCGCTATAAACGATGGCGTAGGTGACGGTGGTCGCTACCGCGATCACCAACCCCGCTCCAGCAGCGAGATGCAGAAGAATGCGGCGGGTGATATTCACAGACGGCTCTCGCTGTTGAGTCTAACGGCGGGTTGTATCGCTCGGAGGCTGCCGGCTCAAAATCTCGATTGCCTTGAGCGACGCGGCGTTCCGGTTTTCAACCCCAAGTTTCTCGAAGATGCGGGCGCTATGCACCTTGATCGTGTTTTCCGCGCATCCCAGAATCGTCGCGATGTCCGCATTCGTTTTGCCCTGCGCAATCCACAGGAGAACCTCCGCCTCGCGCGGGGTGAGACCGAGGCTCTCCAAAGGCTCGGCCGACTCGAAATTAGGAGTCAGTTCCACGTTTTCGAGAGTCGCGGCTTCGTTCGCCCGCCGCCGCGCCAGCCGCACATTAATAGCCGAGAGCACATCCTCGGCGCTTGCGGGTTTGCTCAGGTAATCGTCCGCCCCCAGATTCATCCCCACGCGCAAATCCTTTTTGTCCCCTTTTGCTGACAGGAAAATAAAGGGGATGGAGACCGTGGCGGAATCTCCCCGGAGCGCTTCAAGCACTCCGTAGCCATCCAACTCAGGCATCGAAACGTCGCACAGGATAATGTCGGGCGTTTCCTTCCGGGCGAGTTCGAGGCCGATTCTGCCGTTCGGAGCGCTGGCCACTTTGAAGCCTTCCATCTCCAACATGGTGCTTAAATTGTCGAGTGTCGCCGGTTCATCCTCGATCACCAGAATCTTTGTCGTCGTGCTCATCCCCTTCTCCTTTCAGTTATTTAAATAGCGGCAGTTTAACCGTGAAAGTCGTGCCCTGCCCTTCGCTGCTGTCACATCGAATTGTCCCGCCATGCAGCGTTACGCAACGCTGCACGACCACCAAGCCAAGGCCTGTCCCGGGAATATGCTGCACGTTGCTGCCCCGGTGAAATGCCTGGAACAGCCCTTGTTGATCCGCAGCGGGAATCCCAACGCCTTTGTCCTCCACTTTCAGGATCGCCTCCGCGCCTTTCCGGGAAAGGGACAGCGTCACTGGTTTGCCCTCCGCGGAATACTTAACCGCGTTCACCAGCAGGTTTGAGAGAATGTGGCGAAGTATATTTTCATCCCCATTCGCCGTCGCCGGGATCTGGCCAAATCGAACCTGTATCGGGCAACGCCGGGCTGTCACGGATGCGACTTCATCCCCAACGCGCTGGCAGAAGCTGTGCAGGTCAAATGAGACAGGCACAAAATCCATCCGCCCTGATTCGGCTCGCCCCAGCACCAGGACCTCTTCCATCATCCCGGCCATGCGTCCCACGGACTTGTTGATGGTCTGGAGAAGTTGGCGGCGTTTCTCCGGTTGCAACCGGTCGTGATATCGCTCCAGGTTGTCCGCCGAGGACATGATCACTTCAAGCGGCGTCCGGAATTCATGCGAAACCACGGACACAAAGTCGCTCTTCAGCTTGTTAAGGTCGCGCTCTTGTTGCAACGCCTTCTCAAGCTCGACTTGCGCGCGCTTCAGTTGCGTAATGTCCAGACCAAACCCCAGCACATGAGGTTCGCCATTGATTTCGATCACATCCGCGGACACGAGCATGGTATGCGCTCCGTCCTGCCGTCGAAATTGGCATTCGACATCCCGGAGAGAGCGACGTGCCTCCAAAGCGGCGAAGAAACGCGCGCGCTCGTCGCTGCTGGCCCACAGACCGGTCTCGACTGAGTTGCGCCCAAGCAGCTCGGATTTTTTGAGGCCCGTCCATCGGAGCAGCGCATCATTTACTTCCACGTAACGGCCATCGCGCAATCGTGCGATGCTGATCAACGCCGGACTCGCGTTGAAAGCTGTGCTGAACCGCGCTTCGCTCTCTCGCAGCCTGGCCTCGCTTGCTCGCATGGCTGCTTCCGCCTTCTTGCGCTCGGAAATGTCATTGATCACCGCCTGAATGAGATGGCGGCCTCCCAACTCGAGCTTCGTCAAAATGACTTCGAACGGCACTTCCTTTCCCTGGGCATTAACGCCTACCCAATCAAATCTTGCGCTGCCGGTAGTCATGCACTTAGCCATGTGCCGCGCAGCCGCGGCGTCCGAGGTTTCGCCATCCGGTTGAAACGGAGGCGAGGTCTCTCGTGGGTGCTTTCCAAGAATCGCAGTGGGAGTCTTGTAACCCAGAATCCGCAGCGTAGCGGAGTTCACATCCACGAATCTTTCATTCTCCTGGATCAAGACGCCTTGGCTCGATCCCTCGAACAACGCTCGAAATTTTTGTTCGCTCTCGCGCAGCGCCTCCGCGGCTCGCTTTCGGTCAATCGCCAGAGCGGTTTGCGCCGCCACGAACTCCAGAATCCGCTTTTCCTCCGCCCCGTAAGCCGAGCCATCCCTGTAATCCTGAACTGCCATCACGCCGATGGTCCTGCCCTGCACCGTCAAAGGAACCCCAAGCCATGTCGCCGCGGGCTTTCCCGACTCAACGTAACTCAGTTCTTTGTAGCCTTTGAAACTCACCTTCCCCCGCAGCTTCTGTTTCCGCGCATTCATTGCAGGATCCATGAGGAGCGATTTGCCTGTCCGCACCACATAGCCGGTCAAACCGGTGTTCAATGGAAACGGCTCAGGCCTGTCGCTGCGTTCATCCACGAAATACGGAAACGAGATTAGGCCGGACGTTTCATCGAAGAGCGCGATATAAAAATTTCTCGCGGGCATCAGGCCGTTCACGGTCTCGTGGATGCGTGTATAGAGCGCATTGAGATCCTCCGCTGCGAGCGCGGCTTCAGAGATTTGAAATGTTGCTTGCTGGATCTGCTCTCCGCGTTTCCGAGCCGTGATGTCCACTCCCGCGCTCAGGGAATATTTTACGCCCTCGATTTCCACCACGTCTGACGAGAGCAGGATGGTCCGAATAGCGCCTCCCTTCGTGCGCACCTCGGTTTCAAAATTCCGCACGAACCCCTCGGAGAGCAATTGGACCCGGTAATTCTTCAACTTTTCGGGATACACCCAGAAATTCAGTTCCAGCGGACTCTTCCCCAGCAACTCCTCGCGCGAGTAGCCAAAAGTTCGGAGGAATGTTTCGTTCACTTCCACCAGCACCGCCTCTGGCAGCCGAACGATGCTGTGCAACGCCGGGCTGTTATGAAAGGCCTTCTCGAACAGGCCGGGACTGGAAAGACGCGGCGGCGCCTCGGGGCGTCGTGAACGCGCCGGCTGGGATGAACGGGACGAGCGCGGGCTCATTGGCTGAATCCTACAGCCCCAGGAAATTGAAACCAACAGGAAATCGGGGATGTAATACCAAAGCATTATCGCGGCACTGCTTCCCCGGGTGTACCAATAAAGGCGGCGAGAAGCCGCCGGAAGTAACATGAACCCAAGCACCGGATCGAATAGTGATTCAATCGAAAATCTGCCCCCCTGGACGGCCTGCGAATGCTTTTGCATTCGTAACTACGCGGGGAGCCACGCCGCGCCCTGCGGTTGGCGCGGCCGCTTTCGCGACGCGGGCCGGGATTCGCAGTCAGGTCAGCATGTTTGCCCGCGTTGCGGAGGCGCGACACTGTTCCACATTCCCTCGACGCCGCCTTCCAAGGTGTAATACGGAAGGGCTATTGAGGGCCAACCGAAATCCGCGCTAAGAAATACGCGTATGGAAAAACAGCAGTTTGATCGGTTCGTTGAAACAAAACCTGCGGCGCAGGCTGAAACTCTCTGCCCTTGCCTCCGGCTGGCCCACGCTCGCTCACGCTGCCCAGCGCGGATTTCCATCCCCTCATTTCCTCGACGGCAAGTATGCGCCGCCGCCAGCCGCGCCTTCCTTGCGGCCATGCGGGCTGCCGAACTTGCCGCCTGGCAGGCGACCGGTGGTGATTTTCTGCGCAGCGCCTAAACCAATTCGAACCGCCAAAATCAGTTAAAGTCTATGAACGATCTTGCCCTCAAAATGCTCCTCGGGGATCGAGCTAAATACATCATGCTCATCAGTGGTCTGACTTTCGCCGCCCTCCTCATGACAGAGCAGTCCTCCATCTTTTGTGGAATCATGCAATGGTCCGGCTCCACCCTCGACAACGTCTCAGCGCCTATCTGGGTCGTCGATCCTATGGTCGAACAGGTCAATGACACCGACTCCATGCGCGACACGGACGTTAATCGGGTTCGCTCGGTCGAAGGTGTTTCCTGGGCCGCGCCTTTCTATTCGAGCATTTTGCGCGCGCGCCTGCCAGACGGCTCCTTCAAGTTCGTGCAATTGGTGGGAATCGATGCCACTACATTCGCTGGCGCCCCACGTGAAATGATCGCGGGTAATCTCGCCGACCTGCGGCTGCCCAACACCGTGGTGATCGACGACTACGCCCGCGTCAAGCTCAGCCGCGATCCTTCCCGGCCTATCGGACTCGGAGACACGTTCGAGATTAATGACAACGAAGTCCGGGTCGTCGGGATTTGCAAGGCGCGCATGTCGTTCTCCGGAAATCCGTACGTCTTCACCACGTTCGACCACGCGGTGCAGTATGCGCCCGGCACGCGCAAGATGCTTTCCAGCGTGCTCGCCGCGCCACAACCCGGCGAACAGCCTGTGGATGTGGCGCGCCGAATCGAAAAAGCCACCGGCCTGAAAGCGTTCACCAAGCGCGAATTCTTTTGGTCGACGATCTGGTGGTACATCAAGAACACCGGCATACCCATCGCCTTTGGCGCCACTGTCCTGCTTGGGTTCGTTGTGGGCGTGGCCGTTTGCAGCCAAACCTTTCACTCCTTCGTGCTTGAGAACCTCCGCAATCTCGGCGCGCTCAAGGCGATGGGCGCCACGAACGGGACTCTCGCCCGCATGCTGCTCATCCAGACTCTCACCGTCGGCCTGATCGGGTATGGATGCGGCGTCGGGCTGGCAACCGTGTTTGGCCTCATCCTGCTCAAGAAAGGGATGCCGCCGTTCTACATGCCGTATCCCCTTCCGCTATTTACCCTGGCCGCCATCCTCTTTATCTCCGGCTTGGCTGCGCTGATTGGCATCCGCAAAATCAGCAAACTCGAGCCCGCCATAGTCTTCCGTGGCTAAAGGCCTAACGAACTTCCCGCGAACCTGGTCTTTCGCATTCCTGCCTTAATCCCTGCCAAATAACGACTACCGAACCGAGGGGTTCGGTAGTCCTTCTTTTTCGGGAGGCCCGGCCAACGCCCGGGTCAACGCGGCTTTGGCGAGACGCACCTTTTTCACACTCGCCTCCCGCCAATCGTACTCATGCTCACCGGAATAAGCCCCCATGCCGCATTTTTGATTTCGATAGTGCATCGCGCTTTTAACACCATCGCGCGCACTGAGATGAATTTCCCTGACGCCCGAACGCCGAACGATGTCGCCAAGATTTGCCTCCGTTACGCCGCCTCCGGGCATGATCACCACCTTCTCGCCAGCTCCATGCACGAGTGCCGATATGGCCGGCAGGCCCGAGGGCACATCCGGCTCGCCGCCCGAGGTCAGGATCCGGCGAATGCCCAGGCGCACGATATCCTCCATCGCTTCGAAAAGATCGCGCGTCATGTCGAATGCTCGGTGAAACGTGACATCCAAGCCCTGAGACGCCGCCATTAGCCGTTCACACGTCCGCGAGCAAATTCGTCCCTCCGCCGTGAGGCATCCGAATGCCACCCCATCAGCGCCGAGATCCCGGACCACGCGAATGTCCTCCAGCATCACCTCCACCTCGCGTACTGAGTACAGAAAGTCATAGCCGCGCGGGCGAATCATAACCATGATGGTTTTCTTAAAAGCTGAGCGCACAGCCCGAATCATCCCCGCGCTCGGGGTGGTCCCTCCCTCCGGAAGGTTCGCGCAAAGCTCGACCCGATCCGCTCCCCCCTCCGCCGCAGCCTCAGCCGAGGCAACTCCATCGATGCAAATCTCGAGCATGCCGTGTCAGCGGTTCACCGCCGCGCCTGGCTCCCAACGTTGCCAATGCAATAAAGAAACTCCTGCCGGTTTTCGCCCTTCCGAGCCACACGCAGGTAAACTCGATCCCCACAGATTACAGGGGAGGCGTAGGCCTCGTCTCCAAGCTGGTTTTGGGCGAGGAGCTTGAAATTCTTTGGCGTGGCTTCGAACACGAACGTTTTTCCCCCAACGTTCGAAGCATAAACCCGATCCCCGACCATCACAGGCGACGAGAAGAATTCACCCCCCAACCGCTCTTTCCATAGCTCCTCGCCTGTATCCGATTTCCAACACACCGCCATGCCCGCATCCATCACCGCGTAAAGATGTCCGGCTTTCGCAATCATCGAAGGCACATAAACACGCGCACTATTCTGCCAAGCCACTTTGCCCGAACCATCTGCCACAATTGCCACCATGTGGTTCCGGGGCCATCCGCCGCTGCTAAAGACGCGCACGCCGTCCGTCACCATCGTGGCTACGCACTCTTCAGTGGATCCTGTCACTTCCCATAATTTTTTTCCGGTCAACGGGTCGAAACTCGTAATAAGATTGCAACCTCCCAGCACCATCTGGGTGCGACCGTCCGCCTGAACGATTGCCGGGGTCATGTAGTTCGGCAGTTTCGGGCGTGGCTGGCTCCAAACGATTGTGCCCGTCTTGCGGTCGAGGCCGACCACCACGCCGCCGCCGCGATGATCCGCTGAAACCAGCACCAGTGATTGATGCACAACTGGCGAGGAGCCAAAACCCTGGTGTGTCACGTAATCACAAACTTTCCGCTGCCACAGAATCTCCCCATTCAACTCAAGGGCCGTCGTATAAACCGCGCCGCCATTTAGGAAATTGATGTAAAGTCGCTCCCCGTCGCACGTAACCGAGGACGAAGCAGCCGATGAGTTGGAATGCTTCCCTGGATCGGCATTATCCGGATGCACGACTCGCTGCCAGACCAACTTGCCATCCTGACGGTTCAGACAGAGAACGGACTGTGACCCTTTCGCCGGATCGGCCGTCGCGAGATAGATCCTGGCTCCAACCACTGTGGGTGAACCGTGCCCTCGTCCGGGAATGGGGACTTTCCAGAGAACGCCGTCGTTCTCGTTCCAGCGCACGGGCGGGTTCTGGTTGGCTGCCGCAATCCCATCGCGCGTGGGCCCGCGCCAGGCCGGCCAATCCTGCGAAGGATCAATCGCCGCCGGGCTAAACCTGGGGAGCGCGAGTGTGGCCGCGAAGGCCGCTAGGAGCAATTTCCGAGTAAAGGACATAGGTCAGATTTTGCCCCGTGTCCTTCGAAGTGTCTATCGCGGATTGCCTACTCAGTGCTGAGGCGATAGAACCCCGCAGTCCCTGTGTTTGGGACCACCAAAGTTTTCCAAAGTCCATCGTCGGCGGGCGTGCCGCTCACAGGTCGCCAGGAGATAGGCGGCGAGAGATTGGTTGCCTTGAACAGATTGTAGCCGGCTGAAAACGTGGACCACCGAAGCTGATAGCCGCCCGGCACAGCCGAAATCTGGAGCGCCGGCGAATCCACTCCGATGAGTTCCAAATCGAAGCTCAGATCCGAACTGGTGGGACCCGATTGATGCAATTCAGCCGCGAGCAGGTTCGTGCCTGAGACCAGAGCGGACGCATCGATCGGGATGAGATAATAAGTATTCTCATCGTTTCCTCCCACAGCAGTGCGGGCCACAGTGCTGGCGCTCACCGGCCCAAGCGGCATGTTGCTTCGGAAGATCTCCACGCCGTTTAAATAAACCACCACGCCGTCATCGCGAAGCACGCGCGCATATAAACCCTGAATCTGATGCGCATTTGGAGTCAAAAACGTGCGCCGGAAATAAGTGGTGATGTAACGGCTCGACGCTGGTCCCCCATTAATCACCGTAGCTTCGTCGCCGTCGCCAAATCCCAATTGAGCCGGCCCACTTGCCCAGCTTGCATCATTGAAGCCAGGCAACCGCCAACCCGTGCCCTGGTCGCTGCCATCATCAAGGTATTTCCAGACCGCGCCAGTGTTCGCCAAGGTTGTGCTCCCCACGCGCACCGTTATCGGCGCGCTCACGGTTTGGGCGTCGCAATCATCCAACGCGCGCGCCGTGAGAAGATGCACGCCCGGTGTCGCGAAGTTCCATGCCCAATTGAAATTCGGCCCGGATAATTGAATTATTCGGTTCGTGCCCTCGTAGTACTCGACCGAACGAACCGTCCCCTCAAGGTCCGAGGTGGCGACCTGCAATGGGATCGACGCGCCCAACGGGAACGATGCGTTGTCCGCAGGACTCGTCATCGCAACCGAGGGCGGGGTGTTCGTGTAGGAAGCATCCAGCGAGAAATCAAAACTCAAATCGGTGCTGTTCGTCGCTGCCTGATGCACTTCAACCGCGATCAGGTTGTTGGCCCCATTTTGGAGCAGGGCTGGATTGATGCTAGCCGTGAAGAAAAAGTTCGTTTCCTCCGCCGGCGCCGCGTTGGTCAACGCCAGGGTGGTGTTGGTAATGATCCCGCCTGGAAGGTTATTCCGGTACACTTCCGTTCCATTCAGGTACACCACAGCGCCATCATCGCGCAACAAGTGCAGCGTTAATCCTCCGATTGCGCCCACATTCGCCGCGCTGAACGCCCGCCGAAAATAGGTGGTCACAAACCGATTCGTGGCTGGTCCGCCATTGATCACCGTCGTTTCGTCGCCGTCGCCAAATCCCAATTGCGCTCCGCCGCTCAGCCAGGAACTGTCGTTAAACGTATTCGTGCGCCACGCAATCCCGGGATCTGAGCCGTTATCCAGATATTTCCATGCGGAGCCCGGCGTGATGAGCGTCACCGGCGGCCGCGCGACGGTAATCATCACTGGAGCGGATACTATCGCAGCCCCGCCGTTATCCGTAGCCTTGACTGTTATGGCATAGGTCCCTGCGCAAGCGTTGTGCCATTGGAAGTTAAAGTTCGTGCCGGTAGAAAAAAATTGGCCTACCCGTACTTCGCCCACGAAGAACTCGAGCAGGTCGATAATCCCGTCCGAATCGCTCGCCATCCCCGCAATGGTCACTGTGTTGTTTGAAACGATCGTGCTGTTGGTCGGGCTGCTAAGACTTATCATTGGAGGTGCGTTCGTAAATACGCCGTTCCCGATCAACTCAAGATCAAAACTGATGTCGGAACTCTCCGGGCTTCCTTGATGGACTTCCACCGCCAGCACATTCGCGCCGGTGTGAAGCAATGCCGGATCCACCGGAGGTCCGATTTCAAAAATGCTTTCCTCGAACCCACCCATCTGTTTTGTCGCCAGGGTGCTGGCCGTCACCGCTCCGGCGGGCAAATAGCGATCATGATAAACCTCAACGCCATTCAAATACACTATCGCCGCATCATCCCGCAGCACTCGCAAGGCGAGATTGGTGTACATAGCCGGATTCGGAACGTTGAAGGAATGGCGGAACCAAGTCGTAATGTATTTGTCCGCCGGAGCTGGCCCATATCCGACCACCGTGCTCTCGTCGCCATCGCCGTAACCGAGTTGCGCCGGTCCCAAACCCCACGCGCTGTCATCGAAGCCGAGTCCGCGCCAGGCGATGTTCGGTTCAACGCCGGTATCAAGGTATCGCCAATCCGAACCCGGAGGCACTAATCCGGTGCTGAGTGGGGCCGCCGCGTTCACAACAGCATGGCCAGAGATGGTGCCCAAATCAGGGTTCATCGGATCCAATGGCGAGGTAAAACTGAAATCCAGATGGATCCTGACGACACCGTTTGAAACCTGGATCGTCCCCAGGAGTTGATCGATCGTGTTCTGCCCCAGCGTGCTTAAGTCCAGGTTCGTGCTGCATGGCCTGCCTTGGGCTTGGATCAATGAACAGATACCGCCGCTCGCCGTATAATCCGCCGTCCCGCTCGTCCGGTAGGGAACGTTCAAAATCGTGTATTGCCCAGCGGCAATCGGAAAAAATGGCTGCGCCGCTCCTGGACTCGCGTGGTAAATCCGCAGGCTCCGCGCGTGCGCCACAATGTTTCCTAGAAAGCCGTAATTCAGGTGGAACGTGTAATCGCTGGTCGCTTGCAAATCGAAATTCCGCAGCGCGATGCTGCCGGGGGTCGCGTTGTCATCGAGCGCCGCCACCAAAAACCCGCCCAGCGCGCTGGTCTGCGTGTCGCAAGTTCCCAGCACGCACAACTCCACCGCCAGCGTGGACGTGCCCGAATCCACCGTCAGTCGGGTTTGGGAGCAAAAAAGCCTCTCTTGAGATGCCAGAATTAAGCCGGCTGCAAAAACCAATCCCAACCAACGGCGCACAATGCGAATAAGCGAGAGCATGAGACTTCCAATCAATCGTTCTGGGTTAACTTCCGCGAGTTTAACCCAAATCACGCCCCTCAGTCCATCTCAGAGTGCACATGGAAACCCCGTGGCAGTTGAGCTTACCAAACTCTAATCTTTCCAAATTTTGCACCTACCCTAGTGTTCTTTATCAGGATGACACCAACCGTCAGAGCTTCCTCAGAACCCTCGACGAAGCCCGCCCGAAAACGGGCTGGCGCGCTCATGCCGATGTCGTCACGCGGGACTCTTATCACACAAAAGTTGCGCCAGACTTGGTATATAGGCGGCAAAATGCAGCTGATAGGGTGGATTTGCGCCATTAGCCTCTGCCCGGTTCCAACCCACCAGGCGTTCGCTCAATCGAAGCAGACAGGTTCATCAAGCAAAAGCGAAGATCTTCAGAGTAGAGGAACTAATTTCACCCTTGTGCGATTAAGCGCCTTCCTGAGTCAACTCGAAACAAACACTACAGTCGCGGTCCGTCGATCTTTTGCGTTCAAACCTCATGCGAACATCGCAGTTGGAGAGGCTCACTTTCTGGGCCAAAGAAAGTTTCCAAAGAGCCGTGAAGGCTGAGGATCCAGAGATTTCGGGCAGGCGTCTGCAAATTGCCGCTGAGCTTGTTCCCGGTCCCAACCTTGTTGCAGTCGCTAATTTAGATAGAAAGCGCGAGGACGACTACTACGTAAAGATCAGAAATGGAAGCGGTCGGGGCTGGTACGGACTAATAATTGGCCCACCAAGTTTTAGACCGAAAAAGGATCAATTTGGGAGTTTATATCTGGCACACGACTCATTAGGGTGACGCTCTGTGTGAATGGGGTCCTTGAACGCGAGAAAGGCAGCTCAATGCAGCATGGCGCGGCAGCCAGCCTCCGGCCATGGCCCCGTTCGCATCCAATTTCCGGGCGCAGTTTCACCGCGCCTTCAAAATGTCCTTGGCTGCGTTTGCGCTTTACCCCAGATCGCTTCGCCTGATTTCGCGTGTGGTCTTGGCCGTTCAGCAGCCTTTGAAGGGAGCCTTATGGGGCCGCCTGGAGCATGCGGTTGCGGAGGACGTAGGTGAGGGCCTTGACGCTCAGTTCGATGAACATGAACGGCTTGGCGATCAAATCCGTGCCACCGCTCAAGCTCGAGCGAGCACGGCTCTTGAAGTCGGTCAAGCTGGTCACGAAAACCACAGGAGCGGTCTTGTTGTTGGGGAGGGCGCGGATCTTGGTGCAAAGTTCGAATCCATCCATCCCCGGCATTTGAACGTCCAGGAAAATGAGGTCGTAAGCGTTCTCGCCCGCCAGCTTGAGGGCGGTCTGCGGGTCTTCGACGCTGACGGCTTTGAGGCCGGCTTTTTCGAGCGCGTAGGTGATGGCGCGGCGGGAAAGAATTTCGTCATCGACAACGAGAATCGTGACGGTTTTGGGTTCAATCAATTCAGCGGTGGCGCCGCTGGTGAACAATTCGCCGACGAAATCGATGGAATGGGCGACGGTGCGCAGCGTGGAAGCGTTGATGTTCTTGGGCTTCTCGTAAAGTTCCTTGAGGAGCACTTCAAGGGCGGCCGCAATTTGGGAGATGCTGTGCACACCGGCAATGCCGGCGCTGCCAGTGAGGGCATGGATGCGGCGATAAAGTTCGAGAAGTTTGGGCATGCGGACAGAATCGTCCTGCGCTTTGGTGAACTCCTGCATGGCCTTGCGCAGGTTATTGACGGTGTCCGTCGAGCCTCCCAGGAAAGCGTTCATGAGCTCGGCCTGGAACTCGGCGTCGCGGTCCGTATTTAAATCAGGGAACGGCTGAGCGCCAGCCGCCTGCGGATGGGATGGCGGCGCAAAGGCTGGTTCGCCAGGCCGTGAGGTCGCCGGAGGGGCCGAATGGAACGAAGGCTCGGCTATATTGGATGGGTTATTGAGATCGTTGGAATTGGGGGCAGCCTCTTCTCCAGTAACGGGCGCAGCGGCCTCGGACGAGCCCGGGGTGGCGGTGAAAATGGTATTGTTCAGGGCCTCGATGATCTGCCTTGGGCTGAGGGTCGCCTTATTGAAGACGAGTGTAGCTCCTGCCTGGAAGGCTTCCTGGATCATGTTGGGCACGTAAGCGTTGGTGAAAACAATGATCGGAGTCTTGTTGAACTGGGCCTGGGCGCGGATCTTCTTGAGGATCTCGACGCCGTTCATCTTCGGAAGCATGAGGTCGAGGAGAACGGCCTCGGGCGCGTATTCGTAGATGCGATAAAAGCCGCTTTGGCCATCGGGAGCGACCTCGACCTGGTAATTCTCTTTCTCGAGCCGGGTCTTATAGATATGGGCTACGATCGGATCGTCTTCGATGATGAGTAGTTTCTTCATAAGGGCACTTAAGGTTAAGCAGCGGAAAGCAAAGTTGGATGGGTTTCGAAATAGGCCTTGATGCGGGCGAACTCGCGCTCGGCGCACTCGACGAGCGGAGCGGAAGCAATCAAATCCCCGTTGTGCGACAAAAGCTCGAGGGTTTTGAGGACCGGGACAATCGCGAGCATGCCGCAGGTGGCGCTTGCTCCCGCGCAACTGTGGGCGACCTTGGACAAGCCCGGGCCATCGCCGGCCGTGAGGGCCGCGCGAATCAGTTCGAGCTGCTCGGTTGTCTGCTTCATGTAGAGCGTGACTAGTTCGTTAAAGTTATCGGCACTACCGCCGGAGAATTCGTTCAGCCTATCTATATCCACTGGAACGACATCCGCGGAAGGCAGAGCCGGCGCGGGCTCAGCCCGGGCCGGTTCAGCCGGGACAAGTGAAGCAGACCCTGTTCCGAGTTCCGGGCTGGATTGGGAGGCAGGCGCCGGAACGCCAAATTCGGCCCCGAACGATTCCAGGGCGGCCTGGAGGGCCTCGGGGCGGACCGGCTTGGGAACGTAATCATCCATGCCGGCGGCGACGCATTTTTCGCGGTCGCCCTGCATGGCATTGGCCGTCATGGCAATGATTTTGATAGGGCGGGCAAAGTTTGGATGGACGGGCTCAGTGGCTTGACGAGCCCGAATGCGGCGAGTAGCGGTCAAGCCGTCCATGATGGGCATTTGCACGTCCATGAGGATGACGTCGTATGCCTTGCGTTCCAGAGCGCGAATAGCGTCCTGTCCATTGCCAGCGACGTCTGCTTTGTAACCCATCTGTTGCAGGAGCCGCGAGGCGACTTTCTGGTTGATGACATTGTCGTCCACCAGCAGGACGCTGAGAGGCAGGCGTTCCCCGAGCTTGGAGTCGAGTTTATTATCAGCGGGGACTTTAGCCGCCGGGGCTGGAGCAGCGCCTGCAAAAGGACGGATGAGCGCGGCCTGGAGCTGGAGGAGCCGGACGGGTTTGGTAATAATATTGTTTGCGGCATTGTCCGCAGAACGCCCCGCGACACTCGTCATGGTAACGACGGGCAGCGCAGGCGTTCCGGTGGCCTGGCGCAATTGCGAGGAAAAGGAAGCCGCATCGAGACCAGGCAACTGGCCATCGAGAAGGACGATGTCGAACGTGTGGCCGCGCCCCACGCTGTCCAGGGCGGCGGAGGCCGAATCGAAATCGCGAGCCATCATGCCCCAACGCTGGGTTTGTTCGGACAATGCGCGGCGAATGGTGCCATTGTCCTCGAGGATGAGGAGACGGCGTCCGCGCAGGACTGGGTGGACGTTAAGCAGGAGCGATTCTCCCTGGTTGAGGACCGCAGGAAGCTTCAAAGTGAAGTGGAAAGTAGAGCCCTGGTTGGGAATGCTCTCGACCCACATGCGGCCACCCATGATTTCGACCAGGCCCTTGCTGATGGCAAGGCCGAGGCCGGTGCCGCCGTATTCGCGGGTGGTGGAGCTGTCCGCCTGGCTGAACGAGCGGAAGAGGCGGCCCACTTTTTCCGGAGGAATTCCAATGCCGGTGTCGCGGACGGAAAATTGAAGTTCGGACTCATGGCCTTTGCCCGAGGCGGCCTGAGAAGCGGCGGGGCTGGATTTGACCTGAACCGAGACTTCACCAGAAGATGTGAACTTGATGGCGTTGCCGAGGAGATTGACGAGGATTTGGCGAAGGCGCGTGACATCGCCAATCACGCCTTCAGGCGCGGCGGGATCGAACTGACAGGCGAGATCGAGATTTTTCTCCGCAGCGCGGGGCGCAAGGAGATCGAGGCATTCCTCGATGCAAGAGCGCAGTTCGAACGGACGCTCCTCGAGTTCGATTTTGCCAGCTTCGATTTTGGAGAAATTGAGGATGTCATTGATGATGGTGAGAAGCGATTCGCCACTGGTGCGAATCGTCTCCACAAAATCACGTTGATCGGGGTGCAGCTCGGTTTGGAGGAGCAGGCCCGTCATGGCGATCACCCCGTTCATCGGAGTGCGAATTTCATGGCTCATGTTTGCCAGAAATTCGGCTTTGGCGCGTGCAGAATCCTCGGCAGCTTCACGAGCGGCAGTAAGTTCCTTGTTGGAGCGGCTCAGTTCGTCGTTGGCGCGTTGCGAACGAAGCACAGCGCGGACGCGCGCGCGCAGCTCGAGCATCTCAAAAGGTTTGGTGATGTAGTCGGCCGCGCCGAGGTCCAGGCTTTGGACCTTCTCATGAACGCCGTTCCAGGCTGTCAGAATGATGGTTGGAATAGGCGAAACCTGACGAGGGCTCTGCAACGTATGGAGCAATTCGAGTCCGCTAACGCCAGGCAAGCCGAGGTCGAGCAGAACCAAATCGAAGCGGGTTTGAGAAATCCGATCCAAGGCTTCCTGGCCGCTGCGAGCCCAACTAACGGCATGCGCATCCTGGGACAGACCCAGGACCAGCGAATTCCCAATCGCCGGATCATCCTCGACCAAAAGGACTTTTGCCGCGTACAGAGAATGGGCGGGGAGAGAAAGACGATTATCCATGACCGGATTGACGGCTACTACTTTTGCATTTCCGCGATGAGTGACTTTTCCACAAGTTGGAATTCACTCTTCACGTCTAGCAAAATATTTGCCGCTTCCGTCAGGTCTCCTGCTTTTCCGGCCTTTTCGAGATTGGCGCAAAAGGCGGCTAAGCCTTTGGCCCCAAGGTTACTGGCGCTGCCTTTGAGCGTATGGGCCGCAGAAGCAAGAGCCGCGGCGTCCTTTTCATCAAAAGCAGCCTGCATTTTGCCAATTCTGGGGCGGGCATCCCTGAGAAAGAGCTCGATCAATTCCTTGAGGGGGTCGGGCTGGCCGGGCTCGCGCAATTCCCGCAGCCCGGCAATAATAGCTTGGTCGATGACGCCTTCCCTCGGCACTTCCTGCCGGGAGGCCAAAGGCACCATCAGCATGGCTCGTTCGAGGACACCTTCGAGATCGGACAGATTCAGGGGCTTGGTGAGGTAATCGTTCATGCCCGCGGCGATGCATTTCTCGCGGTCGCCCTGGAGGGCATTGGCCGTGAGCGCAATTATATATGGCGAAGCGCGGCGTGTGCCCTCGGGATCGTTCTGGCGAATGCGTTGGGTGGCTTCGTAACCATCCAATTCAGGCATCTGGCAATCCATCAGGATGATGTCGTAAGGGATGCGTTCGAGGGCTTCGAGGACTTCGCGCCCATTGGCGACCGCAGCGGCGTTGTAACCGAGCTTCTTCAACTGTCTTAAAGCGAGGCGCTGGTTCACCGTATTGTCCTCAGCCAGAAGAATCCGGACTGAACTCGAGGCGGAATTAGGCCGGGACTCGCCCTGGAGATCGCGGGTAGGCTCGACAGGCTGCGCGACCGCTCCGCCACTGCCGCTCATGACCTCGACCATGCAATCGAACAAACGAGATTGGCGGAGCGGCTTTGCAAGACACGCGGAGATGCCGCCACCTTGCATGGCGGCAGGATCGAGCCGCTTGCCCAAGCCGGTAAGCGCGAGCAACCGGGTAGCGGAGAGCGCTGGATCGCCCTTGATGGCCTGCGCGATCGACCAGCCATCCGCAGCTTTCATTTCCATATCCAGGAGGACAAGCTCGAACGGAGCCCCGGTGGCGGCAGCACGACGAAGGGTCTCGACGGCCTCCGGACCATCGCATGCCGTGGGTTCGGGGATTTGCCATACCAACAGTTGCTGACGCATGATCTCGCGATGCGTCGGGTTATCGTCCACGATCAGAACTCGAAGCCCGGCGAGGTTGCCATGCTGAAACTCGCGGCCTTCACCAAGGCTGGGCGAAGCCTTCGCTAGCGGAAGCTTAAACCAAAAGGTGGAACCCTTGCCCGGCTGGCTTTCAACGCCCACCTCGCCATGCATCAGCTCGACCAGTTGTTTGGAGATGGTCAGCCCGAGACCGGTGCCGCCGTAACGGCGCGTAGTAGAGCCATCGGCCTGAGTGAAAGCCTTGAAGATGCGCCCAAGAGCGCCTGGCTCAATGCCGACACCGGTATCGGAAACGGAAACCCGGATGACGACATGTTCTTCGGATTCCGAGTCCTTGGCGACACGCACGAGGACTTCACCACGTTCGGTAAACTTGACAGCGTTGCTAAGGAGATTGGTCAGGACCTGACGAAAACGGCCTGGATCGCCGCGGACATAATTGGGCACGGCGGGCTCGAACCAGCACGCCAGGTCGAGTGATTTCTTTTGGGCATTGTCCGCGAGCATTTCCACGGTGCTCTCGATGGCATCGCGCAATTCGAAATCAATGACCTCGAAAGTCATTTTGCCAGCCTCGATTTTGGAGAAGTCGAGGATGTCATTAATGATGGCGAGGAGCGTGAGCGTGCTGTCGCGAATCGTATCGACAAATTCGCGCTGGTCCTGGGTTAGGCGCGTGTCGAGAAGGAGGCCCGCCATGCCGGTGATGGCATTCATGGGGGTGCGGATCTCGTGGCTCATGTTCGCCAGGAACTGGGATTTGACGCGGGCGGACTCGAGTGCGGCTTCCCGCGCGCGTTCGCGCTCGATCTCGGCGAGTTTGCGCGCAGTGACATCTTCGACGGCGCCTTCGTAGTAAAGAAAATTGCCTCGGGAATCACGCACTGTCCGGGCAGCTTCCGAGATCCAGATGATCTCCCCGGTCTTCCGATGAATTTGGGATTCGAACCCGCTGACGGCGCCGTTCTCTCTCATGAGGCGGCTGAATTCCTCGCGACGGGCAGGATCGATATATAGTTGATGGCGAACATCGGTGAGGGCAGCCACGAGTTCCTGAGGAGAATCATAGCCGTAGAGACGTGCGAGGGCTGGGTTAGCGCTGAGGAACCGGCCATCGAGTGAGGTCTGGAAAATTCCTTCCACCGCGTTTTCGTAGATGGCGCGGTACTTCTCTTCGGCTTCGCGGAGGGCCTGCTCGGTTTCCTTGAGCTGGGTAATGTCGCGGGAGAGGCCGATGATGCCCGTGATTTGCCCAGAGCGGTTGTAGATGGGGACCTTGGTGACAGAAGCCCAAATGGTGCGGCCATCCACATCGGTTTGTTTTTCGAGCTTGTTGATGAGAGACTCGCCGGTCTCAAGGATTTTCTTTTCGTCACGGAAGAATTCCTCCGCCAGCTCGCGGGGATGAAAATCAAAATCCGTCTTGCCCACGACCTTGAGAGGATCGTCCAAACCGAGGCGGTTGGCCATGGACCGGCTGCAACGAAGGAAGCGGGACTGAGTATCCTTGAAATAAATGCGGTCAGGGATGTTATCGAGCAACGCGCGGAGGAGATCGCGCTCGTAAGCGAGATCCTCCTCGACCCGCTTGCGCTGGGTGACATCCCAGAAAATGCCCTGCATGCCAATGACTTTCCCCACGGAATCGTAGAGAGGGGTTTTCATGACGTGCACGTAGGTGTGCTCGCCGGATGGCGTGATATGAGCTTCGATAGTATCGAGATTTTCCTGGGAGGCGGTGAGCCGCAGATCGTCCTCGTGATATTTCTTGGCCAGGTCAGGAGGGAAGAAATCAAAATCGGTCCTGCCGAGGATTTCGTTCAATGGCCGACCGATGGAATGGCAAAACTTTTTGTTGGCAAAGGTGAACCGGCCCTGAAGATCCTTGCGAAGAATATTCTGAGGAAGCGTTTCCACCAGGGTTTGGTAAAACGCCTCGGAATTGCGGAGTTGATCCTCGGTGCGCTTATGCTCTTCGATGCTGCGGTCCAGTTCAGCTAACCGACGCCGAAGCTCGAGCTGAGTGATGACCTGGCGAGCCAAAATTCGGAGCGCTTCGAGTTGATGTTCGGTGGGCTTGCGCGGCTCGTGATCGATTACGCAAAGGGTGCCGAGGTTATAGCCGTCGGGGCTGGCTAAGGGCATCCCAGCGTAAAACATGACACGCGGAGAGGAGGTGACGAGGGGATTATCAGCGAAGCGGCCGTCCTGAGCGGCATTCTCGACCACGAGAACATCGCGCTCGAGGATGGTATGAGAGCAAAAAGCGAGATCGCGGTTGGTCTCGGAAATGCCGAGACCAATTTTGGATTTAAACCATTGCCTGCGCTCGTCGAGGAGGGTGATCAGCGCAATAGGAGTGGCGCAAATTTGGCTGGCGAGGCGGGTCAATTCATCGAAGGCCTGCTCGGGCGGCGTATCGAGCACGCCATACCTGCGCAGCGCTTCGAGGCGGCTGGATTCGTTTTCAGGCAGTGGGGCGGTCTTCATGCCATCACAGGCAGCAAAGAATAAGCAAAGCGCGAATTCCTAGAGAGCATTCCACGAGCCACGAAACTTTGGCAAGCGCGCATTCAGCGCCCCCAGGCAATTTCACGGGAGCTTTGCAAGCTCCTGTTCGATGAGTTGCATGAGCGGTTTGACCGTGCCGCGTGAAAAATCGAATTTGCATCCGGCTGCTGAAAAAAGCTCCGGCAATGGCCGCGAGCCGCCGAGAGCGAGCGCATTCTGATAGCTGGAGAGAGCGGAGGATTTATCGCGCCGCGAATTGGCCCAGACCTGCAGGGCGCCAAGCTGAGCGATGCCGTATTCGACGTAATAGAAGGGATACAAGAATATGTGGAGTTGGCGGTGCCAAAGATTGGTTCGAATTTGCTCATAACCGCTCCAATCGACGGCGCCCCCGAACCGAGCCATCAGGTCGAGCCAGGCTTGGGTGCGCTCCTGACGTGTATGGCCGGGATGCGAATAAAGCCAATGTTGGAATGCATCCACAGTGGCGATCCAGGGAAAGATCTCGATAATGCCTTCGAGATGTTTTCGGCGCGCGCGATTGGCATCAGCCGAATTGTAGAATTCCTCGAGGAACTCGTTGCCGAGCAATTCCATGCTCATCGAAGCCACCTCGCAGAATTCGATGGGAGCGCCGCGATAGGCATAGAGATCCTCGGTTCGAGCCGCGAGCGCATGAAAGGCATGGCCGGCCTCGTGGAGCATGGTCTCGACATCGCGCTGAAGTCCAACCGCGTTCATGAAGATGAACGGAAGACGCGACTCGCTGAGAGTGGATTGGTATCCGCCGGGCGCTTTGCCCTTTCGGTTGGCAAGATCGAGGAGCCGGCGATCCTGCATGGTTTGGAAACCGCCAGCGAGGCCGCGATCAAGCCGGTTAAAAATGGCCTGCGTTTTGGTCACCATCTGGTCCACATGCTGGAACGGTTTTAAGGGTGCGCGGTTCAGCGGATCCACCGCAAGGTCCCAGGGGCGCAATGATTCCACCTTCAATAGCGATTTTCGGCGAGCCTGGAGCTGGCGGAGCAGCGGCATCACTTCCAACTCAATGGCTTTGTGAAAGTCGAGGCAATCCTGCGGGGAATAGTCGAATCGGCCACGGGCCCGGAACGCATACTCCAAATAGTTCGGGAAGCCCGCGTTTCGAGCAATTTGTTCGCGGAGCTTCGTGAGTTGATCGAAGATGTTCTCGAATTTTTCCGCTTCCTGCAAACGCCGCTGGGCGGTGAGTTCCCAGGCTTCCTGACGGAGGGAGCGTTCCGGCTCCTCAAGATATGGCCCCATCTGGACGAGGGTCTTTTCTTCGCCACGGAAGCGAACAGTCAGGCCACCGCTCAATTCCTGGTATTGCTGGCCGAGCCGGGCCTCCTCGGTTTCCAAAGGGACGTTTTCCGGACGGAATAGTTCGACGTGGACCCTGATATCGCGATCGAACACCTGGTAGCGGGGCTGGGGCATGCGAGCCTGGGCTGGATGAGCCAAATACATCTGCTCCAGCTTGAACTGCCGAGGTTTGAGGTGCGGTTCCACGTTTTCGATAAAATGCAGGTAGGCAGCTTTTGCGTCGGAATTATCGGTATGGCAAGTCATGGCAATGTGCCGGCGGGAAGCCTCTTCGTCGAGGGCTGCATTCAGTTCACTCCAGGCGAGGAGCCACGCTTCGAGGTCTCCGGGCGTTTGGCACTGGCTGGCGCGCGCCTCAAGGCGGTCAAAAAGGGGCTCAATCTGCGCCCAATCACCGAGATTGATGTTTCCAGGAACGAAACGACGAGGCTGGTAGGCCTCAAGTTGACCAAATGGCAGTAATTCCATAACTGGTGTAAGGATGGGCCGAATCAGGGGAAAGGGCAACCGTGAGGATGGGAAATGAGGCAGAAACCAGACCGGAGACAAAGTTTTTTGTAACCGATGGACTAGTGACGGAGTCAAAGCTTAAAGGTATCTTACCGAATGGTAAGCACGCGCGTAACATTAGTCCGTAAATGGTTTTATCAAGTCCGCATTATAGTTGGCCGATAATTTGATCTCCGGTCCTTTGCAGTTTAAGTTACCAGCCTTTGAAAGCCGTACATCAGCGCAAGAGCAAATCCCCCAAGGCGGTTCCCACCACTTCGGCGCGAGGATTTTTCCGATTTAGTTCAGTAGCCTTTTTTGTCCTGGGGATGGCGGTGATGCTTGTGGGACAGTGGGTGGCAGCCTCCTTCCGCCATAAGAATATTCCGCTGGCTCCGGAGGCGACGCCGCGCCGGGTGTTCGAATACGCCACGGTCCACCTGGAAGTGCCCGATAGCCTGGTGCCGATGAACGCGGAGCCGATTCAATCCACCCGGTGGGTGTTTGAACGGCACAGCCCCGAACAGCTAGAAGCTTTCCTGAACGATTGCGACCTGACGGGGCCGCAAAAGGAAAGCTTGTGCGATCGCAAACGGTGGGATGTTCGTCCCACCGGGATTTCACTTGAAGCAAGCCCAGACGTGATCGTGGGGTTGTCCCGCACCTCGCGTGACAAAATCTATGCCGCGCTGGCGCGAAGCCCGGCGAACCCGGCGCATGCGATGCCATTCCGGTTTAGCCCGGATCTTTTCGATGGGTTGCTGGCATCGAGCGACCTTTCGGCGGCCGAGGCGGAGAAGGTGCGAGGTTTAACATGGTCCCATGACGGGACGGTTTGTTTCAGCGATCTGGATTTGCTCAAAAGCAATCTGCCCCCGCGCCAGTTCAAGGATCTGGTGGAGACGCTCTACAGCGTGCCGGCGTTGCTCATGCGGGTGCGGATTGCGCCGGACACCGATATCAAAGCGATGCTGGATTATTGGGGCAAAGGGGGGCGGATTCACTATATCAAGCCGCTGATCGAATCGCTTACCAAAGTGACGAATGGGACCCGCTTAAACGTGGAGTATTTCCTGCCGCCGTTCGCGCGCCTCCGGCTCAATACCTTCCCCAATCCTGCGAAGGATCCGATGGCGATCCGGCAGGATTGTTTTTGGTCGGCAATGAATTTCTTCAATGACAACCCTGACTCGCAGTATTACGATCAGCAAGCGACAATCCGGGCGTTGAAAAATGATTACCTGGTGACGCGCGAAGCGCCAGTGTTTGGCGATCGGATCATGCTCACCGGCAAAAATGATTTGGCAATGCACATGTGCGTGTATATCGCGGACGGCGTGGTCTTCACCAAGAATGGGGCGGATTTCAAGGCCCCCTGGGTGCTGATGAAGCTCTCGGACGTGCTCGCCTTGTATTCTTCAACTCCTGGCCTGCGGTTGGTGACTTACAGGCCGAAGAACGCTTAATCAATTCATTCCTCTGTAACGTCCAGGCTTAAGATTTCACCAGGTTCGCATTCGGCCAGGACCGTGAAAGGGCGGCAGCAAACTTCGCAATCGGTGGTGAACCTCTGTGATTCGACGGTGGTATCGATCAGCAACTCGAAGGATTGCCCGCAAAAGGGGCAGGAAACGGCGCCTGAGACCTGCATGCAAAGATGATTGAGGGTGACTGAGGCGCTGGCAATTCGATTCGCGACCAGGGACTTCGGCAGGAAGATGAGAGGGAGAACTGCTCTCAGTCCTTGAAACCTAACCGCGGAGGGTATTCTATTTCATTATGGTGAAAGCTGAAACGCAAGGGGCCGGGGCATCGAGGGCTGAGTTGGCATCTGGGCAGGCATTGCGAAAGCTCGAGAGCCGTGCCAAGTCTTTGGCGGCGGAAATGGATGCGTTCGCGTATTCCGTCTCGCATGATCTTAAGGCGCCATTGCGGGCTGTGCTGGGCTTCAGCGAAGCGCTCGAATATGAATTCGGCTCGGGCCTGCCCGGGCCGGCAAAGGAATATTTGGAACGAGTTCGGAACGCGGCTGGGAGAATGAATGTGCTTCTCGATCAGTTGCTTCGATTTTCCCGATGCACGAGACAGGAACCGGCGTTCCAGCATGTCCCATTGAGCGCATTGGCGGAGGAAATTGCTCAAAAGGCGCAAGAGTCACTGGGCTGGAAGGCCACCTGGACGATTCAGCCGGAGCTGATAGCCGAAACGGATCCAAGATATATCCGGGCCATCATAGAGGCGCTTTTCAACAACGCCCTGAAATTCACGAGTCGGCGGCCAAATCCAACGGTGGAATTCGGCTGCCTGACGGCCGACGAGGAGAGACATTTTTTTGTGAAGGACAATGGGGCAGGCTTCGACCCGGAGTTGGCGGACAAGATGTTCGCGCCGTTCCAGCGGATGCATTCCGCGGAGGAGTTTCCCGGCGAAGGCATGGGGCTGGCGATGGCGCATCGGATGATTGGCCGGCTGGGCGGACGGATGTGGGCAGAGAGCAGCAAGGATGGAGGAGCAACGTTCTACTTTTCACTGGGAGATTGAGTTGTGCCAAGCGCTGACTCCCAAACGACCGCGCGCACAACATTGCGCGTACTGCTCATCGAGGATAGCGAACAGGACGCGCTGCTGCTCCAACTGGAATTCAAAAAGGGTCCCTGGGCGGCGACTTTCAAAAGAGTGCACGATGAAAAGAGCCTCCGAGCCGCGCTGACGCATCAAACGTGGGACCTAATCATTTCTGATTACGTGCTGCCTGGTTTTGGCGGGCTTCGGGCGCTGGGCTTGGTGAAGGAAGCGGGGATCGATGTGCCGTTCATCATCGTGTCTGGCATGATCGGCGAGGAGACGGCCGTGGCGGCGATGAAGGCCGGGGCGCATGATTACCTGATGAAGGACAATCTGGCGCGTCTGGTCCCCGCGCTGACACGGGAACTCCGGGAAGCGGAGGTGCGAAGGGTCAGGCGAGTGGTGGAGGAAAACCTGAAGGCAGAGCATGCGTTTCGGAAAACGATCGAGAATTCGATTCCTTCTGGATTAGCCGCGATGGACCTCGATGGCGCGCAGACCTATGTGAATCCAGCCTTCTGCGAGTTGGTTGGTTACAGCGAGCAGGAATTGGTGGGGATGCGTTCGCCTTACAGCTATTGGCCCTCTGAGGAGCGAGAACGGATCGATGAAGCCTTTGGACGAGCATTCAAGGGAGAGGTTCCCAAGGACGGGTTTGAGTTGCGCTTTCAACGAAAAGATGGGACGCGCTTCGACGCGCTGGTGCTGGTTGCCCCACTTTTGGATGCCGCAGGGCGCACAACGGGCTGGGTGCGCTCCGTCACTGACATCACGCGGCGAAAGGAAGCAGAAGCCGCGCTGCGAAAGGCCCATGCGGAGTTGGAACAGCGCGTGCAAGAGCGGACCGCTGAATTGCGAAAAGCGCTCGATGATCTAAACGCGGAAGCCACGCAACGGCAAAAGCTGGCCCAGGAAGTGGTTGAACTTGCGGACGAGCAACGGGTGCTCAAGGTGATCGAATTGCATGATGATTTGGGCCAGCGCCTGGCTGGGATTTCATTGATCATCAAGGGTCTGGCGAACAAGGTCAAAGACGGCCAGGCGATCGGGGCGGCTGAGGTGGAGCGCATCTCCTCGCTGCTGTATGCAGCCATCGGAGGCGCACAGGATGCCTCGCAGCCGATGGAAAGGCCCACGATGACCGGGGAAGATCTGTTGAGCGCCATGAAAGGCCTGGCGAGGTTCTTCAGGGCCAGTCAGCGCATCCAATGCACGGTGGAAGCAAAGGGAAGGACGCCGGTGCTAACCCAGGATTCGGTGGCGCATCTTTACCGGATAACTCTCGAAGCGATCTCTAACGCGATCAAACATGGAAAAGCGGATCGGGTAAAAATCGTTTTAGCAAACAAGGCGAAGGTTTTGGAATTGACCATCGCGAGCAACGGGAAACCGTTTCCGGACATCGACTACGAACGCTCCGGACTTGGTTTACGCTTAATGAATTTTCGAGCGAGCCTGTTGAGAGCCTCGCTAGCGGTGGCCGCCGGACCGAAGGGCGGGACGGTGGTCACGTGTTTGGTGCCGAAGAACGCAGACTGAAGCTATGGCACGATGCTAACGCGATAGAACCGGAGAGCATCCTCCGGCGCGATGGGCAAGGTGAGTTGAATCAGTGAGTCGTTGCCAGGGATGGGATCGCCAACGTTCAACCACGAGCTGCCTTGGAGCGCGACGGAGGTTTGAAGCTGATATTGAAGACCTGAAGCCGACGCAATGCTGATGAGGCACTGGTCTCCAGATCGCGCAACCGCCAAACGAGGGACCGTCGAAAAAGTAGTCCGATTCGTCGCGCAATTGTTGGCGGGTTGGAGGTCGGCTGTATCCGAAGTTGCGCAAATCTCCGTGAGGTTTGGCCCGGTTAAGTGGTTGGTGAAGCTGAGGACGATGGTGGCCGTCGCGCCAGCGTTGAGCGGGCCAAGCGCCCAGGCAAGCGATTGACCGTTATTCCCGGACGGGGTCGGCGAACTGAAGGCCACGCCCGCACCTGTAGGTAAAGAAACGCTGACGACCACATTGGATGCCATTGCCGAACCCAGATTTGTCACCGTGATGAAATTCGTTGCTGCGCTATCCGTGCTTGCAGTAGAAGGCCCAACCAGCCGGATTGCCAGATCGGCACTCGGGATTGAATTTGAGACTGAGAAGGTCAACGACCAGCCCCCCCGAATTTCTCCTCCATCACCCGCGGCTTCGTCGCTGACGTAGAGCGACCATTGGCCGTTAGGATTGAGTCCTGCAAAGACATTGAGGTTTGACCCGTAAGGCTGGGGCGGGGCTGGGACGGGAAAGACGTCAGGAGCAGAACCATATTTGGAGGGTTTGTATGTTCCGGAGGTGATCGGATTCAATCCAAGCATCTTTTGCGAACTGTCGGAGAATGTGACATCAGCCAAATCGAGTTCAAAGACCCCGCCGGCATCGGACATGAGCAGCACCTTCTGGCCGCCTGGGCCCACGAGCAGGATGTCCAGGTCCTGAGGATAGGTGTGCGTAATGTGATTGAGGCTCACGGAGACGTCGGTGACGACACCGGCAACGTTTGAGACGTTGAGCACGGAGGGATATTGGCTGGCGCCTCCTACGACGTTTGTTGGAATGATGAGCCAACTCGTGTTCGCAAAGGAGCGAACTTGCAAAACCGAATCGTCGTTGAGAATCGTGCCTTGGCCGCTTCCGCGGATTGGAAGGACCGTGGATGGAGGGACAAGATGCACCGAGAAGGTCTCGTCGGGTTCCGGCAAGGTGTCACCAAATACTTTGATGGAGATGGTTTTGTTCGTCTCGCCCGGCGCGAACAGGAGGACGCCATTGGTCTCCTGGTAATCCCCGCCTCGATTGGCCGTGCCGTTCATTGTGTAGAAGGGAACGGACACAGTGATAGAGGCCGCCGGGCGAAGGGATACGAGAAAGTTGGCGTTCGTGAATCCGCTGTTTCCTTCGCGAACGGAGCAGTCGCCAATCGCAAGGAACGGAAGCCCAGGGCTGGGGAGGACCGAAGTTATGTTGGTAGCAGTGTTGTCGGACGGGTCCGGGTCGATGGCGGAACCCGTCACCTGACTAACGAACGCTGCGGAGCCTCCTGCTGTCGCGAGCGCTTGAATGGCCACGGTTACTCCTGACGTTGCTGGCAGGGAACTGAGCGCGCAAGTCAGCAAGGAGTCCGAGAGCGAACACGCAGGACCCACGCTTGTGGAAACCACCACAAGTTGGGGAGGAATCCAATTTGTCAGGATCAGGCTATCCGCTCGGGCGGGCCCTCGATTGGTCACGGTCACGGTGTAAACCAATCCGCTCGAAGTTTGAACCGCCGGGGTTGGCTGCGCGATCTGTACTTGGAGGTTCACCTTGGAAGCCGTGACAGCACGGCCCGCATCGACTCGTCCATAACCGTAGAAATTATTCCAACCAGTTAAGTCATAGGTGACGCCGCCGATTTTTGCAGCGGTGGCCCGCAGGATCTGGAGGACTTCGGCAGCCGAGAGGTCAGGGTTGACCGAAAGCATCAAAGCGCCGATGCCAGCCGCGAGGGGCGAAGCGGAGGAAGTGCCGCCGAACGTTTTCGAATAATCACGATTCGATAATTCACCTGAGCCGTTGGAATTATATCCGGCTGAGCCGGTGCGGTCGGTAGTATAGATGCCGGTAACGCCGCCATCACTTGGCGCCATTAGATCGAGGCCGGGCCCGTATTGACTGTAATAGGAGCGCACGTCGGAATCGGTACTGGCCCCCACGGCGATGGTCTGCGGATGGCTGGCTGGATAGGCCAAGGCGCCGTTGCCATTGTTTCCGGCCGCGGCAAAAATGGGGCAGCCTTTTCCTTGCCGGCCATTTGCCGCAGTCCAAGAAAGGGCGTCATCGACCGCCTGCGACCCGCCGAAGCTGCTGCTGATGTTAAGAATATCCGCGCCGCGCCAAGTTCCCAATCCGTTGGCGGTTCGGCCACCGGCGTAATAGACCGCCTCGGCCATGCCACTGAATCGAAAACGAGCTGAGCCGGAGCTGTCTGTTTCCGAAATCCGCAAGGGCAGGAGCTTGCTGGTATAAGCGATGCCCGCCACTCCAACGGAGTTATTCCCGCGCGCGCCCGCAACGCCCGCGACGCCAGTGCCGTGATTGTCATAGGCAGTCACAGGGTTCGGATTGTTCTTTCCCAGGGGATAGCTCGCGAAGAAATCCCAGCCGTACACATCATCGATGAAGCCGTTCCCGTCGTTGTCGATGCCGTCGTTCGGAATTTCGAGCCGGTTGGTGGCGAGGTTTGGAGCAAGATCGGGATGGGCCGTTTCGACTCCGACATCGAGAATGGCGATGATGATGTTGGTGCTGCCCGTGGTCGTTTGCCAGGCATTGGTAGCTCGGGCGTCAGCGCCAGCCGTTCCCCCGCCCTGACCTGTATTATTCAAATGCCATTCCTGTGGGAAATAGGTGTCATTGGGCACGGCTTGTTTCAGGAGCTGGCCGGTGAAGTTCGGCTCCGCCCAAACCGCGCGTGGATCGCGGGCGTGGCGATCCACTTCTGTGAAGAGGTCCTCGACGCTCGTAGCTGAAGTAATGATGAACTGATCCGTAGCGCCTCGAAGTGGACGAACATTTGGCCATTGCGGACCGAAATAAGCCTGAGGATCCGTTCCAGGTTTGAGGCGAATGACAATTTCGTCTGCAACAGCGAGCCACAGTCCAGTATCCGGTTCTATCAGGACCGGGTTGGCCGAACGGACACCCTGATAATTTCTAAGCGCGCGCAGGGTCTGTTCATGGGCGGCGCGGGCAAGCAAATGCCGATTCACTTCGGCGGCGGGACCCTGCAGGAGGATAAGATCATCGCTGGTCGCTCGATGGATTTGATACTGTGCGAGCGGACCGCCGAGCGCCGTAAGACGGCCGAGAACGGCGTCGGTATCTGCGTCCCGCTGCAACTGGAGCGCGAAGCGGCCCGCGATTCGACGGAACGGACGGGAACCACGAGCAGTTTGGATGACATCACCGGCGTCGAAACTGTTGGCAAGTCGCGATACGATAGAGTCAGCTTTTTGGGCGGCTGCCGCCGCGTTTCCGGACTGCACGAGCAGGAGGACGGCGAACAGAAAACTTAAACCAATGAATGGGTAGCGTCGCACGACGAGGAATTTGCTCTAGCATAATGCATGCCCCAGCTTGGTTTTGGAAGCACAAAGTCTGCGGACCCCGGCATATCATCGGGCCCGCGGCTGTGCCTCAATCCTCGATTCGAGGTCGTTCAGGTCGGCGGCGAGTTCCCGCGCGGTTTGGTATCGGGTTCGAGCGTTGAAATCGCAGGATTTAAGAATAATTCGATTCAGCAGGATCAGGGTTTCGTCCTCTGGTCCGGCGATGAGGGAGGTCGGCAGTTCTGGAAAGCGTTCCAACGGCAGCCCGATGCCGATTTCGTACAACAGCTTTCCAAAGCTGAAAATATCCGCGGAGGGGCTGCCTGGACCCTCCGGAGCGATGCGTCCCGGCGTGCCGACATAAGTGACGGAGCTTCCGGCCTCGTCCACGTCAGTGACCAGGCCGACATCGGCGAGTTTGGGAGCTCCCTTTACGAAGAGGATGTTGGCCGGCTTGATGTCGCGATGAATGAGATTTTGCGAGTGCAGGTATTCCAAGGCGCTGACAAGCGGCAGAGCGATCTCGAGGCATTCGGCGACCGAGAATTTGCGCCGTTTTCTCAAATCGGACGCGAGGGTTCTTGGAGCATACTTTTCGGGATCGACGGTCTGGCCCTGGAGTTCGTCGTCGGCCAGCTCCATGACGTAATAAATATATTCGGGTTGCTCGTGTTTGCCGACGTGGAGCACATGCACGAAGTTGGGGTGGCCGCGCGAAATGGGCGTGAAGCGCTTCAGCCCGTTGAACTCGCGTTCGAGCGGACGGCTGTCCTTGAAGTCCTGGCGGTGCAGAACCTTGACCGCGTTGAAAGCCCCCAGAATGTTTCGAGCCAGCCAGACCTGACCGTAGCCTCCTTTGCCGATGCAGCGGATAAGCTGGTGGTCGGGAACCACCGGCGTTTCGCCATCACGCTCCTCATGGCTGGTCAACACTGGAGAATGCTCCAGAGGAGGCGATGGTCGAAGCTGTTCGTTGAGCCGCTGGAAAGCTGGTTGCTCTTCGCTGCTTTCCTCGGGTTTCATGCGGCCTCCGCTGAGAATCGCGACCATTTGTTCGAGCGACTTTTTTTCGCGCTGCAGGGACTTGGTTCCGAGAAGGACCGACCACGCCAAAGCCACAGGCATTTGAAGGCAACCGACGATCATCCAGGGAAAGAAGGCGAGGGTATGCCATTGAATGAAAAGCGCGATGCCTGAGAAAAGAATCGCGGCCATGAGGCCGATACCAGCGGCTCTCATGGGGCGCAGCAGAGCCAACCCAACTCCCAATCCCAAGCCGGCCAAGAGAATGATTGTGGTTTCAAGCCCCGGCCGCACACGGACCAGCCAATCTCCCCGGACGAGATTAAGAAAGGCGGTGGCGTTGACCTCTACCCCCGGAGAGACCAGACCAGACAAGACGGTGTAAGGCGTTTTGAAATCGTCCGTGCCTTTTCCGCCTGTGAAGCCCACGTCAAATTGAGCGCCGACAAAGACCACTTGGTTGGAAAAGACATCGGATAGGTTCCGCGTTTCATCCAGCGCGTCGGAAAAACCAACATGAGGGATGCCGCCGGGTTCGCCATAATAATTGACCCAACGCTCGCTGAAGGGGTCGGCTGGAAGCTTCGCGCCAATGGTCTCGGCAGCGCGCCACGAAAGGCTCGGCTCGTTGTGGAGCCGGTTGGAATAATGTCTGCGAATACTTTTTTCGCCCATTGATTCCTCCACAGCTCCGGTGCGGGCAACTTCCTGCAACGCTTCAAAAGGGCGCGTCCATTTGGAGCCGATGAGAACGCCGTCGTGAACCTGGGCCGCCATCTTTGAGGCAAAGACCACCCTGCCCCTCCGGCGGGAGGCATCTACCAGGGCTCGGTCGGCTGGGGCATTAGTGGAAGCAAGAAACAGAACATCAAATACAACCGCCCGGGCTCCCATCTGGCCCAAGCGATCGATCAGGCGTGCATGGAGCGTTCGATCCCAACGCGTGTAATCTGGCTGCTGCAGCTTTTCCTGCGAGGGAGTGTCCATATAAACAATCGAGACCCCGCTTGCTTTCACCCGGCCGCGGAAGAGGAAGCTCAGATCGTAAGAAAGGTTCGTGAACAGATCCAACTGGGGTATCCAAAGGAAGGCCAAGCCCAGCGCCGTCGCCAGGCAAGCGCCGAATATAGCGCCGCGCCACCTGGGAGATATGGCGGCGGCCTGCTTCACAAGACGAAACTCACGCTGTTCAGCCTTTCAGAAATTCAACTTGAACGCGAGCAGGAAGGAGCGTTCCCGCGGCAAGTCGGGCGTGAGATTCAAAGGGTTCAATCGATAATCCTGGTCGGTGACATTTAGGACCCCGACGGTGATTTCGGCATGGCGATGCCAGAGGCGATAGCCTGCCAAAACGTTGAACTGCCAGAAGTCATCTCCCGGCCGGCTGCCGCCATATCCATGGTTGAGTTGTCCGAACCAAAGCGCCTGGGCCTGCCCAAAGAAACCTGAGGAATGGTTATAGTTCGCGAACAGGTTGACGCGATGCAGAATGGACTCGGTGGAACTCCTGGGGCTGAAACCGCCGCCGAGGGCGGCAGTGGCAGCGACATCGGGGAAGTTGTCCCCCAGGCGCGCTTCACTCAGCCGATATTGGGCGCCAAGCGACCACTCACGACCCACGAATTGATTGGCGGTTACCGCAACCGAGCGTTCGCGATAATTTAAGCGCTCGGTAGTAGCGCCGGGCGTAATCACCAGGTTGGAGAAGTCGTAGGCCCCAAATTGTCGGCGCAAGTTCGACTTGAGCCACTCACCCTCGACCAGGAGCCAGGTATTTTTCGCCAATCGCTCTTGCCAGGCGATTGACCAACTCTCGAACGGCGCGGCGGCGTTCGCGCCGGCGATGGATTCTGGAATCAAACTGCGGAAGGCCTGGTTCAACCCGGCAACCTGCGTTGGTTCGAGGCGAAAACTCTGTTCCAGAGATACCCCGCCGAGCGAACGGGAATAAGCGGCACGCAGCGTAGTGGATTCGCGCGGAGTCCAAATAATGCCGCCTTTGGGCGAAACTCTGTCCGTCCTGCTTTCGGATGGGCTTAATGGCGCGTAGCGGAAGTCGTTCGGATAGCGGAGCCAGTCGTAGCTCAGGCCCGCGACGAGCAACAGCGGAGCAACGGGACGCCATTGTTCGTAACCATAAACGCTGTAGCGTTCCATGGAAGGATTCACCGTCACACTGGTGTTCGGGAACAGAAAAGGGAAGATGAACGCGGCATTGGTATGAAGATTATCGACCTGAAAGCTCCCGCCTTGGGCTCGCGCGCCAACAATCATCGTCTGCTGTTCGGTCTGCCAGATCTGCTGCGCTTCGACGGTAAACAGGTTGGCGCGGTTCCGGTAAGTCTGCTCGATCGCCACCGGGAGAACATCGGTGATGATCCCGCCAGGATCTCGTCCGAGCACAAGCGTTTGCGCCTGGAGATCGGTCACGCGCTGTTCATCTTTAAACCATCCACCCAGAACAAGCGTGTGCATGCCCGGTTGCCATTCGCGATGATAACCCGCCAACAGAATGGGCTCCTGCCGTTCCTTGAAGCGCAGCGTGGGGTCAGCACTGGATGGATCGTAGCGTTGGAGCAAGTCGCCGCCCTCGGCATCTCCCCAACTCGACCGGAAATAAAAGCTGTCCTGGGCGGTGAGTTGATGCTTCAACTGAAGCGAAAGCTCGGTTTGCTGGAGATCGTTGTTTTGCCGCCAGCCGACTTGCGATCGGAAGAAGCCCGAGGCGGCGTAGCCGAAACCGGGCATCGATCCATAGACCGACCCAGCCTCAAGCCAGTCGCCGTTGCTTAGATATTCGGTGCTGGAGGAAATGCCGACGCCATCCCGTTCGAACAACTTGGAATATTCCTGTTGGGAAACGGATTGCGCCAGGAGATTTCCAGAGGCTGGCCCGAGAAGCCCGGCGAGCAGGTATTCGTTCACAGCAGGCGCTTCAAAGCGCTGATTGACGCCATGACTCTCACGCAGTTGCTGAAAACTGTTTCCCAGGAAGAGGTGCGATGAAAAATTGGCGGGGGCGGCGGCGACTGAATGCGAAGCCTCCTGGATCGCCCATCCGCCCATGCCCGCATCCTCGTAGGCAATGGCGAGATTAGCAGAGCGCATCGCGTAATCCTGATCGAGGAGCATCCGGGAGCGAAACATGCCGCGATTTTCGTTCAACCCCTTCGAGGTTTCAAAATCGCGCACGGCTTCGTTGATTCGATTTTCCTGCTGGCGCAACAGACCGGCATAAAGCCATACCGTCGGGTCGCGAGGATCCAATTCCTGCGCCAGCCGCAATTCGTTATCGGCCCGAGTCCAGTCTCCAGCATGGGCGAATGCCTTGCCAAGATAGCTTCGGAGCATCGAGCGTTGCGGTTCGAGGATTGCGGCGGTTTCCAGATCCAGTCGGCCTGCCTCTCTGTCGCCGAGACGGATCCGGCAAAGGCCACGGCCGAGCCACGCGTTGCCCAAGGCGCCATCCGTGGCAATGGCTTCGTCGAAACTTTTCAGCGCTCGACTCCACTGGCCGGTCGCTGCGTCCAGGAACCCTTTCAGCGCCAACGCTTCCGCATTTTTGGGCGCAAGAGTGAGGCTGCGTTCCAGGGCAGTCCGCGCGATGCCAATGCGTCCGAACCCGAATTCCAATTCCGCCACCCTTTCCCAAGCAAAACCAAAATCAGGAGAGATCCTTGTGGCAGCCTGGGCGCTCAGCAAGGCCGAATGCAGTTGTGATCGCGACTGTTGGTAAATTGATTCCGCCAACGCGCTCGTGGCCAATGACGAGGAAGCGAGATTGGAATAAACCTGGCCTTGCGTGGCGGCTATCACGCGTTTTAGCGCGTCGGCAAACTCGGCTGCTCGTTCGTCCCGGGCGGCATCCACGGAAGCGAGCAGGCTGGATGCAGACTGGACCTGGCCAACCGCGAGGAGGAGCGAAGCATAATAAATTCTTTCCGGATTGGTCGCGGGTTCGCGTCCGGCTGGATACAAGGCCAAAGCGTGGAGGAGATCGCCCTGGCGATAGGCGGCGATGGAGTCCGCGAGAGCTTGTGCCGCTTGTGGCGCCATCTGCAACTCATCCACGTTGAGCACCCCTGGATAATACAAAGCCCATTGGCTCAAACCGCCCATCGGTAGAACGGCCTCCGGCGCAGGAGCTTGTCCAGGATTCAAACGAGCGCCTTGGCCGGTATTGATCTCGAGTTGGCCGAGCTCGTTCGTGAGATTCAGCTTTCCATCAAAGAGATGAATCTCAGCCGCGCCGTTCTCGGCCACAGTGGCTTGAAATTCTGTTCCAAGGACGACAGCGTAACCCGAGGGCACTTTCATGGGCATCACTCCCGGCTTGTCCCGATGAAAATAATAGAGCACCCCTTTGAGGAATCTCAGGACGCCATTGCGAGGCGCTGGGACTTCGATAATGGTCTCTTCGCCGATCCGCAACAAGCTCTGGTCAGACAACCGCACCACGGCCCGACTTCGTTTGCCGGTGCGAATGAGCACGCCCGGAGAAAGCACTTGGCTGCTCTTTAGGGGGTTCCACGAGACGCCGCTCGACGCAGCGGTTTCAACCACGCCCTCTGCTTCGACGAGCACTACTGGCCCTTGCTCGGCGCCGATGACCGGAGAAGTGGACCCGATGCCCAGCCATAGGAGGACCATCCCCACAACAAATCTGCTCCTACGTTTCCCGCGCATTTTAGTTGAGCACCCTCACGCGAAGGAAGATTTGCTGGTTTTGGCCGACACTCAACGGGACCGTAACCGAGGAAGTGGAATTTGTGACGGCAGGCAAAGTTGTCCAAATTGGATCCTGGAGATGGTTCTTATATTCAACCTGATAGCCCCGGCCAGGGATGGTGGCGAATTTCAGCGACGCATTGTTTCCCACGCCCTGAGCCAAGGCCAGAGTTGGTGGCGGAACAACGATGACTTGGAAAGTGGTTCTTCCAACCAGGGGTGGAATGCCGTCATCGCTGACCTGAATCGTCACCGAGTTGGTGGTCGGGGCCTGGCCAGGGCTCGGCGTCCAATGAAACAGGTTGTTTGGAACGATCACCGCTCCTGGAGGACCGGTTTGGATGCTATACGTGAGAAACAGGAAGGCCGAGTCGGCATCTGCGGCCTGAATCGGAAGATCGAGGGTTTGGCCTAGCGTCAGGATTTGGTCCGGAATAGTTGAGAGGACCGGAGCAGCAACGTTGATGACACGATTCGAGGCGCCAGGGCTGGGAATCGAGAGCACGCGCTTGTTTGCGCTTCCGTCGGGCCAGCGTCCTTCGCTGATGTTGCTGTTCTGCTTCCCAAAACTAACGGCATCCACAGGAGAGCCATCAGGGGCCCTCAGGAAAATCGAATCGCCCTTGGCCCTGAGGGCGAAGGGCATGTGAATGTCTTTGCGAGCGGGGCTGTTTTGGGAGAGTTCGTTGTCCGCCCAAACCACCAGGTAACCGCGGGCCGGGATGATGGTTCCGGTGGGAATGGCATGGAATCCCTGAGAGCCGTCGCTCAGCAAATAACCGCTGAGATCTCGAGCTTGCGAATCCTGGTTGTAGAGTTCGAACCAGTCGTCAGCATCGCCATCGGCCGGGTCGGGGACGAGCCCGCCATTGCTGGCCATCCATTCGTTAATGAAGATCGGCGGAGGCCGATTCAATGAACCGGGCGTGGTGGAGCCCAGCACTTCGCGGTAGAACAACTGGCCGTTCGGGAAGCTGCCATAGGAACGGCCCATTTCCACGGCAGGGTAGTTGATGTAATCAACAATCCGTGGCCCGCCCAGCCCGGGCGTGACCAGCGCGAGAGCGCCCCCAGTCGAGGAAAGCCTGAAGTTGGCGTGGAGATTCGAGCCCGAGGTTTGCTGAGTTTGTCCATCGGTCCAAATGACCAGCAAAGCGCCTGGCGGAAGCGAGATGTTGGGCAAAGGATATTTTGTGAGGTTGGAATAGTCGTCCGTCAGATACGAGCCCCAGAGAGGAATGACGTTTGGGCTTGAATTGAAGAGTTCAACCCACGGATCGGCCTCCTGGTAATTATCGCGAACGCTTCCGTCGTTACGAGGCTGAAGTTCATTTAACCACAGCAAAGGATAAGTCAGCACCGGGTATGAAGCAGGATTGGGCGCGCCCGGCGTAGCGCGTTCCCCGGCGGTCCAATTGCTGACGCGTGCGATGTCAGCCGAGGGATCGTTCACCTGGAGCGAATTGCGCGGGTCGCTCGGGATCGGCCAGGGCGCAACCGCCTCGTACTTCACCTTGGAGAGGATTTGCGCCTGGCTGCTTAGCGTGATGGTTCCGGATGAAGGCAAGTGGCCGCCTAACTCGGCCGTGACTGGAATCCCGGCGCCGTAGGTGGCGGAAAAAGCGCTCCAATCCTCGGCGAGAACCATGTAAGCCCCAGGCCTGATGACGGCATTCGAGGGAAAACTGAAAGCAAGCTCAGGAATTTGCTTTCCAGCACAGTGGGATCCGAAGCTTGGAATTCACGTGACTTGAAGTCGC
>JADMIO010921723.1_pt1 | contig 125186 bp, 111 predicted proteins | sample 8958161 | NCBI WGS metagenome assembly JADMIO01 (sample SAMN16585339, study PRJNA669376) | soil metagenome | isolation source: Crop rotation soil | place: USA: Cullars Rotation, Alabama | collected 2011
CCTCGCCTTTGATCACCATCGCCAGTTTCCACGCGAGGTTGTAAGCGTCCTGGATGCCGGTGTTCATGCCCTGCGCGCCTGCAGGGCTGTGAATGTGCGCTGAATCTCCTGCCAGAAAGCATTTGCCTTTCGAAAACTTGTTGACGCGCCGCGAGTGGACCTTGTAAAGCGAGAACCATCGCACGTCGGAAATCTCGAGCGAGAGTTTGGCTTGCTCCTTGATCTCTCGCTCGATCTCTTCGTAGACGACTTCACCTTGTTCCTCGTTTTTGCTTTCGGGAAATGTGCCGACGATTCGATAACGATCTTCTCCCGGCATCGGGAAGAATGCGACGAACACTTCTTTCGCGAGGCAAACGTGCAACGCGTCGTGCGGCAGCTCCCAATCAACGCGTGCATCGGCGACGTAGAACAACCGCTCGAACGTGCTGCCTTCGAACGTCAATCCGAGGCCATGCCTGACAGGACTGCTCGCGCCGTCACAACCGGCGAGATATTTCCCCTTGATCGTTAGCGATTCGCCCGACGCAGTCTTCACCTGGGCAGTCACGCCCGTTTCATCCTGCGAAAAACCTTCGAGCTCCGTTTGCCAGAGAACGTCGTGGTTGTGACTCTTGACGAACTCGTAGAGCAGTTCCTCATTCTTGCTCTGCTCGAGCATCAGCATGTAGGAAAACTCGCTGAGGTCCTTGCCGAAGTTCGCGAGGTGCATCTCACCGCGCACTTCACCGCCCTCGATTAACCTGACGCGGCTTGCAATCGTGCCGCGCTCGATGGCGGGCTGCGCCAGTCCTAATTGGTCGTAAATCTCGAGCGTCCGCGCCTGGACGCCGATCGCTTTCGAAAAAGGCGTGACCGTCGCGTTCTTTTCGACGACGACAAAATCAATCCCATATCTGATGAGCTGGCAGGCGAGGGAAAGTCCCGTTGGGCCTGCACCGATGATGATTACGTCTGTAGTTAGTGTGTTCATAACGCCAAAGTATGCCACTTCCCTCGGCCCGTCATGGCCCGAAAGATGTATTTTGCGCCGCCGATGCACGCCGATGCACGCGGTTCAGAAAATGTGTCTTTCGGGATATGTAACTACACCCGCCTGTCTTTTATCTTCACGCCGCGTTGAGAAAGTTCACAGCTAACAGGAGGAATCATAAATGAATACTTTCAGAAGAAATCGAGTGGTGATGGCCACGATTGGCTCGTACGGCGACCTGCATCCCTACATCGCCCTGGCGCTGGAAATGAGGAAGCGCTACATCGAGCCCGTAATCGCCACCAGTGAAATCTACAGACAGCGGATCGAATCGCTCAATATCGAGTTTTATCCGATTCGACCGGGGATGCCGGAGCCGGAAACGCCGGAGTATATAAAGATGATGGACGGCGTCATCGATCCGAATCACGGCGCGGAATATCTCTACAAACGCATGCTCGTGCCGGCAGTGCGCGACATGTACGACGACTTGAGCTGGGCGATTGAAGACGCCGACTTGCTGGTCACTCATCCGATCGTGATTGCAGGTCCACTGCTCGCACAGAAGACCGGCATACCCTGGGTTTCTACAGCACTCGCGCCGGCTTCGTTGTCGTCTGCGTTCGATCCGTGGGTACCACCAAACGCACCCTGGCTTGGTAACGTGCTCAAAGCCAGCCCGTTTGCAGCGCGGCTTTTCCTGAAGTTTCTCAAGGCTTTATCAAGCTCCTGGGTCGGAGAACTTTATAAGTTTCGTGCTGAGCTGGGCCTGCCGCGAGGCGAGCATCCACTATTTGAAGGACAGTTTGCGCCGGATCTGAATCTCGCGCTCTTTTCAAACTTGCTGATCGAGCCGCAGCCGGATTGGCCCGCGAACACGGTTGTCACGGGCTTTCCGTTCTACGACAAGAAAGACAACGCGCCGCCGGATACCGCTCTGCTGAGATTTCTCGGCACAGGCCCGGCGCCGATAGTGTTCACGCTCGGCTCCGCCGCGGTTCACGTGGCGGGCGATTTCTATCGCGAGAGTATTGCCGCGGCCAAACTGCTGAAGCGCCGCGCCATATTGCTGGTCGGCAGCGATCAAAACAGCCCAAAAGAGCCGCTTCCCGAAGACATCGCGGTCTTCAACTACGCTCCGCACGGTGAGCTTATGCCACGCGCGGCGGCTGTGGTCCATCAGGGCGGCGTCGGCACCACCGGACAGGCAATGCGCGCGGGAGTTCCGATGATGGTCGTGCCCTTTGCACACGATCAGCCCGATAACGCGTCGCGGGTGGAGCGACTCGGCGTGTCTCGCACGGTCTATCGCAATCAATACAAAGCCGAACGAGTAGCAAGTGAGTTGAAGGAACTACTGGGCAATCCGTCTTATTCGCGGCGCGCCCGTGAAGTTGGCAGTCGTGTTCGCTCCGAGAGCGGCGCGGCTTTGGCAGTCGATCTGATTCTTAACCAAATAAATGAAAGGAACGCCAATCGTTTCGCCCTGCGAACCGTGGCCTAAATGTAATGAAAATAAATAAAGGAATAACCAACATGATGAAGATAGCCGGCCTGGCAATCGTGCTTTCGTCCTGGACCATGGCCCAAGGTCAACAGGGGGGTCAGCAGGATCAGAAATATGCCCAGGCAATGAAACAAAACGCGATGGCGCTGCGCCAGTACACATGGAAATCACAGACGCAGATCCGTAAGGACGGCGACGTCAAAGGTACCAAGGTCTACATGAATCGTTACGCAGCCGATGGAACAGTCGTGCAGCTCCTGCTCGAAGAGAGTTCGGCGAAGCTTCCGAAGTTTGGCATTCGTGGAATGGTCGCGAAAAAGAAGAAAGCAGAGGCGACGGAGCTGATTGAAGCGTTGCAGCGGTTTGCAAAGTCTTACGGCGAGCTGCCGCCCGCGAAGATGCAGGAGTTTATGACTAAAGCGACAGTCACACTCGAAACCACAGCACAGCCACGGCTGCGACTCGAGGGCGCGAACATTCTGCAACCGGGCGACTCGATGGTGGTGTGGCTCGATGCGAACACACGCAGGCAACGCCGGATCGAGATCAACTCGAGCTTCGACGCGAAGCCCGTGCGGATCGTGACGGAATTCAGGGATCTGTTGAATGGTCCGACTTACATGGTGCGTTCAGTGCTCGATTATCCGTCTGAAGAACTGACGCTCACGATAGAAAACTTTGAATACGAACATTTGGCAATGGAAGACAGGATCAACATGCAAATCCTGTCAGGCAATTAAACAATTTAACTATAAGGAGAAGAGAGATGAAAGCGATTAGGGTGATGGGAATGTTAGCAATGCTGCTGGGCGCGCTGGTCGTTTCGGCATCAGCGCAGACAGTGCAATCGGATTACGACAAGAGCTTCAGGTTTTCGGAATTGAAGACGTTCAGCTTCGCGACTCAGAGGCGAGGTGCTACGGACCCGCTGGCGGGTGATTCATTGAACGACGGCCGCATTCGGACGGGGCTGGAGACGCAATTGATATCGAATGGCTTCCGGATGGAAACCGAAAGGCCCGACTTTGTGATTGCTTATTACGTAACCACGAGGAACAAGCTCAACGTGCAGGACTTCGGCTATGGCCCACCGCGCTGGTTCGGCAGCCGTGACATCCGCGTGAACCAGTATGAGGAAGGCACGTTGATGGTGGATTTCATCGACACGAAGAACAACCAGGTGATTTGGCGCGGCCGCGCAAGCGGTACTCTTGAAATGAAAGGAGTTGATAAGAAGATCAGCAAGTCGGTGGAAAAGCTGATCAAACAATACCTGAAAGACACAAAGAAAGGATGAGCCACAAAAAGGCACAAAAGTCACAAAAAGAGATTGGGGGATCATGGATCTCCCGATCTCTTTTATGTGTTTTTTGTGCCTTTTGTGGCTAGATCAAGACTTTCAATGTCCGGGCGCGTTCGAGGGCCTGGGTGCGGCTGTGAACGTCGAGCTTTTGATAGATGTTGCTCATGTGGCGCTTCACGGTCCCCGCGGAAAGGAAAAGCTTATCGGCGATCTCCTGGTTCGACAGCCCGCGCGCAACATGCTGCAATACTTCCAGCTCACGCTCGCTCAACGGATCTTCCGCGTACCACCAAGGCATCGCTTCAGTTTCCGGCGCAGCCATTCGCGCCGTCGGCACTGGACCACCGGGCGCAAAAAGTTCTTTTAGTTTGACTACGTAATGAAGCAGCTCGGGCTTCTCCGACTCCCAACGTTTACCCTTCTGTTTGAGCAACTCCAGCAGCAGTTTCGACACCGGTTCGCCTTCGTCGATAAACGTGCGGACGAACGATTCCGGCTGCGCCAGGACCAGCGCGCCTTCGAGGGCCTTTACCGCCGCTGCTTCATCTCCCAGCGACTGGTGCGCAAGCGATTGCAAGACCAGGATCTCGATAACACTTCGTCCACGAGTCCCCTCCTGCGCCGCTTTGAGCAAACGACTCAACAGCGGTAACGCCTGCTTCGCTTGCCCGCGTGCGATCAGCCAGCGCGCAAAAACCGCGTGCGGAGACTCGTCCAGGTAATGGACCTTGTCTTCAGCGCTCAACCCTGAGCTCTCGGCCCAACGGTTCGCGGGCGACATCTCCTCGCCACGCTTGAGCACGAGGTAAGCTTTCAGAGCTTCCAATTGCTTCTCCACCGCCTCGTTTTGCAAACGTCTGTTGCGTCGCAGCGACTGGTCGATCAAAACATCCGCCTGTGCGCCGTCCTTACACAAATCCAGCATCAACGCGAGACTCTTCATGTTTTCCACGACAAAGCCGGAATAACTCTCGCGGCCCGTTTGGCGAATGAGTGTGAGGGCATCGTTGAGGTGAGTTTTCGCAGTCTCCAGATCGTTCTGTTCGCGGTAGACGTCACACAAAGAGATGTACGAATAAAGCAGTGTTTCAGGCCGTGTCTGAAGATGTTCGCGCGCAAACTGTTGCACATGGTCGAGAGCTTCCGCGGCCTCACGCAGACGCCCCTGAATCAGGCGCAGTAGTCCCAACGCAATCTGTGCCCAGACTTGAAAGATCACGTGTTCGGCCTCGCGGTAGGCCGGCAACGCCTCCCGAAGCACCTTTTCAATTTCCCGTGTGTCGCCGTGCAGACTGGTGGACCGGACTCGCGACTGCATCACCACTGCACGCTGCTTGATGTCGTCGGGCAGCAAGGACTCCATCGCTTTGTGACTGTATTCTTCCGCCTTTTCCGGCTGACAACGTGCGGCCGCGAGGATGGATCGCGTCGTCCAAACCAGGCACATCAGTTTCGTTCGCAAAGCTTCGGGTTCAACCGTCTCGATGAGTTGAAGATACTTTTCGACTTTGTCGTACTGTTCGTTGTAGAGCAGCGTTGGGAGGTAGAACGGGAACAACAGCGGGCGTGTTTTGAGGGCCGCTTCAGGAATCACCTCGACCCAGTGTCTCAGCCGCTGAAAGCCGCCGATACTGATCTCATGAAACGCGATGGGCTCAATCAAATCCAGTGCGCGATCCCACGCCTGCGCCGCGAGGGCGTAATGAATGGCCTCTTCGGTGAGGTTATTCGCTTCGCACCACTGACTCGCCTTTAGCTGCAACTCACGCATCGCGCCCGGTTGCTTTTGCTTCAGCTTCAACCGCAACAGATCGGCGAACAGATGGTGATAGCGAAACCACTCGCCGCGGCCATCCAAGCGGATCAGAAACAGATTGGCGCGTTCCAATTGCTCGAGCGTTTCGTGGCTGGTCTGATCGTCGGTGAGTTCGTCACAGAGCGAGCCGTTCAGGCGCGTGAGAACCGAGGTGCGTAAAAGGAAGTCCTGGACCTTCTCAGTCTGGCAATTCAACACTTCTTCCAACAGGTAATCGAGCACGAAGCGATTGTCGCCGGCAAAGTCTTTCACCAATTCCGACCGATTTTCCCTGCCCTGGAGCGTGAGAGCTGACAGTTGTAAGCCGGCGATCCAACCCTCGGTACGGTCGTCCAACGCGGCGACGTCGCTGGGCGTTAGTTCGAGGTTCATGACGTCGTTCAGGAAAACGGCGGCTTCGGTCTTGTCAAAGCGAAGGTCGGTGGCGCGCAGCTCCCTCAACTCGCCGCGGGCGCGCAAGCGTCCGAGCGGAAACGGCGGATCGCTGCGGGTCGCGATCAGGCAGTGAGCATGTGGCGCGAGTCTCTCGATTAGAAAGCTCAGGGCGTCGTGAATGCCGTGTTCGTGAATGACGTGGTAATCGTCAAACGCCATCACAAACTCTTTATCGTAAGCATTTATCTCGTTGAGCAACGAGGTGAGAACCACTTTCAGCGGCGGCGTGTTGGCTGACTTTTTGAGCAGCTCCGCACTCTCGTCACCCAGATCGCTATCGACCATCTGGAGCGCGCCGATCAGGTAATCGAGAAAGCGGAGCGGTTCGTTGTCTTCCTCATCAAGTGAAACCCAAGCCAGCGGCGTTTCACACTGCTTACGCCAGGCAGCAACAAGCGAAGTCTTGCCAAAGCCGGCCGGAGCTGAGACTAAGGTCAGTCTTCCCCTTAACCCTTCCGTTAATTGATCGATCAGAACCGGGCGGTCCACGAGTGTCTGACGCGCCGGCGGCAGGTAGAGCTTGGTCATCAGTCGTTGACTGACGGCAGGACTCGGGGAACTCATGGGGAGAGCCAGTTTATGCCAGTGGCCTCTAAGACGTAAAGATTTTCTCCCGCAAAGGCGCAAAGGCGCAAAGAAAGTCAATTATTTGTCTTTGCGTCTTTGCGGGAAATACACCTTCGGAATGTATCTTTCGGCATATGCGACTACACCCGGCTATTTCTTATCTTGACGCTGCCCAAAACGGGACCAAACAGTCCGAAAGAAAGGAATGCCGAAATGCCTGGCTTAATTCATACAAAAATCGCTCTCCTGCTAGCCACGATTCTTCTGGCAGCCGGATCAACTGCGTTAGCACAGGAACCGCTGCTCGTGCCGCCCGGGGTTGATGTTCTGACCCTCGACAAGGCCATCGACCTCGCGCTCCTGAACAACCGCTCCGCCAAAAACGCTCGACTCGAAGCCGAAAAGGCCGATGACCGCACCGCCGCCGCCCGCACGCACATGCTGCCGCAATTCAAGTTGAACGCGGGCGTTTCAAAGCCGCTGACCACCTTCGACACCACGTTTGAGAAGGGCGTGTTCGGCACTACCCCATCCGGTCCGATTCCGAATGAAGACACCGTTATCACGTCTTCAACCAATCCGACCGCGGCTATCGTGGGCCAACTGGCTCAGCCGCTGTCGCAGTTACACCGGATAAAACTCCAGATCAAACAGCAGGAAATGTCGGGCGAGATTTCGCGCGCGCAGTTGAGCGAGACGGAACAAGCGCTCGTCAATGAAGTCAAGCGCGCCTACTACGCGATCCTGCAATCGCAAGGCGCCGCGCAGGCCGCCGAGGCCAACATCAAGCTCTATCGCGAGCTCGACCGCGTCACCGGTGAATACGTGATTCAACAGGTGGTGCTGAAAACCGAGCACATGGACGTCCAGACTCGACTCGCCAAAGCCGAGTACGAAGTGATGACCATAGAGAACCAGTTGATCTCGCAGAAAGAGCAGCTCAACCACCTACTCGGACGCGACGTACGTACGGAATTCGCCGTCAGCAGTGGTGAGGAAACAGCCCTGGCGGTCATGCGCGAAACAGATCTCATCGCCGCGCGCGAACGAGCCCTCGCGCACCGTCCTGAGATTCGTGAAGCCAAGCTGCGAGTCGAGCAGGCAAAACTCGACAAGCGAATCAAGAAGTCGGAATTCATTCCGGACGTGAGTTTGACCGTCAACTACGCCACCACCTTCAGCTATTCGAATTTCGTTCCGCGCAGCTTGAGTGGCGTAGGCGTGCAGGTGGAATGGGAAGTTTTTGATTGGGGGCGCAAGAAAAACGAAGTCAAGGACAAGGAGAAGAGCATTGTCCAGGCCAACAACTCGCTGCTCGAAACGGAAAGCCAGGTCGTGATGGAAGTGAACACGCGCTTTCGCCAGATGCAGGAGAACCGCCAGTTGTTGAAAGTGGCGAAGCTCGCCCAAACGCAGGCACGCGCGAACGTGCAACTGGTTACTTACAAATACCGGCTGGATGCGGTGCTGCTCAAAGACGTGCTGCAAGCGCAGACCGTGCTGGCAAATTCAGACTACGACTACCAGAAAGCGTTGCTCGCGTTCTGGACCGCAAAAGCAGATTTCGAAAAAGCGATAGGAGAAGACAAATGAACACTAGACAAGCACTCATCATCATCACGTCCGTGGCGCTTATCGCTATGACGATAGGCTGCAAAACCAAGGCGCAGGAAAAAACAGTAAAGCCGGTTAAGGTGAAATCAGTCGAGACCCACACCGGAGCAAGCAGCGTGCACTACTCGGCGAGTATCCGTCCGAGCTCGCAGGTCGAGATTGCATTCAAAGTCGGCGGTTACGTTGAAGCGATCAAGCAGGCCGACGGGCGTCACATTCAAGCCGGCGATATCGTGACGAAGGGTTCGGTGCTGGCCCAACTGCGGCAGAGCGATTACGCCGCGAAGGTCAACGAAGCGAAGTCGCAACAAGGTGAAGCGCGTTCCTCGCTCGATACGAGCAGTGCACAACTGAAGGAAGCGATCACGGCGGTCGAGACCAGCAAGGCGCAGCTCAAGGATTCTGAATCCACATTGGAAAGGGCGCGATTGGATTTCGAGCGAGCGCAGGCGCTGTTTGCGACGGAGAGCATCACGAAACCGGATTTCGACGCGGCGAAGGAAAGGTTCGAAGTCAGTAAAGCGAAATTTGAAGCTGCGAAGGCACAGCTTGCCGTCGCGGAAGCGAAAGTGAACACGGCCAGATACCAGATTGGCGCCGCTGAATCACGAGTAAAGACGACTGAAGCCACGATCTACACGGCGAGCATTCCGCTCGGTGATGCGCAGTTGCGAGCGCCGTTGAGTGCGGTCGTGATCGAAAGGAAAGTTGAGGTTGGTCAGCTTGTTTCGACTGGAACGCCGGCGTTTGTATTGGCTGATTTGAGCTCGGTGAAGGCTGCTTTCGGTGTGCCGGATCTGACGCTACACAACTTCAAGCTCGGCGACACGCTCACGATGACTACGGATGCAGTGCCCGGCACTGAGTTTACCGGACAAATCTCGCGCATCTCGGCCGCGGCAGATTCGAGCAGCCGCGTGTTCGACGTCGAAGTAACGATTCCGAATCTGCAGGGTTTGTTGAAGCCCGGAATGATCGCGTCGATGACGGTGAACGAGCCTGGAGCTTCGCGGGAGTTTCCGGTTGTGCCGTTGACCGCGGTCACGCGATCGAAAGCCGATGAAAATGCTTATGCGGTGTTTGTTGTTGAGGAGGTCGGCGGCAAGCACATTGCGCGATCGAGAAACGTCACGCTCGGCGAGTCATACGGTAATTCAGTCGCCGTGAACAGCGGCGTTAAGCCGGACGAGATCGTGATCACAATCGGCGTCACGCAGGTAGCGGATGGTGAAGAAGTCCGCATCACCCGGGAATAGTCTTATAGGACCTATTCTTAATTTTTAGGAGGCAATCATGTCCCACGGAAAGAGCGATCAAGAACTCATCAAGAACAAGCACAACACGGCACGCTTCTTCGTGCAGACGCGCCAGGTTGCGTGGGTGCTTCTGATACTTACCTGCCTGTGGGGCGTGTATGGCTACCTCAGCATGCCCCAGCGCAAAGACCCGGAAGTGCAGGTGCGCACCGCAGTCGCGCTCGTGCCCTGGCCGGGAGCGAGCGCCGAGAAGGTCGAACAGCTCGTGACCAAAAAAGTCGAGGAGCAGATGGGCGCTAACTCGAAGGTCACGAAGATCGAATCAATCTCGCGCACGGGCCTTGCAGTCATCTATGTCGAACTCGACGAGAACCTCAAGGAGACCGGCAAAGAGTTTGACGACATCAAGCTCAAGCTCGACGGCATTCGCGATCTGCCGAGTGGCGCTGGTCCAATCAACTTCATCAAAGACTTCGGCGACACCGCAGCTTTGATGCTTACCGTCGCGAGTCCCAAGGCAGACGATGCGGAAGTCAGCTTGCGCGCGCAAACGATCCGCACCGCAATCGAGCAGGAACGCGCCAATGCCGGCGGCAACAGGTTCACACTCGTGCTCAATTCGCCCGTCGCCGTGCAGCCGCATCTCCTACGCCCGCCGACAGAGATGTTTCTGGCCTATCTAAAGGAGACGAATCTCGCCACAGACATTCGCGTGATTCATGGCGATCGTTTTATGGCCTTCGACGGCGCCAGCGACAAGAGTGAAGAAGAGATTCTCGCTTTCGTGCGGCAGTTCATCGCTGAAAGACTTCAGTCAGCCGAGTTTCATCCCGATGCGTGGCCGCCTTTCGTAGTGCGCGATCCGCAGGAAGTGCAAACGAAATTGAAAGCGGTCGCCGGCGATAAGTACAGTCATCGCCAGATGGACGAATTCACTGACCTGATCGAGAAGACGCTCAAGGTCGTGCCGCAAGTCTCGAAAGTGAGCCGCTCGGGCATCCTGAAAGAAAACGTGTTCCTGCTTTATTCACAGGAGCGACTTGCTTCCTACAACATCCAGCCCGGCACGCTCGAAAACGCGATGAAGGGACGGAACATCACGACCTCCGGCGGACAGGTCAACGTCGAAGGCAAGAACGTGACTCTCGATCCTGGCGGCGAGTTCAAGAGTGAAGATGAGATCGGCAACGTTCAGGTGCGTACGGCTAACGGCAGCATGGTTTACGTGCGCGATCTCGTCGACGTAGTTCGCGGTTATGAGAGTCCGGCTCGTTTTCAAAACTTCTTCAACTGGCGCGACCGGGCTGACTGGCAGCGCAGCCGCGCGATCACGCTCTCGGTCCAGATGAGGTCCGGAGAACAGATCGCGGAGTTTGGCAAACAGGTTGACGTGGCGCTTGACGGTTTGAAGCAGCAGCTTCCGGAAGACCTGATTTATGCGCGTACTTCCGATCAGCCCTTGCAGGTCGAGGAAAGCATCGACCTGTTTATGAAGAGTCTTTACGAAGCGATCATCCTGGTCGTCATCATCGCGTTGATCGGTTTTTGGGAATGGCGCTCGGCGCTGCTGATGGCGATCTCCATCCCGGTCACCCTCGCGATGACGTTCGGTATGATGCACGTCCTGGGACTCGACCTCCAGCAGGTTTCGATCGCGACATTGATTATCGCGCTGGGACTGCTGGTGGACGACCCAGTTGTCGCGGGCGATGCGATCAAACGTGATCTCGCGTTAGGTCATCCCCCGGTAATCGCTTCGTGGCTTGGACCAACGAAACTCGCGACTGCGATTCTCTACGCAACGATCACGAACATCGTCGCTTATCTTCCGTTTCTCATGATTAAGGGAAATACGGGCGAATTTATTTACACGTTGCCGGTCGTGATTGCCTGCTCTTTGGTGGCTTCGCGGCTCGTATCGATGACGTTTATTCCGTTGCTGAGTTATTACTTACTTAAACCGAAGTTTGAGTTGCCGATAGCGGAACGGCGCAAGAAGGGTTTCGCCGCGCGTTATTACCAGCTCGGCAGTTGGGCCATCAATCATCGCTGGAAAGTGATGGCCGGCGCGCTGCTGTTCCTGCTCGGTGGCGGCGTAATTGCTTCGCAACTGAAGACGCAGTTTTTCCCGAAAGATCTTTCGTACCTCTCGTACGTTGATGTTTGGCTGCCTACTGATGCGCCGTTGTCTGCAACGAGCGAGGCTGCGGCTCACTCGGAAGAGATCATACGTGAAGTTGTCGCCGAGTATGGCCACCATCATCCGGATGGCGATGGAAAGCCAAGGGAAGTGTTGCAGTCGTTGACGACTTTCGTGGGCGGTGGTGGACCGAGATTCTGGTTCTCGCTCTCGCCCGAATTGCAGCAGTTGAACTACGCGCAGATCATCATTCAGGTGAAGGACAAGCACGATACCGCTCACTTGATTGGACCACTGCAAAAGGCGCTTTCCGAGCGAGTCGCGGGCGCGCGCATCGACGTACGGCAGCTCGAGTCAGGTAAAGGTGTTGGCTTGCCGGTGGCGATACGTTTGACTGGTGAGGACACGACGACGTTGAGAAATTACGCCGATCGTGTGCAGTCCATTCTTGAAGAGACCTCGATTGCGGAACGCGTTCGCAACGATTGGGGCGAGGAGAGTTTTGCAGTTCGACTTAAGACTGACTCCGAGCGCGCGAACACTGCCGGCTTGACTAACTACGACGTCGCGATGGCGTCGCAGTCGGCCATGTCGGGCCATCAGGTGACGTCTTTACGCGACGGCGACAAGCAGATTCCGGTCGTCGCGAAGTTGCGCATGGAAGAGCGCGCGCAACTTGGTGACCTCAACAATCTTTACGTCTATTCCAGCCAGGGATCGCAGAAGATTCACCTGCGGCAGGTGGCTGACATTGAATATGGCATGCAGACTGAGAAGATGCGTTCGCGCAATCAGTTTCGGACCATCACGGTTTCGGCGATGCCGGTTGACGGCAAGCTCGCGTCGGAAGTGATGACCGCGGCGCGGCCGAAGTTGAAGGAGCTCCAAAAGGAACTGCCGGTCGGCTATCGCCTGGAGATTGGCGGCGAGGAAGAGGATCAGGTGAAGAGTTTTAGGGAGCTGGTCATCGTGCTCGCGGTTTCGGTGATGATGATCTTCATGGCGCTGGTGTTTCAGTTCAAGAATGCCATCAAGCCGTTCATCGTGTTTGCAGCGGTGCCGTTTGGTATGGTTGGAGCGTTGGCGGCGCTGTGGATCATGGGACAGCCGTTTGGTTTCATGGCGTTTCTCGGCATCGTGAGTCTCGTCGGCGTGATTGTCAGTCACATCATCGTGTTGTTTGACTTCATCGAGGAGAAACACGCGGAGGGCGCGCCGCTAATCGAAGCGTTGCTCGATGCGGGAATCATGCGGCTGCGGCCGGTGATGATTACGGTCGGAGCAACAGTGATCGCGCTGTTTCCGCTCGCTTCACACGGTGGACCACTCTGGGAGCCGATGTGTTACGCGCAGATCGGCGGACTGAGTGTCGCAACATTCATCACGCTGCTGCTCGTGCCCGTGCTCTACGCCATCTTCGTGCTCGATCTGAAGCTGGTGAAATGGGAGAAGACCGAGGAGACTCACGAAACTCTGCATCTAACGGCCGAGCCCGCGCAGCGGGCGGAAGCATAAAGCCTGGGGCGCAAGCCCCAGGTTAGGGTGTTACAAACAAGAACCGGAGCCCGCGCAGCGGGTGGCAGCGCAATGGCTGTCGCCCATTTCGTGGGCTCTTTTTGTTGCTCCTCAAATCGATCCTGGGGCTTGCGCCCCAGGCTTTATGCTTTCGCCCGCTTCGCGGGCTCCGATCCGATTTATGTTTCAGACCGTTTCGCGGGCTTGATTTCCTTCGTGTGCTTTCCGCCCCGCTCGTATTCGGTGATGGCTTGCGCCTCAGCGATGAGCGCGTTGCGGAATGAGCCGAGCACCTTGAGCAGCAGATCGAGTTTTCGCAAACTCTCACGCCGCGCACGCACAGTGCCCAGGAAAAACTCCAGTTGAATACGTCGACGACAATCAGCAATCGTCAACATGTAATGGCCCCATTTGTATTCACCACCGCGACTCGATTCAACTTCAGCAAGTATGAAAGAAGTCGTGCCGGTAGATACCGAGGCGAGAAACATACGTTTGCGCAGAAGAAATTTGTTCATGTGAGGTAAGCCCTCTATTGAATTATTAGGCCGAGTGCGTATAATACGTGGGCCTCAACTCCTTGTCAACGATATTAGTTAAATGTCGTCCTCATACAGGATGAGAAAGAAGAATAACAAATGGATCTGCTCGACCACGTCGCAGCGAAAATCAGAGATCTGCGCGTCAGCTACAACAACGGTGAAGGTCTATCGCAGGAATCACTCGCAACTCAATTGAAGGTTGCGCCAAACACGATTTCGCGATGGGAAACAGGAACATATCGTCCGAGCCTCAAAGACCTCGAACGAATCTCACGTTTCTTCGGCGTTTCGATCATGTCGTTCCTTCCGGACGAAATGGTCGGTGACGATGAAGACGAAAATCTCAAAGCACTCTTGCGCACAGCGAGGCAGTTACATCCTGCCGACCTGGAGGAATTGCGAAAGTACGCGGAGTTTCGCAAGGCCCGCGGCATCTACCAGGGAAAGACTCGACCAAAGCCAGGTCGAAAAGGGGGAAAACATAAATGAATACTCACAATTACTACGAAGATCTGAAACAACTCGCGCGCCAGGTGCGCGCAGAAAATGGGCTATCCTCACCACGGGTTCTCCCGAACGATTTGATGAGGATTTACGCCAAATACGAAATTACGGTTGACGAGTGGCCCTACCGGTTCAGAAACGTGCGCGGCGCGTTTATCAACGATCATCTCGGCGCGACAGTGATGTTGGCCAAGGGCCTGCCGCAGGATCCGATGGTCTTCACTATGGCCCACGAATTGAAACACTTCTTTCGCGATCGAGATCTTGGGATTTCGTATTGCGATCAGTCGAATATGAATAAGAGTATCGAGATCGGCGCTGAGATTTTCGCTGCGGAGCTGCTCTTTCCCGATCGCGATTTCGTTGCGCACATGAACAGGTTGGGCGTGCGAATAAATCAATGCCTGCCTAAAAATCTCATCCAGTTGAAACGGCAGACTGGAACGACTCTCAGTTACGCAGGGCTCGCGATCAAGGCGGAACGACTCGGGTTTGCTCCTTCTCATTCTTTAACGACAGTGAAGACGTGGCGCAAACTCGAGGCACTGTATAGCCCACCCGTGTTAAGACCGGCACGCAGGAGCGCGCCGGTGCAGGCGCGATAATCCCGGCTTTACTTTCGCCGGCCCGGTCTCCCCACCGCGCTGCCTCTGGTTGCGAGCGGACGAAAGATGGGAATCAACTGGCCACGCACTTTGGCTTCTTTAAAAGGAATGGGAATCGACGGCGGCGACGGCGATTCAGCGTGAGAGATCAGGCGCAGCGTCTCCCCTCTCCGCTGCGCGTGACAACAAAAGAACCCGCCCCTGTATTCAATCAGATAAAATAGGACGCTCAAACTCCGACCACGATCCGCCTACAATCGTTCGCACCTTTGGATCCAACTGGAGCAAACTGCCGGGCGGCAGCAACGGCCACATCATGTGATCTGTTAACCCAATCAGCACTAAAGGACCGCGATCCCAATCGACATCCAGCATCAGCAGTATCGGAATATCTGACCAGACGCTAAGGAGGCGTCGGATCGCACTTGCCGGGTCCTGCAAAACGGTGGTGAGTTCCCGTCTATCCACAAATTATCCTGTTTCTCCGAATCTCGGTAGTGTTGACATCTCTCTGCTGCGGATGTAGCATCCGCCGCATCTGTACCCCTCAGTTAGTTTCAGAATAAATTGAAACATCTGTATCGCGTTTCAAACGGGAAGGGCGAGTAAGTTGAGTGCGCCCCTGCATTCTAACATGTCCGTTCCGATAATAAGTGGAGGATGAATATGACGTGTTTGCGGTGATGTGGTCAGCATCGTCTCACCCAGGCTGGCTGTAGTCACCGCGGTAGTAGAAGTTGATCGATCACGTGGGCGGTTCCGGCAACTTCTATCCTGATTCCTTAAAATTGACCTGAGCGGCGCATGCTCACAGTTGGGAGCCTGCGCGTAGGTTGAATTGTCGCTACTTGACGGCCTTATCCCGTTTATTTTCTTCAATTTAGCCACATTTTTTCTTTGAGATCTCCTCTCGTAAATACACATAATAAACAGTTGTCTCATTCACGCCGGGCTTAGTCCGGCGCTGGAGAGCGGGCCTCGACAGAAACCGTTTTAACGGTTTTGCCTGCTTTCGCTATGAACCGTTAGCCCAGAAACGAAATGCTGAATCAGCGCCGAGTGGCGGCACAACCAGATGAGAAGCGTGAACAGTTGTTCACCGAGCGCTACGCAGGTTTGCTCGCGTGGGCAATGCGCTTGACCAGGCAACAGCGAGATGTCGCAGAGGATCTCGTGCAGGATGCCTTTGTGCAATTCGTGCTGGGCCGCACACGACTGGAAGAGATTGAAAACATCGACGGGTATCTGAGAAGAATGTTGCGCTACATGCACATCGCACGATTGAGTCGCTCGGCGCAACACCTGCATGACGTGGCGCTCTCAGTTGCCGACTACGACTCCTGCCGGCTCGGCTGGACGGCAATTGAACCCCCGCGCCGCATGCAGGCATTTGAAGAGCTCCATCAGATCTGCACTTACGCGTGCGCGCGAAAAGAAACATCAAGGGCCGGCAGCGTTCTGATTCTCCGTTTCTTTCACGAATATTTTCCGACTGAAATTGCCGGCGTGCTGAACAGCTCGCGACATTGCGTGGACCAGTGGCAAAGACTCGCCCGTCGTGAAGTGAAGTTATTAATGAATGAGCCTGGGCGTCTGAGGTTCGTGAATGCCGTGAAGCCGGCAGATCGGCAACAAGTCAAATATTTAAGATCAGACTGCGATCTGATGCTCGAGTTGCGGCAAATGATCTTCAACTCCTGCCAGGGTGATTGTTTGTCGCCGGCAGAGTTTGAAGAGATTTACGCAGGTGGAAACGCGGACTCGCTCACTACGGCGAAACTCGCTCACATTGTCAGTTGTCCTGGATGTCTTGACGCGGTCAATGGCCTGCTTGGCTTGCCGCTGCTGGCCGAACGTTATCTTGCCGAGCCACGTGAGCCTGAAGAGCCTCCGAATGGTGGTGGCCCATCGGGCGGCGGCACGGGCGATGTGACGAAGAAGCTTGAGCAGCGGCTGCGTGAGACACGCGAACACAAACCGCGGGAGTTGCGAATCGCGATCAATGGCCTCCTCGTGAGTTCGTTGAAAGTTAGTTCCGATTTGAGTGAGCTGGATCTCAATCTTACGCCTGACGATCCGGTCGAGTTTGTCGAGATTTCGAGCGAGCAGGGAGTGCAGATGCTTTTCTTCAGCATCGATCCGGTCGGACATCAACAGGAAGAATGGGCGTCGATCGAGCTCAGCGAGGGAAGACTGCTCGAGATCTGTTTGCAAGATGCGACGCTTCACGTGGTGTACAAAGATCCAACGACGGAAGAGGGTTACGCCAATACGAGTTCTTTGTCCTCACCCCTTTATGTAGTGCCTGGTGCTGACGCGCTTAAGGAAGTAGAAGCGCAGGGAGTGGCCTTCTATCTTCGCTCGTGGGCTAAGCAACTCGTCAGCACCTTCAAACGCAGTTCCGGGGAAGATAAATCAATGAGATCGTTGCTGGGCCAATCCTGGGAACGCAGACATCGGCTCGGCTGGCTCATCGTGCTGGTCTGTGTGATCGTTATTGCCGGCTTCCTGTTATTCAAAGCGAGTTTGAAGCAGACCTTGAGCGCCACGAGCCTGCTCGAGAAAGCAAACGTTGCGGAGAAAACCGCTGACGGAACACCGGATCGCGTCACCCATCGGTCCATCAATCTGGAAGAGCGCAGTGCCGACGGCGCGATCCTCGCGCAACACCGGGTCGAGATTTGGGAGAACCCCGCGAACGGCGCTCGCGCACGGAGGCTTTACGATCATTCCAATCGCCTTGTCAGCGGCACGTGGCAAAGAGCCGATGGCTCTCGCACTGTCTATCATCACGGATCCAAACCGCAGCCGCAGCCGGCGATCACAGCTCCGGACAATCTGCTGCTGAATCTTGAAGACGTCTGGCAGATGGCGCTGTCGGCCCAGGCGTTTGCGGCTCTAATTGAACAACCAGTCATGGCGCAGGTGGAAGAGAAGTCCGCCACTTACGTGCTGCGTTACGAAGCCGGCCGGACGATAGGCGCCAGTCATCTATTAAAGGCCACGCTCACCTTGAGCAAGTCTGATCTTCATGCGATCGAACTGACTCTGGTCGTTGAGCGCGGCGGCACGTTACGCGAATACCGGTTCGTCGAAGCGAGCTTTGAGTTACTGCCTGCGAAGGATGTAGCTCCAAACGTCTTCGACATTGAACCTGAACTGACAGGAGGGGCCGGAGAACCTGGCAGGCCCGGATATTGGGCAATCCGGGACCTCACCGCCAGCCGTGTCCCTCCTACGCCCAGCACGTCGACACCACCCGTAGCTTCCGCAGAGCTGGAAGTCGACGTCGCATACTTGCTCAACCGGGCCAAGGCCGACCGCAATGAGCAAGTCAACCTCACGCGCAGCGCAGGTGGGTCACTGCGCGTTGAGGGAGTTGTTGACACGGCGCAGCGTAAGCAGGAATTCCTGAGAGCGCTGGCGCCGGTAATGAACAATCCAGCAGTCAAAATTGAGATCCGTACGGTTGCCGAAGGGATTCAGAGTCAGCGTCCAACCGGCGCTGTGATCGTCGAAGAGGCGGGGGAAACGGCTGACACAGTCGCCGCAGATAAGGACCTTCGCGCGTATTTTGAGAAGCAGAATCCGAATGGACCAACGGATGAAGCGATTCGCAATTACTCTTCGCGAATGGTCAATAGCGCCTATCGCGCGTTGTTTCAGGCAATCGAGCTCAAGCAACTCATAAATCGATTCGCGAATGTTGATATGCGGACGGTCGCTCCCGACGCGCGTGCAAAGTTTTTCGCAATGGTCCACGAGCATGCGATCGGTTTTGAGCACGAGAATGTCGTGTTGCGTCAGGAAATCGGACCAGTGTTTTTTCCCGAAACAGGTTTGACAGGTGCTGAAGAGGTCTCGATTCAGAGTGACGCTGATCTCGCGCGTGCTGTCGAGCGGCTTCATAAGCTGGCGCTCTCGAACACCGATGCGATTCGCGCTGCTTTGACGATCTCTTCGCAGAGTTCTGCGACTGCTATCAAATCGATGGCGTTTTGGCAGTCACTTCAGCGAGCTGAAAGCCTGGCTAAAAGAATTCAGCAGTATCAGATTCCTCGCCCAGAAAACTGAGAACTATTTGAGATTTCTTTAAGGACTTTTTGGTCTCGATAAGTTGAGATCTGTCCGAATCGTGCGGGCAAGACTAGCGTGGGCCATGATCTCCATTACGGCACCCAGAGTCGTAATGAAGAGCTAAAAACCATTTGACATCATCCGCCATCGCCCGGCGGTATGTCCCATTCACAGGAGAACTCGAGATGCCCAGAATCTCGGACGCATGTCCGTCTGCCCGTTATCCTCTCAACGACGTATCACTCATCGGGAATTCACAATTTCTTCTGTGCCCGGTGCTTGCCGCCGTTTGCATAGTTTTCTCCTTTACTCAAGTCTTCGCACAGGGCGCGACCGCAACACTCAGCGGCACCCTTATTGATCAAAACGGTGCAGTAGTTCCGAACGCGAAGATCGAAATTGTGAACCCCAGCCGGGGGTTTCGACGCACCGTCACTACGAATCATGATGGGACATTTACCGTGCAGCTCCTGCCGCCGGGAATATACACATTGAAAGCAGCAGCGATGGGGTTTGCGCCTTCAGAAATGAGTGACATCGTTTTGAATGTCAACGACATGATCAAGGTCAATGTGTATTTGAAAGTTGGCAACATCAGCCAAACAGTGGAAATAATCGATCCGGCCTCCATGAATGAATCGCCAGCGGTTGGCACGGTGGTGGACCGCCGGTTCGTCGAAAATCTGCCGTTGAATGGCAGGAGTTTTCAGTCGCTACTCACAACTATTCCCGGACTCGTAGCAACGCCCACTAATGGCACTGACCCAGGCCAGTTCAGTGTTAATGGTCAACGGGCCAATACCAACTACTTCATGGTCGATGGTGTCGGCGCAAACGCCAGCGCTTCAGCAAGTCTGATTACAGGTGAGCTGGTAGATGGATCTCTGCCGGCGTTGACCGCATTTGGAGGAACGAACAACCTGGTCTCGGTTGACGCCCTGGAGGAATTCAAGGTGCAGTCGTCCACCTACGCGGCTGAATTTGGACGAACTCCTGGCGCACAGATTTCGATTGCGACGCGCTCAGGAACCAATCAGTTTCATGGGACATTATTCGATTACTTGCGCAATGACGTGTTAGATGCCAACGACTGGTTCTTCAACGCTAACGGCAGAGCAAAAACACCTCTGCGTCAGAATGATTTTGGTGGCGTGATTGGTGGTCCAGTCCTGCTACCAGGATTTGGCGAAGGCGGTAGCCGTCTCGGTTACAATGGACGTAACCGCACGTTCTTTTTCTTTTCATACGAAGGTCTACGTCTTCGGCAGCCCTTCTTTCTCATTACGGACGTTCCATCTCTTTCGGCAAGACAAAGCGCCTCGCCAAGTGTGCGGCCGCTCCTGGATGCTTTCCCACTACCCAACGGACCAGAAAATCCAGCCGCAAAGACAGCCCAATTCTCCGCTGCCTTTTCCAACCCGGCAACGCTCAATGCCACGAGCATAAGAATTGATCATAAAATCGGCGAAAGGTTCTCAGTATTTGCTCGTTATAACAACGCCCCTTCAGAGGTAGTACAACATAGCGCCGGCACTGCCAGCATCAATACCCTAAACACTGTTAGAGCTGCTACACGCACACTTACCGCGGGAACCACCTTCATTTTTACACCCGCCAGTAATAATGACCTTCGCGTCAATTACAGTCGCGTGTCCGGTTCAAGCTTTTCCACTATCGAACCATTTGGAGGAGCAGTGGTTCCACCGGATTCTTTTTTTCTTCCTTCTTTCGCGTCACGACAAAATGCTACCGTTGCTGTTCAGCTCCTTTCTGGCAGATTCGCCAGTCTTCTCCTTGGCCTCATAGCCAACAATGAGCAGCGCCAATTCAATGTGGTGGATAACTTTTCTCTTATCAGGGATGCTCATAGCCTCAAGTTCGGTGTTGATTATCGTCGATTGTCACCGATCCTTGGTCCAAGAACTTATGCGCAGATCTATTTGGCAACTATCGATCAGATTCTCGCCGGAAGAGTACTACTCGCAATCGTCAATGCGGAATCGGCGGTGCGACATCCGGAATTCACCAATCTTTCTCTATATGGACAGGATGTCTGGCGCTTCAACAATCGACTCACATTGACCTATGGCTTGCGTTGGGAACTCAACGTTCCGCCATCCGAAAAAAACGGCAATGGCCCTCGCACGGTGACGGGATTCGACAGTGCTAACACCGTTACGCTTGCTCCAGCCGGAACGCCGCTTTATCGCGCCACCTATAACAACTTCGCGCCGCGTTTTGGTTTCTCTTATCAATTGAGACAGAAGGCGGGTCGGGAAACCACCGTGCGGGGCGGTGTTGGCATCTTCTACGATCTGGGCAGCGGCCAGGCTGCTAATGCATTCAGCCAGGGAACATTTCCGTACTCTTCGGTTAAGCAAATATTTTTTGCTCAGTTCCCGCTTAGCTTAAGTGATGCAACGCCGGCCCCAATTAATGGCGTACCCTCTAATTCAACGCTTTTGGCCTTCGATGAAGACTTCAAACTACCGTATACAGTTCAATTCAATGCGGCTGTCGAACAATCTCTAGGAATGAATCAGAGTGCCTCTGTCTCCTATGTGGCTGCGAGAGGACGCCGGCTTATACGTAGAGAGACGCTGCAAGCGCTTCCTGCGTTTTTTAGCATTGGCATAATTAGAAATACCGCTACGTCTGACTATGATTCCTTGCAACTACAGTTTCAGAGAAGACTATCGCACCACCTGCAAGCATTGGCTTCTTACACTTTTGCCAAGTCGCTCGATACCGCCTCAAAGGAGACGACGGCTTTTGCATCAGCAGCGAGAATCGATCCGAGCCAGGATCGGGGACCGTCAGACTTTGATATTCGGCATGCCTTCAGCGCGGCCGTCAGCTATGACCTTCCAGTGCCAAACGCCGGCTCAATCGGCAACGCGCTTTTGCATGGTTGGTCTATCGATAGCATTGTCAGAGCGCAAACTGCTCTTCCGGTTAATGTACTTACCGGTGTGTCGTTCTTTGGCATCTCTAGTCTCGCCCGGCCCGACCTAATCGAGGGAGTACCACTCTACATAGATGATGTGTCTGCACCAGGCGGGCGAAGAATTAATCGTGCCGCATTCACTCCGGCGCCGGTGGTGCCGGGTACTTCCACTCCAATCCGCCAGGGTACATTGGGACGAAATGCATTGCGCGGATTTCCATTCTTCCAGACAGATCTCACCTTGCGCCGCCAGTTCGATCTTAGCGAGCGCGTTAATCTGCAGTTCAGGACGGACTTTTTCAACATCTTCAATCACCCCAATTTTGCCAAACCATGCGACTCGCTATCTGAATGTGGCGCTGATTTTGGTCGTTCCCTGAACATGTTTGGGAGAGGTTTGGGTTCAGGGGGAGTAAACAATGGTTTCAGTCCCCTCTATCAAATGGGTGGTCCGAGATCGATTCAATTCTCTCTGAAGCTCCGATATTAAGAGCCTGAGAACGCTATCCGAACTGTCGCGACACAACCATGAAAATAATGAAACTACCGCTATTGCTGTTCCTGTGCTGTGTTTGCAGTTTCTTTGAACCAACATCAAACGCGCAGCAAGCTGATTCTGATAGCGCAGCGGATTTCGATGCCTCGATCATTAATATCGAACCTGTTCCACGAACGACTCCACACCCCATCACCAGCATGGATCTCCTGACCATTCGCGACGTCCGCGGAATTCAGATCTCACCGGATGGGAAGAGTATCGTTTTTGCTGTGTCGCAGGCAGTGTACGAAACCAATCGGTATCGCACTGCACTCTTTGTCGTTGCCACAACTCCCGGAAGCACGCCGATTAGGTTAGGCAGTCCTGGCCCACCAAGTTGGGATCTTACGGGTAGCTTTCGTCCCTACGTCTTAAGCTGGTCACCGGATAGTCGTTTCGTTATTTGTTTAATGAAGGAAAATGGCACATGGCAAATATGGCGTTGGAAAAGAAAGGGAGGAAAGCCGGAACAACTCACACACCGTCCAGAAGATGTAGAAGATTACTATTGGACCTCTGACGGAAAGAAGATCATTTTTACAACTAGGGAGCAGGTGGATCCCTCAAACTCAAAGTTGCTGGAACAAGGCTTTCTCTATGATGGCTCCACTCGACTTTGGGGAAATCGTACTTTCTCTCAAACTGTACTCGAAGCAAGACCCGGAAATACACAAACCTGGGTACTCAAGTTCGAAACTCACATTGAGAGAAGAGCAACAAAGGAAGAAGAGACGAGTCATAAGCAGGCCCATACCGCTCCTGACATGGGACCGAACCAGTTCACTCGAGGGCTGAAAGTATCGCCCGATGCCAGCAGGCAGGCCTTTGCACTTTCGGACTCGGACGGAAAGGAATCGATCTGGGTAGGATCCGTATCCGGCGGGAAACCGGCTCAGATTTCACCGGCTGTATATGGATACATCAGCGAGCTGTGGTGGAGTAAAGACTCGACGAAGATTTACTTTACTCAATTGGTTGATGATAAATCGGCGCTCTACGTGATTCCTGCTGAGGGTGGAACAGTCCACGAAGCAAGCAAAACTTCCGATTTCCTTTACTCGTTTTCCTTCAATAAAGATCAAACGCTCGCTGCCTGCGTCAGATATAACGCAACGCTCCCACCTGCCGTTGCCATATTGGATCTCACCACTGGTGCGGTTAACACGGTGATGGATATTAATCCCGAGTTTAAGAACATCCGTCTGAGTCCGGCAACCAAGCTGGAGTGGACCAACAAGTATGGTCAGCGAACTTACGCTTACCTCGTAAAGCCACTGAATTACGAACCGGGGAAGCGATACCCTTTGATAGTTACCACATATGCCGCGGGAGCTTTTCTCCGAGGCGCGGCAGGAGATGAATATCCGATTCAGGTTTTCGCCGCGAATGGCTTTGCAGTGCTTGATTTCTCAACTCCTCGACAGAAATTAGTCAAAGATGGCGATTTCAAGAAAGCCCTGATCAGGTGGTATTCGCCAATGGATAGTCTCGACGCGGCAGTTAAAATTCTGGACGGTATGGGCATAATCGATCCTAATCTGAAGGGCTTGACCGGATTGAGTTATGGCGCCGAGATAACTGAATTCACCATCAGTCATTCCGATCTCTTCCAGGCGGCTGCCACGAGTGGTCCAGCGGGGCATGATCCATTTTTCTACGATCTCGCTGAAAGAAGGTCTCAAGAGGTATTGGCTGAATGGTGGGGCTTGGGCAGACGGTCGGAAGCGACCAACGTTGAGCGGTGGCGAGAGTTGTCACCCGCACTAAACGCAAAGCGGATTACAGCGCCTTTATTGATTAATGTCGCTGACTCTGAAGTCTTGCCTACGCTCATGCTTTGGAATTCACTGAAAGAACTCAATAAACCCGTCGAGATGTTTGTGTATGCAGGTGAAGGTCACATTAAGCATCAACCCAAGCACCGATACGAAATCTATGACAGGAATCTCGACTGGTTTAACTTCTGGCTACAAGGTAAAGAAAACTCCGGCCCGGCAAAACGCCAGCAATATGAACGCTGGAGAGCCATGAGAGATGCTGCAAAGAAAGAGCAAATGACTCCCTCGGCTCTCGGTAATCTTCGATGAGAGCGGTGCTTAAGGTTCGGACGAGCTCTCAATGATAGCTGGCGACCAATTGACTTCCGGTTGTCGAATGCTTCAGGTGCAGATCCAGAAACCTCAGGATTGCACCATAAACGCGAATCGCATTTGCTCTCTTACGGAAACCATGCGCCTCATCGTCCAGGACCAGGTATTCCACCGTGCCGCCGTTATTCCTCACCGCGGCGATCATCTCATCCGATTCCCTTCTTAGCACCCGAGGGTCCTTTGCTCCTTGTATTACCATCAGCGGTTTGCTGATATTTCCAGCGTGAAACAGAGGTGAAATTGCCTGCAGCATCTCGCGATCAGTAATGGGATCGCCAACCTTCTCGTAATACAGCTTTCTTGAAAGTGATTCGGGTGCAAACGACTCCAATGCCCGCAGCCAATTCGATACGCCTGCTATATCAACACCCACGGTGAATTCGTCGGGGTGGAAGGTCAATGCGGCTAGCGTCATGTACCCGCCGAAGCTTCCGCCGATGATGCCAATGTTCTTGCTGTCAACATAATCGAGAGTGGCCAGGTACCCTTTCGCTTCGATGCAGTCCCATAGAGGCTCACGGCCCTGCTTTCGATCGGCGGCTGCAGCGAACTCCGGACCATATCCCAGGCTGCCTCGATGATTAACTCCCAGCACCACGTAACCGTGATTGACAAGAAATTGAACGGCTCCGGCGTATCCCTTCCGCGTCTGTCCGGCAGGCCCGCCGTGAACCCACACAAGCGCAGGGGCTTTGCGATCAACTGAAGTTTCGTGGGGCTTCCAAAGTAAACAGGGTATTTCGAGGCCGTCAAATGATTTGAAACTAACTTCGTCTGACTCAACCAGGGCCTCGGGATCGATCTCGGGGTTCAAATTATTTGTCAGTTTGCGAATCTGCTTGGTAGCAAACTCATAAATGTAGAGGTCATTTGGTGAACGATCTCCATTTACATAAAAAGCCATCAACCGCTCACTTCTTGAAATTGCAACCGACTTAATATCGCCGTAAGGAAATGGCGGTAACTCGAGCTTCTGCCCAGTCTGTGCATCATAGATTTCCATATTTAGCCGCACACCTTCGCTTCTAAGCACTACCCGATACCTCTCATTGTGTGAGAAGTACATGCCGATGGGAGGTCCTTCGAATTGTTCAAGTTGCTCGGTTCTGCGTGTGGCAAGCTCACAGCGATAGAGAGTCGACACGTTGTTCGCCGCAAACGTACTGTAGTACAGATATCGGGAGGCTAAATCGAAATTAACGGGAAGGCAACGAAGATCTCCCTCATGAGGAGTGAGGTTCTGCATACTCTGCTTTCGCCGGTCATAAAGATAGAGATCGACATCACTATTACTGTTGTTTTTGACAAAGACGGCGTAATTCTCGTCGTTCGAGATATCGGCAAAAATATCGTCACGAGTACCCTCAAACAACAGTGTACGCGCATAGCTAAACGAATCAATCTTATAAACATCGAAGTAACGCGCGTCACGTTCGTTGGTTACGCAATAGAAGTGTTTTCCATCTCTGGTCCACCGTCGAAAACCGGCTTTTGAACCCGCGCCGTAGGTTATTTCGGTGTGCGTCCCATCTTCGTTGGCCACACAAAAATTACGGCTTTCAATCCCTCCTGTATCTTTTGCGTAAAGGATTCGCCCATCAAACGGAAAGCACGATACTGCACGAATGTCCTCATCAATGGAGTGCGTCACCGGGCGCATTGGACCGCCATCGATTGGAATAATAAAGGCATTGAAGATTCCAGTCTGATTGCTCGAAACCAGTATCGATTTCTCATCGTGAGAAAAGGAGATCGTAGAAACCAGTCTGGTTTCCATGAACTGTTCGATGGTGTACTTTTGAGTTTGGCGCGACATCGTAATCACTGATTCAAGTAGTGCCGCATCAGCTCGTACTAATTATTACTCTCGTATGTCATCCGGTAAGAAGTCTCTGTTATCGATATTGAGGCAGGTAGCCGGCCACTTTGGCACAAGTCAGTATTGGTTCTTGGGTCACTGTTTACTCCGGCTACCTGTGACAATCTGTTCTTTAATCGTCACTCTCGTCGATGTCGTCTGGTAACGGCTCTGTACGTCGGTGCATTCCCAAAGTAGCATCGAGCTGGTCCATCACCATAGGCTTTGAACCCAGGATTTCCTGTTTTGTTCTGCCCAGTTCGAATACTTCAGGCATTTCGTAGCTGTTCCTCATGATGCTTGTCCTTTCTTCACCGCCAAGCCTACATAGCTAAAGCACTGCTTGTAGACGTGTGACGTATTGAGGCAGCGTAGCCGGCGACACACGTAGGCACAGTCAGAATGGTTCTTCCACTGTCGTACCACAAGTGTTGGTTCCGGCTACGCCAGTGTCCCCAGTTGAAGTGACCAGGAGCCAATGGCTGTCAGTCACCAGTGTCACTCAGTCATCTCCCTCGTTGATGTCATTTGGAAGCGGCTCAGTTCTGAAACCGATTCCGAAAGCGGTATCAATCTCAGCCTGAACAGGCTTTGAGCCCATAACAACGTCATGTGCGCGGCCGAATTCAAACGCCTCCGAAGCTTCGTAATTGTTTCTCATGATAGTCTCCATCCTTTCTTTGTTGATTCCTCCCGCAGAGGTGCGGGAAGTTGAGAATGAGCATTGCGATGGCTCCGCTCTATCGAGCGCCAGCCGAGCTTGCTCGAAGTTGTACTGTCGCTTGTGGAAGTGCATGCATTTTTCCAGCAACGGTACTTTGCCTGGCAAACGTGCCTCGCTGCTCCAAGGCACGTAACCAGACTTCAAGGCTTAGAGCTTTCAACAGCATGGCTGTCTGCATTCCACAGCCGTGCCGAACGCTCTCAGTCATTGATCCCAAAGCGCTGTGGTCTATGAACCCATATGCACAGACTCGCGCATCTTTAAAAAGCTCTCGCAAACGCGGCCATTCACGTGCCAGCGCTCGTGAAACTATTTCACTCGGATTTCCTTTACTCTTGCGCTTACGTATCTTCTCGGGAAGTACGTTCTTAAGCGACCGCCGCATCAGCGATCGGGTTTCTCCGATTTGCACACGTTGCGTATGCGGAATAGCCTGCATGAATTCAACCAATGGCCGATGCAGGAAGGGATAACTCACATCAACTCTGCTTATCTCCCGCCGGTGCCCCGTTGCTATTCCTCTTACGGCCGTCCAGAAGCCAAGCGCCTGATCTCTCGCGCTCGGTGAGGAGCATCCAAAGGGCTCGGTTGGCAGGTACATACGTTCCTTGAGGTGCATTCTCTTAGCGAACTCTTTATTAAGGATGAGCGGAAGATTGCTGCCGGCGATCCGTTTGAGTTGAAAGCTTCTTGGCATAACCGGAAGTAAGGTGTTGCGCCAAAGCAATTCAACATAGGGCTTCCGCAGGTAGGTGCTCCATGCTTTGAGTCCGGCATGTAGCTGCGAGAGTCTGCCTGTTATGAGAAGATCCGTCAGGTCCGGCGTTGGGTCAGGATTGCTGCAAGTTATTTCATCTCCTCCAACACCAGATAGAAGGACACGGGCGTTAGAGCTCCGCATTATGTCGCGCAGGACACGATGCTGTTCTGCGCAGAAGAGCAGCGAGTTTAACGAGACAAATGCATTTTCGACGCGTAATGACGTTAATAGAGGATGGTCATCTTCCCTGACGTAGTGGCTGGGCCAACCTCTTTGTGCCTCGATATGCCGGATAAACTTTCTTTCGTCCGAAGTCGGAGAACTGTCTGACACTTGTGACACAGTCTCCAATCGCGGAGTCGACACATCTCCTGCTGCTATTAACTGATCGGCGACACAGACGATGGTGGAGCTATCAAGACCGCCACTCAGGTCAGCGAAGACAGGTAAGTCAGAACGTAGTGGAGCGCGTACGGCATCCTTGATGTGTTGATAGAAGTGTTCTTCGTAGTCCCGATCTCTGGGGTACCGAAGCTCCTTCGTTAGCTCGAGCCTCCAGTACCGTCGCTCACGGCTGTTCCCATCCCGAGAAATACAGAGGCTGTGAAATGGTTTGGCGGCGTAAACGCCGTTATACGGAGTAAATTCCGGCTCGGGATCGTAAGCTAAATACCCGGCTATATACTCTTCATTTACAGTTAGACTTGTGCCGACCAAAGCCAGTAATGGCTCGAGCTCTGAAGAACAGATAAGACGTTTCGAGTTCTGATGGTAGTAAAGAGTTCGCGCGCCCACGTGGTCGCGAGCCAACAACATAGTTTGCTGAATCGGATCCCATAGGATAAGAGCAAACTCTCCTATTAGACGTGGCAAACAATCTTCTCCCCAGCGAGAGAATGCAACACTCACGATTTCGACATCCGTTACTCGTTCACCCGGTAATTCGTCGCGGAGCTCTGAAATTAGCTGGCCACGATTATCAATCCTTCCATCGAGCGCCAGGATCATGCCGTTTGGGGAAATGAATGGCTGATTCTCCAACCGTGATTGCGGATTCGTGTGAAAAGCGCGATAGCAGACTCCTACTGGTCCATCAATGATCAGGTTGCCCCCGTCAGGACCACGTTGGACCAGTTGTTCCCACAACTCCGTAAGCAGGATCGAATCGCATGGTCGGCTATCGAAGTTTATGATTGCGCCTATAGCACTCATGACAAATGATCACCCAGGTCTTTGTTAGACCACTTATATTCGCCTCAGCTCGCGATACCTGGCGTTCACGCCGGAATGATCGTTCACTACGACACCGCTCACTTCTGCCCATGCGTGACCCTTTGTCGGATATTCCTGGGCGCCTAGTACCATCTCCGCAGGCACTCCTCGGCGCCGTAGCATACAGGTGATAACTGCTGAGCGTTGCAGGCACATCGCTTTTTTCGGGTAGTACATCTGGGCGCGATCGATCATTGCGCAGACACGCCGGCAGGTCTCGAGATCGGTTGTAGGTGGCTCTGCAGTGGGCCAGTCTTCGACCGTCTTAATCAGCGATTGAAAACCACGGAACTTCAACAACAAGTCAAACATAAGCAGCCCGATGAAGGCAGTTAACGTCTCCCGTTTCAATAACTGGATCTCACCGGCAGTTGATACTGACCGTGTGGTTCCGCTTGGCTCGGTCCCAGTTGAAAATATGCGCTTTGCCGCGACGACCGTGGTCGACGTTGTTCCGCTGACACCTTCCTTGATGTAGTAGAACTCCTGGCCGCGTGAATCTGCTTCCATCTGGAGCAGGTTCATTTCCGTGACATTCTTCAGAAATCGCTTCGTGTCATCCCGGAGTTGCTCAGGTGATACTTCGTACTGCAACTGACCCTCAGCGTTGATTGCATCAAACTGGCCACTCAATTCCCGCACAACATCATCAAGACTGAGGCCGATTGGATTCTCTTCGAGAATCATCCAGGTCAGGGCGCCGACTCCGTTCAGCTTGCAAATACGATCATCAGCAATAGAGAGCAGGACACTGCCGTCTTTATGCTTTTTTACTTTTTCCGTGAATGAGGGAGCAGGAATCTGAGGTGAAGATGTAGGTATCTGTATCATGCGTGCTCCCACCTTAGTTTGAGTTTCTAAAGTTTCGATCGTGAAGCTGAGTTTCGTTGATTACTCTACGCTTCCAGCGCACGCGCCTGGAAAAAGATTTCTTTTTGCTTGGGATTCTAAGCAGGAGGTAAGTTTTCTTGCGATTACGGTACTTCGAGATTTTTCGTGCGGACACTTTCTGCTTGGAATTCCAAGCAGAGTACTAAGTGCCGTCTCATCAGCTCAGTCGATTATGGGCCAAATCCATCAGGTATACTTGCTTGAGTGCTACCTCGAATCGTTTTTCTTCGTTCTTAGCTTTCGCTTGGGAACCTTTAACGACTCAGATGTAAGATCGATACAATTAGTGCTGTAGCCAACAACTCTTCCGACAATCTCCGCTTCCCTTGGATACGTGAACCACCTGACGCTGGCGGGCGAGGATTGGTGCGGGATGATTAGCAATTGATTGCCTTGCAATTCACACCAACCACACGCATACGCGTCGCGCAGCTCGATGAAGTAGAGGGGCCGTTCGTACTCGTTGCGCCATGTGCTTGTAACGAACTTGTTCTGGCTGGTGTCGATCTTTACGAGCGCGCCGGGTCTGATCATCGGATACATGGTGAAGTCCGCCAGCCCCAAGTGCCCGTACACGATACAAGCTTCATGTTCATCACGACTGACAAGTCGACTCTCATTCATCGCGTCCAGACTAGTCAATACTTGATTCGGCGAACTCAGAATCTCTTGTCCGTCCTGAGCTATTAATTGCGTAAGATATGGATCAGCGACAGGCTCGTACTTCTCTCGCTCATCCACATCCACGTTATAAAGCCTCACGAGGTCCAGAAAATTCACGCGATAAATCACACTCAGGCTGAAGAGCTTGCAGATGCTCGGCTCGGAGTTGCCGTTCTCCAGTTGGGCCAGCCAGCCGTTTGAAATGCAAAACCTCTTGTCGCCTTTAACCTCGGCAATTCGCCGGCTCGCGTGTTCAACTTCACGGACCGTGATGCTGCGGCTGTTACGAAGAGTTTTCAGCTTTTGACCAGGCACAGCTATTTACCGAGCAACTCTCACAAGCAATCATCGATTTTCGACACCTCGTGGCGCACCGTGTCAGTCGCCGGCTTGCTTCCTGTGGTCCACAATTTGGCCCTTCACGATGAGGTTGGCGGACAGCAATGCCCTCGACACGTCGAGAGACAAAGAAAAGGGGCGATCCCGCTTCAGCTCAATTGTTACGCTTCTGGGAATCGTGTTTTGTCAGGGAGGTTTGTCGGCGGAAATCTTACACGATGCTGGTCCTTTTGAGAACAAACCGATTGCTGCTCACAGTAGGTACTATATTTGTGGCACTTCCCTTGCGACTACCGTTTTCGCAAAGTTAATTGTGATCTGGAATAGAACAGAGGACAGGAGTCTGTAATGCTCGACCAGGAAGTTGATGATCGTGGAACCGATCAGGCAGAGGCGCAAACTATGCTCGCAAACCTCCGTGACAAGGGCTTTGAGGGCGATAACGAAAAACTTGCCGTCGCGCTGGGAAGAACAGTCGAGCAAGTGCAGGCAATGATTAGTGGAGCCGAGACGATTGATGACGACGTGGTCATGAAGGCCAGAGGAATTGCGCTAAATCGTGGCATCGAAATCGAGTAGAGGAACACAAAACTTGAGAAGCGCAGCAAAGCCCGCCGGCAATTCGCCATGGTGGTGGTTTGAAGGCGGCACTGAGATCTGCGTGACTTGCAGTCAGTCGTACGCATATCAAACGGGCTACTACTGTCTGGATTGTGACAGCAACATCTGTCCCTTATGCGTACAGGAATCTGAAACCCACGATGCGCTCTGCTCTGGTTGTTGTGAACAGTAATCGAAGAGGTTTTTATGGCAGCGCGCGCGATCTGGAAAGGTGAATTAAAACTCGGCACAACGAAGGTGCCCGTGAAGCTTTACTCTGCGGTCCAGGACCGCACGGTTCGTTTCCACATCCTCGACGACCGTGCGAAGAAACGTGTGAAGCAACACATGATCGATCCTGACTCGGGCGATGAAGTGCCGAACGAAGAGATTCAAAAAGGCTACGAGATCGAGCCCGGACGATACGTGATTCTCACCAAAGAAGATTTGGACAAACTGCAACCGCCACCTTCTCGCGATATCGAAATCGTCGAGTTTGTTCCGCAAGCCAAGATCAGCCAGCAGTGGTACGAGCGGCCTTACTATCTTGGACCAGACGGCGACGAGAAAGATTATTTCGCTTTAGCTGAAGCACTGCAAAACAAGGAGAGCGAAGGAATCGCGAATTGGGTGATGCGCAACAAGTATTACGCGGGCGCGCTGCGTGCAATCGATGATTATCTCTTCCTATTTACGTTGAGAGATGCGAATGAAGTGATACTTGCGGACGAATTGACGAAGCCCGCGGGCGCTGCGCCAACTCAGAAAGAGCTGACGATGGCGAAGCAACTCGTCGAGATGTTGCAGGGTGAGTTCGATCCGTCGGAATACAAAGACGAGTATCGCGAGCGCGTGATGGAGTTCATTGAGAAGAAAGCGAAGGGACACGCGCCGAGATTGAAGGCCGTGAAGCCGAAACGACAGACAGCAGCGCTCGACAATGTGCTGGCGAAGAGTATCGAGTCGCTGAGGAAGGAGAAACGCGCTGCCTAAAGCCACACGCAAAAGAGCGGAGTCCGAAGAAGAGGAGAATGCCGGCGGGAGACTATTTTGGTCAGGCACGTTGACGTTCGGACTAGTGAGTGTACCGGTGAGTCTGTTTCCGGCGGCGCGCTCGACTCGCACGTCGCTACGCATGCTTGGACCAGACGGGCAGCCGTTGGCGCGAAAGTATTTCGCGGAGAAGACTGGCAAGGATCTCGACGTTGACGAAGTGGTGCGTGGTTACGAGGTCGATAAAGAGAAGTATGTGATCGTGACTGATGAAGAGTTGGAGCGACTCGCGCCGGAGAAAACCCGCGACATCGATCTGAAGCAATTCGTTTCGGCTGAGTCGATTCCACCGCTCTATTTTGAGCGCGGCTATTTCCTGACGCCGGCTGCGGGCTCGCAAAAAGCTTACAAGCTTCTCGCGGAGACGATGGAAGAGAGTAAGCTGGCGGGCATTGCCACGTTTGTCATGCGTGGCAAGGAGTATTTGGTTGCGATCTTCTCTGATAAGGGAATTTTGAGAGCGGAGACGATGCGTTTCGCCGACGAGCTGCGCTCGCCTGCTGACATTGGTCTTCCCAAAAAGAAGGCGGCGCCGAAGGCGACTGTGAGTAAGTTTGAGAAGCTGATCGCGAACAAGTCGAAGAAGCAGTTTTCACCAACCAAACTCGAGGACAAGCAAACCGAGTCGCTTTTGAAGCTGGTGAAGAAGAAACAGGCGAACCGTTCGAACATCGTTAAGGTCGATGAAGAGGCGGATACGGATCACAAGGTGGTCGACCTGGTCCAAATACTCAAGAAGAGCCTCGGCGGGAAGAAATAGGCCACAGATTTACACGGATAAATACGGATTATTCAACAGCAATATTCCTCCACTTCCCTTGCCTGAATCGAATCACGCTCAACAAACAACGCGTCGCATGGCCAGCGAAGATCGCGAGCCAGATGTCGATTGGATCGAGTGTTCCCGTCTGCTTGATCACGAAACAGATACCCAGCGGCACGACGATCTGCGAGATTATCGAGATGAACAGCGGACTTCGCGTGTCGCCCGTGCCCTGTAGTCCGCCCGTGTAAGTCAGCGCGACTGCGATCAGCAAACCGGAGACGCTCAACACGCGGAGAAGCTGCACGCCAATCTCCACCACCGCCGGCTGGTCCATTCCGAAAATTCCGAGCAGTTGTCGCGGAAAGAAGAGAAACAAGATTCCTATGAATGCGGCGCCGGCGAAACCAAACTGCGCCGCAACGTGTACGGCAGCGTTTGCGCGATCGGGTTTTCCCGCTCCGAGGTTCTGACCAGCCACCGCGGCAGCAGCGCCCATCAAACCGACTGACGTCCACGTCACGAGCGAGAAGAGCTCAGTGTAGGAAACCGCATAGGCGCCCTGAGCCGCCGCACTCTGCGCCAACGATCCGATGAACGCCAGCAGGAACACGCCACCAACGTTCATCGCGATTCCCTGTATGCCGGTCGGAAGACCAAACTTGAAGATCGACCTGATGATCGACCAGTTTGGACCATAGCCGCCGCCTCGCGGAATCGAGATGACCCACGCGCCACTCCATAATCGCCACAACGCATAAACTGCTATCAATCCGGATGCGATGCAGGTTCCCATCGCCGAGCCTTTTGTGCCGAAAGCGGGGATTGGACCAGCCCCGCGGATCAGCAAAATGTTCAGCAGGAGGTTGAGCACGGTCATGGTGATGCCGAGCGTCATCGGCGTGCGCGCATCGCCAGCCGAACGCAAAGCGGTGCTCAGCATAAAGAACACCATCATGCCGCTGCTGAACACGAACATGATGCGCAGAAACGGCAGTGCTTCTGCTTTGACTTCGGGAGCTGCGTTTACGAGGTTGAGCAGCGCCGGCGATACGAAGTAGCCGATGGGCGCCATGACTCCGAGCGCAATGAAGATCGCGGTAAGAAACGCCTGATACACCGTTCGATTAACTTTTTCTTCGTCACCTGCGCCGGCGAAACGCGCGACCAGCACGCTCATTCCCGTAAACAGGGAGGAAATAAAAACAATCACGACGAGGAAGATCTGCCAGCTTACGCCAATCGCCGCGTTCCCCGTGTAGCCGACGAGTCTGCCGACGAGCGCGTGGTCCACCATGCCCTGCAATCCGCCGATGGCGTTCGTCAACATCGTCGGCCACGCAATCTTCCACACCGCCGGACGCAGCGGTCCTTCAATGATCGATCGGTCGTAGCGCGGCTTGGCCGCAACCTTCGGCGCAGCCGTTGCTACTGCCGGCGCTGATGCAACATTCGACATATCTGCGTCATCCGCGTTTATCCGCGGCTAATTTTTTCTCCAGTTTTCGCACTTTCGTTACCAATCGCGCGCTAGCCATCTTTTCCGCGACCGCGGCGAACTCGGGAGTCGCTCCGCGCCAGCGCAGCTCGTCGACGTCTTTGAACAGTGGCGCGTCCGTGCGCAACGTCGCGAGATCTTTGAAGAGCAACGCAAGCGGGCGCTTTTCGTCACTCAAAACACCCGGCGCGAAGTTTTCGATTGGACCATAGCGATTGATGAGCTGCGCCGCCGTCTTTGGTCCACAACCCGAGATTCCCGGATAACCGTCCGCCGCGTCACCCACCAACGCGAGATAGTCAGGAATAAACTCCGGCGCGACGCCAAACTTCGCGCGCACACCTTCAGCATCGCGAATCACATTGCTGCGCCGGTCAACTTGTACCACACGATCGTCGACGACGCATTGCGCCAGATCTTTGTCCGGCGTCCAGATGCAAACCTTCTCGACGCGACTGTCCTGCGCCGCGAGGTAAGCAGCGGATGCGAGCGCGTCGTCGGCCTCGAGCTCGACCATGGGCCACACAACCACGCCCATTGCAGTCAGCGCTTCTTCGAGTGGAGTGAATTGCGCCTTCAGCGCCCGTTCGATGCCCGCGCCGGTTTTGTAACCCGCCCAGAGATCATTACGAAACGATTCGATGATGTGGTCGGTCGCGACTCCGACGTGTGTGCCGCCCTCATCGATTAGTTGCGCCACCGTGCTCAACACGCCGGAGACGGCGCCAAACGGCGGATCAGTTTTCTTAAAGCGACGAATTCCGTAGAAGTGGCGAAAGAGTTCGTAGGTGCCGTCAACCAGGTGAATAATCATTGTTCTCAGATGTTACCATTCAAACAAAAAATCTCTCGCGCCTATGTCGAAGGAGTCTTTGAGATTTGTGGCAGGAAAATTTTGGCCGCAGATGAACGCTGATGACGCAGATTTGATCTGCGTCATCAGTGTTCATCTGCGGCTAGATCTATTTACCGAAAGAGTAGAGCGCGCTGCGGGTGCGGATGTAGATTCGGCCGTCGGCGATCGCGGGAGTCGCGAAGACCTCGTCGTCCAGCTCATTTACAGCGAGCACTTCCCATTCGCCCGCGGCCTTCAAGACCGAGACTTGCCCGCCCTGACCAATCAGAAACACTTTGTCGTCAGCCGCAACCGGCGACGAGAAATACTTGTCGATCGCGCCGTGCAGCCGTCCCTGCTTGATCACGTTGCCAGTCGCGGGATCGAACGACAGCAAGATGCCGCTATCATTAATCATGTAGAGCACGCCCTGGTACAAAAGCGTCGAGGGAACCTGCGGCACGGGCTTCGTATAACGCCAGCGAATCGCGTTCGCGGTTTGATCGCCCTGGCCACCCATCTTGATCGCGAGCAAACCATTCTCTGACGCCATCATCGCGCGAAACACTTCCCAATCCTTGTCGTTCAACTTCTCGTCGCGATTCATATCAAACGCTTCGAACGCGGCCTTCAACATCCTGTCCATCTGCGCCGTTCCGCCGGCTCCGGCGATCTCGGCTTTCGTGATCATGTGATCTTTATCTTTGTCGTAAGCCGCCAACGCTTCCTCAAACGTCGTCGTCTTCACCTGCTGTCCCGGCTGGTTCTGAGGAAATCCCCAACCATTGATGTAGAGATATTCAGAGTCGTGGCTCGCGATCGACTTCATCTCACAAGCAAGACCACGCACCCACCAAACTCTCTTCCCGTCCTCGACTGAGTACGCCGAGAGCTGAAACGACTCCGGAACGATGATCTGCTTGGCGCCCTTTGCAGGCTGGTAAACAATCGGCGTCGAATAGCCGGAAATCACGACGGGGCGGTCGATTTTCCAACGTACCTTGCCGCTATTTTTATCGACGGCGATCATGTACGAAGTCGGATTGTCTTGATCGATTGGCAGTATGACTTTGTCGTCAACCAGGATCGGTGAGGCTCCGAAACCGTAGAACATATTGAATGGACCAAGCGGAAGCTTCCAACGCTCCTTGCCCGCGGCGTCGTAGGAAATCATTCCGAAGTCCTGGAAGAAGACGTAGACGTTCGAGCCATCAGTAACCGGAGTCGGCGATGCTGGTCCATTGACGTTTTGCAGTCGCCCTGAACGCAAGCGCGGGGCTTCGCGTTGCCAGAGAATTTTCCCAGTTTGACGATCGAGACAGATCACGAGCAGCTTGTCAGAGGTGTGCGCGGTGACAAAGATGCGATCGTGCGTGAGCACCGGCGACGAGTGTCCCGCCGGAAGCTCAGTTTTCCAGACGACGTTTTTGTTTGGTCCAAACTCGCTGGGCAAGCCTTTCGTTTCGGAAACACCGGTCCCATTTGGACCACGAAACTGTGACCACTCATCAGCGGCAACGATGGTTAGGGGACATAGGAGAAGCAGGGCGATGGTCTTTAACATTTTTCGAGTAGCTCCGTTTGGAAAGTACGCAGATAATAGCGCCTTCGCGATTATCGGTAAATCTGTGTAATCTGTGCGCAGAGAAAGGATCCGACAAAAATGATCTTCCTTCTGATTTTCGTTTCCCTGATTGTAGGCCAGGCGCCCCGGCGGGACGGCCGCCAGCTACTGATAGACTTTCGACCCAATCAGAATTCCAGCCCGGTTAAGATCGCACCTGCAACTCAACGCACTGTGTTGTCGAAAGTCTTTCGTAAATACCTGACCGATCCAAATCAATGTAAGTCCGGGTTCGATGCGAGTGGCTCGGACCCGCTGGCGGCGGCGCGTAGAGCCGGGCAGATGGTTCCCTCGATCGTCGGGATGGCGACGGGAAGTTTCACCACCGCTGGACAGACGCAGACCGCGTACGTAATTGACGTTAGCGAGTGTAATGCGTCGCATGCTGATAACTTCGGCACGAAGCGCGTTGCGATTTTCTCGGGCCAACAACTCGTCGCCGATATCGATGCGGATTTTATGAGCGAGATCGTGCGTAAGACAGATCTTAATGGGGACGGTATTGATGAGTTGCTGATGATAAGCGGCTACATGGGTCAAGGTACGCTGACAGAAATGGCAACGCTGGTTAGCTTTCAAAACGGACGTCGCAGCGTGTTGCAGGACTTTGGCACGGTAGTGGAAGACTCTTGTGCCTCGGGCTCCCCTGGCAGCACATCAAAGGCGTCAGTGCTTTACACTCCTGCGTTTGCGCCGGGGCTTATGCCAAAGCTCATCCAGGAAAATTACGTCGCGAGTTGTCGTAATGTGAAGCGTTGGCGATTTGTCTCAACCGGAATGATGCAATAGTTATGAACAAAGGGGGGAATTGCAGTGGCAGAACTTTTACGGGAATACGCAACCGTTGTGACTGGTCCTGATGACACGACTTACACCGTGCGTAGTTACGGCGAGGAGAGGTCGGATGGCACGTGGATCGGTTGGCTCGAGTTTCAACCTGCTGAATCCAGCAAACCAACACTGCGAACCGATCAGGAGACGTCGCAACCAAATCGAACCGCAGTCGAGTATTGGGCCACGGGCCTGGAGCCAGTCTATTTTGAAGGCGCCTTCGAACGCGCGTCCTAGTCCAGACATGCGAATCATCTCCTGCATACTGCTTTGTGTGATCGCTTGCACCATCGCGATCGCTCAGACTCCGAACAAACAGATCGTCATCGCCGCCGACACCGTGCTCGACGGCAAGGGCAATGTTCTTCGCAACACACGCATCGTTGTCGAAGGCTCGAAGATAGTCCGGATCGATCCCAACGCCGGTCCGGTGACTTACGATCTGCGCGGCTTAACGGTCTTGCCAGGCTGGATCGACTCGCACGTGCACATCACCTGGAGCTTCGGGCCGGACGGAAAGAACGCAGGCGGCGGTACAGCGACGCCGGAAGCAGCGTACGCCGCCGCTGCAAACGCATGGACCACGTTGATGGCGGGCTTCACGACCGTGCAGAGCGTCGGCTCGACGAGCGATCTGTCGTTGCGCGATGCGATTGCGAAAGGCGCACTCCCTGGTCCACGCATCCTGACCTCCGCCGAACCTCTCATCGGTCGAGGCGAGCAGAGCGGCACTCCTGAAGAGATTCGCGCTTACGTCAGAAAACAGAAAGAAGCAGGCGCCGATCTGATCAAGATCTTCGCCGCCGCGAGCATCCGCCGCCCACAGACTACGCTCTCACCGGAACAACTCAACGCAGCGTGCGATGAAGCGAAGAAACAGGGACTACGCACGCTCGTCCACGCTTACAAAGACGCCGTGCGCGCTGCTGCTGTTGCCGGTTGCACTCAGGTCGAGCACGGAGTTCTTGCAACGGACGATGATTTGAAGTTTCTGGTCGAGAAAGGCGTCGTGCTCGATCCGCAGGCAGGGCTCGTGATGGAAAACTATATTCAGAACAAGGAGAAATTCGTGGGCACGCCTGGCTTTCCGGAGGAAGCGTTTCCGGTGATCAAGGAAATGATCCCGATGTATCGCGACTTCATGAAACGCGCCACGAAGGTTCCGAGACTGAAGATCGTTTTTGGATCGGACGCACTGGCCGGTTCACATGGACGAAACGCAGAAGAGTTCGTCGAGCGCGTGCGCGATACAGGCGTCGATCCGATGGCGGCCATGGTTTCCGCCAACTCAGCCGGCGCGGAAGCACTCGGCCTCGGCAATCAGATCGGTTCGATCACTCCCGACCTGCAAGCCGACATCATCGCCCTCGACGGCGATCCCCTGAAAGACATCACCGCCGTCCGCCGCGTCGTGTTTGTTATGAAAGGCGGCATCGTTTACAAAAACACGCGATAAGCCACAAAAAGGCACAAAAATCACAAAAAATTTCCTTTGTTCCTTTTGTGCTTTTTTGTGGCTTGATCTATGCTCTGCGCGGCGTGCAGGGCGCCTCCCGTCTGCGGGCAGGACTGAGTCCACCTGACTCTACGATCGAATTCAAGGTTCCAATGCGAACCTCCTTCGCCCGATAGCGGACTGCGGGCACAGCATGAGGAGGCTCGTATGTCTGATCAAAACAATCCCACTCGTCTTCTTCCAGTTCGTCCCGACCTGGACCAACTCAAACATCAAGCAAAAGATCTGCTGCGAAATATTCGCCGCGGCGACCAAGAAGCACTCGCCGAGTTCAATCAGTTTCATCCAGAGGCAGTCAAAGGAGAAATAAAACTGGCGGACGTGCAGTTTGCACTCGCGCGTAGCTATGGCGCAGCGAGCTGGCCGCGCCTGGTCCAATCCTGCAAACTGATCGACGCAATCTGGCGCGACGATCTCGAAGCCGTCCGTGAGCTCGTCGTGAAGCACCCAAACCTCCTGCACGAAAACGCCGGCGTTCGTAACAACAACTGGGGCCCGCCTCTGAGTTACGCAGCGAATCTTGGTCGCGATCGCATCATCAGGATGCTCTACGATCTCGGCGCTCGCGATCTCGCGTCGGCAATCGACCGTGCCGCGCTTCAAAGCAAGATCGGCACCGCCCGAATGCTGCACGAGCTGATGGGCTCGCCAACACCACCGGACGATGCCCTGGGCGGACCAGCCTACACACTCAGCGCTTCCGGTACCACACTCATCCTCGAGCTCGGCGGCCGCGTGAAAGACGAAAACGGTAAACGACTCGCTCCAGTTGATATCGTGCTCGAAACTGACAGCCGCAAGCCATCCGAGAAGCACCGGATCCTCGAGCTGTACGCGCAACACGGAGTCGAGCTGCCCGACACGCCCGTGATGGCGCTGCACCGTGGTCGCATCGATCTACTCGAAGCACACCTTCATCGCGATCCAAAACTACTGCAACGAACATTCACACACGAAGAGATCTATCCGCCGGAGTTCGGCTGTCACGACGAGGTGCTGGCGACGCAAGGCACACCGCTGGCAGGCACAACCCTGCTGCACCTCTGCGATGACTACGACGAGATCGAGATCGCACGCTGGCTGCTCGAGCGTGGCATGGATCCCAACGCGAAAGCCGCCGTGGATGCGGACGGCTTCGGCGGACACACCGCGCTCTTCGGCACCGTCGTATCGCAGCCGAATTTCTGGATGAACTACACACGCCAACCGCAGGTAGCGCCGTTCACACAGTTGCTGCTCGACCATGGCGCCGATCCGAATGTCCGCGCCTCTTTACGTAAGAAGCTCCATCCCGGCTACGGTCCGAAATACGACGTTGAAACTACTTATGAGTATCGGGATGTTACACCGCTCGGCTGGGGCAAACAGTTTCACGCGAAGGTTTTCGTGAGTGAGCCCGCTATGCGGCTGATTGAGGAATATGGCGGCGTGGAATAGCAAGTGCTTGTAACCAAGCGGGCACATCAGGTGTCTTAAAGAATAGGTCGGGCTCTCCCCAGATTAGCGCGGGGGAGCCCGACCAACTTTTTGTGTTAAAGGGGAGACAACAGATGAAAAAACGAATACTGGGAATCGCGTTAGGATTGCTTTCAATGGGTTTTGTCGTTTCGGCGGAAGCGAAGACGGCCGATGTGTCGCAGAACACCTTAGCGGCTAACGCCGCGCCGCAGTGGCAGCGTGATCGCTATGGCAGGCGTTACGAGAGGCGCAATGACAGGCGCTACAACAACCGTAGCCGGACGGTAACGCAGTCGCGTTTGGTGCGCGTTGGACGTCGTCTCTATCGCGAAACGTATTTAGTAACGTATCGGCCGAATGGCCGTACCAACACTCGCTTAATCAGCCGCCAGCGAGTGGGATAATAAAAGCGGCTTAGACAAGGAAGGGAAGAAATGAAAGGAAAATATTTGCGAAAGATTGGAGGTCTCGCTCTCACGGTGCTGATGCTGTTTGGCGTTGCGTTCGTCTCCTCAGCCGAAGCCCAGGCGCAACAGCGGCGTAGAGTCGTGATCGTCCGTCCTTACCCCTATCGCATCTATCGTCCATTTGGATTTAGGAGTTGGTGGGGTTACCCGTACGGGTATCCGTATGGTTGGGGATACGATCCTTTCCGGTACAACCATTACGTGTTTGACAACAGCGATGAGGCTGCCGGTCAGGCTTACAAAGATGGATTCAAGACCGGAAAAGACGATGGCAAGAAAGACAAGAACTTCGATCCCCAGCGCTCTCATTACTTCAAGGAAGCTGGCTACGGAAACTTTGCTGAAGTTTACCGGCCCAACTTCTCGCGAGGTTACCAGGATGGTTACCGGGTAGGCGCCGGCGAGCGTGAACGCAAAAACGCCGGCTAACGCCCTTTTGAACCACCAAGGCACATTGTTGCCTTGGTGGTTCGTTGCTTTATTTCTTATCTGAGGTTTGGCTGCCACCGGCCGTACGCGACGAAGGCGCAAAGTAATCCCACTACAAGCGGTGAGATGGCCATCGTGACCCCCGGGCCCATAATCGTGACTACGACTGCACCGATCATAATGATTGTGAGTCCGAGGGCGGCCCATGCGGTCAGGTGTTGCTGCTTGCGCAACAAACCTGGCAGAACCAGTCCGAGTGCTCCGAGCACCTCACACAGGCCAATGAATTTCAAGAACCACCCCGGAAACATAATCGCATTCGGTGGAGACATCGACGCCATGGTCTCCGTTGAGAGAACTAACTTCGTGCCACCTGCAAACAGAAAAACCAGCGCCAGCAGTATCTGAATAATCCAAAGTAAGATGTTCATAATCGGTTCCTTTTGATTTTTTATTCCGGCAATCCCTTGATCTCCAACACCGGGCGAATCTCGATGGTGCCGACTTTCGCAACCGGAACTCGTTCCGCAATACTCATCGCTTCGTCCAGATCTCGCGCGTCAATCAGGTAATAACCGCCGAGTTGTTCGCGAGTCTCAGCGAATGGACCATCCGTCACCAGCCGCTTGCCGTTTCTGACGCGCACACTCGTTGCCATCGCTACCGGGTGCAGCGGGCCCGCAGATATATACTTACCATTGTCGCTGAGCTCCCGCGCGAGTTGCGCTGATTCGACGTAGCAATGCTCCCGTTCAGATTCGCTCAAAGCTTGTTCGTCAAGATAAACCAGCATCATGTATTTCATGTTTCCTGTGTGCCTCCACTGCTAAGTCGAACGAAGAGCTCTCGAATCGACACCCTTGCCTGATTTTTTTATTATCAAACGTGCTTTCAAACCCGAATGTTGCTGTTGACGCAGTGTATCGATCTGACTGGGGTCGGATTGTTGCAACTCTCATACGTCAGTTTGGCGATTTTGAGCTTGCCGAGGACGCCGCCCAGGACGCGTTTACGGCAGCCGTCGATCAGTGGCGAACTGACGGCATCCCCGAATCGCCGCGCGCCTGGATCATCCAGACTGCCAAACACAAAATCATCGATCGCCTGCGACGTCAAACACGTCTACAGGAAAAACTCGAAGCGGATCCGGACTTCAGCTCCGAGCCAATCGTCGAAGCTCCAATCCTCGACTTCGATGAAATCCCCGACGATCGGCTGCGACTGATCTTCACGTGCTGCCATCCAGCCTTATCGCTCGAAGCGCAGGTCGCTCTCACGCTGCGCACTTTAGGCGGACTTCAGACCGACGAGATCGCGCGCTCGTTTCTCGTTCCCACGGCGACGATGGCCCAGCGACTCGTGCGCGCAAAACGAAAGATCCGCGACGCCGGAATCCCTTTCAGCGTGCCCGACACGAGGGATATGCCGGAGCGACTCGACGCAGTGTTGACCGCGATCTATCTCATCTTCACCGAGGGGTATGCGCCCACGCGCGGCGCGCCACTCGTCAGGGCCGATCTTTGTGCTGAAGCGATCCGGCTCGGACACCTGCTCAGGACGCTGCTCGCGCCCAAGCCTCCCGCTGAAGCGACAGCGCTCGTGGCGTTGATGTTGTTGCACGATTCACGACGCGAGGCTCGACTGGATGAAGATGGCAATCTCGTTGTGCTCGAAGAGCAGGATCGCACACTCTGGAATAGACCACAAATTGAGGAAGCACTCTCTTTGGTCCAGGAGGCGCTTGCCGGTGAGCCTGGTCCATTCGCGTTGGAGGCCGCGATCGCGGCGGAGCATTGCAAAGCCGCACGAGCCGAAGACACGAACTGGCCGCAGATCGTCAAACTCTACGATCTGCTGGCCGAGATCATGCCGTCTCCGATCGTGTCTCTAAACCGCGCCGTGGCGATTGCTATGGCCCAGGGTCCTCAACCCGCACTCGAGTTGATCGACGAGCTGGCGGCAACAGGCGAACTCGACGACTATCACCTGCTGCATGCAGCACGCGCAGACATGCTGCGCCGCCTCGGCTCCAATGATGATGCCGCCGAGAGTTACAAAACGGCGCTGAGCCTCGCGACTAACGACAGCGAACGTCGCTTCCTCGAACGCCGCCTCAAAGAAGTACAGCTTAAGCCGCAATAAGGCACAAAAAACTAAATCAGCTTTTGTGCCTCTTGTGACTAAGCACTCTGGCTTTTCGTATGCATCGCCGCCAGGCGCTTGTCCATCTCTTCTGGTGAGACGTCTTCCTTGTGCGTGGCAACGGTCCATACATGACCGAATGGATCGGTCAACGTACCGGAACGATCTCCGTAGAACTGATCCTGCAGCGGTTTATATTCCGTGCCGCCGGCATCGATGGCTTGCTTAAAGATCGTGTCACAATCGTCGACATAGATCATGAGACTGACCGGCGTGCCGCCGTACGCCTTTGGACCCTGGTAACCCATCTGTGGATTCTGGTCCCCGAGCATGAACGGCGAGTCACCGATCTTCATCTCGGCGTGGCCGATCTTTCCTTCGTGTTCCATGCGAAATAGTTCGATCGCGCCAAACGCTTTCTTGTAGTACTCCAACGCCTCAGCGCCGCCGTCGACGATCAAATAAGGAGTAAGGGAATGATATCCCTCAGGAATCGGTTTCACGTCTGCCATAACTATTCCCCTTTCGTTTGTTGAGTTGATTCTTTAAGAAGAGCTTTTTTGTTGAGAAATGCGATTACTGCATCGTTGAACTGCTTCGGTTTCTCCATCATCACGAAATGGCCCACGCCTTCCCACCACTGCATCTCGAAATCGGGCGCGAGGCTGTGAAGGAAATCTTCGGTGTCGGCCGGCCAAAACGGCGACTTCGCGAGGATCGCAAACACCGGCACGTTGATCTTGTCCGTAGCGTAGAGCGAGTCCTGGTTCATGCTCTCCATCGCACTGACGAGGACGTATTGCGGCGTGCTCCCCCACGATGACTTGACGCGTTCCTGATCCGCGGGAGCGAGCGTGGCGGACATCTGGCTGAACATCTGTGTGCCCGCTTCTTTGTAGTTTGGACCACGAAACATGGCCAGAAACTGTTCGCGCATCTCTTTTGTGCCGAACGGCCTCAAGCCGCCATCCGCGATCACAATGCCGAGCGTTTTCTGCGGGTACTTGCGATAGAACTGTCGTGCCACGGGTGTGCCCATGCTGTGGCCGACGATGACTGCGCGCTCGACTTTCGCATCGCGCATCACGGCGTCGATCGCGTTTGCAAACAGGTCCATCGTGTAAGCGAGCTTCTCGGGCTTGTCGCTCTCGCCGTGACCGGGCAGGTCGAGTGCGATGACTCTGTTTCGCTTCGAGAAGTCCGGGATTTGATCGCGCCAGTGATTGAGGTTGCAGCCCCAGCCATGGACCAGGACCAGCGCGTCTTTACCTTTGCCCCAACTCTTGTAGTGAATGCGCGCGCCGTCGAGCTTTGCGAACTGTGAGTCGCCGTCGGCGGCGAATGCAGCGCTCGCAGCAGCAAGCACGAGAGCGATGACAAGAGTGAATTTGAGTTTATTAATTCTCATTAGATCACCTCTATACTGAAATGATTTTCCCGCAAAGGCGCAAAGCGCTGCCGCGTTTCTACAGGACTATCTTTGCGCCTTTGCGGGAAATTTCTCCATTGTTTTTAATGACAACGAGTGTCATATCGTCCGTGAGTGGGTGTGGCGCCGCGAAATCCTGAACAGCGCCCAGCACTGAGAACAGAACAGACTCAGCCGTCCCACCCTGTGCGCGACGCAGCTCATTCTGGAGTCGCATCGCGCCGAACTCCTGCTCTGCTTCGTTGAATGATTCCAGAATGCCATCGGAGCAAACCAGCAACAGATCGCCGCCGTCCATTTGCACGCTGCCTCGATCGAACAGCGCTGACTCAACAACACCCAGCACCGGTCCGCCGTTAGAGAGCAGCTCGAGTTGTCCGTTTGTATGTAAGAGTAACGCCGGGGGATGTCCGGCGCTACAGTAATCGAGCACGTCTGTGCGCGAATCGATCCGCGCCACAAACAGGCTGCTCAACGGCTCTACCGCGGATAGTCGAGCGATGTCGCGATTGACGTGAGCGACGATCGCTTCCGGATCGCTGTTCGCTGCGGTGTGCGTGCGAAGCAGACCGATCAGATGCGTGACCCACATGCCCGCCGCGAGTCCTTTGCCGCCGATGTCTCCAAGCGCGAGCACAAGACCTTCGCGCGTTTCCTCGACGCTGAAGAAATCTCCGGGCAAGTGACGCACTGCAAAAATCTCACTCGCCACATCGAACGCGCCATGTCGCACCAGTCTCGGCGCACACAGTCGCCGGTGTACTTGCGCAGCTTCGAAGATCGCCGTGTTCAGTTCCGCGTAATCATGCTGAAGCTTTTCGAGTGTTGCCTCAGCTTCAGATGAACGCGGTTGACGCAGATCAGCAATTTGAGTGCTCATGATCTCATCCGACAAACTTATAACCACTGCCGTGAACGGTAAGAATAAAACGCGGTTCTTCAGGATTCGGTTCGAGCTTTTGTCTGAGATGAACGATGTGCGTATCGACAGTGCGCGTGGTCGGATAATTTTCATATCCCCAAACTGCGTCCAGCAGTCGATCGCGGCTGAGTGTCTCGACGGGATGCGCGATGAAGTAAGCCAGAAGTGCAAACTCCTTCGCCGAAAGATCTACGATGTTTCCGTCGCGTCGCACTTCGTTGCTGCGAATGTTCACTTCGACGTCGCTGAACTTATAAACCTCAGGCGCCGCCGTCGGTGATGAAACACGTCGCAGCACTGCTTTCACACGCGCCATCAGCTCGCGCACTGAAAAAGGTTTCGTCACGTAGTCGTCGGCGCCGAGCTCGAGACCGACAACCTTGTCGATCTCCTGTCCACGCGCGGTCAGCATGATGATCGGTATCGCCGGACGTTTTGCTTTCAACTGCTTGCAAACGTCGAGTCCACTCATGCGCGGCATCATCACGTCGAGCACGATCAGATCAGGATTGTCTGACAGCGCACGATCGAGACCGCTGACACCATCTCCAGCGCTGATCACGTCGTAGCCTTCGTACTCGAAGTTGTCGCGCAGCCCGGCAACCATTGCGGGTTCGTCTTCAACGATCAGAATCTTGGTCATGATCTCACCCCCTTTACGCGGAAGGTTGTTGGAGCAACGGCAGCCAGAGCGTGAACTTGCTGCCGCGTCCCGGAATGCTTTCAACTTCGACGTCGCCGCCGTGCGCGCGCGTGATGTGACGCACGAGCGACAACCCCAAACCACTTCCCTTCGTGTTATGGACCAGCGGATCGCCAGTGCGATAAAACTTCTCGAAAATCCTCGCCTGTTCGTTCCGCTCGATGCCGATGCCACGATCGCTCACTTCGAGTTTGAGCAGACTCTTATCGCGATAAAGCCTGACGCCCAGAAATTTTTCGTTGTCGGAATATTTCAATGCATTGTTGACCAGATTGACAAGCGCGCGCGCAATCGCTTCGCGATCGACCTTTACCGTAGGAATGCCTGGATCGATCTGCTCCTCGAGCGCGAACCCCTGCTGCTCGATCTGGAAGCGATAAGAGTCGAGCGTGTTGCGCACGAGCTCGGCGATGTCGGTATCTCTGAAGTCATACTCTTTGCCGCCTGCCTCGATGCGAGAGAAGTCGAGAATGTTGTTGATTAAGGCAGTTAACCGTTCGCTCTCTTTGCGAATGATGCTGTAGTACTCGTTCTTTTTCTCTTGCGTGGTGATGCGGCCGAGTTCGAGTGTCTCGGCGTAGAGTCGAATCAAAGCGAGTGGTGTTCGCAGCTCGTGTGAGACGTTGGAAACAAAATCAGACTTCAGGCGCGCGAGGGCCACCTGTTTGTTGACGCTGCGATAAGTCAGCACCAATCCGCCAATCATCAAGACTGACAATACGCCGAGGATCAGAGAGCTCTGAACTACAAACCTGCGCCCGATCGCTTGCGCCGTCGTACCTTGAAACTTGATGCCGATAGCGAGACCGCGAAAAGGGTCATCAAGGCTTTGCGAAACTTCAGGCTTGCCGTTCCAACCGGCGGACAAGGCTAGCGGCCGTTCGGGTTCTGACCGCAAAGTGTCCGCCGGATAGACCAGCATGGCGAGACGTTGTTCTTGATGCTCGCTGGAGTCTCCACCGAATCCTTGCGCAGTCAACTCGTCCAGCAGTTGTGGAAAGAACTTCTGCTTCAGGTAACTTGGATCGAAGCTCACACCTCCCAATATCGGACGATCTTTCGGAAGCTGAGGAAAAGCAAAGATCGCGGTCGCGGTGTAGACAGTGCCGCTGGGGCGCTCGGACTCGCCGCTGAACCATGTGATGGGTTTGGGCTTCCTGCACAACTGGTCCACCAGGTAGTGGCCTTCGAGACCCAACCACGCACCGTACATCTTTTGCAGGTCGGTCTCACTTTCGTTTTGAGTGCTGCGCTGCTGCTGAACCACGACGCCCTTCTTCGCGTCGTACATAAACGCGTGTCCGAACCAGGGATTCTTTGCCAATATTAGATCGAGCTTCCTTCGTTTCTCGTCGTCGGAATCGGTTTCGGATGGAAAAGCGTCGCGCGCCTGATCGGCCAGCTCGTAACCCTTGCCGTTGATCTTCTTCGCGGAGTTTGCGAGCAGGTACAGGAAATCGCGATGGATCAGGGCTTCGACTTTCTTGTCGCGCTGGATCGATTTGACGTGTTGAAAACTAACGGCGATGAGAGCTAAGGCAGGCAAGACGACCGCGAACCCGAGCGTAAGGACGAGTCGGAAACGGGTGCTGCCTTCTCTTCTTTTGGGCTTCATGGCGGTGCAGAGAATACGCCCAACCGCGCCGGGCTGTGTCAAGCGTAAGTAAAAATTTGTTAAGAGTTGTGAACTCTAATCTGAGCCACACAGATGAAAATAGGTCCTATAGGACTTATAAGACCTATTTCACCATGGCTCATTTCAATCCCAGCTTCTTCATGCGGTTGCGCAGGGTTGAGGTCGGGAGGCCCAAGAGCTCGGCAGCGCCGCCTTTGCCGCCGATGACGCCGCGTGTATGTTCGAGAATCTCTGCGATGTGACGCCGCTCGACGTCCTCCAGCGAGCGAGGACTCGGCGCCGGTGTGGGTGTGACACGGCTAACCGGTATCGACGTTGTCAACGTTAACTCACTGAGCGGCGCCTGTAGCTCCGAGCCACTCGACAAGATCACCGAACGCTCCATGAAGTTTTCCAACTCACGCACATTGCCCGGCCACGGATAACTGCACAGCGCCTCAACCGTGTCTCTCGGAACCTCGTCGATCCGTTTGTTCATGCGCAGCGCATGCTTCTGCGCGAAATAACCAATCAACAAAGGAATGTCGTCAACACGATCTCGAAGCGGCGGAATCGTGATCGGAAACACGTTCAGTCGATAGTACAGATCGCTGCGGAATTTCTTTTCCGCCACCATCTGCGGTAGGTCAACATTTGTCGCGGCGATGAGTCGCGCGTCAGTCTTGATCGTCCGCGAGCTGCCGAGTCGTTCGAATTCGTGTTCCTGCAAAACGCGCAGGAGTTTTGGTTGCAGATCGAGCGGTATCTCACCAACTTCATCGAGCAGCAGCGTTCCTTTGTTTGCCAGCTCGAAGCGGCCAATCCGTTGCGCAATCGCGCCGGTGAACGCGCCTTTCTCGTGTCCAAACAATTCGCTTTCCAACAGGCCGGTGGGTATCGCGGCGCAGTTGAGTTTGACGAGCGTGCGTTCGCGACGATTGCTCAGATTGTGAATCGCGCGCGCGATCAACTCCTTGCCTGTCCCGGTCTCACCGCAAAGCAGGACCGCTGAATCGGTCGGCGCGACTGTCGCCACTTGTTGCAGGATCTTTTTAAGCGCCGCGCTCTGCCCGATGATCTCTTCGAAGTTGTACTCGGTTTGGATCTCTTCTTCGAGGTAGAGCTTCTCGCTGGCTAGTTTGGCTTTTAACGCTGACAGTTCCTGGAAATTGAGCGCATTCGCAACAGCGATCGCCACCTGGCCCGCGATCTGTTCCAACAGCTCAGCGTCTTTTCTCGTAAAAGCACATTCGCTGAGACTGCCGACATTGATCGTGCCCAGCACCTCATCGTGACAGATGAGTGGAACTGAGCAACCACTGCGCAAGCCTGCGTCATAAGCCGCGCGAATTGTCGGCGAGTAAAACTCTTCAAAGTCGAGCCGATCGCGCAGCACAGTCTTCCGCGTCGTGATCGCAATTCCCGGTGGCGTTCCTTCCATGGGCAGGAGCGAACCTTCGCCCAGCACTCCGCCCGGAGCCGGAGCATCGAGAGCGTGAACGCGCAACTGTCCCGTCTCCTCGTCTTTAATCACCATGCTGGCGAAATCGATCGCGAAAAACTCGCGCAGGCAGCGGGACACTGCATACAGCAGTTCTTTGAGACTCAGAGTTGATACGACTGCGTTGTTGATTTCGAGCAACAGACGCAAACGTTCGGAGGACAGCTCGTGTTGGGAGATTTGGGGAAGCATTCGAGGCCACAGATTATCGCTCAAGGAACCGCGAAGACGAAAGGATCTTTATGTCTCCTGGCCTTTGTGGTTAAAATTGTCGCCATGGAATCAACCGTAAAGCATTTGACGACACAGGAACTCGAAGCAGCACTGGACCACTTGCGACAGGCGCCGAAAGACGAAGGCGTTGTGCAGTTGATCGTCTGTCGTCCGAATGTCGATCAGCGCGAAGTGTTGGAGGAAGCTGAGCTCGATATCGAGAAAGGCCTCATCGGCGACAACTGGCTCGTGCGCGGCAGCAAGAAAACTCCAGACGGCTCGGCGCATCCGGAAATGCAGATCAACATCATGAACTCACGCGTCACGGCGCTCGTGGCGCACGAGAAAGAACGCTGGCCGCTCGCGGGAGATCAACTGTACATCGACATGGATTTGAGCCACGAGAACCTACCCGCCGGATCGCGCCTCGCCGTCGGAACAGCGGTGCTCGAAGTGAGTCCGCTACCTCACACGGGTTGCAAAAAATTTGTTGCTCGCTTTGGTATTGAGGCGATGGAGTTCGTGAATTCAACCGTCGGCAAAGAGCTCTGCCTCCGCGGCATCAACGCCAAAATCATCCAGGGCGGCATCGTCAAGGTGGGCCAAACCGCGAAAAAGATTTAGCCACAAAAGGCACAAGAAAGAGTCAGCCACAAAAAGGCACATAAGGCACAAAATAGTTAAAGCAAAAACCATTTTGTGCCTTATGTGCTTTTTGTGGCTAGTTCTTTTGTGCTTCTTTGTGGCTTATCACAGGATCAGAAGCAGGATAGCTGGAGGTGTGCTGCTCCGGCTTCCTGCTCCTGCCCCTGCTCACGCGGCTCTCTGCCGCGAATGTCGTCCTTCTGCAAACTCCTCGATCATCTTCTTATTGAACGCGGGTATATCGGCAGGCTTCCTACTGGTTATTAAGCCATTATCTACAACCACGTCGCGGTCGACCCAATGCGCGCCCGCATTAATCAGATCGCTCTTCAACGAGGGCCACGAAGTAATAGTCCGTCCTTTAACTACTTCCGAATCAATCAACGTCCACGGCGCGTGACAAATCGCAGCCACAGGTTTGCCCGTCGCAAAAAATCCATCGACAAACTCTACCGCTCTCATCATCATTCTCAATTGATCGGGATTTCTCACGCCTCCCGGCAATAATAAAGCGTCGTAATCATCAGAACGCGCCCGGCTCAAGGGCATATCAACTTTAAATGAGTCCGCTTTTTCATCGTGATTCCACCCCTGCACTTCATTATCGGCGGGGGAAACAATCTCGGTTATAGCTCCAGCTTCTTCCAATGCTTTCTTCGGTTCCGTCAGCTCTACCTGTTCAAACCCGTCGGCAACCAGGATCGCGACCTTCTTCCCCTTCAGTTTCTTCTCCATGAGGTCCTCCTTGCTCTCAGCGAAAATTCCTGCCCCTGAGCTGCGAATCATGGAGTGCGGCGACCTGTTCATGCTCTGTCGGCGGACCGGAGCGTTTGGGCAAGTCGCCGCACTCCAACGTGCCCTGCTCTATCTGGCAAAGACTTGTTAGGCAACATAGATGCCGCTATGTCAGGTGTCGAAAACACTTATGTATTTAATCGTACAGACATTGAGGACGGCTGAAACGTAACGAAGTCGGGCAGGACTGTTCGAACTTGCTACTCGAAAGACATCACGGGCTAGACCACCCGCTTTTTCCAACGCCCACGCCGGAAGACCAGGGCACTCACCACCGCCAGCGTCGAAAATGCTATGGTAATTGCGAAAAATACACCTCGCGGACCCATCCTTAGCCAGATGCCGAGTACGTATGCGAGCGGAATCTCCCAAAGCCAGAACACGAAGAGGTTGATTATGGTTGGCGTCCACGTATCGCCCGCGCCATTGAACGACTGCCCGAGCACCATGCCGTACGCGTAGAAGAGAAATCCGTAAGAGACCGTGCGAAGACAGTCGACACCGTAATGAGCGACTTCCGGTTCCGGATCGTAGAGCGAAATGATATGCGGCGCGAAAAGGACGAACACGAGCCCCACCACGCCGAGAAAGATCATGTTGTAGAAGCCTGCCTTCCAGACTGCGCGTTCGGCGCGTTCTGGATTACGGGCGCCGAGCGCCTGGCCAACCATCGTCGCCGCCGCGTTGGCCATTCCCCACGAAGGCAATAGGGCGAAAAGGATCACGCGAATCCCGATCGTGTACCCTGCCATCGCGTTGCTGCCGAAACTGGAAATGATGCGCACCAGTCCGATCCAGCTCGCCATGCCGATGAAGACTTGAAACGTTCCGGTGCCTGAAAGCCTGAGCAGCCTGCCGATGATCGCGGGTTCGATGCGAAGGTGACGGCGCTCGATGTTGAATCGACCGCCTTCACGGACGAGTTTGCTGAGCGCGAAGAGTGCGCCGGTTCCTCTGCCGATGTTCGTCGCAATGGCGGCGCCGAGCAGTCCGAGTTTCGGAAATGGTCCGAGTCCGAAGATCAAACATGGACCGAGCAGGATGTTGATCCAGTTAGCCAGCCACAACGTGCGCATCGCGATAGCAGCGTCACCGGCGCCGCGGAAGATCGCGTTGATCATGAAGAGCATCACGACCGTGATGTTTCCGGCGAGCATCACGCGCGTGAATGAGACGCCGTGCTCAACCACCCACGGCGAGCCGCCCATCAGTTTGAGCAACTTTGGCGCGAGTGAAGCGCCGACGATGCCGATAATGACTGAGACGATCAGCGCCAGAGCAATCGCCTGCACTGCCGAGCGCGCAGCGCCGTCGGGATTCTGTTCACCGATACGGCGCGCGATCATCGCCATCGCTCCAATGCTCAAACCGATGGCAAGCGCGTAAACCAGAGTCAACAAAGATTCAGTGAGGCCGACGGTGGCAACGGCTTCCTTGGCAATATCGCCGCCGAGGTGCGATACCCAGTAAATATCAACCACTGCAAAGACGCTTTCCATGAGCATTTCCAGCACCATGGGTATCGCGAGCAACAGGATGGCGCGTCCGATCGGTCCGGTAGTGTAGTTTCGATGCGAGCCGCGGATGGATTCCTTGATGGCAGACCACAGGCTTTGTGAGTCTTCCTGGGGGAGAGTGGCTGTTTCGTCCATGCTTAGACCTCGGCCACGGATTATTTCTTATCTGTGAAGATCCGTGTAAATCCGTGGCTGAATTACCGGCCGTAATCATCCTGAAGACGAACGATGTCGTCTTCGCCGAGATAATTTCCTCGCTGCACTTCTATGAAAACGAGATCAGTGTCGCCTGGGTTCTCGACACGGTGAGCAGCGCCGATCGGAATGTCGATCGCTTCGCCGGCGCTAACGATGATCTCTTCGCCGTCGCGAGTCACTTTCGCTGTTCCTTCGACTACGAACCAGTGCTCGGCGCGTTGTGAGTGTTTTTGATAACTGAGTCTCTGGCCCGGCAAGACTTCGATCCGTTTCACCTTGAAATTGCGATCCTCTTCCAGCACGGTGTAGGTACCCCACGGGCGGCGATCAAACTCGCGCATAAGCTCCTCCTTGAAGCGTGGAACGTACTTCATAAAACACAAAAACACAAAGGCCCAAAGAATGGGCCTCTGTGTCTTTCTAGTTTGTTTATAACCGATTTAGGAGTTGGCTTTCAACGTCAAATAAATCACGTTGCTTCGTCGCTTCACGAGGACCAGCGCCGGCCTGGCGCCTGACTGCTGAAGCGCAGCCGTAAACTCAGTTACAGTTTTCACCGGTTGACGATTCACTTCCTGAATCAGGTCGCCTTGTCTGATTCCCGCGTTTGCGGCGCTGCCGGTAGGATCCACTCTCGTCACCAGCAATCCCTGATCGTCAGCGTCGAGGTTGTATCGTTCCGCCATTCCGGCAGTGAGTGGCTGCACTGTTAGTCCATACCGATCATTGCTGCTGCCGGTGCCGCCTCTGTTGCTGCTGGTCTCTTCGCTGTCGTCTGCTTGCTGTCGATCCGGCAATTCCGCGAGGGCGACCTGGAAATTCTGGTCGCGTCCATTGCGAAGTGCCGTTACGTCAACATTCGCGCCCGGAGCTTTGCTCGCCACGAGATTGCGCAGACTGTTGTCGTCCAGGACCGGCTGTTTGTTGATGGCCGTAATCACGTCGCCGCGCTTGATTCCAGCTTTTTCAGCCGGACCGCCTGGGGCAACTGCAGTCACAATCGCGCCACGGGCCGCGGGCATACTCAAGCTCGAAGCCAGATCCGCGTTGATCGGTTGAATGTTCACGCCAAGCATACCGCGCCGCACTTTGCCGGTTTTCAGCAACTGATCCATGACGGCCTTCGCCATGTTTGAAGGAATGGCGAAACCGATTCCGATGTTGCCGCCCGAAGGCGAAAGGATCTGCGAGTTGATGCCGATAAGCTCGCCGTTCGTGTTCACAAGCGCGCCGCCGGAGTTGCCGCGATTGATGGCGGCGTCAGTCTGAAGGAAATCTTCAAAACTGCCGTCGCTGAGGCCCGTGGTGCGGCCTTTAGCGCTCACGATGCCGGAGGTTACCGTCTGGCCGATACCCATCGGGTTACCGAGCGCCAGCACAGCGTCGCCGACGCGTACCTTGTCTGAGTCGCCCATGGAAATTGTCGGCAAGTTTGTCGCGTCGATCTTCAAAACAGCGAGATCGCTCGGCGCGTCGGAACCGACCAGCTTGGCCGTGAAGGTGCGATTGTCGGGTAGTTCGACTTTGATTTCGATCGCGCCGTCGACTACGTGATGGTTCGTAAGAATGTAGCCGTCAGCGTTGACGATGACTCCCGAACCGACTCCCTGCACCTGTCGTGGGGTTTGCTGTTGCTGTGGGAGTCGATCTCCGAAAAACTCCCGAAGCGACGGGTCGTCCATGAATGGAAACTGTTGTGGCGCTCGCGCGCGCTCCGTGGACCTGATGGTCACGACGGCCGGCGAAACCCTGCTGACAAGGTCAGCATAAGAATTCTGCGCCGCGACACTCGCACTGGCTGCCAATGAAAAAACGACCAGGACGAGGCCTAAAAAAATGTTTACTCGTGAAATTACGCCTCTGTAAATATTCGTTACTTCTCTCATTTCCAATATTCTCCAAGTTTTATTGCAGAAACGTTTGATTCACATAAGCCCTGTTCCGTTTCCCGCCACAAAGCTCGCGAAGCGGGCGACAGCATAAAGCCTGGGGCGCAAGCCCCAGGTAAACTTCAGCCTATGAGATTGAGCCCGCGGAGCGGGTGACAGCGCTGTCGCCCGTTTCACGGGCTTGGTTGTTTTTTTGCTTCGATCCTGGGGCTTGCGCCCCAGGCTTTATGCTGCCGCCCGCTTCGCGGGCTGCTGTGATATACTGCGCCGGCCAAAAACGCCAGTAAATCCGCAGTCCATAAGCCGTTCCCCCGGGTCGTCCAATGACAGAAAGCCCCAACGGTCACGAAGACAATTCCGTTCTCATCGTCAACGACGAGCCTGATCAACTAACCCTCATGGGGAATCTGTTGCGCAAGGCTGGTTACTCAATACTGACGGCTGGAGACGGTCTCGACGGCCTGACTATCGCCCGCCAGAAGCGACCCGACCTCGTTATCAGCGACGTCACCATGCCGAGAATGAACGGCTTGGAATTCTGCCGCGAAATTCGCGCCGACTCAGAGCTGAGAACCGTCCCGATTCTACTCGTCACCGCCTTGCAAAAAGATACCGAGAGCGCCGTCGCCGGTCTGCAAGCCGGCGCGGACGATTACCTCGAATTTCCTTTTGACTCAGCCCGCCTCGTCGCGAAAGTCTCGCGCCTGCTCGAACGCTCGCGCCTCGAAGCAAGCTATCGCGATCTGGTCGAGCAGGCCAGCGACATAATCTTCACGCAGGATCTCGCCGGCAAACTGACGAGCATGAACCTCGCCGGACAAAAGTTTCTCGGTCGCTACCCCGAAGAGATCATCGGCAACTCTTTTTTCGGTGTCTTCGGCATCATTCCGGAAAGTAACGGTTTCGCGGGCAGCATTGGTCGCCCGGAGCCACGCGAGTTCCGCCACCAGTTTGTGGCCCGTTCGGCAGCCGGTGAGGATCGCTGGCTCGACCTCATCATCTCGCCCATCAAAGACAAACTCGAGGAAACAACCGGTTTTCGCGGGCTGGCCCGCGACATCACTGAACGAAAACGTTTTGAAGAAGCGCTGCGCGACTCCGAAGAGCGTTACCGGCTCCTCTTCGAATCCACGCCGCAACCGATCTGGGTTTACAACGAAGACACGCTCGCTTTCCAAGCCGTCAACGAAGCCGCCACACGAATCTACGGGTACACCCGCGACGAGTTTCTCTCGATGACGATCTACGACATTCGCCCGCGAGAAGACATCCCAACGTTGATGATCGACGCGAACGATCTCGTGATCTCGAGTCCCTGGCGTCACCAAACAAAAACCGGAAAGACGATCTACGTCGAGATCAGTTCGCATCCGGTTGTCTTCGACGGCAAGAACAGCAAGCTCGTAATCGTCAACGACGTTACGGAGAGAAAACTTCTCGACGAGAAACAACAGCGCCTGCACGCGTCGCTGCAACAGTCGGCGATGGAATGGCGCCAGACTTTCAACGCGATCGATTTTCCAGTGCTCATCGTCGATCTCGACGGCACGATCAAGCGCTCGAATTTAGCGGCGGAACAGATCGCGGGAATCGAAGCGGAACAGATTCTCGGACAGTTGATCGGTCAACTCGGTCAAAACGAGCCGTGGCAGAAGGCGGCCGAGCTAATCGAACGCATTCGCGAAACTCACGCGCCGGTGTCGGAAGAAGTCAAAGACGAAGCGACGGGAAAAACGTGGACCATCACGCTTTACCTCATCACCGAATTTGGTTCGGCAGCCGAACGCGCCATTCTGATCGCGCAGGACATCACGAAGCGCGTCGAGCTTGAAGCTTCACTGCGCCAGACCGAGATGATTGCGCGGCTCGGATCGCTCGTGGCGGGCGTCGCGCACGAAGTCAGAAATCCGCTCTTCGGCATCTCTTCAATCCTCGACGCGTTTGAAACAAGATTCAGCGATCGAACGGAGTACCAGCGTTACACTAATGTACTGCGTGACGAGATCGGACGTCTCACCATTCTAATGGAAGAACTGCTAGAGTACGGCAAGCCGTTTCGAGGCGAGTTGTACCCGGTTTCGATCGAAGAGATGGTCTCAAGGTCAGTGCGAGCGTGCGTGCCGGCGGCTGACGTGGGCCAGGTAAATCTCATCAGCAAAGTCGAAGAGTCGTTACCAAAGATCAGGATCGATCGTCGCCGGCTTTCAAAAGTATTCGTGAACCTGATCGAAAATGCGATTCAACATTCACCGCAGAAGGGTACAGTGGTGATCGAAGCTCAAAAGATCACCGACGCTGGTAACGATTGGGTCCAATGTGCGATTAAAGACTCCGGCGCCGGTATTCTGGCTGAAGACCTGCCCAAGATTTTCGAGCCGTTCTTCTCGAAAAGGCGCGGCGGCACCGGGCTCGGGTTGGCAATTGCCCAGCGCATCATGCAGGAACACGGAGGAAAACTGATTGCCGGCAATAATCCCGAAGGCGGAGCCTGTATGATAGCGAGGTTCCCGATACCAACTGAGGGAGACTCTTAATGTCCAGGAACAAGGTATTGGTGGTTGATGATGAACCAGGCGTCAGGTTTGGTATCCGTGATTTCCTGGAACAGCACGGATACGAAATCGAAGAAGCGGAGAGCTGCCAGGACGCGCAGCACCTGTTTCGCACCTGGAGACCTGATATCGTTATCGCCGATTACATGATGCCCGACGGCACTGCGCTCGATCTGTTGCCGCGTTTGAAAGAGATCGATACGGGAATTTGTTTGCTTGTGCTTACGGCCCATGGCTCGATCGATCTCGCAGTGCGAGCGATCAAAGAGGGTGCGGAGCAGTTTCTAACCAAGCCGCTCGAGCTTCCCACTCTCCTCGTCATTCTGCAAAGACTGCTTCAGAAACAGCGTAACTATCACAAACAACTCGCCAGCAAGTCACGTCAGGTGCGCCAGGCCATCGATCCCTTCATCGGCACCAGCGCCGCAATTCGCACCTTGAGAGATCAAGCGCGAAAGATTCTTTCAACTGAAAGCCCGGTTTTGGTCCTTGGCGAGACTGGTACCGGCAAAGGTGTGCTGGCCCGCTGGCTACATGAAAACAGCCCGCGCGCCGATGAAGCTTTTGTCGATCTCAATTGCGCCGGTCTCACCAGAGAACTTCTCGAGACCGAGCTCTTTGGTCACGAGAAAGGCGCCTTCACGAGTGCGACTGCTTCCAAACAGGGACTGTTCGAGGTGGCCCATCGCGGCACGATCTTCCTCGATGAAGTCGGCGACGTGGACCTTCAGATCCAGCCCAAGTTGTTAAAGGTCCTCGAGGAGAAACGATTCCGCCGATTGGGAGACGTCAGAGACCGACAAGTGGACGTGCGATTGATCGCCGCAACACATCAGGACATCGGACAACTCGTGAGGGAAAAACGTTTTCGCGACGATCTGTACTTTCGTATCAGCACGATCCCGCTGTCGTTCCCGTCTCTGCGCGACAGAATCGAAGATATTCCCACGTTGGCCCAATATCTACTCGACAAGGTAGCGGCAGACCTGGGCCGTGGTGAACTGCATCTGGACCAGAGCTGTATTCAGGCGCTGCAAGCGTATTCATGGCCCGGCAACATACGTGAGCTGCGCAATGTTATCGAACGCGCCGTGCTGCTGAGTGACCAGAAAGATATCACTCTCAACGATCTTCACTTCGATGGCCACACCCAGGTAGGCGCGCCTTTTCTCGACTCTCGTTTGACTCTCCTCGAGTTGGAAAAACAGCATATTGAGCGTGTACTACAAGAGGAACGAGGGCGTGTTGAGAAGGCTGCGAAGCGTCTTGGCATCCCTCGCAGTTCCCTTTATCAGAAAATCAAGAAGCACCAGATCTCGACGTCCAAAGTCTAGACTTCCAGTCTGAATACCGGACGAATCAGTTATCCGAGATTTGGATCATCTTTTCTTGATCTGAAAAAAGGCATGTTTTCAGCAACTGTTGAGCCGTGGGCGGATTGGTCCATATATTGCTCCAATCCGGGCACGTGCCAAGTGTATTTACTCTCTCGCCCCGACCGAGAGGCTCGTCTGGCTGGTATGTTTGAGCGCGCACTTGCCCCGCTTCCGCTCGCCTATACACGCCTCTAACAAGATAACTCTGCTTCCAATGCCTGCGGCTTGGAGGTAACGGAATTTATCCACCCTAAGGAGATCTGAAATGCCCAGGGTTTTCAACCTAAAGAAATCATTACTAGCCTTAGCTGTCTTTGGGATTCTCAGTTTAGCCCATGGAACAGCGCAGGCTGATCCGATTTCAGTTTGTACTGGCGTCGGATGTAGCACCACCAATGTCACCGGCACTATTGTCGCTGGCAATGGCACGGTAACCATCACCCTCAACAACAACCTGACGAATTCTCAAGTTGTCAGCGTTATTCAAAACGTCAGTGGCGTATATTTCCAAGTGAGCGGCTATAACGGCGGCGCAGTTTCACTTAGTGCGAGCAACAGCACTCAGTCGACCAATATCAACAACGCTGGAACGGCAACCCTTGCGGGTGCGGTAAACCCGACCGGATGGGCTGGCGGCCACAGTGGTCAGCTCATCACTGCGTGTGTTATCTGCGCGTTCGGCATTAACTCACCAGCCGGTCCTGACCAGACTCTCATTGGCGGTACCGGAAGTGGTTCTTATGCAAATGCGAATGGCAGCATTGCTGGAAATAACCCGCACAACCCGTTTCTGGTTGGGACACTCAGCCTTACTCTTATAGTTCCTGGAGTAACGGCGAATTCAACATTCAGTAACGTTGTAATACAGTTCGGCACAACAGCTACTCCACCGCAACCGGGTACTACTACGGAAACTCCCGAACCGGCGAGCATGTTCCTGCTCGGCTCCGGCCTAATCGGAGCTGCGGCTGGATTCCGCCGGCGTTTTGGCAAGAAGTAGGCACTACAATTAGTATTAAGCGCAAACTGTGTTTCCACAGTTGCTTTGTCCCGCAACTGTGGAAACATCAACCTTAAAATCCTCGCAGCTCGCTTTATCAGAAGATTTTTAAGAACATCACATCTTGACGTCCAAAGTCTAGACAAAAATCTGGATTTTGGACCACAACCCCGCCCGTGTCGTCATCCCTCAAACTACGCCTCACTGAAATCGTGAAGTTTACTGAAAAGCACTTAATGACTCTTATGGCGCGCTGATTGCTGGGCTGTGACTAAGTGCCAAACATACGTATGTTTTTCGGGTAGTTCTCCGAGTTCATTTGGCTGAGTTCATAGAGCCCGCGCTTGCCCCGTCAGCTCTCTGAGATCAGACCTCCCACAACATTCGTCTCGGGCTCCAACTAGGGGAGTCAAATAGCAAGGAGTATTACAATGTCCCGGTTAGGGTCGCTAAAAAACTTAGTACTTACGCTGGCGGTTTTTGGAATTGTCAGCGTTTTCGCAGGAACGGCTAAAGCCGATATTGTTGTCGTCAAGGGAGTCAACAATCAAGGCACCGATAATGTCCTGCTTAACCCGGCAACTGATGTCCTCACCGTAACCGGTACGGTGGGCCAGAATAATCTTCTGGTGAATTTTACGTCGAACAGCGGCAGCAAACTGCTGAACGCTAATCCATCCGGCCAGGCAACAGTCAGCGGCGGAACAGGAAACGTCAACTTTACGCAACTGTCTTTTGGTTTGGCTAACAACGACACGTTTACCCGAGCCGTCTTCAACATAAATGCAAACGCCGATGGGTCAGTCTTGATTCACGTTGAGGGTGTCAACATCAATGGTGGTTTTTTTGAAGACGATTTCACGGTAGACGCCAACGGCCAGAACTTCTTTACCGTGACCGCCATCAACGGACAGTTAATGACGTCCATCAGCTTGACGGCAATCGGTACGACCTTTGAGGACGTCCGACAAGTTCGGCTTGGTGGTAGTGAAGTCGCAGAAACCGTTCCTGAACCGGCCAGCATGGTGCTGTTGGGAACCGGTCTGCTGGGCGCCGCTGCCAGTGTTCGTAAGCGTCTCCGAAAGAAATAGCTGGAAACGGCATGGCTTTCGAAGTATTTTCTATCTATCGCTAAAAATGTGTCTCTGGCGGCTGCGTTTGTCCCGCAGCCGTTAAAGGCATCAACCTGAAACCTAGTGCCTATAAGGCCATGCGATGGCGTTCCCCTCTCTGAGGGCATGTGCGGAAGCGCAATCGAAGGCGACAAGCAAGGGAGCAGACATGGCAACTGTTTTCAAAGCTACTCTGATGAGTGCATTGCTTTTGGCAATGGTCGCACTCGGCACATCAGAAGCCAAAGCTGACCCTGTGACATTCTCCACGTCCGGCGTTTTCACGTGCGGTGGATGCTCAGGTAGCGGCACCAACTCTGTGACTTTCCTGGGTGGCATGGGCAACGCTCTCATGATCACGTTTACGGGTCTGGGATCGACCAGCCTGAACACCCCGACAGGTTCCAGCTTTGGTAATTTTCAAACCTTCTTTTCCGGTAACGGCCCAGTAAATGCTTCCGGCACATTTACTCTGACCATTACCCAAACAGTCCCGGTGGCCGGAAGCGATAGCTTCGGCGCCACTTTTTCCGGGACGTTTAGCGCCAGTAATTCCGGCACCGGAGTGGTTAATTTCACTGTGACGTCGGTAACTATTGGCGGTATTACTTATTCCATTACCAACAATCCACTGAACCTTGTGCCTCCTGCGTCAAACAATGGAGTCACCACGGTCCAGGGGCAAATAACCGGTAGCGCTGTGCCAGAGCCAACGAGCATGTTCTTGCTCGGAACGGGTCTGCTCGGCATTGCTGGCGTAGTAAGGAAGCGCTTTAAATCACCCGACTAGTGATTAGCCTGGCACCCATTTGCCTCAGGGTGCCTGTCTTTATAAATACGGTGGATTGTCGTACCCCGACCTAACAGGGAGACCTTTTAGAATGTACGCTGAACCAATGATTCTTCCTTTGGACCCAAACGGACAGATCTATGCTCTACAGGATGAGAAGGGCAACACGATTGGGACCGGCACGCGCGAAGTGTGTGAGGTGCTGTTATATATCATTACTAAACCTGCATCCCAGAGTATCTCTGGTAAAATAAACGGGCCGGACGCACAAAGACCTAACGTGCGCGCTGCAATTTCCATCTAGCCTTCGGATCGGGCTGCGGATCAGGAACCGTTGCCTTAACCTCATCGTTCATCTGTGCGGAGCGATAACGATGAGACAGATGTTAAGCTTCCGCTGCACATCCCTCGCAAACTTGACACTGAAAATTTGTTGCCCCAGTGTGCCCTGTGAAGCAGAGTCGATTCGGAACTCTCAAAAAAGTCTCAGGTAAATTGAGACAAATGTGGTTAGGTCGGTATGAGCGGTCTTTGAGTGAGACTCCAATGCCGCGTTTGCTCGTGGTTGATGATGAAGAGTCAATCTGTTTTTCGATGAGCGAGTACTTCTCTTTGCACGGGTACAAGGTCGATACCGCCAGTGAAGTCGAAGAAGTCGAGAAACTGCTCGGCTCCACCGAATACAAAGTCGTAATCCAGGATCTACGCCTCACCATGACCAACAACCATGACGGCCTCGATATAATCAGGTTGATCAGGGAGCACAATCCGCAAACCCGAATAATCGTTTTGACGGCTTACGGTTCGGCTGAAATCGAAGACGAAGCGAGACGTTGCGGCGCCGACGCATTTCTTCGCAAGCCGAAGCCGCTCTCGCAAGTAGCGCAAGTCGTTCAGGGTCTGATCGAAGCCCCGCCCCGCCAAGCCGCCCGGCCGGCATGATTAGCCACAAGAAGGCACAAAAGTCACAAAAAATTTCTTCATTGAAGAGCGCATAATTTCCTCTTTCTTCAATTTCGTTTTGTGTTTTTTGTGCCTTTTTGTGGCTCAATGAAAATCGTGCGACGGCGCCGCTGCGATCGCGAGAGTAAGCGGCTGCACGTGGCTGGCCTTTACCGAAATAACGTTGTCCTGGTTTTGCAGCGCGCCCTCGATTAAGAGAAAAGAGTGGCCTACCAGCTCCTGCCGGTACTGGTCGAAGAGTTGCGGCGTGACGATGATGTTGCTCACTCCGGTCTCGTCTTCAAGACTTAAAAACATAAATCCCTTCGCCGTGCCTGGCCGTTGACGAACGATGACCCAGCCGGCCACGCGCACAAAAGTGCCGTTGCGCAATTTCCGAATGTCGATCGCGCGCAAAGCATTGAGCTTGTTCAACTCGCCGCGGTAATAAGCAACCGGATGTTTTCCAATCGTCAAACCTGTTCCGCGAAAGTCTGCGTTTATTCGCTCCGTCAAAGTCATCTGCTGCAACGGTGAGTTGTCGTCCTTCTCCAGTAACTCCTCATACAGCTCGCCGGGCGCACGCGTGACACGTTCAACTTGCCACAGCGCATCGCGACGCGAAGAGTCCTGGATAAAGTTCAACGCGCCCACCGCCGCCAACTTTCTCAATTCATCCTTGCGCAGCTCGGGCACGCGATTACGCAAGTCGTCGATGCCGGCGAAAGCACCCGCGGCTCGCTCGCGAACAATCGCCTGGCCCGACTGCTGGCTCAAACCTTTCACATATCTCAACCCGAGACGAAGAACGAGAGAAGAATCTTCCTTCTCGAGCGTACACAGCCAATCCGAGCACGTGATGTCGATCGGCAAAACCTTCAGCCCATGACGTTGCGCATCTTTAACAATCGTGAAGGGTTGATAAAAACCCATCGGCTGGTTGTTGAGGATGGCAGCCGTGAACGCCGCGAGGTAATTACATTTCAGGTACGCGCTCGCATAAGCAATCAGCGCAAAACTTGCCGCATGCGACTCCGGAAAACCGTAAAGAGCAAAGGAGCTGATCGACAGCACAATGTCATCCTGCGTTTTTCCCTTGATTCCGTTTTGCGCCAGACCTTGACGCAGTTTTATTTCAATCTCGCGCATGCGAGCTTCCGAGCGTTTGAAACCAAACGCACGCCGCAACTCCTCCGCCTGGCCGCCGGAAAAGCCGGCGCAATCCATGGCCACTCTTAACAACTGCTCCTGAAACAACGGCACTCCGAGTGTGCGCGCGAGGATCGGCTCCAGGCACGGGTGGGCATAGGTCACTGCTTCTCTCCCCTGCCGGCGTTTGAGATACGGATGGACCATGTTTCCAACGATCGGCCCGGGACGAATGATCGCCACCTGGACCACGATGTCGTAGAACTTCTTCGGCCGCAGCCGCGGCAGGCAGGACATCTGCGCGCGGCTCTCGACCTGAAACATGCCGACGGTATCAGCGTTTTGCAGTGCCTCGTAAACTTTCGGATCGTTTTGCGGCAGGTGCGCCAGGTCGACTTCTTCATCGTACGAATCACGAATCAACTGGATCGAGTCTTCCAGCACCGCGAGCATTCCGAGTCCCAGCAAGTCGACTTTGATCAATCCCAGATCGGCACAGTCTTCCTTGTCCCATTGGACTACCACGCGGCCGGGCATTGCGGCGGGTTCGAGCGGCACGATGGAATCGAGTTGTCCCTGGCAGATCACCATGCCGCCTGAGTGCTGGCCCAGGTGACGCGGCAGATCCTGGACCATCTGGTAAAGCTGAAAGAACTTTTTGATTCGCGGCTGGCTCAGATCCAATCCCGCATCGCGAAACTGGCGCTCGCTGGAATCTTTTGGATCTTTCCATTCCCACGAATGGACCAGTGCGGAGAGACGGGAAAGCGTTTCCTCGTCGAAATCAAGCACCTTGCCCACTTCGCGCGCCGCCGAGCGCCCGCGATAAGTGATGACGTTCGCGGTCATCGCAGCGCCGAGTTTTCCGTAGCGCTCGTAAACGTATTGAATTGCTTTCTCGCGTTTCTCTCCGCTCGGCAAGTCGAGGTCGATATCGGGCCATTCGTTTCGTTCCTCAGAAAGAAACCGTTCAAACAATAGCTCCATGCTGATCGGATCGACGGCTGTGATTCCGAGTGAGTAACAAACGGCGCTGTTTGCCGCCGAGCCTCGGCCCTGGACCAGGATGCCGGCTCGACGGCAGAACTGAACGATGTCCCAAACAATCAGGAAATAACCTTCAAGCTTGAGCTTTTCGATCAACTTCAGCTCACGCTCGAGCTGCGGGCGCGCGCGCTCGTAAGTGGGTGCGTGATTGATGCCGGTGTAGCGCGCCCGGGCGCCTTCTTCCGTGCGTTTGCGCAGGAAGGAGACCATGGTTTCGCCGGGCGGCACCGGATATTTCGGAAATTCGTAGCCGAGATCTTCGAGTGTGAACTTCAGTCGTGATGAAAGCTCGGACGTATTTGCGATCGCTTCCGGCAGATCGGCAAAGAGTTTCTGCATCGTCGCGCCCGATTTCAGGTACGTTTCGGAGTTTTGGGCCAGCAGGCGTCCGGCAGTTTCGAGTCGTACGTGATTACGGATGCAGGTGAAGACGTCGGAAACCTCTCGACGCGACGGTATCGCGTGACATACGCCGTTGGTGGCGAGTAGTGGCAGGCGATTGCGCCGCGCGATGTCAATCACCAAAAGATTGCGCGCCTCTTCTTCGCGATCGAAGTGGCGTTGCAGCTCCGCGTACACGTTTTTCTTGCCGAAGAGGTCGATTAACCATTCGGTTGCTTGTTGTGCGTTCTTGATGTTGTCTGCATCGCGGGAGTGAATGGCGCGCGCAATCGGCCCGTCAAATCCGCCGGTCAAACAAACCAGGCCCTTGGTATACGCTGCCAGTTCGTCCGAGGTGACCACACACTCGCCGGGCTCTGCGTGTTTGGGCACACGCAGTTTCATTAAGGTGACCAGGCGGCAGAGGTTTTGGTAACCAGTGCGGTTACGCACCAGGACAGGAATCGAGCAGATTTCATCTTTGGTATTTGGCCGTCGAACACTGATCTCAGCGCCGATGTGCGCCTTGATTCCATTCCTCTTCGCGGATAGATGAAACCTCGGCGCGCCATAAACGCCGTCGCGATCGAGCAGCGCCATCGCCGGCATCTGCAACTCGAGGCCGGTGGCAATCAATTCCTCAGGCAGAGAAGCGCCTTCCAAAAAACTAAAAGCCGACCGCGCATGTAGCTCAACGTACTCAGACATAGTTCTCGCGCAAAGGCGCAAAGGCGCAAAGCGCTACCGCGTTTCTAAAGGACTCTTCTTTGCGCCTTTGCGCCTTTGCGGGAGAAATTCTTGTGACTCAATCGTAGTTCCCTTCTACAAACCAATTCTCGGTTTTCAGCTCGCGGTAGATGCGATAAAGCGTTTGTTGCCCGGCGCGCTCGAGCGTCACGTCCCACTCGTCTCGCCCCCAGCGATCGTCGCGCCACCAATCGCCGTTAGTTCTCCATGGCCCAGCCAGCTTCACGACTTTCCCGTACACACTGCGCTGCTTACCCCAGGCGCTGATCTGCGTGGGCCAACCATGGTCCGCCTGCACTATCGCTCGCAACGGCGGGCGAAACATTCGAAAACCGAGACACGGTTGATTGCCAATTGCCAATTGCCGATGGCTGATTTTGCGGCGCTTACGAACTTCGGGTTTGGTAGCCAGAGTGAAGTGCTTCAGGCGAAACGCATCGGGCCGGTGAGTATCAAGCAGCACTGGCGAGCCGATATTTTCCTCACCGACAAGTTTCGCGAGTCGCGCGAGCGTGAGCTCCAGTTTGTCTGGCGCCGGAGCGAGTGGCACAAACAACCCATTCTGCAAAACGCGCGGCTTCACCGGCTCACATGTAATTGAAACCAATCGCACGGCCGCCTGTGGCGGATGCATCTCCGCGTCGAGCAGTAGCAACTTCAAAAACACCTTGTGGTCGCGCATCGGGTAAGGCAATGACAACTTGCGCTCGTGAGTCGTCTGATCTTCCAGTTGCATACTCACGCACAACTCGTTCGTCGCCAGCGCATAAGCATTCAGAGTCGCGCAGAGCTGGTGCAACAGCCGCGCAAAAATGAATGAGAGTGGCTCGAGCTCGGCAATGGCGTGTTCGAGCTCGAGCGACTGTGCAAAAACAGGCGCCGGTTGTTTGACCTTCAAATGACGCTCACTTTTGCCGGCAGCAAGTTGCTGAAGTTTTAGTCCTACCTGCCCCAGGCGTTCGGAAACGCCGGCGACGGGAAGTGCGGCGAGGTCGGCAAAGGTGCGAACACCCCAGAGCCTGAGTGTTTCCAGGACCTCATTGGCAACTTTTTTCTCTATATCGAGCAGAGAGTAATCGAGGCGGTCGATAGGGAATTCACCCAGGCAGGTCAGCTCCTCGCCGGGTGAAACGTAGGTGATACCTTTCAGGTAAGTCGCAGCGTGGATCGCGGCATCCGGATTCGCGGCTATGGCTACACTAACTGTGGTCTGAGCCCGCTGCACTACTTCGTTCGCGAGCTGATAAGCGGACCCAAACAACAACTCACATCCCTCGACATCAATCACAACCGTCCCGCCCCTGACCTCCTCCACGATCGGTGAAAAGCCATAGGCAAACTGCGTCAGCGAGAGCTCCGCCGGGATCTGTGGAGCATAAATACAAGCAAACATGGCTAAGTGAAAATCAGCGAAAATCTTCGAAGAAAATTTACGTAATCCGCGGTTAAAAATTCACCGCCCTGAATTGACTCTCATGCAGCCAGGGGGAAATGGGACGCTGACGGTTTACCTTGATGGCGTTATGACGCAGAAGATTCCCGGACCACTCCGCCGCTCCTTTCAGCTCCAGAGTCAGTGCGGCACACGATCGGGTACACGCTTCTTCCGAAATCACGGTTAATACCGTTGGCCGGTCCTCCACCGTCCGCCGAAATCGATACCACCACGAAGAGATGATCCGGCGCGCCTCTTTCCCCGCCACGTCGCCGAGGTCGAGGATCACCAGACCAAATCCGCCCGCATGTAACAACAGATCCGTGGCCTTGAAAGCATCCTCGAGATCGCCGGCACAACGAACCCACAGCAGCCGATCGAAATCTATCCCCGCCGCACTGGCCGCCGTTGGAGCAAATACATCGTTCGTGTCCACGAGGGCGCAAGTCTCTTCGCGGCTGGTCGCATGAGCGAGCATTGAGTACATCAAGCTGGTGCGTCCGGAGGATGCCGGCCCAAAGATTTCACTCAGAGATCCACGCGGCAGACCGCCCGTTAGCGCGTCAATCTCGTCAATGCCGGTCGAGAGGGTTTCGACAACAGACTTCTCGTGGAGCTTGAAAGCATCGCCAAAACGACTGGCCATATCGGATTCGAGCTCTATTTTTGAAACCGCAGCTTTCATGATTATTGTTATGGTTTCTCTGCATCCTCGCCATATAGGTCCTATATGACCTATGGCCTATATGCCGAAAAGCAAAGACTTCATCAGCCCGGCAAAGGCTTTAATTCCGCCGCGTCCGTCGCTCTCGTCGCTCAAAGACGCGGCCGCCGGCTGCCAGGCCTGCGACCTCTGGAAAACAGGGACGCAGACAGTTTTTGGTGAAGGGGCCAGGCGCGTAAGAGTCATGTTTGTCGGCGAGCAGCCCGGCAACGAAGAAGATCTCTCAGGCAGACCTTTTGTCGGACCAGCCGGCCGTTTGCTCGATGATGCGCTGGAAGAGGCGGGTATCGAGCGCAAACAAACCTACGTCACCAATGTCGTCAAACATTTCAAATGGGAACCGCGCGGCAAACGCCGGATCCACAAAAAACCAAACTCCCTGGAAATAGCTGCCTGTCGTCCCTGGCTTGAAGCCGAGATCGCGCTTATCAAACCTGACGTGATCGTCGCTCTCGGCGCCACCGCCGCCCAGTCGCTGCTCGGACCGCAGTTCCGAGTCACCAAACAACGGGGCGAATTCATTCCTTCAACACTTGCACCCTATGTCATGGCTACCGTCCATCCTTCCTCAATTCTTCGTGCTCCTGACGATGAAACCCGCCACCTCGAATTGTGCCGTTTCATCGACGACCTCAAAAAACTGGCGAAAGTAATCAAGTAGCTCATTCGCGCCGTGGCTTTAGCCCGGTGGTGGTGTTCGACTCGCCCGATCCAGAAGCGATTCAAAATCCGGATGATGAGAAGCAAGTCGATCACCGGGCTAGAGTCACAGCGCGACGACAGGACCGGGCGGTAACGGTCTCCCCAACGCACCGCACCGGTCCTGAAAAAAGCACTTGACGTCGCGCCTCATATATTCGAGAATGTTCGCTAGATTTTCGCTTGTCAACGAAAATTATTTCGCAGTACAGAGGGAGAGTGTTATGCCAGTAACGGCCAAACAAAGAAGAATCTTCGAGTTCATCCGGCGCTATATCGACTCCAATCAGGAGGCGCCCACCATCGCTGAAATTGGCCGACAGTTTCAAATGAGGTCATCCGCAAGCGTTCACGCAGTCTTGAGGGCCCTCGAGCGCGAAGGACTAATCAAACGCATTCCGAACGTGAGCCGTGGGATTGAAATCATTCAGCAAGGCGAGCCTAGTAGTGGCGAGGAGGACAATGAGGTCCCCTTGCTCGGGACCGTGGCGGCCGGCCTGCCAATCGAAGCAATACTTACCCACGACACCGTTTCCGTGCCCAAAGATTTGCAAGGACGAGGACGTACTTTCGCGCTGCGCGTGCGTGGCGAATCGATGGTCGACGAAAACATTCAGGACGGCGACATCATCATCGTGGCGTCACAAAGAACCGCCGAGAACGGCCAGGTAGTCGTAGCCCTCATCGACGGCAATTACGCGACGGTGAAGAAGTTTTATCGCGAGCCCGACTTTATTCGTCTCGAACCGGCCAACCCACAGTTCAAGCCGATCTTTATCAAGACGCCGGAGAGAATTCAGATCCAGGGTGTCGTAAGGGGCTTAATTCGGAAATATGACGCGTAACGATGAGAGTGACGTTGAGTTTCTCGGCTTTGCGCTTGGTGAATGTACCGTTGATATAGACGCCGCGTCGGCGAAGTACCTGCGTGTGGTCCACGGTACAGCGCTCGAGCTGGCGGTCCATAATCAATTCGGTGCAGACATCGGCGGTTTCTGGTTGCTGTCACCGCAGATCAATCAGTTGCGCCGTCTGCCCGAGTATTACTCACCAGACGAAGCACCGCTGGTCGAGTTTGCCATCGAAGCCTATCTCGCCGCCCAAATCCGCGAGTTCAGATTCTAGTCGCTCGCAACCGACGTAGCGAGAGTCTCTTCATTCGAATCTCGCTTCCGTGCTTTACGCACGACGATCAAGGCGATGCCCAGGATGATCATGGCGCCGCCGGCAAGGGTGCGCCAGCCGATCTGTTCGTCCAGGACAAGCATTCCCAGGAGGACCGCCACGACGGGGGTGACCAGGGCAATCAACATCGACTTAGTAACGTCCATGTTGAGGACGAGCCAGTAGTAAAGTAGAAATGCGATCACCGAACCCACTACGGCCAGATACAACATCGAGATTAAGGCTATCGGCGTCCAATGGAATTGCAGCGGGTTGCCTTCAAGCATGAAGCCAACCGCCAGCAACAGCAATAGACCAAAGAACATCTGGCCCGCAGCGAGTATGGCTGGGTCAAGTTTCTTTCCGTGAGCCTTCACGAGCACGTTCGAGTATGCGGCGAACATCGCACTGAGAATCAGCGCGACACAGCCCGCTAGTGCCTGTCTGCCGGCGATCGCGAGCTGATTAGAAAACACGACTCCCACACCACACACACCGAGAACCACTCCACCGATCTTCGCCCAGCTCAGGCGCTCAGCCGGCAGATGAAAGTGTGCGAAGACTAGTCCGAACGCTGGAAGCGTCGCTTGCAAGAGCGCGGCGAGACCGGAAGAGATGTATTGCTCTCCCCAAAACACTAAACCGTAATTGAGTCCGAACGAAAGGATTCCGGTGATCGTGAGCAACATCCAATCCGCGCGTGCTCTCGGTAGTGGGATTCGGCGAATGAGGATTATCAAAAAAATAATCGCGCAGGCGATGACGAACCTGATGCCCGCGAAGGTGAAGGGCGGCAACACTTCAAGACCAAGCTTGATAAAGAGCCAGGTCGATCCCCAGATGCCGCAGAGTATGAGCCAGACGAGACGCGCTTTCATTGCAATTGCCTTTGCCACAAAGACGCACAAAAGGCGCAAAAAGTTTAGTGAAACAATTTGCGCCTTTGGTTCTTTGTGGCTTCCGGATTACTGGTGTGGCTGCGGTTTGAGGATCGCGAACGCCGCGCCCTGCGGATCGATCAGGATCGCAAACCGTCCGACGCCGGGAATGTCTTCCGCCGGCTTCATGACTTGTGCACCTAGCTCAGTTGCTTTTTGAACTTTGGCGTCACAGTCTTCGACGGCGAAATAGACGAGCCAGTGTGGTGGCATCGGTCCCATTTCGGGCGTGATCCTGTACATGCCACCCACGCCTCTGTCTCCGTTATTGAAGACCGTGTATTCGACCGGGCTTCCCGGGAATGGTTGTCGAGTCCAACCAAATACGTTCGAATAAAACTGTCCTGCCTTCTCCGGATCGTTTGTGCCGAGCTCATTCCAGCAAAGAAAGCCGGGCGCGCCATAAGCTCCGGCGCCTTTGTTATCTTTCGCCTGCCAAATCGAAAAGACAGCGCCGGTCGGATCCTGGATTACGGCCATGCGACCCATAGTAAATACGTCAAAGGGGCCATTCATTATCGTCGCGCCTTCGTTTTTTGCCTTTTCTGCTGACTCATCAGCATTGGCGACCGCGACATAGCTCATCCAGTGTGGCGGAATTCCCTGGGCCACCATGTCAGGCATCAACTTGTAAAGACCGCCGATATCTTTGCCGTCGAGTTTGAGTATGGTGTAGACACCATCGGGACCCATCGGATTATCCGTATACTCCCAATCGAAGAGCTGCGTATAAAAACTTTTCGCCGCATCGTTATCGCTCGTTCCAAGTTCAATCCAACAGAAGGTACCGGGTGTAGGATCGGGTACTTCTTGCAATCGTGCTTCACTCATCTGGATCAATCCTCCTATCGTCGAACAAATACGTACGCGCTTTTCAGCGACGTTCTGGGAAATGGGGAGAAAAACTTTTTCTATTTTGGAAAGCGCTTAATCTAACACGTTATCGGGAGAGAGGCACGCTGCGGAGTGAGATAGGTCCTATTCTTTAAAAACGAAATGCGCTGCTCTCAGCAAGCTGATAGCAGCGCAATCCGTTTTCCTATAAATCGCCGAAGCTTTCTATAGGATGGCGACACGAGCATGTACACACTCAAGTCGCCAATTTGTATCCCGATGACCAACTGGCGGTCAGCCAGTCGCCGGTCAGCACTCGAATCGTTTACACAATCCTCGCGTTCCGAGGAACACGGTGCCGTTAGGTTTTTGTTGTGGTGGCTTTTCCTCCACCGCCGATTACGCTCCGGCAACGAAGCTCAACTTTCGTTGAGCCGCTTTGCTCCCTTCGGCGGGTCCTTGCCTCCGGGTGCCATTCGTTTTTATTCGAATGGCTCGAGAAAGTCTCGCAACCTTCTCTAGCTGAGCCTTTCGGCTCCGAAAAGGGCGTCATTAGAATCAACAGCCGCCTGTCTCTTCTCTCGCTCGGGCGTCACCGCACCGATTGCCGATCCCTTTATTCGGTCTCGAAAGCCGCAACCTTCGTGACAGGGTGTTTATACTCCTGGTCGATTTTTCGATCAACTTTTTGTGTGTTTTATTTTTTGTGTTAACGCGCGAGCTCTTGTAACGAAGCAGCGATCTTGCGCGCCACAACTTTCATTTCTTCTTCGTCTTTGTATTTTGTTCTCGGCCAGAAGAAACCTTTCAAGCCGTCTTTTTTACGACGCGGCACAACGTGTACGTGCAGATGCGGCACGCTCTGGCTGACACGATTGTTCATCGCGACAAAAGTTCCTTCAGCTTTCATTGCGTGTTGAACTGCGCGTGCGAGTGATTGCGCTGCTTCGAAGAATGGTCCAACGAGCGCTTGCGGCAAATCGACGAGCGTTTCAACGTGCTGTCGCGGCACCAGCAACGTATGACCATGAAACAAAGGACGGTGATCGAGAAAAGCCACTGCGTTCTCGTCAACATAGACCAACGTCGCCGGCACTTCGCCAGACACAATTCGACAAAACAGACAGTTGTCATCAACCATCAGCGATCTCCTTTACTTCACTAGCGCTGGCAGTGACCCGACGCTACCGCGTTGCGGTACTGACCCGACCCAAGCCGCATCACAACTGGGTCAATACCTATCGCGGTACTGACCCGACCCAAGCCGCATCGACAACTGGGTCAATACCAATCGCGGTACTGACCCGCTTTGGCGATCGTCTTGGGTCGGGTCAGTACCGTAACGCGGTAGCGTCGGGTCGGCTCCGCTAATTCGCCGTCAGCAATCGTCAAAGCCGGGTCTGACGAAGTCGCGCGCTTGCGGAAACGCTTTTTCCAAACGATTGCGCAAACGTTCGAGCTGCAAGATCAACGGCACAACCGATCCGTCACGCTCCGGCAACGATAGTTGCATCAGCCGCCAAGCCGCAATTGATCGATCGATACCGATTAGCGCCACTTTCGCAGATCCGTCAGAATCCTTAGGAAATTGGACGATTTCCGGGTCTTCGTCGAGCTCTTCCTTGCGTCCTGAGAGAGCGCGCATCGTCTTCACGGCGATTTGATATTGATACCACTGCACGACTTCGCGCGCATCCTCGAGCTGCTCCGAATTCTCGCCATCGAGTGTTTGATCGAGCTCGCGAAACCAGTCGCTGGCGGCATTCGCATATTTCTTCCCTGCTTTTGTCAAAGGATGATTGTCGACGAGCTGTCGCTTTCTGTGTTGCCGCGACTCGTCTTCGTCCGCGGACCCATTGAGATCCACGCCCGCCTCCTTGGCCCAATCGACAATCATCGCGCGCGTCTCCTGAAAGATCGCGCTCAGTTTTTGCCAGAACACTTCGTTACGAAGGTCATTGTTTTGAGGTGAATTGTCGTCTTCCTGCTCGGTGGCATAGACCAGACAACGTGAGGTTAAAGGACACCGTTCACACCAACGATCGCAATAGTTGTAAATGCCTGAGATTAAATCAGGATTGTTGGCGAGATCGGTGAGGGTTCTTCGTCGCATTGATTTGTCTCCTTGATGAGGATTAAGGTTGGCTCATTCTAAGCTACTATCGTCTGAAATGATAGCCAAACATTTCGATAAAGTTTTTCTACAACTGCGCGAGTTTGGTTTTCTGTTGCTGACCGATCCCTCACTTCCGAGTGTGAGCCGGTTGGTTGCGGACGCGCCTGTTCGTGGCTCGTGGTGGTCCAACAAAAACGCGCAACAGATATTTGTCGTTTCTGAAATGCTCGAAGATCATCCGGACGTGCTGATGGTGAAACTCATCTCGGAGAAAGTTACCTTCGTGCATCGTGACCTGTGGGGACACATCTACTCGATCGCCGTAGCGCGTGAAGACTGGCAACTCAAGAACCTGACGCCGGCCGCGAAGCAACTGCTCGAAGCCCTGGACGCTGAATGTGTTTTGCAAACCGATAAACTGAAAAAGATTGGCCCAAAACGTGGTGACGCTACACGCGAACTCGAGCTCCGACTATTGCTTCACGCAAACCAGATACACACCGAATCTGGCGCTCACGCGAAAGTGATCGAAACGTGGGACACATGGGCCGAGCGCGCAAAATTTCGCGCCCAAGCGACGGATCCCGCCGCGGCGCGTCGATTTCTCGAAAAAAGATTGGCGGAGATCAATACAAACTTCGGCGGTAAAGGCCGTCTGCCCTGGCTGACACATCTATGATGAATCAAACTTCAATTTATCGATCTTTGCTGCTGGCTCTGCTGCTCGCCTGGACCACGACAGTCTCAGCGCAGAAGGTTCTCAACTACGGCATCGTCAGTCCGAACACCAAAACCGATTTGAAACTTCAGGAGGCGATTGCCGGCATGAATTCAGCCGAGGAGTCCAAACTACTCAACCGGGCAGTTAATCTCGGCTGTGTTGTTCGTTCGCGGATCAGAGCGTTTCGCGCCCTCGGCTCGTGGAGTGATGGCGCTGAACCTTCGGTCTTATTTAGTGTCAACGGCGATGAAGATTCACTGCGCTACGTCTTGTCCCACCTGGGACGCGACGCACAGCAAAAGTACGTGATCTATTTCCACCCCAAACCGCAAGGCGCAGCAGACCTTTACACGTTACGCCCACGAACGCGCGCGAGAAATCTCGTGGCGCTCTCAAACGCGCTAGAGGACGCCGGCATTCCGTTTCGAACCCTGGTCCCATCGGGCGACACGACTGCCATCTACATCATCGACCTCGATCGAGATATGCGCGCGAAGATCCTCGCTGCCGCACGTAAACTGCGTGCACGAGTCAGCTCACAGCCAGGCGATGCCAAGCTGTTCGGCGACGACGTGCGGCAGCAGGCAAAAGCGAAGTTTGAGCAGGAGATCAAAAATTACGAAACGAAGAACCCGAAACTGCCGCCTACGTGCGACGTGCAAAAGAAGGGACACTAGATGAAATCAAACAATCCATGCATCACTGCGACCGTTGCCGAGGCGCTCGAACGTTTGCCCGGTCCCGAAGGCCAGCGCTTCGCAACTGTTTTCCAGCACGGCAGCCTCCTCGTTGAGATCTACGCGCCGCGAGGCGTCGATCCGCAGCAACCACACACGCGCGACGAGATCTACTTTGTCGCCGCCGGCACCGGCGAATACGTCTGCGGCGACACGCGACAGACATTTGGACCAACCGACATTCTCTTCGCCGCCGCCGGCAGCGTGCATCGTTTTGAAAACTTTTCCGGCGACCTGACTTTGTGGGTGTTGTTCTATGGACCAGACGGCGGAGAATCAGACAGTTAAATTGGTTTTACAGCTTTCGCGAACGCAGCGGTATTGAGGGTGTTGAGAACTTCCTTGCGTGTGACCCAGCCGCGCCGGGCCATGGCTACGCCGTACTTGATGTTGTTCATCGCCTTCACCGAATGCGCGTCGGTTGAGATCACAAACTTGATCTTTCGCTTTCGCGCCTCGCGCACCCAGCGCGGCTCGAGGTCGAGACGGTAAGGATCGCCGTTGATCTCGATCGCTGCATTCGACTCCGCGATTACGTCGAGAATGTGTTCCACGTCACATTCAAACGGCGGCCGCCGTTGCAGCAGACGTCCGAGCGCGTGTCCCCAAATCTTGAAAACCGGCTGGCGCATCGCGGTCGTGATGCGCTCCGTCATCTTCGCCGCATCCATCTTATAGCGCGCGTGAATGCTGGCCACGATCACGTCAAGCTTCTCGAGCACGGCATCGGGATAATCAAGCTGGCCGCTCGCGATGATGTCTGACTCGGTGCCGCGCAGAATTTTGATCGACACCTTCTCCTGCACCTCATCGATCTCGTCCCACTGCTGTTTCAACCGATCAAGCTTCAAACCGTTCGCATAGATCGCGGTCGGTGAATGGTCGGTGATGGTGATGTACTTCATCCCCATTTCTTCAGCACCGCGCACCATCGCTTCGAGCGTGTGTATGCCGTCGGAATAAGTTGTGTGGCAATGGACCTGTCCCTTGATGTCGGCTTCTGTCAAAAGGTCTTCGGGAATCTTGCCGGCGAGCGCCGCTTCGATCTCGCCCGCGTCTTCGCGCAGCTCGGGCGGGATATACGACATGCCGAGACGTTTGTAGATCTGTTCTTCAGTGCGCGGCAGCCGCGCAAAGCTGATCTTCTTTTTCTGCGCGTGCGCCATCACCTTTTCGATGTGCGCTTGCGAGCCGGTCTTCACAAACAACGTCACGCCAAACTCTTTCGGCGGCACCGCAGTCAGCCAAACCTGCGCGCCATCAGCAAACTGCGCGACACACGTGTTTTCATCCTCGATGTGGCTCGACAGTATCAACGGAAACTGCAAAAACTTCTCGATGAGCGCGGCTGGATCATCCGCGCCGGCGACGACGTCGATCACGCCGACAGTCTCTTCCCAACGTCGCAGCGAGCCGGCAACACTCACGTCAACTACTCCATCGATCGCCTTGAGGTAATCAACTACCTGGTCGGCAGTGTTCCACGCGTGATGAAGATGCAGGCGGCGCTTGGGTTTCTGCACCGGAGTCGAGACTTGCGCGAGCAGGCGCTGCTCCGTCTTTGGTCCAAACCCTTTTAGCTTTCGCAACTGTCCCGCTTCCGCGGCGGCTTTCAGTTCGGCGATGGAAGTTATGCCCAACTCATCCTGGAGTTGACGAATCTTCTCGACACTCAATCCGGGCACGGCGGAAAGCTCGACCACGCCTTTCGGAAACTCTTTTCGCAGCCCATTCAGAACTGAAGACTCGCCGGTGAGATAGAGTTGTTTGATTTGCGAGGCGAGCGCGTCGCCGATCCGCGACAGTGTCGTGAGTCGATCTTCTCGGACGAGTCGGTCGAGATCGGCGACGCCTTGAATCGCGCGCGCACCGGCATTGTAGGCCTTGGCCTTGAAGCGAAACGGGCCGCCCTTGAGTTCCATGATCTGCGCGATCTCCTGCAACGCGGCGGCGATTCCGAAGCGATCGAGTTGTGGTTTCTCGGACATCGAGGCAAGTTTCGCTTTTTTCACGCAAAGGCGCAAAGGTGAGCCACAAAAAGGCACAAAAATCACAAAAGCGTTATATCAGCGAACACAGTGGATAACTATAATCTTGGCATCATGGCAATCGCATCAATCAATCCAACGACCGGGGAAACTCTGAAAACTTTTGAAGCACTGTCCGCCGAGCAAATCGAAGAAAAACTACAACTCGCTGCAGACACGTTTCGCACCTATCGACGCACACCATTCGAGGAACGCGCACGCATGATGATGCGCGCCGCGGAGATCATCGAGAGCGACAAGAACACGTTCGCAAAAATCATGACGACCGAGATGGGCAAGCCGATCAAGGCTGCGGTCAGCGAAGCTGAAAAGTGTGCCTGGGTTTGTCGTTACTACGCGGAGAACGCGCAACGTCATCTCGCCGATCAGATAGTCGAGACCAACGCACAGAAAAGCTACGTACACTTTCAGCCGCTTGGTCCAGTGCTCGCCGTAATGCCCTGGAACTTTCCTTTCTGGCAGGTGTTTCGCTTCGCCGCTCCGGCACTTATGGCAGGCAACGTTGGCTTGCTCAAACACGCTTCAAACGTGCCGCAGTGCGCGCTTGCCATCGAAGAGATCTTCACGCGCGCCGGATTTCCGAAGGGCGCGTTTCAAACTCTCTTGATCGGGTCTGACGCAGTGGAAGAAATCCTGAACGACGCGCGTGTGGTTGCCGCAACCTTGACGGGCAGCGAACCCGCAGGCGCAAGCGTCGCCTCGATCGCCGGAAAACAGATCAAGAAAACGGTTCTGGAGCTTGGCGGGAGCGATCCGTTTATCGTGATGCCCTCCGCCGATCTCGATGAAGCAGTAACAACCGCGGTGAAAGCACGCACCATCAACAACGGTCAATCGTGCATCGCAGCGAAACGTTTTATCGTCGAGGCGGGGATCTACAAAGAGTTTGAGCGAAGATTTGTCGAGGAGATGCGCGCATTGAAGATCGGCGATCCGATGGAAGAGTCGACTGACATCGGACCACTCGCCACGCCGCAGATCGTGAAGGATCTGGAGGAGCAGGTGCAGCGCGCAGTAGCCGCAGGCGCCCGCGTGTTAACTGGCGGAAAAAGACTGGATCGTCCCGGAAACTTCTTCGAGCCGACGGTGCTGGTCGAGTTAGATCTAGTAGCGCCGGTATCCTGCGAAGAGATCTTTGGCCCAGTGGCGACGCTGTTTTGCGCAGCTAATATTTACGAAGCGATTCAGATCGCAAACGTGACGACGTTTGGACTCGGCTCCTCCGCATGGACCAACGACCCAAAAGAACAAGCACAATTCATTGAAGAACTCGAAGCCGGAGCGGTGTTCATCAACGGCATGGTAGCGTCCGATCCGCGGTTGCCGTTTGGCGGCGTAAAGCATTCCGGCTACGGCCGCGAGCTCGCGGAGTTTGGCATCCGCGAGTTCGTAAATATCAAAACTGTTTGGGTGGGTGGGACTCCCACAAGTGACACTGAGTGACTTACCCATTTGCAGATATTGATTTGGCCCGGCGGCTGGAGCGAAGCGAGGCGCAAGGCAATGTGCGGTTTGTGGAAGCGCGTGCAAGAGCGTTTCCTAATCGCGGCGCGACGTGGATCGAAGTTGCAGGCACGCATGCGATGTTTGACGGCGTCGGATCACCGGTGACGCAGACGTTTGGGCTGGGTGTTTTCGAGCCGATCACAGCGGAGCACCTGGACACGATCGAGGAGTTCTTTCGATCGCGTGGCGCCGAAGTCTTTCATGAAGTTTGCCCGCTTGCCGATCCGTCTGTGTGGCAGTTGTTTAGGGAGCGAAATTATCAGCCGGTCGAGTTTTCGAATGTGTTGTATCGACCGATCAGCGTCGACCTGCGTCTGGATGCGCCGCGAAATGAAGCCGTCAACGTGCGGCGCGTCGAGAGGAATGAAGTAAATGTGTGGGCGGAGACAGCTTCTGAGGGCTGGAGCGAGTTTACTGAAGTGACGGACTTCCTGCGCGAGCTGAACCAGGTGGCGGCGGAGTCGACGGGATTGAAGTTCTTGGCGGAGTTGCACGGACAACCGATCGCCGCGGGAGCATTGACCATCGCTGGAGATGTTGCGTTGTTGGCGGGAGCGAGTACCATTCCTGCGGCTCGCCGGCAAGGCGCTCAGCTCGCGCTGCTCGAAGAACGTTTGCGTTATGCTGCGACGCAGGGTTGTACGATCGCGATGATGGCGACGCTGCCGGGCAGTGGCTCGCAGCGCAACTCCGAACGTCATCGATTCCGGATCGCGTATACCAGAACTAAATGGGGACACAGATAAACACGGATAAAATTATGCAAGACTTTGAAAAGCTCGGCGTTTTTTATCTCGGCAAGACGAAAGATGGTCTGCTGCTTTATGACTCGAAGGATCTCGTCACGCACGCGGTCTGCGTCGGCATGACGGGCAGCGGGAAGACTGGCCTTTGCGTCACGCTGCTCGAGGAGGCCGCGATCGATGGCATACCAGCAATCATCATCGATCCGAAGGGCGACTTGTCGAACCTGTTGTTGACCTTTCCCAACCTCGCGCCGGAAGACTTTAAGCCGTGGGTCGAGGAGCGCGATCCTGCTCAGGAAGCAAACCTTTGGAAAGAAGGACTGGCGAAGTGGGGCCAGGACGGCGAGCGCATCCGGCGCCTGCGCGACGCAGCCGACCTTCGCATCTACACGCCGGGCAGCAACGCCGGCTTGCCAGTCTCGATTCTGAAATCTTTCGTCGCCCCACCCGAAGCGATCCGGCAAGACAACGAATCGCTCGCCGAACGGATCAACACCACCGTCACGAGTCTGCTCGGACTGATCGGCGTCGAGGCCGATCCGGTGCGCAGTCGCGAACACATTCTGCTTTCAAACATTCTTCACCAGGAGTGGTCCAACGGCAAAGATCTCGATATTGCGACGTTGATTCAAAAAGTGCAGACGCCGTCGATAACCAAGATTGGCGTCATGGATCTCGATTCGTTTTATCCGGCCGGAGATCGTTTCCAGCTCGCGATGGCTCTCAACAACCTGCTCGCGTCGCCGAGTTTCGCGAGTTGGATGGAAGGCGAGCCACTCGACGTCCAGCAGTTTCTCTACACGCAGACAGGAAAGCCACGTCTCTCGATCTTCTCGATCGCCCACCTCGCGGACGCGGAGCGCATGTTCTTTGTGTCGCTGCTCCTGAACCAGGTGCTCGGGTGGATGAGAGCGCAGTCGGGAACGACCAGCCTGCGCGCAATCCTCTACATGGACGAGATCTTTGGTTACTTCCCGCCGGTCGCTAATCCGCCTTCGAAGTTGCCGCTGCTGACTCTGTTGAAGCAGGCTCGCGCGTTTGGTCTTGGCGTTGTTTTGGCGACGCAGAATCCGGTCGATCTCGATTACAAAGGATTGTCGAACACGGGCACGTGGTTCATCGGTCGCTTGCAAGCTGAGCGCGACAAGGCGCGCGTGTTGGAAGGGCTCGAAGGCATCGCCGCGGGCACGGGGCAGAAGTTCGACAAGCAGCAGATGGAGCAGCTCATCGCCGGGCTCGATAAGCGAATCTTTTTGATGAACAACGTCCACGACGATGGACCAGAGATCTTTGAGACGCGTTGGGCGCTGTCGTACCTGCGTGGACCACTGACGCGCACTCAAATCAAGACGCTGATGGACCCACTCAAGACAGGGACAGGAGCTGCTGCTGCACCTGCGCCTGCCGCTGCGCCTGCCCCTGCTCCTGCGGTCGCGGCGCAAACCTCAAAGGCCATCCTGCCGCCTGAAATCACCCAGTACTACATCCCGGTTCGCTCATCCGGCGGCGGAACCCTGACCTATCATCCAATGCTGCTGGGCGCGGGCGAGGTTTGTTACAGCAACGCAAAAACAGTCGAAGTGACTCAGCAGTTTACGCTACTGGCCACCATCACGGATGGACCAGTCAGTCTCGACTGGAGCCAGGCTGTCGCACTGGACCTTCCGATCGAGGATCTCGAGACGGAGGCTCAATCCGGAGCGCAGTTCGCGGAAGTGCCGGCCAACGCGACTAAAGCGAAGAGCTACGCGACGTGGCAGAAAGATCTCGCGAGTTGGATCTACCGCAACCAGCGACTCGAGCTACTCGAAAGTCCGTCTCTGGATATCGTCTCGAATCCCGGCGAGAGCGAACGTGATTTCCGAGTTCGCTTGCAGCAACTCTCACGCGAACAACGCGACGATGCAGTCGAGAAGCTGCGACTAAAGTATGCGCCGAAGTTCGAACAACTCGAGGAGCGCAAGCGTCGCGCGGAGCAAGCGGTGGCGCGCGAGATGGAACAGGCGAAGGGTCAAAAAATGCAGACCGCGATCTCGTTCGGCGCGACGCTGCTCGGATCGTTTCTCGGTCGAAAGCGCGCGAGCCTGTCGACACTCGGCAGAGCGACGACAGCGGTGCGCGGTGTGGGCCGATCGATGAAAGAGTCGCAGGACGTAGATCGCGCGGAGGACAACGTTGCCGCAGTGACGCAAAAGCTCGCGGATCTCGAGGCTGAGTTTCAGGCCGAAACCGCTGCGCTGGAACGCGCTATGGATCCACAAACAGAACGGCTTGAAACAGTCAGTCTAAAACCAACTAAAGCAAACATCGCAGTAAAACTCGTAACGCTCGCGTGGGCGCCTTACTGGCACGAAGGCGGCGAGGCTAAGCCTGCATGGGAATAAAACGCGAATGAAAATACCACTAAAATACGGACTGCTGATTGCGGGCTGCGTGATGGCTTGGGTGCTTCTTGCCCGCGCAACCATTACCGATCCGCAATCCATTGTTCACACCCTTGGCACGCCGATCTTCGTCAACATCGTCCAGTTCGTTATGATTTACTTGGGTGTGAAAGAGTTTGGACGACAGAAGGGCGACAAACCAACATTTAAAGAAGGAGTGAAGACTGGAGTCGGCATCTCTCTGGTTTACGCGCTTTCCGCTTCGGTATTTTTCGTGGGCGTGCTGATGGTTGTCGGAACGTCATGGCTGGCGAGTGAACCCGGGGCGCGCAATATTTCAGCGGCAGAAATTGCAGTGCGAGCATTCGCGGGGCTGTTTATCCTCGCGATGATCTTCGGGCTGGTCTATTCGACTGTAATCTCATTCTTTCTGGCCAAGCGTCGATCCGAGGAACGCGAGCTTTCCTAAGGCACCAACACGACCTTCCCGATATTCTTTCGCTCTTCCAGATAGCGGTGCGCTTTTCCGACATCGGTAAACGCAAACGCCTGATCGACGTGCGGGCGCACCCATTCTTCTTCGACGCCGCGCAGAATGTCGCGCATCCACACCGCCACCTTTTCCGGCTCGTGCCACATGTGGCCCAGGTTTAGGCCAAACACGCCACGATTCTTGTTGATGAGCGGAAACGGATGAAACCACGGCGTCTGAATCGCCGCTTTCAGCATCTTGAGTTTGCCCGAGAACCCATTCGCCGACGCCGTCGAGACGCCAAACATTCCGAGGCGTCCGGTATGTCGCAGCGCCGCGTAACTCTTCTTCCAGTGCGAGCCGCCAATCGGATCGATCACGAGATCGACACCAAGACCGTTAGTCAGTTTCTGCAGCTCGGGCAACCAATCCTGCTTGCGGTAATCAATTGGGTGGTCCAAACCTCGTTGTGTTAGAAACTTGTGCTTGCCGCCACTTGCTGTTCCATAAGTCTCGGCGCCGATCTGCTTCGCAATGTCGAGCGCCGCGAGTCCAACACCACCGCCCGCGTTGTGGATCAAAACCGACTCACCCGCGTGAAGTGAACCCATCACCACCAGCAGCGCGTAAGCGGTCAGGTAGTTCACCGGAATCGCCGCCGCCTGTTCGAACGTCAGCTTCTCCGGCTTCTCAAACATCTGCGTCGCTTTAACGGTAATCAACTCCGACTGTCCATTAAAGCGAGTCATCGCCACCACCGATTTTCCGACAAGCGAGTTATTCACATCTTTGCCGGCAGCTTCGACGACGCCACTCACCTCGTAACCCATCACACACGGCTTCGGCGGTGAATCCGGATACAAACCCTGGCGCGCCAGGATGTCAGCGAAGTTCAAACCGGCGGCACGCACACGGATCAGCACTTCGCCTGCGCCGGGTGTTGGATCGGGCTTCTCCTCGACCTTCAGCACGCCGATGTCGCCCGTGCCGGTCGTCACTATTTGTCGCATAGACCAAATATAACAGTTCCGATCTGCGTTATCAGTGTTAATCTGTCGCAAAATATGAGATTAACGATATCCTTGGCGCTGGTATTGTTAGTTGGGCTCAGCAGTTGTACGAGGAACCCGCAACCCGATCAAAAGCGACTCACTCTTGCCGTGGTCTCGGGAGTCGAAGGCGAGGCGCTGAAGCAAGCTGCACTCGATTTTGAAGCCCAAACCGGGGTTCACATGGAAATCGCTGCGTTTCCTTATACCAATCTTTTTGAGAAAGAATTGATAGATCTCAAATCCCGGTCTGGCGCCTACGACGTGATCATGCTCGACGATCCGTGGTTTCCGCGGTTTGCCAGCGAGCAACTTCTCACTGAATTGACCCCGTGGATCGAAAGACGCCGAGGGCCAGGTGGCCTGGACTATGATTTCATCGAGTATTCGCTGGCGCTTTGCCGTCATCCCTATCAAACGGGAGCCCTCTATGCGCTTCCGTATGTCGGCAACTCACAATTATTTTTCTATCGCAAAGATCTTTTTGAGAAACATTCTTTGAAAGCGCCTAACACGTGGAACGACGTGCTCGCGGCGGCTAAGACAATCTACGAGAAAGAAAGCACCGGCGCGAATGGCGGGCGTATCTACGGTTATGTCATGCGAGCCGCACAGGGCAACGCCGCGGTGGCCGACTTCATGCCAATCTTTTGGGCGTTTGGCGGCGACATGTTCAACTCCCAGGGAAAACCAACTGTCAACAGTCCGGAAGGAATCGCGGCGCTCGAATTCATGATCGAACTGGGGAAGTATTCGCCTCCCGGTTATGCGAGTTTCAATGCTGACGACGTTGGCGCACACTTGTTGCAAGGAACTGCCGCAATGTCGATCAACTGGCCGGCGTGGATCAGTGCGTTTAGCGATCCAGCGAAGTCGAAAGTGATCGATAAGATGGAGTTTACGACGCTGCCGAGCGGTAAGATTTTCGGTTCGGCCGAAATCGGTAACTGGCTGATCGCCGTTCCACGCGATTCGCGAAACGTAGAAATTGCAGTCGAATTCCTGATCTGGGCCACCAGCGACCAGCAGATGAAGAAATCCGCGCAGCGAGGCAATCCACCGACGCGCAGATCAGTCTTTCTCGATCCTGAACTCGTTGCCAAGAATTCTGCCTACCCAGCGCAATTACGATCGCTCGAAAGCTCGCGGCCACGCCCGCGCACGCCGTACTGGAACGAAATCGAAAACGCCTTCGGCATCTTTATCTCGAAGGCCAACAGCGGCACGCTGTCTCCCGCGGAAGCAATGAATCAGGCGAATGCCGAAATCGAGAAGATTCTTCAGCGCGCACAATAGGCGCGAGTGGCTGTTGCCTGCGCTCTTCATCGCGCCGACCCTGGCGGTGCTTCTCTCGCTTTCAATCTACCCGCTCATCTATTCCGTCACGATCAGTCTGCAAAAGGAAACTCCGGGCGGTGTCGTTTGGGGACTCGGAAACTTCGCGCGTCTCTTCTCTGACAGTTTCTTCCTGACGGCGATGGCCCACACGTTTGTCTACGCCGCTGCCGCACTCACTTGCGAGTTCCTGCTCGGGCTGGGTCTCGCGCTCCTGCTCAATTCACAAATCCACGGGCGCGGAGTGTTTCGCGCAAGCCTGTTGATACCGATGATGCTGCCTGCGGTTGTTGTCGGCGTTGTCTGGCGTCTGATGCTCAATCCAAATTTCGGCGCGATCAACGGAACGCTGAAACACTTCGGCATCAACACGGAGAGTTTGACGTGGACCGCATCGCCGAAACTCGCGATGCTCTCGGTGATTGCGGTTGACGTTTGGCAGTGGACGCCGTTTGTGTTTCTCGTGCTGCTGGCGGGGCTACAGGCGATCCCGCAGGAGCCTTACGAAGCGGCGCTGATCGACGGATCGAGTCGGTGGCAAACGTTTTGGCACGTGACGTTGCCGCTGCTCAAGCCGTCGATCCTGATCGTGCTGCTACTGCGGACGATGGATCTGCTGCGCGTGTTCGATCAGATTTTTATCCTGACTGAAGGTGGGCCGGGCTTCGCGACGGAGACGATTAGTCTCTACATCTATCGCACGGCGTTTCGGTTCTTCGATTTCGGATATGCGGCGGCGATGTCGTTTGTGCTGCTCGCACTGACGAACGTGATCAGCGTCTTATACATTAGATTACTTCAAGCAGAGTCGAATTAAGCGTCTCCTTGGAGTGCGGCGGCCTGGCGCCGCTTTAATCTTTGATCAAGCATGATCGATAACAAAGCGGCGCCAGGCCGCCGCACTCCAAGGAGGCGCTCATTCGTTTCTTGCGTTATTTAGCGTTGGTCGCCGCGTTAGTCTTTGCGCTGGCGCCGGTTTACTGGATGCTCACGATCTCTTTGAAGACGGAGGTCGATCAGTTTGCCACGCCGCCGCCGTGGTTTGGTTTCGCTCCGACACTCGCACACTACTACGACGCGTTTGTCACACGCTCCTTCGGCGACTATCTGCTCAACAGCGCGATCGTGGCCGTCGCCTCGACAGCTTGCGCGCTCGTGATCGGTACCCTCGCCGCTTACGCACTGGCGCGATTTCAACTTCCGTGGAGCCTCAATCGCCATCTCTCTTTGTGGATTCTATCGACGCGAATGTTTCCGGCGATCGTCACGGCCGTGCCGCTGTTTCTAATGATGCGCGACGTGCGCCTGCTCAACACACGCGCGTCGCTAATCATTGTCTACACTGCCTTCAACCTTCCATTCGTAGTCTGGATGATGCGCGGTTTCTTTGCTGAACTGCCGCGCGATCTCGAAGAGGCGGCCCTCGTCGACGGCGACTCGCGTCTCGGCGCACTGGTTCGCGTGGTCCTGCCGCTGGTCGCGCCCGGGCTCGCTGCGACGGCAGTGTTCTGTTTGATTGTTTCGTGGAATGAGTTTCTGTTTGCCCTCGTGATGACACAGACGGACGCGTCGATGACGTTGCCCGTTGGCATTGCCGGACGCGTTACGCAGTTTGAAATCAAATGGGGCGTGATGAGCGCCGCGGCGACAGTCGCGATCGTTCCGATCCTTGTGTTCGCACTCGCGCTGCAAAAGTATCTCGTGAGAGGGCTGTCGATGGGAGCGGTGAAAGGTTAGCCACAAAAAGGCACAAAAGTCACAAAAAATCGTTTGTCTGATTTGTGTTTTTGTGCTTCTTTGTGGCGATTCTTTTTGAGGCGAGATGGGGATTGAGTTTCGCAACGTGAGCAAGCACTTCGGCGGGACGCTCGTGGTTGACGATCTGTCGCTCGAGATCCGCGACGGAGAGTTTGTAGTGCTGCTTGGACCATCCGGTTGTGGGAAGACTACGACGTTGCGCATGCTCGCGGGTCTGGAGACTGTTTCTTCCGGCGACATCTTCATCGGTGGCGAACGCGTGAACGACATTCCGACGCAGCATCGCGATCTGGCGATGGTGTTTCAGAGTTATGCGCTCTATCCGCACATGACCATCGCCGAGAACATCGCGTATCCACTGCGCGTGAGAAAACTCAACAAAGCCGAGCGCGGCGAGCGCGTCAAACGCGTCGCCGCAATGCTGGAGATTGAGTCGTTGCTCGATCGTAAGCCGCGGCAGTTGTCAGGCGGCGAACGCCAGCGTGTGGCGCTGGCGCGCGCAATCGTGCGCGAGCCGCGCGCGTACTTGATGGACGAGCCGCTCTCGAATCTCGATGCGCGCCTGCGCGTGCAGATGCGCGGCGAGCTGAAGCGTCTCCAGCATCAACTCGGAACCACGACGATCTACGTGACTCACGATCAGGCCGAAGCAATGACACTCGCTTCGCGCGTCGCAGTGATGAGAAAAGGCCGGCTGCAACAGTTTGACACGCCGATGAATATTTACAATCAACCGGCGAACCGGTTTGTGGCGGAGTTTGTTGGTAGTCCGAGTATGAATTTTGTTGAGGGCAAGATTGACGCGGGAATGTTTGTGAGTGACGCGCTACGAATCCCGCTGCAACATGAACGGTCCCACTTAACGATCGGCATCAGACCGGAACACATTCAAGTCTTAACGGAACCACACGACGGTGCTATTCCAGCAACGATCTATGTAACCGAGCTAATGGGAAACGAGACCTTCGTTTTTCTTTCGGTGGGAGCTAACAGATTAATTGCTCGCGCTCCGGCTGACTTTCGCGCAGAACTAGAGAGTAAAGTCTGGATAACGATAAACACAGACAAGCTCCATTTCTTCGATCAAAACCAGACGCGGATTAACACGGATTAAATCCGGATTTTCCGCGTTCATCTGCGGCTAATTACCTCTTCCACCGTGGGCCACATCTGCGACGCCCACAGCTCGTAACCCTGATCCGATGGATGAAACCCGTCGGCCGAGAAATACTCCGGATGCGACGGCAGCTCCGCCTTCGTGATCGTGTTAATGTCGAAAACCGTCACGCCCTGCCGCGCCGCAATCTCTTCCAGGCGCTTATTAAACTCGATGATCTGCCGCTGGTACTCACTCCGCATCGCCCCAGGAATTCGCGGCGCACTCGAAATATCGGGGATATTCGTCACGACAATCTGCGCATGAGTCTTCTGCTTGAGCGTGCTGAGGATCTGTTCGTAATTCCGCGAAAACTGCTCAAGCGTCAAACCATGACCGATGTCGTTGATACCAATCCCAACTGTCACCAGATCCGGATTCAACGCAACCCCACGGTCTAGCTGGCCCCGCACCAAATCCTCCGTCGTCGAGCCGCTCACGCAAAGATTCGACAACTTCGACCCCGGCCGGCGCTCGAGCAGCCGTGTGAAAAGTCGCGCCACGTAGCCGCCGTCCCTCGCTCCAACACCCGCTCCAGTTGAATCTCCCAGCGCCACATAAACAATCGGACCCTTATTAGACGTTTGTTGTTCAACCATGTTGTCCTGATTACATCCGACCAGCAACGTTGCGACTACGCACGCGCTCAACACCCAAAATACGGAATTCGCTATTTTTTCAGATATCTGCATCTACAAAATATTGCCATTCCGGCTTGACATTATTACCACTCCATCATAATGTGCCCAAACTCCTAAGAGAGCCCGGAGCTTTGGCTGTGAGTAGCACACCCTTCTGCGTGCTTACCATGTCTCAGTAGTTCCACGTGCGGCAAATATTATCCGTGATCATTCTTTGATCTTTACCCGAGCTCTCTCCGGGATATTCCGTTCACAACTCAGCTAGAAAGGACGCGCGCATGAAAAAGATTATTTTGGGAAGTTGTCTACTTATCGCAATTGCCCTGCTGGTTTCCGCCCGCTGGGGTACAAAGGCGGTCAATGCACCCCCGGCTGACGACCTGCCGACCCCGGATACCACTTTGGCCGTTGCACTCTCCCTGCAAGACATGGTTAACCAGTCAGACGTGATCGCGATTGGCAATTGTGTCGAGACCAAAAGCGTTTGGGTCGATCGCACTCTCGTAACGCTAGCCACCATTTCCGTATCCGAGAATCTTAAAGGAAACGGAGCTTCAACTGTTACGGTAGAACTGCCGGGCGGCATCGATGCCAACCGCAAAATACCGATTGCCATGTCTTACCCCGGTGCTCCCAACCTGACCCCGGGTGAAAATGTTTTTCTGTTTCTCACCGCCACCGGTGAAGTTGGCGGCAGCTACAACGTAACTGGCTTTTCTCAAGGAAAGTTCTCCATCGTCACGGATGAGGACGGCGAGCAGATGGTCTCGCGCAATCTGACTAAGACTTCGCTCAAGAGTAACAACGGAGTCCATCGCGGCAGCGCTGACCAAATACCGCTCGCAAACCTGAAGGAGCAGGTTAAAGGTTACTTGAAGAACCAGTAACCAGCTCAACGTCCAACCCCCAACGAGAAAAGTTTCTAGGAGGACATAATGAAAAGAAAGCTCACATCGATTTTACTGACTACATGCATGTTGCTAATGAGCGTTGCGAGTATTCGCGCGGGTGGCCCGTTCGAAACTATCGACATTACTGCTGGCACACCTTCTCCAATTCCCGGGCATATCGTAGCTAAGGTGATTGGGATTAAGTGGGATGCGCGCAGCATTCCGGTCCCATATAAAGTCAACAACACCCTTAATCCGATTCCCAATCCGCTGGGCCCGGCGTTCCTGAGCGTCGCCGATGCCACGACCGCGCTACAGGGGTCGATGAATTCCTGGAACAACATCCCGACCTCCTACCTCAATTTCCAGATTGTTGGGACCACCAATAATCCGGGATTGGTCGGATTTAACATGATCAATGAACTTTCGTTCCGAACAGCGGCAGGCTTCGGCGCCATCGCTTCGTCTCCATCCACTAATCTCATTTCTGATGTAACGCTGAACAATGGAGATGACATTGATGGCGACGGCGATTCGGATGTCTCGAGCGCCATTACGACCATGCAGGACTTCGACAACGATGGCGATAACGAGTTTCCCGCCGGCTTCTACAAAGCGGGCACGATTCTCGATAACGACGTTCAGTTCAATACCAAGGTCAGCAACGGCCTTCGTTTCACAGTCGATCCGACACAAGTCGACGCCGTTACCCGTTCGGTAGATCTAAACTGTGTTGCAGTACACGAGCTAGGTCATTCACTTGGTCTTTCTCACACGCTCAACAACCAAAACAGTGTTACTGACGGCGACGGCGCGACGATGTTTCCATTCATCGACACTGGTGATCCTGACGCAGAACGCGGGCAGGCACAGTTAAGTGCTGATGACATTGCCTGGGCCTCTTTCATTTATCCGGAAGGGTCGGCAGCGTCTGGTCCAGCCGCGCTACAGGCGGGAGATGTACCGTTTGCCAGTGCGTACGGTCTGATCACGGGCGAGTTACGACATGGCGTGTTGAATCAACCGATCGCGGGCGGACAACTCATCGCCATCGACCGCAGCACCAACTCGGTCGTCACTACTGCATTTAGCGGCACGACGAATCTGTCGTTCAATCCTGCCAACGGCGGCTTGTTCTTTATGCCGACGGTGGCCGCCGCGATCTCCAACGGAAACTACACGATACCCGTGCCGGCAGGTAATTACAGCGTGGGTGTGGAAGCGACCGACGGCAGCCCCGTGCCCGCCGCAAACATCAGCTTTACCACTCAGATTGGAAACTTCTTCGGTCAGCAAAACTTCACCGAAGAGTTCTGGAACAACAATGCCGAAGGCGCGATCGAGCGCGATCTGGCTGATGCCAAGAATGTTCACGTAAACAATGGGCAGATCAATGGTGGCACAAATATCACCACCAACAGCGTGTTCAATATCAGCGGCTTTGGAGTGCGAACCAACATCGGGTTCATCAATCCGCCGGCAGGTGGCTTTATCTATGCGATGCAGTTCCCGGCTTCGCAAATAAGCGCCCTCAATGGTGGAAACCCCGTGAACATCCAGGCTGGACTCTTCGACACCATTCCGCTTGATGCGTCCGTGCCGGTGGTTTTCGCGAACGCATGGTTGGCTAAAGGAGTCATCAATCCTGATACGACGGCCACAATCGATCTCGTGAACCCGCTCGACAGATCCATTAGCTTTATCGGTCAGGACACTGATTTCGCGCCGTTCTACTTTAAGAACCCGAAAGATCTCAGTGAAACGATTCGTCTCGGCATTGCGGATGGCTCGATCCAGAACCTGTTTTTGGTGCTTCAGATCCCGCCGGCCCCGTTTGCTGGAGTCAGTAATCAGCCTCCGTTGATCGGTTTGAGCACTCAGGCGCCAATCCTGGGACGCTCATTCTTATCGACGAACGGCGGAACGACATTCACACGAAGAAATGATTTGAATTTCCGTTTCTCGTTGCTTGCTTCGCAGCCGACAAATCCGTAAGGATTTTTTTTGGGACTATCCACAGATTGCACGGATTTTTTAGTGCAATCTGTGCAATCTGTGGATTAAACTAGGCGGCATGCCGCACTACGAACCTGAAGCTTGGCGAGATGACGGAGAGCCTGACGGCATTCCGTCAATGAGAGAACAGTGCCGGCTTCTCGATCTGCTTGGCCGGATCAACTACCGGATTCTCAGTGGCAACAGAGTCTATGTAGAGGTTGGCGGCGTTGTTTACAAGACCATCTACGGTGGTTACTGGCGCAGCGTCTTCACCGGCATGGAGCATTACCTGCTGCACTGCGAACAAGTTTCAAGCGCTGTCTGGAAAGAAGAGAAGACCACCGCGGTCGATCTGCCGATCGCGTATTCCAATGGTGGTTGGACAACCAGCGGCCACTCCCTTTCATTCATCCTCAACCGCGATCAGCCACAACAAGGCGCTAAGAGCACAAAACGATTTTTTCGCTGAGAGTTTCCAGTAATAGATCCGCGTCGTCTGCGGAGAATGGCATTGGCGGTCTGATCTTGAGCACGTTGTGATGTGGACCATCGGTGCCGAGCAGGATGCCGCGTTCGCGCAGTTGATTCACGATGCGAGCGGCTTCAGGTGCTGCGGGTTCGCGATCGCGCACGAACTCGACGCCGAGGAAAAGTCCGGAGCCGCGTACGTCGCTGATGATTTTGTGTCGCTGTTGCAAGTCACGCAGGCCGTTTAGTAAACGCTCGCCGACTTTGAGAGCGTGTGCTTGCAGGTTTTCCTCCTGAACAACTTCCAACACGTTCAAACCGATCGCACACGAAACGTTATTGCCGCCGAACGTGCTGAAGAATTCCATGCCGTTAGCAAACGAGCCGGCGATTGCTCGTGTTGTGATCACGGCGCCGATTGGGTGACCGTTGCCGATGGGCTTGCCTAACACGACGATGTCGGGCACGACGCCGTATTTCTCGAACGCCCAGAAGTGCGTGCCGATGCGACCGTAACCGGTTTGTACTTCATCGGCGATACAGACTCCGCCGGCCTCACGCACCGCCTCGTACACTTTCCCGAGATAACTGTCAGGCAGCACGATCTGTCCCGCGACACTCGGCATCGACTCCGCAATGAATCCACACAATCGTGACGTCATCCTGCCAAGTATCGCGACAACGTCTTCAGCATCTGCTTCTGAAGTCGGCAGCGGCGCTTTGTGTACCCATGCAGGTGGACCATCGCCTCCCGGGCCGTCGTGCTTGTAAGGGCTTATATCAATGAGTGTGGTCGTATTTCCATGATACGCGTGCTCGAGCACGATCATGTCGCGCGCTTTCGTGTGCGCGCGTGCAAGTCGCAGCGCGAGCTCATTCGCTTCGCTGCCTGAGTTTACGAAGTAACAAACGCTCAGCGACTCGGGCAGTGTCGCGGTGAGCTTCTCTGCATATTGCAGGATCAGTTCGCTGAGATAGCGCGTATTTGTATTCAACAATTCCATCTGCCGTTGACCGGCAGCAACCACCTTCTGATGACAATGACCGACGTGCGCGACGTTGTTGTACGCATCGAGATAACGCCGCCCTTCATCGTCATAAAGGTATTGCATCTCGCCGCGGACAATGTTCAGCGGCTTCTCGTAAGCGATGCTCAGGTTTCGCCCGATCAGTCGCCCTCGCGCTTCCAGTAACTGATTAATCCGTGTTTCCATCCGTGTAAATCCGTGCCAGATTTTGCTCGATAGCTTGTTGGCTGATGCGCAGGTACTCGTTCTCCGGTTGCTGTCGTTGCTGGTAAGCCGCCATGCAAGCACTCACACCGAGCCTCAATAACGCCAGCGGCCACACTGCTTCAAGCTCCTCATCCAGCAGCATGAACTCGCTCGTATAACCTCTGACGATCTCGGCCATCGCCGCACGAGGCTGAGGTTGATCGAGCGCCACATACGCAACGGCAATCGCAAGATCTGCGACGGTGTAGCTGTAAACCATATCGCCGAAGTCGAGCAGGCCCGATACGATCATGCGCTCCGGATCGACGAGCACGTTGTAGTCGTTTGCGTCACCGTGAATCACGCTTCTCGGTAGCTGCGGCTCGAAATTGAGTCTGCACTTCAAAACCAGCTCACGCAGCGCAGCATCCTCGATCAGCGGAGCATACTCGTTGATTACTCGATTGCCGTTTGATAAGTCCCAATGAAAATCACGATGGACTGCCGGATGATCGAAGTCTTTCAGCGCCTGGGCCAGCTTTCCGAGTTTGCGTCCGAGATCGCGGAGCAATTCAGATGAGTGTGGCCGGATCTCTGCTAACGGCACGCCAGGAAGATAACGGACGAGGCGAACGAAGTAAGTCGCTACTCTTACGATCTCCTCACCCGAGACACCGGCCACGAGTGACTGACAAAACTCCACCTGCTTCCCGACATGATTCAGCACCGCGTTTTGTGCCTCGAGAAACGCCGCCGACTCCAGCGCGTTCGCTATCTTCAGCACAAACTTTTCCCCTGCGCCGTCCGTGAGTAAAAAATTCTGATCGCGTTCACTCGGCAACGGCCGCCCACTCGCACGAATGCCAAAGAACTCCGCGGCAATCTCAGCAGCCGCCTCAACCTCGAACCGCGGTATATGTGCCATCAGACTCATGCAGTCTGGAAAAGATTAACAGTTCTTTTGCGCTTTTTGTGCCTTTTTGCGGCTCGTCAAAGGCTATAATTCGGCGACGAGATGACTCAACTGATCTCAACAATCGCCATCGCGATGGGCGCGTCGTGGGTGTCGGGTATCAATCTCTACGCCACCGTGGCCACGCTCGGTTTGCTCAGCAGGTTTGCGCACCTGCAACTACCCGGCGAGCTCCAGGTGCTGACTAACTGGTGGGTCATCGGCGTGGCCGTCGTTCTCTATATAATCGAATTCTTCGCCGACAAAATTCCATACGTCGATAGCACCTGGGACGTGATTCACACGTTCATTCGCATTCCCGCCGGCGCAGTCCTGGCAGCCGGCGCCTTCGGCAACTTCGATCGCAGTATTCAGGTGATCGCATTGTTACTCGGCGGCGGCTTGGCCCTCAGCTCTCACGGAACGAAGGCCGCGACACGCGCGATGTTGAATGTGAGTCCGGAGCCGGTCTCGAATATCGTCGCCAGCGTGCTCGAAGACGTTCTCGCGGTTGTGTCAGTAATCGTTTCAGTGTTCGTGCCCGTGCTGATCTTCGTTATCGTCGGTGTGGGTTTGGTAGTATCGTTTTTCGTCTTCAAACGCATTATTCGATTCTTCCGGCAGGTGGCGAGAAGTGTTCGCGGCTGGTTCGCGCCTGCCACTCCATAGGTGATCAATGTTCCGGTACACGTCTGTATTATTGACTCTTCTCCTGCTTACCGTTCCCGTCTATTCGCAAACTGTTGACTCTTCATTCTTCGACGGACTGCACTATCGACTCGTTGGTCCATCACGTGGTGGACGCGTTACCACGGTCACGGGAGTCCCCTCACAACCGAAGACGTTCTACATGGGCGTCGCCAGCGGCGGTCTGTTTCGCACGACCGACAGCGGCGCGACCTGGACACCAATCACTGACGGCAAAGTCCCGCTCGGCTCGACCGGATCCGTCGCCGTTGCCGATTCCGATCCAAACGTTATCTATCTTGGCACCGGCTCCGACGGCGTGCGTAGTAACGTTTCCACCGGCCGCGGCGTTTACAAGTCCACCGATGGCGGAGAGACGTGGACGTTCGCCGGTCTTTACAACGCCGGACAGATCGGAGCGGTGCGCATCCATCCAACAAACCCGGACATCGCGTGGGTGGCTGCGGGCGGCGACGTCTTCAAACCGAACGAAGAGCGCGGCGTTTTCAAAACAACTGACGGCGGCAAGACGTGGCGCAAAGTTTTGTTCATCTCCGACCAGGTGGGCGCGATGGACGTTGAGCTGCAACCCGGCAATCCGAATGTTGTTTACGCGTGGCTGTCGCGTCTCGAGCGCAAACCGTGGACGATCATCAGCGGCTCTCGCGAAGGCGGCTTTTACAAGAGCATCGACGGCGGCGAACATTTCACGAAGATCGCGACCGGCCTTCCCGGTGAGTTGATTGGCAAAGCTAACCTCGCCGTCACCGCCGCAAATCCGAGTCGCGTTTATGCGCTGATCGAAGCCAAACCCGGCGGCGGTTTCTATCGCTCGGAAGATGCAGGTCAAACGTGGGCGCTGATCAACTCGCAGGCTTCGTTACTCCAGCGACCGTTCTACTACACGACTTTGGGCGCCGATCCTTCGAACGCCGACGTCGTCTACGCCGGAGCCGAAGGCTTCTTCAAATCCACCGACGGCGGCAAAACCTTTACCTCGTTTCGCACGCCACACGGCGACAATCACGACATCTGGATCAACCCCAACGATAGCCAGATCATGATCCAGTCGAACGATGGCGGCGCCAACGTTTCGACTGACGGCGGTCGCACGTGGTCCACGCAAATGAATCAACCGACCGCGGAGATCTACGGCATCTGGCTCGACAATCAATTTCCTTACAAACTCTACGGCGCGCAGCAGGACAACACGACGCTCATCATTTCGAGTCAGGCCGAAGCCTTCTCCACGACCGATTGGCGCATTGGCCCAGGTTGTGAAACTGGTCCAATCATGCCGCATCCGCTCAATCCCGACGTCGTTTACGGATCGTGCAAGGGCCAATACGGCGTGATGAATTTGAAGACGGGTCAGGAGAAGAGCTACTGGATCGGTGGCCAGTCGTTGTACGGCAATCCCGCGAGCGATCTGATCTATCGCATGCAGCGCGTGTCGCCGATGGCGACGTCGCCGCACGATCCGGAAGTGCTTTACTACGGCTCGCAGTACGTGCATCGAACGCGCGATAAAGGTGTGACGTGGGAGCGAATCTCGCCTGATCTAACGGCGCATTCGGAGTGTTGCCAGGGCGCCAGCGGCGAGCCGATCACGCGCGACGTCACCGGCGAGGAGTTTTACAGCACGCTTTACGCGATCACGGAGTCGCCGCTTGAAAAGGGTGTGATCTGGACCGGCTCGAATGACGGGCCTTTTTACGTCACTCGCGACAACGGTAAGAAGTGGACCAACGTCACACCGAAAGATCTGCCGCCTGGTGGGCGCGTGCAGTACATCGAAGCGTCGCCGCATCGCAAGGGCTCGGCCTATTACGCTGTCTATCGCTGGTTGCTCGGCGACTATCAACCTTACATCTACGTCACCAACGATTACGGCGCCACCTGGACCAGGCTGACTGACGGCAAGAACGGCATTCCCGCTGATTGGCCCACGCGCGTCGTGCGCGAGGATCCCGATCGTGAAGGACTACTCTACGCCGGCACTGAGTTCGGGATGTTTATCTCGTTCGACAACGGGAAGCACTGGCAGTCGTTTCAACTGAACCTGCCGAACGTACCAGTGTCTGACATTAAACTTCATCACAAGGATCTGGTTGTTTCGACGCAGGGACGGGCCATCTGGATTCTCGACAACATCACTTCGTTGCATCAACTGTCGTCGCAATCGAAAGATGTCTATCTCTTCAAGCCGCGCGACGGATATCGCACGCGCGTTGGTCCAACCAATCTCGGTCCGGTGTTTGACTACTATTTGCCGGCGCCGGAGCAATCTGTCGTGATCGAAGTTCTTGATCCAAAAGGGAACGTCGTCAATACCTACAGCAGCGAAACACCTGCGTCGCGCCCGGGTCGTGGCGGAGGAGCTAACATGCCCGGCGTTGGTGCGGCTGGCCCGGAATCGCAACCCGATCCGGATGCGGCGCCCACGCGGCGTGCGACGCCACCGCCGCGCGTAACCAAAGTCGCAGGCATCAATCGTTTCGCATGGGACCTGCGCAACCAGGCCGGTGTCATCATGCCGCCGGGCCAATATCAGGTGCGACTCAAAACCGGCGGCGCAAGCCTGACGCAACCTTTAACTGTCTTAATCGATCCGCGAGTCGCTGCCGACGGCGTCACGCTCGCGGATTTGCAGGAGCAGTATGAGCACAACATGCGCATGCGCGAGCTGGTCAACAGCGTCAATCAACTCGTGACGCGCGTGCGTGAAGCGCAAAACAAATTACGCAACGCCTCGAGCACTGACGCAAATCGCGTAAACGCGCTCGCGGCGAAACTGCTGACCGAGCCGGTGCGTTACGGCAAACCCGGATTACAGGCACATATAACTTACCTCGCCGGCATGACCGCAAACGTGGACCAGAAGATCGGCCGCGACGCCATCGAGCGCTACCAGGTCTTGAAGAAAGAGCTCGATGCGCTGCGGTTGGAAGCCGACCAGGTGCTCGGATCGTCAACGACTTCCGTGCAATAACTACAGCAATTTTCCCAGAGCGTAAGGCAGCATCTTGCGCCACCAGGGCCAGTCGTGGTCCACGTCGGGTCCCCACAGATCCAGCGTGTGAGGAATTCCTTTGGCAGTGAGAATGTCTGAAAGTGCGCGACTGCGTTCCGGCGCTTCGTAGTTTCCCTGGCCCGACATGATCATGATCGAGTCAGCCTTGCGCAGCAGTGGCAGGAAGAAGTCGTCGTTGAGATTGGAAAGATAATCGACCGGGTTGTTGAAATAGACGTTGTCGTCGTAGTGACCTTTTAAATAGGAGCGCACGTCGTAGCTGCCGCTCATCGCGATCACGCCGCGAAAGAGATCGGGGTGCTTGAAGTAAGCATTGACTGACAGAAACGCGCCGAGGCTGGCGCCGGTGGTCAACGGGCGATTCTCTCCGTCGCCGCAATCCTTACGAATCAACGGCAACACTTCGTCAGTGATGTAACGATCGTAGCGCGTGAGCAATTCGGCCTTGAGATTTGGAGGCATCTGCTCGTTCAGAAGACTGTAGCGATTGACGCTGTTGATGGAGTACGCGCGCAGTCTGCCTTCCTCGATGAACGACTTTATCGCGTCTACGAGATAGAAGCGTTCGTATTCGAGATAATCGGCGGCCGCGGTGGGAAACATGAGCAGCGGCGGACCGGCGTGGCCGTAGGCGACGAGGGGCATTTCTGTATTTAAGTTGTGGCTAAACCAGGAAGTTGTGCGGCGTTCCATTAGCGACCTTTCTCGAGGGGAATCGGGCTGGAGATATTCTCGCAGATCGTTGCTGAGCGCAAGTTTGGAGGGCGCTGTGGCGGTTGACGCTCGCAGATCCATTTGCTATAAAAAGCGCTTCGCGCCCTGCACGTAGTGGGATTTTAAACTATGTGAGGGCGCTTATTCCGCAGTAGCTCAATGGCAGAGCATTCGGCTGTTAACCGAAGGGTTGTAGGTTCGAGTCCTACCTGCGGAGCCATTTTCTTTTTGTAGGTGTTTGGAACGAAACACTTTACCTCACTCAGTCGGCGCTGCCTGTCACAACTAAGTCACAAAGTTTTTATTGCTGCGGACCGTATTCGGTAACCATCTGCGAGTTTCTAAGGATGGAGTAAAGATTAAAAGGAAGGAATTCGCCTGCTGTGAACTCGCGCTAAGTCCATTGTCGATTGTGTTCATCGTTCCCTCCATAGCGTCAGTTAAAAGTACAAGAAGCCTTCTTGCGAATTCTTCGAGTTCCGCATCGACACCGTACTCAAGGTCGGTGATTATTGAATCAAAGTTTTCACCAGACTCACGTCTCCGCCTCAAATCGGAAACCAAGGCACTACAATCCACAGTTATCAAAGAAACAGACTCACCTGAGAGTTCACAGCAGGACAGGCGACCTGATTTCTAAGGCAACCTGGACTGAGCAGGCAAATCATACCTCACGATCTCTGAATTACCGCTGGAATTCTCCGTACCGAGTCCTGCGGGGGTTCGCTCCCGCACTTGACACTGTGCCCCGACACAACATTATAGTTGTGTTGATGCTCCCTGATTTCGATGAGGCTGGCAATCTTCCTTGGGGCGTACATGACGCTACATGGGCTGAGATCGCTGAGCGGTTTGGCACAACAGACCATCGTCGCCAGCTGTTGAGGGGGCTTAAATCCGCTCTGGATTCGCTTAAGGCTGCCGGGTGTAAGAGGGTATACATCGATGGGAGTTTAGTGACGGATAAAGTAGCCCCAAATGATTTTGATGGTTGCTGGGAGGCTGAAGGAGTTAATCCAGAACAACTTGATCCTATATTGCTTGACTTCACCGCCGGGCGAGCTGCCCAGAAAGCTAAGTATCTTGGTGAATTCTTTATCGCGGACACAAAAGTGCTGGAAGTTGGCAGAACATTTCTTGAATTCTTTCAACAGGACAAGGAGACCGGTGCTCCTAAGGGAATCATCGCGATTGACTTGTAGAGGGTGTGCATATGATCAAGAATGAAAGACAATACCGCATCACTAAATCCCAAGCCGACAAGTTTGAGCGTGCTCTTGCGCAGATTGTTTCAGTTACACCCGAGACAGCAAAGCTACATCCGATGTTAGTTAAGGCGCAGAGAGAGGCTCTAACCAGTCAACTAGCTGACTTAAACCAGCAGCTTGCTGATTATGATTCACTCCGCTCAGGTGAGCGTAGAGTGCTTGAGCTAACGTCATTTGATGACCTTCCTCGCGCATTGATCCAGGCACGTATCGCACTAGGACTAAGTCAAAAGGATTTGGCCGAGAGGCTTGGCCTAAAAGAGCAGCAACTTCAGCGTTATGAGGCGACAGACTATGCTTCCGCTAGCCTTGATCGCATCAAAGAAATAATTCGAGCACTCGGTCTTACGGTGAGGGAAGACGTAATCCTTCCTAATGTAGAGCTAACGAGTGCAAAACTTTTCAAGCAACTTCGGGAAGCAGGATTTGATCGAAAGTTCGTCCTTAGTAAACTCATCCCTAAAAGCTTGGCTGCACAATTGGGAAATGGCAATACCAGAGACTCCGAAAGCAATATAGTTCTAGGAGCCGCGGCCAGTATCAGCAGAGTGTTGGGTTGTTCAATTGCGTCACTCTTCGGAAATGTCCCGTTACAATTCAACAAGCTTGCTAGCGGCACAGTGCGCTTCAAAGTTGCTGCGCGAGCAAATGAGCGCCGCCTTAATGCCTATACTTTATATGCTGTATATCTTGCTCTGCTAACCCTCGAAGCGACATCAAGTTTGGTTCAAGAGTCAATACCCACAGATCCTGCCGAATACAGAGCTGAGGTCTTGCGTGTATATGGCTCACTATCATTCGAAACAGTTCTCCGGTACTTGTGGAGCTTAGGGGTTCCCGTCCTTCCTCTTAAGGATCCGGGTGCTTTTCATGGTGCGTGCATTCGCGAAGATGGGCGTAATGTCATCGTGCTTAAACAGCGAACGCCATCTTCGGCAAGATGGCTGTATGACAGCCTCCATGAATCGCGTCACGCCGCTGAAAAGCTAGAGCAAAAACAATACGAAGTAATTGAATCGCATGATGATGCTAGTGCGAGACGAAATTCTGACGAAGAGAAGAGGGCCGGTCGGTTTGCTGGCGATGTCATATTGGATGGAAGGGCGGAAGAATTAGCTAAAAAGTGTGTCGAGACTGCAAATGGTTCGATTGAACGCCTTAAGAATGCTGTTCCGTTAGTAGCAGCCCGAGAGAATGTCCCGGTTGCGGCACTCGCAAATTACATGGCGTTCCGGTTGTCACTACAGGGCGAAGTTTGGTGGCCCACTGCGACAAATCTCCAGGGAGCAAACGACGAAGACCCGTGGAAGTTAGCGCGAGATATGTTTTTAAGAAATGTAAATCTCGGTAGCTTAAATGAGACCGACAGGAACCTGCTGCAACAGGCCTTGTCGGATATATGAGGTCTGCAACATGTCGGATGATGCAAATGAACTGGAACCGCTGAAGATCAGATGCTCATCATCGCACTGTGTCAGCAATCGACACTACTTCAAAGAGACGAAGAAGATGCGAGAAAAGAACGATCCGCCTGTATGTAAGGAGTGCAAAGCGGATCTAGTCGATTGGGCGCGAGTTAGAAAGCGTAACCTCGACGATGTCGAACATACTTTCAAAGCTCTTAAATTGGAATTGGTAAGACACTCATATTGGCATCGTCCTTTTGATCAGAAAGCAATGAACTATGCATTGAGAAAAGGACGACTCGAACTGTTAATCACCGCTGAGTCACGAATTCGCTCCTCAGTTAGTGGCCCGGCAGATGCTTTTGACGGTCGTAGGACAAAATGGGAAGGAAATCCGATCTTCTATGCACAACACGCCACCGCATCATGCTGCCGAAAATGCATTGAAAAATGGCATGGAATTCCGCGTGACCAGCAGTTGAACGAGGATCAGATTAAATACATGACGCGTTTGGTCGTTATGTACCTGAACGAGCGTTTGCCTGATTTGCCGGATGAGGGGCAAAAGATACCGAGTCTCAGAAACACATCTACCAAGAACCACAAGAATTAGAATGCCCACGAACACTGACATTATATCTGAGCGATATCGCAGAGAATCAATTGATCTAAAAGGTCGACGTTTGCTCATAACCAATTTTCATGATACCGACCAAGAAAAGGATTTGTCTGAACCTGCTAATGCCGCAGGCTTCGGTCGCGTCCGGCACTTTCGACGGACAACAACACAGGGTTGGCCCTCAAATCCGCTTCCGATAGATCCAGCATGCAAGGCTCTTGGTCTGCAGTCGGTGGACATGCTGCGTGCACAAGTATTTCAAAACGCCTCTTGCAATTGGCGATGTTGGTATTGTTTCGTGCCGTTTGATTTGTTGGCTGCCAATCGCAAGTACTCCGATTGGCTAACTCCCGCACAGCTAATAGATTTGTATCTTAGGCAAGAGAATCCTCCGAAGGTAATTGATCTAACCGGCGGCCAGCCTGATTTGGTGCCCGAATGGATTCCTTGGGTGATGAATGAGTTGAGCAGTCGCGGTCTCTCCGAGAACACATATCTTTGGTCTGACGACAATCTAAGCAACGATTATTTCTGGCATTTCTTAACCAATAAGGATCGTGAACTTATCTCAGGGTACAAAAACTATGGACGAGTGTGCTGCTTCAAAGGCTTTGACGCAGATTCATTCTCATTTAATACCGGCGCCGAGACCCAGCTATTCGAGAGACAGTTCGCCCTTATGCGCGATCTAGTGTCGACTGGAATTGACCTTTATGCCTATGTGACTATCACGACACCATCCATAACAAATTTGTCAGATCACATGAAACTATTTGTTGATCGACTCCAGGCACTGGATCACAACCTTCCGCTACGCACTATCCCATTGGAGATTCAATTGTTCACACCCGTCATTAAGCGTCTGGATGAAACAAAGAGACACGCTCTAAAAAACCAATGGATCGCGGTTGAGGCTTGGTTGAGGGAATTGGAAAGCCGATTTACGAGTAGGGAGCGTGCAACCAACATTGCAGAAGTACAGCTGGGACGATAGTCTCGATATGGACCATCGAACGCAAAGCTACAACCAGAAGGTAGATCGCTGGGTATATGGTGCCGTAACGCGAGGAGTTACTACCCTAAACAGCCTCTTGGCTTCGCTTCCTGGTGTTTATCCCGCAGTCGTCCGCGATTCACTCGCTCGCCTGTCGAAGGCAGGTAAGCTCACCAAGGGAAATTCCAACATCCCAAATGTTGAGCCGAATGGGTTCAAATCGCCACTCACCGTGCTACAACCGTTGAGTCATGGCATTACCCTGCCCATACCTCATCCACTTGATTACGACTGGCGTTTCGCTGATTCTACCGTGGCTTTCCTACTTGATCGTTGCCTGGAACTCACAGTTCCGAATGAAACTATTGTTCTGCTTGGCACACCCACAATCTTTCGCAATGCATTGGAAACTCGCTTTCCTCGGCGATTAATCTTGCTGGACTCTAACCCTGAAATGGTGGCTCGATTTAATCGAGCATTATTTGCGAATGCTGAGGCAATGCTTTGCAACGTGTTGAGAGATCAGCTTCCGGAGATTGAGGCTTCTTTAGTCATTGCCGATCCTCCTTGGTACGCAGAGCATCTAGAAGGTTTTACATGGGCGGCCACCAAACTGTGTAAGGCCGAAGGACACATCTTAGTCAGTATCCCACCGATCGGAACCAGACCAGGCATCGAACGCGATCGTGAGGACTTATTCGAGTGGATGGAGCGCTTGGGTCTAAAAAAACTTGGACTCGAGATGGGGGTCCTCCCTTACATGTCTCCACCATTTGAAATCAATGCACTCAAAGCCGCGGGTTTTCATGGTATCCTTCGACAATGGCGACGCGGGGATTTGGGTATATTTATTAAGGAGAAGCGCCAATCATCTGTTCGCCCGGCTATTCAAACGAGTTTCGAGGAGAGTTGGGTCGAAGAGAGTATAGACTCCATCAGAGTACGGGTCAGGCGCGATACCGATGAAGGCTTCAATGATCCAACGATTAAAACCATTGTGGCTGGCAACATTCTCCCCTCATCGAGCCGACGTGATAAACGTCGGGCTCAAGCTGATGTTTGGACCTCGGGAAATCGAATATATGCTTGTGACGGCCGGAGTGTCCTACTTACTATCTTGCGTGCAATGGCTTTAGGGGAAGATCCATATACGACTGTTGAGCGCAAACTGGGACGGGCACTTTCAGAAAGCGAGCGGAATCTGATAGGAGAATCTGTAAATCAATTGATCGAAGTGATAGATCTGGAGCAGAAAGAAAATCAGCTGTTCGCGGAGAACTATTCGAATGGATGATTGGCACTCAGTAGTTGCCGATGAGATTTTGAGTGCAGTTGACGATAGTGCCTTTTGGAAGAGTTATCTGGAACCACTGATTTATAGTAAGCGAGTTCCTTTCGGACTTCACTTAGCTGTCTGTGTTGAACCTTTCCTTCGATATATTCTGGATGGACAAAAAACTATAGAGTCGCGATTTTCTTCGATGAGACGTGCACCTTATGAACGGGTCAAATCGGGAGATGTAGTTCTGCTTAAAAAGGTTGGAGGACCCATAGTGGGTATTTGTCAAATTGCGACTGTACGCTTCTATCAACTGGAAGAAAATTCATGGCAAGAAATAAGAACTTTTGCATCGGAGATTTGCGCTGAGGACTCTGCCTTTTGGAAAGCTAGAGAGGACGCATCCTTCGCAACGCTTATGCGCATCAAAAATGTAAAAACGATCCAGCCAATAAGGGTTGACAAAAAAGACCGTCGCGGTTGGGTGGTCTTACGAACAGAGGAAAGACAACAACCTTTGGAAATGGTTTAGATATGGGTACGGTATTAGCGTTATCAGGCAAAATCGCTAGTGGCAAATCAACGCTCGCGAATGAGTTCGCCAAAGAGGTCGGCTGGCCATGTGTTAGTTTTGGTGATTATGTACGCTCGGTTGCCAAACATCGTGGTCTTGTTGAGAGTCGAGAGACTTTGCAGGATGTAGGAGACGAGTTAATCAGAACAAATCTAGAAAGCTTTTGCCAATCCGTTCTACATCAAGCAGACTGGAGGCCCGGTCAGTCCTTAGTCATTGAAGGTATACGACACGCTGAGGTCAATATCCTGCTACGTAACCTGGTCTCGCCTTCTAGATACATTCTTGCTTATCTAAAAGTCGATGAAGATGTTCGCAAAGAGCGATTACGCAACGAAGGAATTGATGACAACGAGTTGATTCATGTTGAGACTCACCCAACAGAAGAGCAGGTCGCGCGGGTTTTACCACATCTTGCAGATTATGTGTTCGAAGGCAGTCGTCCGATACAGGAAATTCTTGATTGGCTGAAGGCCATCTCGGCTGACGTTCCGCCCGAAACTGAGATACCCATACCTAATATTAAGGTAACCGAGATACTTGAGACCGCTCACCACTTGAGTCGACAGGAGCAACGAGAAATTATCGCGCGAATTTGGCCTGAGGGAGCGAGTAGTGGCAAAGAATTGTGGAGAGGACTTCGGTTTAGCGATCGAATGCGCCTCGTGGCCTATGGACCAGAACAAGAACCTTACCTTCCTGGTCTAAGAGATCTTTTGTTGCATGGAGCCATTGCTCGCATAGAAGATGAGCAAGACGGCAACTATGAGATCTATGGTCCAGATAGAACCTATTTCGTCACAATGACACCCGAGAGAGAATTCGCGGGCCTGCTCAGCTCCTGGTCTCCTGACAAGTCTCCTCGTGAAGTGCGTCTTCAGGATCCTCAATAATGGCTTTATTGCGCCGTGAAGAAGTTCTTCGTCTGTTGAACTATCTTCGTGAGCGAATTGATAATCCTAACCAGTTAGCACAAATCGAAGATGAATTATCAGGAGAATTTGCGCAAGAGTTGCTGCGCGAACCTGAGATACTTGCATTCTTTCCTGAATTAACTGATGAATTTGTCGTCGTCACAACACGGTGGAAATTGCGAATCATTAGCCACGCCCATCTGCGGATGGTCCAACGCGGAATAAAGTTGTCAGATGTCGCCGCGTTGTTCCGTCGTTTCCTTGAGACTTCTCGGGCGGCCGAAGAAGTTGTTACCGTGGGGCGCTACGTTATCACTGGTCGTCCAAGGGCACGTGCAGCCAAATTGAGCTTTCGTGCTGATGTGGACTCAGTCACAGATGAGCTAGGTCAGTCTCATGTAGTAACTGTATATATGGGCCGAGGCGATTCCGAAAACATGACGTTGATTGATCTTAATTGAGGTTCAGGCTCCTCGCCTTGGATAACTGTGTCAGTCTCTCACAAGTCAGTTTTGCGCTCGGGTGGAAATTGCGAAGATAATCTTTTCATAATGGTCGAGTACGGCAGTATCAATCGGCCATTTCTCAATGGCCTCCTGAAGTCCTTTAAGCGTTCCGCTTCTTGACTCAAGGCCTGCCATGAGGCGTCTCTATCTTCCTGGTCGCGGGTCTTTTTGGATGAATATTTCGATTGATTGAACGAGGTCCCGGTGATTCCACGATTCTTCTCTAGATTTCACATATTCCAACGCACCGGAACCGACGTTAATGTCGGTAGCCAAGAGTAAGGCTGACAACTCGGCTGGTCTTTGCGCCGGATCGAACAGGCCACAGGTGTGCGCCGCGAGACTATCAGATCGCGATCTGCCAGCCACAATTTCTAAGTGTGTCTTGTGTTTGACCATCTGGTTTTACTATGTGTGCTAGCGTTTGAAGAAGGTTTGAAGCAGGCTGATGCCTCTAAGCGGCGCTCTCGATTGTAAAGTCGCGTCGATTCTGAGTTCGTGGACTGACTGAATCACGACACAGAGATTGTGACAAAGCACCTTACACAGAGTCCCATTGATCTTCAGCCGTAAGTGTTTGGCGCATCGAGTTTTGTACGTTTCTAAAATAACTTCCTTTCCATAATCTTTCTCGCATAGTTCCATTAAAAATTTAGTGTACCTGTCAAAAATGCCTAAACAACCTACTGATCTTTAAACTGCGAATGCACGATGCTAAAGCCGATGCCGTCAGGGCTGCGGGAATCGTTAGCACCATCCCTCTGACAACAACATCGCCTGACACCAACTGCACCTCTTGAGGTGAAACCGTTTCATACGATGACAAGATTCCGATGGCCCCAAAGCATCCAGCGACGAACGAAGCTAAGAGCCCATGCAATGCGCCCAGCCGTCTTACCCAAGCCGATACGACCACGCCGACTGCGATCTGGACTAATACGGTTAACCAAAACAGGTGGTTAAGATCTTTCAAATATGAGAAAACATGGTCTACTCTGAGGCGAGCCCCCGGCCCTCCATGCGGCACCATCATGAGCGCGATCAGGTAGATTCCCCCGAACGCGGTGCCGACTCCTAGCCCAGTGACTAGAGCGAAGTATGGACGCAGTTTATCTTGAGCCGTGAGAGTTACTCGGGCAGAAAATGAATTATCAAGAAAGACCCAGTCCGGCAAAGGTACAGGGCCACCTCCGCCGCGGAGCAGACTTGCTGCTAGCGGAAAGGCCCAAAGAATAAATATGGTCGGGAGTATCACATAAAAAGGTAAAAGGTACATACTAGGGATAAGGCCTGACGCTGGTCGGAGGGTGATGTCGAGAGCCTCTCGATAAGAGGACAACTCAAGGGGAGGTCCGTCTATTACAATACGGGTTGAGAATAGGTAACCGAGCCACCATGCTAATACCACGCCAGCGATGATCAGGCACGGTATGTATGCGACACGCGGGTGCCGTCCCTTGAGCACAACCGCAAACCACGCCGAGGCCGCGGCCCTGATCCACTGGAGCAACAGGATTAGGCTGGCCATTAACAAAGCACTCCAAACCAGATTGAATCCGAAGATCGCCGCGTAATCTAAGGTGCCGTTCTGATCTAAATATACCCACGAGTAAAATGATAATTGCTGCCCGCAAATGAGGCCCAACCCGAGCGCCATCCCTAGTTTGTTAACTCCGCGCGGCATGCCTCCACGGATGAGCTCCCCAAAAGTTGCTCTCCACACGCCGGTTCCGATGATGCCAACTGCTAAGGACGCGAAAATGATGCCAGAAACGATCCATGGGAGATTATCAGGATATGTAAGGGGTGCGCCTGCGGAAACACGCGCATTGATTACGACTAACGCCGAGGCCGCGAGCGAACTCAAGTTGACAAAAGCGACTCCCGCAGCGACCCCTGCACCAAACGCCTCCATGGGTCCCTGGTTAAACATACCGCGTGTGTCAATCAGAATGCGGCGACGTTCATCTTTGTCCGGGTGGAGTTGCATCAGTAGCCTCCACCTACCCGCATAACGCCACGGCAGCGATGCTAAAACACGATCAAGAGCGCCTGTAGGACCGTCCCACACAGAGGCGCGTACATCCGCGTAGATCTCACGCGCGCGCAAAACGGCGTTGCGGGTTAGGTAAACGAGCGCGACGAGACCGCCCGCGCGTATCATATCCAAAAACGAATCTGTGGAGTGGGCGGAGATAACTTGGCTGAAGCTTAATATAACGAAAGGAATCAGGGTCGTGACGACGAACCCTCGCCACAATGCTACTGTGCAGTAGGTTTTGTTCACGTCGGCGTTACGTAGATGTCCGATTTCGTGCAGGACCACCGCGCGAAAGGCGGGTCTGTCGGTGTAGTACTTGGTTACCAGCCCGCCTGTAAGTGCGACGTAGTACAGTCCGATTCGGCCGAAGGCCAGCCCTGTATTGGAAGAATCTAGAGGGCTCCAGACAAAACGCGGCGGTTTATGCAATTTCGTTTCACGGCACAGGTCAGCCAAATAAGTCACGAGCTCCGGTGAGTCCTCGGCAGTGAGTGGCTCGAGTCCTCGCCGCTGAATTATCCACCATGGGTAGAACCAGTAGAGCAGACTCGCCAAGACCGCGAGTGAGATCACGCCACATAGTATCCAAGCAATCTGCGCTTGTTCGATAGTCGCCATGCACCGGAGTTGATCGCTAGGCGACATACTAAGACATAGCAAAGTCGCATTCTTCATAGCCTCGGCGTTGCCAGGGACGCGTAAGTACAGGTAGCGGTGAATGAACAGGCTGGAGCCTAGAACGGACGCGATGAGCAGGAAAAATCTAAAGTCCGTATCGGAAGGGAACGCGAAGGGGTTAAGCCGATGTGGTGAATCACTGCTTGGCAGCGGATCAGCCATAGCGCGCCATGTTGATCAGCCGCCGACGCTAATCTTTCTGCAATCGAGTCGGCAAGCAGTTTGGCCTGCTCGTCTGACACTTTAAGCTGGCCGGCTTTTTCCAAAGCGATGCGGCGTACCTCGATTAACTGCTCGGGTGATAAAGATGTTGTTTGTTTTGTCTTCTTACCGGGCGAGTTGAACTTTTTGAAAAGGCCCCTTACAACTTCCTCGATTAACTCTGAACTCGCTTTTCTGAGAGATTTCTTGACCTCTTCTGTGAGGAATTTAATCACTTCGGTCACAACATAGAGAATAACCGGCGTCAGGAATGGAGCGGCGTCGCCCAGACCGAAGCCGAGCATCTCATCCCTGCCTGATCTTTTATCTGTGACACTCGTTGGGTCTTTCAAATACTCACTGCTGATCGAACGGAAAAGGGGCAACTCTTGCGGGGCGACTTGTGCGACCACGTCGCGCGCCACGTCTGTGGTGAGATGCTGTTGAATACTGTCAGACATGATGAACTCTCACTACCTGTTACGCGAGGCACCTGGGTCTATCATCCATAAGTAACATGGGCGCTGGCGAACCCATCGACTTCTAAGCCGGAACACCTATCTAAACCGGCATGCAGAGTATGCGGAATTTAACAGCGCGTCAAATAACCGGGATACGCGCCGGGAGTGGGACGTTTGCACGTCGTAGAACCGACAAACAACAAATGAGGAGAGATCACTGTGCATGGAAAGAACGTAATGATCCTAATCGTCGTCGAGGACCTCGTGAAAGTAGGTGATGATTCAAGTCAAGATGTGTCGCCCTTTCTGTGGACAAAATTCTCATCACATTGACGCATCGTTACACTGACCGTGCGTTACTCCTTTACCGGCGGCGGATAATTCTCAAAAAGTTTCTCCATAGCCTTGTTTATGTTCATCTGCACCTTCCTCGAATCTTTGTCAGACGTCAGAGTCCGGGTCGCTTCTCCGCGCCAGATTTGCTGTTTTTTGGCCAAATCATAGATATCTACATTCAGTGTCCCGATGTTGATTGTCTGGCTCGTAGTTGTTGTCGAGGACATGCCGCCCCAACCACCCCAACCACCCCAACCCCAGTAGTCACCGCCGGTGCTGTAGGAGTTCCATTGCTTCTCGCCATTGTTTGCCGCCTGATAGGTCACAAGCAGGTCAGCGGCGCCTCCTTCGGTCTTGGTCAATCCTTTCAATGCCAGTTCGAAATCGATTGCCTGGATGATTTGGCGGTCGAGTAAATCATCGGGATATTGAACATTGGGAACGCGCACCCATCTGTAAGTCTTGTATTTCACAAAATCTATTCCCGGCAAAAAGTTGTACCTAACACGAGATGTTCTCCCCCCTGTCAACCCCTTCTTCTTTTCAGTCCTGCTCTTGCTGTCGTTCAGAATGGGTACCGCGAAAGGAATCGAATACCATCCCATCTTTTCCGTTAGAGTTATACGTCTACCGTAAATCACTAAGACTAACTTACCCCTTGGACCGCAGCGAAACCTTTCCCCTTGAATCAACTTATGTTTGGTCTTATCTTTCGAATTGAACACTACCTCTGTATCCCCCGCTGTTCTTTTCCAGTAAACCGGACCACTGATCCTTTCTATGTATCCAATCTCAGTTTGAGAGAAAGCCAATTGATCCATGCATATACAAACAACGAATGCAAACGCTAGGACACAAAGCGGTCTTGTCATTGTGTTCCTCCCATGCGACCTCTCGGAAATATTCGTCGTTGAAGGGCCGCAGCAACATCGATTTTGACAAACTCCCAAAGACCGCGTAACCAGACTTCTACGCGTGTGTGAAGAATCAGGAGAAGTGTTATAAGAGTAAAGTCATCCCAAAGAATCCGAGTTGTTCGAACGAATATTATCGCGACCAGAAATGCTCCTAGCACAACCACAAACGTACTGGCCTTCTGAAGCCAATTTGTATCGGGATCACTACTAGTTACGGAATTAAAGGCCAAACGAATCCCGGTAATTAAAGCGAGAATAAAAAGTGAAAGTGCAATATCAAGTGCCCAACGGCCTTTGTTGGTCAGTTCATAAAGCGGCGACACCGCAAGGGTATAAGCACCGCAAGCGTGCAAATACACACCAGGCACCGGATCGGTTCTTGTCGGCACCACAAATGAGTCTTTTGTCTCACCTGGCGTAGCGTTGCCTATCAAGACAATCTTATCTTGGATCAAATGACTCTGAGCGTTGATCCCTTCAGGTCGAATTGTCCGTATTCGGCTTCGCTCAATCTCTTGTAAAGGGCTGTAGTCGACTATGAATTCACTTACTCTGTATTCGCCACCAAGATCCTTTTCAGAGAATTGGTGGACCGCCCATGATAGTGTCTTCGGGACGCGCGGCCCGCTCATTTGGAAACTTTCGGTGAGCGCTTGGGCCATAGTTCGAATATGCGGCAAATTCGGGTCAGGCTGAATCCATGACCAAAGTTTTCTGGTTTCTGTTGGTAAGAAAATGCTTGCGGCGAGTTCCTTATATTCCTCTGCTCCTAGCCAATGGTCGGCAGGAAACGTCTGGGATCTTCGGATTCCTAAGATTATCGGTATATTACTCCTCTTACTTAACATCAGACACTGATCAAAAAAAGCCGGATCATCTGGGCTAATATACCCGTTCTCATTCGGTGAGAAGTCAATATCTATTCCGATTGCTCGCGGATGCTGCTGAGCAACGGCTTCAATGATATTTAACAACGGATGGCGCGGAGTGATCGGCGACGATTCTAAGTCGGTGATATCAACAATAACAATTGGAGATTCTTCCGGTTGGCGGGTCTGAATCAATCTATATTGAAGAAGCTTATGAGTTGAATCCTCCAAATATTCTCCTACTAGCGTCTTTTCCAAACACCATTTTCCGAAGAGAACTACGAACAAAACCAGCAACCCTACCGTAGCATCGTGCCAAATCCTTTTCGCGCGGCGTCGCTTCTGTTCAGGTGAAACTATCTTAGAGGGCTCCGGTCCTACGACTACTCGCTCGGAAGTGCTTTCAATCCATAAACCACAAGCTTTCAAAATTGAAATGGTCAACGCATCAAACGACACTGCCGGTTCATCGGCTCGCCGGGCAACTGATTCGCAGGCCAGAGGGGTTTCTCCGAAGCTGTATGCGCCTATATACGGAATTGAATTCTGTTTAAGGAATTTCAGTGGACTGTCTTGACTCTCAGGCAAGTACTTTTGCAAACGGGCCGCCGCCCTCACTTCCCATTCATTTTTCTTGTCCTGCTCAAGATACTTTTCGACCCTCGCAGGCCGGATCATAATTTCTGGGGCTCTTGCATTTTCTGAGAGTTCAGGGGCGTTTTTCATAATACTTTCTGCAATGAACTCTGTCCCTGAGATATTTTGTTCGTTAAGTGCAAACAGCAGTACAACTATATCTGGAAGTTGCAGAGTACAAATTCCGCCTATATCAGTAACTCCTGTTCGGCTATCCAGGAGAATAATTTCTGCAGTCCGTTTGAGTTCACTTTTCAAATATTCAAAAAAACCATAACCATGCCAAGTATCATAAAATTCATTCCAATCGAAAGCGTTAACTCGCTTTACATAATCGGAATCCTGTTTGCCGGCACCTATGAGAAACAGTGAACCGCCATTTACAGCTTCTCGCAAAGGCACTTCGATCAAGGCACTGCTAATGTTTACAAGTTTCTGCGGTAGCGATCGTTCCGCCTCTTTTAACCGCGCCTTGTATATTTCGAAGAGATCGATGAGTCCAACGGTTATTTGTTTTGGATCGATCCTGAAAAAGCGGTGCAGGCCCGGCGCTTCCAAGTCCCAATCCACAACGAGCACCTTTTTCCCATATTTGGCCGCTAGCAACCAAGCTACATTTGCCAGAGCCATACTTCGGCCTACCCCGCCCTTATAAGAATAAAATGTTATTATTTTTGACTGTCCGATCATCGCCCTTTATTGCTTCATCCCAATACTGGTTTTCGCCCGGTCCCGTATCTCTGGTCCACCGCTTCTCCCCTCGCTTGATTAGGCTGCGCGCCCAATCGCGGAAGTCTCGGGATGAATTGCCGAAGGTTGGTTAGATCAGCCTCTCTTAGTATCAGCGGGCAAAAATGACCTAGTAGATAGCCTTGCACTACGTTGGTCCACACCTGCCCGTATTGTGTCAGAATATGAGTCAGCTCAGTTGAAATAGTATTAGGAATTACAAGGCAAAGTTTTTTATCACGATTGTCCGCAATCGCAGCGTCGAGCCGCAAGGCGAGATCCTGATGCCATCTAGAAAAAAGGGCAAAGACATCCAGGAAGAAAAGTTCGATCTCGGCACCTACCAATATATTCATATTAGTTAAATCGTCTCTGAGGCTATCCATTAACGGAGTCTCCGAATAAAACGTCTCTCCCAGATACTCTCCGTCGAGAAACTCATCAACGTGGTGGCCGTTAAAGGGCTTCCAATCTGACATGTCTTGGCCGTAAAGTGCCTCTCTTTCCTCTCCAACCCAATTCGCAACGCCCTGCATTCCCAAGTTTGTGAGCTGGGTAATGACTGGATCCACATGTCTCTGCTTCAATGCTATGACGGCATACCTAATTGGCATCTCATCTACCCCAAAGGCAATTGTTTCAACATACGAATATTGGCGGCATCATCTTGAACTACTGGCGGTACTATTGACTCAGGCGCTTTAATCGATTCAGGTACTTCTTTCTGGGCCGTTTCTATCGCACTCGCGAAGTACTCATTCCAACTGATTTGTTTTGAGTTAGGATTTGCACCGCCACTGATTCTCTGGGTGCCCTTCACGAAGCTTTCAATACCTGCTCTAACCGGTTGCAGCGACAAGTTCACCAACTCGACATTCGGGTAGCTTAATAAGGCCCTAAGATTTTCCTTGATTCTTTGCGCGCAGGTCACAGTATCTCCATCCAATCCCGAAAACCCCGACCAAACTGAACTTTGCTGTAATTGCTTTAAGTCCGCACGGATTGTAGTTAGCAGTTTGACGAAGTCGACGGAAGGCAGTCCCGGAAGATTACTTTCCTTCGTTAGGATCGTGAGAAATAACGTGGAGGTCAGCACGAGACTGCCGACAGCGATTAAAAATGACTCGAGAATGGTAGTTAAATGTCCCCTCGTGCCGAAGTAGCTCCATGATACGTCATACTTTCCTTGAATAATTCCTGAAACCCCGGTAATTAGACTCGCCAGTAGAAAGATGACCGCCGTGACAATAAAACTTCTAGTCTTCAGTAACTTGGTCGTGAGGTACCACTCTTTATGCCGGTGTCTGATTAGAAGAAAAGTCGTTATGAGTGGCAAAAACACAATAGGTACCAAAAATCGCGTCAACTTGTCCAAACTTGGCACCAACTTCACTTCTAAAACACCCAGCAGTGCAAGATTAGCTGGAAGAACACCATACAGAATGAGACCCCAACCTCGGACTCCAAGCAGAAGATCCAGAAATACGATCGTGTCGTCACTTATCCAGGTTCCAAAACTTTTTCTGAATCTGTCGAGCCTCGTGGCGTTCATAAGTGCGGACTGAGGAGTTTGGGTGATTGTAGAGCTTACGATGTTGCGCACTAATCAGGCTTGCAGGATGGCGCGTGGGCGCAGGCTCTGAGATCAGCCTGAAGAGTGAGGAAATTTTAAGCCGGAAATTGGCAACTGTAAACCGTCAGAAGGCACCTGGCGCTCGGACGTCCTTACTCAACATTCTGAACGGGCCTCTCGTCCCGACTTCATTTGCTCTAACCATTGGACCATCTGCTGTCCAGATTCGTCTTCGCTTATCTCTACCAAAACTCACGTCCAGCATCGTTAATACGTAGCCTTTGGACCACAATCGCACCAGATCCCAACCACAACACCCACCGTCAAACCCCAAAGTCGGCAAACGCGAACCCTGAATCTTTCAGCTCATGACATTACCGGCACTTCCTTAATACAGGGTTCTAGAACCGACGTCGTATTTGACCACACCCTCGTCTACCCTGCTGTCGCGTTCTGCTTCACTCACATTCCAAAAACACTATCAAATTGGCCCATTGACATAGAGAAACCTGCGGCACAACAGATGCACTGCAACCTACTCGCGTGGTCTGTTTTACGTAAACGCGCGCACGATATAACGAGCTTTGAATGAAGAAATGAAAGCACAAGTTCACCATCGCCCTATGCGCTTGATGCATTTACGCGCGAACTTCCAACAAGCAAAGTCACCTTGCAAGGGTGCGGCTCTGCGATGTTCCAACTGATTAAGTTTTGAACATGAGACAATCACCGCCCACTTCACCAGTCATTGTCCCATTCGAACCGCCGGCTTCTCGCTGATCGCACTTGTAATTGTTTGCGCGATCGCGAAGGTACTTGGATACCTCCGGTACGCCGTTGCCAAGCGGCGATTGCGGCGAACCGTTCGCCTAGTTACATCGGGGCTCGCCTGCGCAATCTCAACCTAAAAGGAATCAAGTGAAAATGGCAGAAATACAAAATGACCCAGTCGCAAACGTTATCGAAGATCTGTACCCACTGGCCCAGGTCGCAAAGATCCTGCGCTGTAGCCGAAAGTCGGTCTATCGACTGATCTCAAGCGGTAGATTGAACGCTGTTCGTTGGGGCCGCAGCTATAGGTTCCGACGCGAGGACATTCAGCGATTCGTCAGAAACTCGGCTATTGCTTCCCGAGATCGTAAATAGTGAAAACACAAGTGTTTACTATCTATTAGTATTCCCAATTGTCTTCTCTTGTCCCACTCGTGCCGTAAGTCTCCTCATTAGTTCACTTACGGCCAGCCGAAATTAGTACCGCACGACAAGTTGTTGTCGGCGAAGAAGCGGGCGGTAAGTACTAATTCACTCAGAAGGGAGAACCCGATGACACCAGCAATGCGAATGACTGATAAGACACTTAAGGAAGTTTTGGACGCGCTTATTGAACTTGATCTGATTCCAAGTTCTCGCGTTGGCCCAATCAAAACTGCAGTCAAGCAATATGCGCTTATTCTAGGTTATGAACCGGCTCAGTGCCCTTTGTCAGCCTTCCACCTGCAGGATCAGAGACGAAATCGCTTGATTGAGCAGAGAGCCGATGACGCCAGGCGCGCAAGATCTGGCGCCTCGGTTCTAGGTCCTCACGCAATGCGAAACCTGAAAAACAATATTAGTTTTTTGATCCGAACCGCAGTCGCTCACGAAATAATCAGGCCCCTGGCCGGACAGCTCGCGAGCTCTAAATCTGTTAACACGATTAAGACAAAAAATTTCACTCAACGAAGAGAGTGGATCAACCCCGGCAAGTACGTTTTGGATCCCGTACCCGACGGCCTATTTAAAGAACTCTCGGATTACGAGACTTGGAGTACGAAGATAGTTAATCGCGATCGTCCTGAGAGCCTGAAAAAGCGAGCAATCACTTTCTTCCATCATAAAGGAACCTTACTTCGAGAAGCAGGCTTTCTCGTCAGGTTTAAAGGCTTCAACGCGGAATCAATATCTCTATCAACCCTCTCAGATCCAGATAATGCTATCACTTATATTGAGTGGACCATCGAGCAGCAAGGCAGATTCACGGTCTCGGCACTCATGAACGTTGCGCGATTGATTGTTCTCGCGAGGTATCTGAGCATAACCGCCCATTCACCAGAGCACCAGCAGATCTTTGAGCAACGCGTAGAAGAACTAAAGAGGTACAAGAACAACCTTGGACAGCCGGAGCCTGTCTATGACAAAAGTAAGCGCTGGCTCAGCTTGCGACAACTCGAAAGCGTGGGACTTTCAATATACCCTCTGAACGCTCGACGCTTGTCGGAACTGGGGCCGGAGGTGCGTAGCAGTCTTCTCCGTGATCAGGAAGGTAAATTCAGGAAATACAACAGATATGCGTACATGGTAATGCAGTCCCTTCTCATAAGGTTGAGCATCAGGCTTCCGCTACGGCAGAGAAATTTCCGAGAAATGTTGTGGAATCCCGAAACCCCAGAACAGGGTCGAAACCTATACCGGAAAGATGGAAAGTGGTACGTCAGATTCCAATCTGCAGAATTGAAAATATCGCACGTAAAAGGAAAAGTGCATCGAATCGAACATCCCTTTCCCGATGACTTGGTTGATTTACTGCAAGAATGGCTCTCGCGATGGCGAGCTATCGTTATTTCGTACCAGAAGGAATCTGGAATCGGAACTGAAAAAACAACCACGGGCCAAGAGTTTGTTTTCCTCAGTTCAGTCGGAACCCCATTGTCTCTGCAACAAGTCACGTGGGCATACGAGAGTGCCACTTATCGATTTACTGGCATCGCGATGAACCCTCACATGGTTAGAACAGTCTGGGCGACGGAATATATAAAATCCACCAAAAACTTTATCGACGCCGCCTACATGCTAGGAGACACAGTCGAAACCGTACTTCACAGTTACGCGAACTTACTAGATGAAGACTGTGGAAAGCGGGCTAGCTCTTGGCTCTCAACCACATTGAAAGATGAGCCACCATCGTCGAACGGAAACGTTCATCTCCAACGAAAAACTCGTAACGATGCTTCGCCGGTTAAAGGCCGATCTGCTCGAAGGAACTTCCGATGAGCAACAGCTTCTTCGATCGATGAAGGATCTTCTCAAATGAACCGCCTCATAACTAAAGAGTTGGTCTTTCCGTAAACGCCGACAACCTGATGGTAGATGGATTGAAGAAGTCAGTACGGCAAAAGTATGCGACCAGGATCGTCTGTAGAGGCTTACAAAACGAAAGAAATTGAGAGAAGCTTATGCCGCAGAACATCTCTAAAAAACCAAAAACCTTCGACAAGAAATACATATCCGCTGCTGAGCTTGCCGCTCGCTGGAGTGTCTCCCAAAGCGCAATCTATTCCCGCAAGTGCGGATCAAATGCACTTCGAGCGATTCGATTTGGCAGATCAGTTCGCTTCCTGCGAAGCGAGGTTGAAGCGCTAGAAAGAAAGCGCGAGATTCAAGCAACCTAATCGCCTGGTCACTGCTAAGGCAACACTTCTTAGACCTCACCAACCCTTTGGATTTTGCAATCACAAATCGTTCTCAGCTCGCCGAAATAAAAGCGGTATCCAACCACTGGAAACATGAAACAGCGAATACACAAGAAACGAGCAAAAGGCACTGCACAGATAAGAAAGGAGAAGCGCAACGGTGCGGAGCGCTGGGGATACGACGTCTGGATTCGACAACCGGATAGTACTCGAAAACGTTACCGAGACTTCACCTTTGCTACCAAAGCCGAAGCCACGCAGGCTTTAGCTATTTTGAGAACAACTGGCTGGAAAGCACGTTACGGTTTGAAGGAGCCGGCAAACGCAAGACACACAATAATCAGAGAAGCGATTGAAAGCTATTTAAAACTAGCCAAAGCGAATTTGCTCGCGAACAAGAATGAAGACACTTCTTGTTGGCGTGAGATGCCTAGCCCGTTGCGGACTCTTGAACGGTGGGGTGAGTTCATTGGGCCTGACCGGCATGTTAGTTCAGTCACAAAAGATGATTTCGTCTTTTGGGTCGCTGCAGAAACCGAGCGTGGTAAAGCGAATGGGAGACCGTTGAAAAAATCCTCGATCAGAAGAGGGCTTAACACTATCAAGGCGGCTTTGAACCATGCAGTTGGAATGTTCCCGGACCTAAAGTCGTTTCAAGTACCTCGCAGTCCTCTTACAAAGAAAGTTGAAGAAGAACGCGATCGCGTTCTTTCCGACGAAGAAATTGCACAGATTTCGGAAGCCTTATCGAACCCTGAATGGGTCGAGGCTCTATTCTTCTTCCAGCTAGCACTAATAACCGCCGGTCGCATGGCAGAGCTACGACGCATGCGTAGGGAGGAATGCAATGTTCGTTTCGGAACTGTAAAACTATATTCTTCAAAAACCAAGAAATGGCGGACCATCAAAGCTCCGGCTGCTGCGACATTGGTAACGAGTCAGAAGTCAGCGGGCAAAGGTGGCACCACTCGCGTACTCACACGTCCCGATCATTGGTATCGCGACGCTTTAAAAAGGGCGTCTGAGAGTGTTGGAATTCGCTATGGGCAGAAAGTACCTGGCGGATGGACCATCCACGATCTGCGTCACACCTGCTTAACGAATCTTGCTATGGCTGGCGTGCCAATAAATGGGATTAAGGAATACGCTGGCCACGCCTCCATAGTGGAAACTCAAAAGTATCTGAAATTCATGCCCCAATCGATCGACCTGGCCGCAAGTGTTTCCAACAGACTGGCCACTCTCGCCAACGTTGGAAACGGCTCAAGCTATGGCGACTAACAAGCCAGCCACATTACCTCAACACCGATTCCTAACGCCCTATGAGGCAAGCAACAATAAGTTCGCGCGGAGGTGTTCCAAATCGAGCGCCGTTGGTTTCAGGCGGTTTCAAGCGCGTCAGCAAGAGACGTCCATGCCGAATTTGTGGCAAACCCACTTACTGCGGCTTCTCAACCGACGAACGCGTTTCCATCTGCATGCGCGTAAGCACCGGCTCCCGTGGACCATCCCGCAACGGTGGAAACATACATGTTCACTGCGACATTCCATTCACTGGCACTCGACAAGGGGTTGTCGCTAACCCTGCATCAACTCCCCTGGCCCCGCTGGAAATTAGAGACGCTGTCTTTCGGGAATTGATGAGGATTTCTCCCGCTTCTAGTTACCGAGAGGAACTTCTCGCTGGCCCAAGTGGTCTACTGTCGCGAGGACTGCTCGAAGAGCACGCGCTCAACTACGGCGCGCTGCCGCCGACAAAACGTCAACGTGCAATACTCGCGAGTGTCTTAAGAGGCTTTGTGCGAAAACACTTTTACGATCACGCAAAACTTTATTCCGGTGGAGTAATCGGCGTACCGGGTTTTTGGCAGGAGGCTTCTGGTTTGGTTCATCTCTGGAAGCCACGCGACTATTTCATGCCGATGCTTGTAATACCCTACAAGGATGCGAACGGACTCATCCAAGCCTGTCAGATCAGGCTGCACGCAAACGATCTCTCTGCTGACGAAAAAAGATATCGCTGGCTGTCATCGCCGCTAGAGCGGCGTGGTACTAGTTCCGGAACACCAATACATCTAACATTTGCAACGTGGGAGGTTGTCGCCGGCGAAACAGTAATAATCACAGAAGGCGCTCTAAAGGCTGATACCCTGGTACGGTTTAGGCCAAAAGCCCGCGTGATCGCTACGAGTGGAGTGAGCTGCTCTCATAGTGAGATCGTTGAAACAGCTCGACCATATGACGCACTAATCGCTTTTGACGCAGATCACAGAATCAATCCTGCCGTGTGTCGGCAGCTCGCCCGATTGATCGTCCAACGCCACAGGGATTCCAGAGAGCACAGACTGTCTGTTTCAACCAAAATTCTCTTTTGGAATGGACCAAAAGGAATCGATGATGCAGTGCGCGCGAATATGAATCTAAGCGCGCTGACAGTTTCAGAATGGTATGAGACGCTCGAGAATGAACCTCTCGAAGAAGTAAACCGATTATGGAAGGAGGCGGGTTTCAAGTCTTAAGGAATGGCGGTACTAGAGCAACTGCAGTGAGCTAACCTCCATTCCGCTCCCCTTCAACCGACATTCCTCAACACAACCAATAAGAAAAAAGAGGCGGTTAACGACTAGGTGATTCACGAAGAATCTCCGAAAGGAACCGTCGTAATGAGATTTTTACTTGGCGTCCTCGTTGGTTACATGCTACGAGGCAAACAGAAACTGCTTATCAGATTTCTTGTGACGCTGGCGCTGGTTGTGTACGTCGTTATACCGGCAATTGCGCTTTTGGGCCTGAGTATTGACGTCCAACGTGAGCGCCGGTCCAGACCAGCTCAAACCAAGGTGCCAGTAATTAAAGGACTGAGCTATGAAGACGCCGAGAGGAAGCTTCACGCCGCTAACTTGAACATTCGTTTGTTGGCGACACGTCACGATCCGGCCGTTCAACCCGGATTGGTTATCGACCAAACTCCCGCGCCTGGGCAGGAAGTAATTGTCGGCTACTCAGTTGGAGTTACCCTCAGCAAAAAGGATTTCGCCGGCCCAGGTCCATAAACTCAAAGCTCATGTATTGGACCAAATAAGCCACACGCTGCGTTCTTGGCGTATCCAGCCTCCCTGTCTCTCAATAGGCGCAACACTGAAATCCTTTTGTCCAGAGACACGGAGGTTTTCATGTATTTATTCCTCCGAGGTTGCTAACATGAAAAATGTTTTCTCTCTTCGCAAGCGTTCGTTCCTCTCGCCTGTCTCAACCGGTTTTACCTCGCATATTTTTGCTGAGGTTGAATCCTCCAATGAGGGCGAATACAGGTGGGGACACAACATGCTTACCATTGCCGATTGTCGGCGCAGAGTCCAGATTGAATTCTTTTTGGGCACCAAGCGAGAGCGTCGTCGATCCCTAGCCAAGATCAATCTGCTCATTGCCATTCTCACGCGCTTTCGTGACGTACTCGCTAAAGAGATCGCGTTAATCGAGAAGGCCAAAGCCAAATAGGTGCCTGGAAAACGATCGCGGGCCAACTTACAGCTTCATATTCTGAAAGTGAGTTGGACCGCGATTTCTGTATTTACTCGAGTCCACTCTTCTGCGCGAGAAGAAAGGGGCAACTAATGCCAACGACAAAACATGAACTGCTCGACTGGTTAATGGACGTGCCAGAAGATGCCGAAATAGGAACTGACGGAGCTGGACTTGCTTTGCTCGCAATTCTGGGTACCAACGTTCACTTGTTAGAGGTCGGTCACATTCCCAATGCGGATGAACTCTACGCCGAGGCGATCAATCAGGCAATGCTGGAACGACTACGGCGGATTGATGCAGCAGGTGGAGAAACGGAGACCGGTGTAATAATAATGACATTTCAAGGTTACTTATCAGGCGTTCCGAATCTGTTCTCTACAGACTTCAATACGGCATTCATATTCAAGAATACAGAACAGGCGGAGGCCTTTATCACAGAATTTGCGGACGAGTTACACAATCCGCAGATTCTCGATTGCCCGTGACGCTACAAGCGGATAATTTGCCTTGAATTCTTTTGGGTCGCCGCCAGCTCAGCATATCGCCCGCTTATTTGAGCCGGATTGCGCCGGCGCGAGAGGCCACCACGACCTGGACTGAAACGAAGTTCTGCAGCTAATTCGAACAGGTGATTATGGAAGGCTTCACATTTTTGGCTTGCACCTTTGTTGGGCTTGTTATTGGAGCCGGAACGGTCTTCCTCTTTTCTAAGGGCTGGATACGAGCGGTTGAGCAGAAGTCCTGCGCTCAACTTGAATCTTCTCGCACGGCACTAACAGGACGACTAGCGGCGGTAGAGCTTCGGCTTGAGCAAACTTTGGTTCGCGCAAGTAATCTCGATGAGTCGAATCGAAATCTGCAAGTCGAACTTATGACAGAGAAAGAGAGACGTGCAGCGGCAGAAGAAAAAAACACGCGTATTTCAGAACTTGACGAGATGATTCGGACCCAGGCTGAGACAATGGTTAAGTTCCAGGAGGAAGCGATATCACTAAAAACTGAAAAAGCACGCTTGAAGGTGGAACTTGAAAACGCAACAAAGAGTGCCGACGCGCGACTCGACGCCGCAAACAAGCACTTTGAGGAAAAGTTATCGCTTCTAATTGACGCACGTGAGGAGTTCACTGCTCAATTCAAGAACCTTGCTAATGGTATCCTCGAAACCAACACGAAGAGATTCACCGAGCAAAACAGAACTAACATTGATGCATTGCTGAAGCCGTTGAGCGACAAAATAAAAGATTTCGAAAAGAAGGTGGAGGACACATATGACAAGGAATCAAAGCAACGCTTCTCACTTGAGAGCGAAATAAGGAGTCTTCGTCAGCTCAATACTCAGATAAGTCAAGACGCGGTTAATCTCACAAATGCGCTCAAGGGACAAACGAAGACGCAAGGGACATGGGGAGAGTTTATTTTGGAGCGCGTGCTTGAGTCTTCAGGCCTCGTCAAGGGACGAGAATATGACGCCCAACTGTGTGAAACTGATGTGGATGGAAGGCGAATGCAACCGGACGTAGTTGTTCATCTACCTGAAGACCGACATCTGATTATCGACTCAAAGGTAAATCTTAGAGCCTATGAACAGTGTTGCACATTTCCATCGGGCTCTGATCGTGACGAAGCCGCTAAAAGACATATCCAAGGTCTCAGGAGACACGTTGACCAACTCAGTACGAAGGAATATCAAGATCGATTCCAGATCAACTCCGTCGATTTCGTAATGATGTTTGTTCCGATTGAGTCAGCGTACTCAATGGCCGTCGAGTTAGATTCCTCAATCTTTGATGAAGCGCTTCGTAAGCGAATCGTGATCGTAACGCCATCAACTCTACATGCAATGCTTCGCACGATTGCATTGATTTGGCGACAGGAATATCAAAGCAGAAATGCCATTGAGATCGCGCAACGTTCTGGCGCGTTATATGACAAGTTTGTGGGTTTCACAAAGGATCTTGAGGAGCTCGGAGATAAACTGCGCGCCGCACAAAGAAGCTATGATGAGGCACACAAGAAACTTTGCCATGGACAAGGGAATCTCGTAAGCCGCTCAGAAAGGCTCAAAGAATTAGGGGCGAAGGCTCGGAAAAGACTTTCAGCAAGTCTCGTAAGCGAATCCGCGGCGGATACGCCCAACGATAGCACCATCGAACAAAAAACTTGCTGAAACCAAATCCCTTACTAGCAATTCATCAAACACGCAGCCAGTTTCGTCAGAGGCAGGCAAGCGGGAGTACACCGACCTGCAAAATTATGTCGAGACGGTGAATGGGGTAAAAATAGAAATGGGTCGCGTGCCGAGCGGAGAGTTTTTAATGGGTTCGCCTGATACTGAGGCAGGCAGAAGAAGTGATGAAGGACCGCAACATTAGGTGTCGGTATCATCGTTCTATATGGGGAGACATGAAGTGACGCAAGCGCAGTGGCGAGCAGTTGCAGAATTGCCGAAAGTTAGAATCGGATTGAACCCTGCTCCTTCGCTCTTCAAGGGTGATAATTTGCCTGTTGAACAAGTGAGTTGGGACCAAGCAATGGAATTGGAATGCGGGTCTGCTGTGTTGTTCGAATCCGGTTCGATTGTGAGTCAGATGTTTGAATCCGTGTTGTAGCTCGCAGGGTTGGACCGTGTGATCATCTGTTCTAGACCAATGTTGTCACACGCTACGCAGGTCAACTGAAAGCGATTCATTTAACTTTCTCGCCGATCAAGATACCCGTGACCAGATGAAGGAAAGCCTAGACCAAATCGTAAGTCGTGTTGGGCGCATCGGTTTATATCAAAGGAAAAGACCTGCGTTAATGCGAAGCGAGTGGCTGAGATTATCGGTTGCTCTCCAAAGACGGTACTCAATGGCGGCGCCGGCACAGGTCAACTCACCCGGATACGTAACGGCACTCGACAGGTACGTTTTATTCTTGAGGAGTATTAGCTTTCGCGGAGCGTCAGGAAGAGCAAGCCTCTAGGCAGTCAAGGTAATCACTCTCCTACATACGGCCATTCCTTTCCAGCACATTGGGATCCTAAGCTTAGAATTCCACGTGGACAAGTTGTCGCG
>JADMIO010904306.1_pt1 | contig 125175 bp, 100 predicted proteins | sample 8958161 | NCBI WGS metagenome assembly JADMIO01 (sample SAMN16585339, study PRJNA669376) | soil metagenome | isolation source: Crop rotation soil | place: USA: Cullars Rotation, Alabama | collected 2011
CGCGACAACTTGTCCACGTGGAATTCTAAGCTTAGGATCCCAATGTGCTGGAAAGGGATTGAACGAGCCCGATCTCGCTCAGCTTGCCAACATGACGGATGAGCAGCTCGACGCGGCGGGTTACGAGGTGCAGGCAGTGCGCGGAGCGGTGGAGCAGGCCCTCGCGAATGGCGAATTGGTCGAAGGGGAGCGGGGCGACGATCAAGCGAGCGCGAGCGGCTCCGACTCCACGAACACCGAGGCTGGCGCGGCAGCCGGAACGGCGGCTACGGCAGCGCTAGCGGCGAAAGTAGCCAAGCAGACCATTCAGCAGTTTATGGCGAAGCACCAGGAAGCCGAAGAAGCGGCAGCGTTTGAGTCGGCGGTTACGACGCTTGAGACAAAGGCTGAGGAAGCGGCAAAGGAGAATGAGCGCCTAACTACCGAACTCGCGGCGAAAGAGGCGAAGATCAAGGCACTCGAACTGACCCTCAAGACTACGAACGTGAGAAGCGCTGGAGCGGCCGTCGAAAGCGCGGTTCTCTTTTCCTCGAAGAACGCACCGACAGGGAGTTTCGAGCAACTGGTAGCCGCGAAGTTTGAAGAGCTCAAAGGCACAGCGGGTGTCGCCGAAGTGCAGGCCCGCGCAAGAGCCATCCAATTCTGCGTGCGTAGCCACACCGCGGCATACGCGGACTACCGAGCGCGGGGCGGGCAGGTCGAACTCGCGGCCAAGTAACCACGTACGAACCGGCGGTCTTTCCTCCAATCCAAACACACTATGATTCGTCAAAGCCCAACGTCTTTTGTCGCCGGAGAAACCATTCCCGCCGGCGCCCGCGTCAAATTCAACGGCAGCTTCGAGTTGATCCTCGCCGATTCGGGCGATGTGGAAATTGGTACGGCCAAACTGCATAGCGGCAAGGCCAGCTACGCGGCTGGAGAAGCGGTGAGCGTGCAGCTTATCTCCGATGGTTCGTGGACCCGGACTTGCATCGCGGCAAGCGCCATTGCGGCTCTAACTACAGTAAAACGGGCGGACGACGGCCAAGTCGATGATGCGGGAGCGGGCGATAATTTTGGCATCGCTCTCGAAGCGGCCAGCGCGGGCGACTTTTTCGAGGTGCTTCAGGTGCCTGGGATGTTCGTGACTGTGGCGGACGGCGCGGTGACTACGGCGAAGCTGGCGGATGCCAATGTGACCGCGGCCAAACTCGCCGCGCAAGTGCAGGGCACCGCTGACGGATTGGGATTCACACGGATGGCGCGTGCCACATTCAATCCATCAGCGAATGCCGGCGAGCGCACCATCGGCGCGCATACCCTGGGGGTCACCGTCCCGGACGACGCGATCATTACGCGTTTCTTCTACGAGGTGAACACCACTTTCACCTCAGCAACGGATTCGGGAACGATCGCGTTTCATGTTGAAGGCGCGGGCGACCTACTTGCCGCAATCGCAATTTCCGACGCGAGCAACGTGCTCGACGCGGGATTGCGCGCCGGCAAACCGGGCTATCCGAACTTCGGCGCCGATGCCGCGCACGATTCACAACCTGAAGTTGCCGCGCTGCATGCGGCGACGTTCGTGAAAACCAGCGCAGCACGCCTCATTACGGCAACGGTCGCCGTCGAGGCATTGACCGCCGGAAAAGCCACACTCTTCGCCGAATACGTGCAGGGCGCTTAACCGGATTTTCACTCACCCAACGACAATACCATGTATCAAAATACTTCCGCTCAATTTCGGCCTGAACTTTACAACGTCGTGGAGGAGGCCATGGCAATCGACAACAAGTTCATTGCCGATGCCCTTTTCCCGACCTTTCCGGTGAAAACCCGAACCGGTAATTACGTCCGCATCAAACGAGGCAAAGGGCAACTGCTCGCGAACGCAGCCGGTGACGGAAAAAAGGACCCACTGGCACGCGCCCCCGGCACTCCTTATGCGGAATTTACCCGCACGAGTGAGAAGGCCTCCTGGAACACGGTCGATCGAGGCATGAAGACGCCGGTCGATGATGTGAACGCGCAGGACCTTGCCCGTTTCTTCGACCAGGAATCCGCCGACGCCAAGTGGCTGATGCGCATGATCCGCATGTATCGCGAAGCGCGCGTTGCTGCCTTCATCAACAATGAAGCACGCTGGGGATTCATCGAGTCGGACCTTGCCTTCACTGCCGCGAACCTCGCGACATTCGACGCGCCGGGATTGATTCGCGAGGCCAAACGCATGGTGGATAAGCGTCAGGAGGATTGCAACACGCTCGCAATGTCGCGCGAGCTTTGGGATCTGATCAGCCTCAGCGACAAGATGGTCAAGTATTGCTTTGGTGCGCTGCAGGGGCAGTCGGCGGTTACGGAGAAAGTCGTCGCCGAGAAGTTCGGATTCGCCCAAGTTTTAATTGGCAATGCCAGCTATGACACGAGCAAGCCGGGAAAGGATGGGTCGGACGACACCCTCGTGTGGTGCTGGGGCGACACCTACATTTTCGTCGGTTCGGTGCAGGGCGGCGCGCCGGAGAATGGCGGAATTGGCCGCACTTTCGTCCTCGAAGACCTGACCAGCGGAGGAATGCTTTACGTGCCCGAAACCTATCGGGACGAGGACAAGCGCTCAAACATCCTACGCGTCCGTCAGGACAGCGAGGAAAACACCGTCAACGAACTCGCGGGCCTGCTCATCAAAGTAAACGATCTGGGGTAAGGAGAATTCCCGCGCTACCGCCGGCCCGGTGCCTCTCCAGCGGGTGCCGGGCCGGTTTATGCGTAGCCGCACCGGCACTTTTCGATGAACTCGTTTTTCAAAGCGTTCAATCAGTCGCTGCAAACGGCCCAGCGCGTGATGGGCGAGGAATGGACTTTCAATGGCACCGTATGGCCATCGATCGCGATTGAACCGATTACGGCGACGGAGCGTGCATCGCTGGGCGGGCGATTTGCAGACGTGAACACGACGATCATTGTCGCGCAGACTGTTTTCACAGCGAGCGGAATCGGAAAGGGCAAGGTGGTGATTGCGCGTGGCGTGCGGCTGCGTGTGGCTGAGATCGACAATGATGGGGATGCGGCGCGGACGCTGATTTGCGGCCCGGAGGGAATCGAGGTGGAGCTGTGAGCGCGACGGATGGTGAGATCAAGCGGCGCGTAGAATTATTCCTCCGTGGGCAGCTTCGGAACGCACTGCCAGCGCGGAAGTTCTTTCCATCGAAAGGCGGGGACGAGGCCGAGCCAGACACACAGATATTGCCGCCGTTCGGGGTCATCACTTGCCGCACGGCCGAGCGGGTGATTGCCGACGAGGGAACCTGGCAGTGCGAGGTGGAGGTCGCGTGGTTTACGCATATGGACGACGCGCCGGCGCCAATGCATTCGGCGATGGTGCGCGAGGTTTTAGATGCGCTCTGTGTCATTCCGAGGCGAAGTTCCGATTTTACGCACGATTTGACCATTCACGGATTCGATGTCGGGACGGCATCCAGTATCAGCGACAAGGATGCAAAAGGACGTGGGGACATCATTCCGCTGGTGCTAGGCTGCTCGGGATAAATTAGAAAAAGTAGCGCTGAGACATCAGAGTCGCGACTACACTTGGCTAATTTCAAAATGGAATGCCGGTTCGCCTGAAGCTCCCGGTTTGAGAAATTTTGCGATTCTATGCAATCGCGCTGCTTCAGTCGCCGCGACAGCGAAAAGAGGTCGACTGCCTCCTTCAAAGCTAGAAGGAGCCAAGTCGATAACCTGAAGAACCGTTGGGTCAGAGCAATGATGTGAGACATTCGTCGGACCTACACTATATATTTGTTCGAGCATCGCGGATTGAATAGAAGTGCTCTGAGCAATAATTTCCTCTTGGGTTAATCCGTCGGTCAAAGCATTGTATACGTCGACTACTGATTGGCCGGCCGCTTTGTATTTAATATATTTTCCATGGATAAGATTTTCAAACATGACTCTCGCCTGGTCTTCAGGGCTGCGTTGAACACTAGTGATAAGCGCATTGGCTTCTCCCGCCTCACGTAATAACTGCTTGACTACACTCACGGTGTGAGCCGATAATTGTCCCGAAGCATGCGGGCCACGAGTAAGCTTTACATCAGCGACCGCATCCTTATTGTTGCTTTCGTTTTGTTCGATCACCGCTCTTCTGTAATCAAGAAATGCTACAATGTGGGTTGCCCCATCTGGACCGTAGCGCAGGAGATCACTAGGAATGTTGATTCTATGCTTACCAATGCTGGTGGGAAATGGTAAATCACTTAAATAGATTTCCTGCGATTGATTGGTAATAGCAGGCCCGGACGACCAAAATACAGACAAAGGGCGGACCACTTCAGGAGTCAGGGGTTTTCCAGTGATTTCGTATTTGAAGGATAGCCCACCGTGTTTTGGGTCCCAACTTAGCGAAATGGCTTTCAAATCAAGAGCGCTTTTGACTTTTGGCGGTGGAGGAAGTGGTTCATCACCTGGTGTATGCTCCTTAAACGTTAAATAACCACTCTCACCGTAGTATTCGGTGTGGCCGTATCCGTAAGCACCGGCGAAGTAAAAATCGAAATGTTGGTCAACCTCCGTGACTTTGAGAGAAAAAGATACACTGTTTGTTCGCAACACCGGTACACCACCGACCGTTTGCCACTCGCCGGAACCTGGAGGATGAGATGCGCTTGCTGACAATGACACCGTTGGTCCGTGAGTGAAAGACACCACAACATCGTTATTGCCGATCCCGTAACTATAGTAATGTAGGCTTACATCTAAAACGTCACCAAGCTGGACCCCTGCTAGAGAACCGCCGGTGGAGACGCTGCCAAATCCGCCCCAGCCAATTACCGAAGGAGTAGAGCGCCCCTCGAGGAGCTCAATCGAGCTGTTCAATAGTTCCAGTCTGCGTGGTACACAATCGGGGTTCATGTTGTCGTCTTGGAATGGTTCAATCGAGCGCAGGTCTCGTCAGAAGTCGAGTAAAGATCGACTTGGCTCGACTTTCGACCCCGCGCCTTGTTAAGCGGCATAACAGTTTCCGCCCGAACTTGACACAGTCGGCAAGGGAATGACCAACGCCACGCAGAAGGGAGTTCAATACAATTGGGGGTTTCAGTCCAGCGATGCGCCCAATGTGGGGCCGGGGTTTGTTCCGCGAAATGGCGAGGAGACTTACGAGCCGGAGGTCTATAATGCGGCAACGGATGGCGAGGGGCATGTGGACAGTTTCACGGTTTCCAAGGCGGACCACCGTAAGATCATGCTCACGCTGAATGGCTACGTCACCTCGCAGTTCGACCAGTCGAGCTTCCCTGTGACGTTCAATTTTTTGAACCGGGTTTTCTGCATCAAGAACATCCGTGTTGGGAAGCCGAAGGGGCAGTATCACGAGGCGACGGTCGAGGCGGAGGGGTTCGCGGGAGTGACAAGCTAACGGGGATTGCGCATGGGCCTTCCCGATTCACATCTCGGGCCGGCGTTTATCGACGGCGGAGTGCGGCACCGGTTTTTTGGGCGAACGTTGCGACCCTTCTCGGTGTGGCACCTGTTTCTGCTACAGGCCATCGACTCACCCTTCACGACGAAAGGCGACGTTTTCCAGTTCCATCTCGAAACGGCAGTAGGTGTTTGCCTGCTTCAATACCCGCACAGCCGAATTCAACGTCCTTGGGTAGGACCGGTCGCTTGCTGGCGCTTGGCGCGCGCAGGCGGGCTTGAGCGGGAGGTCGCGCGCTTTCTCGATTACGCGGGGGATTACCTGAGCAAGCCAGAATACGCGATTCATCCGCGCCCGCGGCCGGAGGGTGCTCCGCCGCCGCCGCAACGAACAAGCGCGCCTTTCATTCTCCGGCTCGTGGCGGACATTATTGGTTGGGCGCATTGTCCAATTGCAGAGGCGTGGAATATGCCCGTGGGTCAGGCGCATTGGTGGCAGAGCATGGCGCATCGCGCTCACGGCGAAGACGTAGATTTCATGGATGAAGAGGAGCGTGCGTTCCAGGCACAGATGGAAGCAGCCGGAATGAGACCTTTTGGAGGCTGACATGCCGGAGAATGCGTTCAGCAAATTCGTGCGGGAGAACACGCAGGGGCCGGTGAACAGGGTGTTCATCGGCGCCGGCATCGCGGAGATCGCGCAAAGCAACAACAAGCTGCGCGAGACGGTGAAGCTGGTGCGAGATTTGGCGCTGTGGCGCATCACCTGGCCGGCGGCGCTACTCGGTGGGCTGGTGGGCGTGCGGAAGGTGATCGCTGAACTCGTCCGGGATTCGGGCTCGCTCAAAGCGGCGTGGGACAAGATGGGGCAGATCAACGGAATCCGGGCGCAGTTTCAGGCGTTGATGGGTTCGAGCATCCAGGCGAAGCAGCGCGTGGCGGAGCTGATCCAAGTCGGACAGAAACGCATCGTGCCGTTGGAGAACCTCGCCGAAGCGTCGCGGGGGATGACGATCCTTTCGCGTGGCGCGCTCGGGGCATCCGGAGACTTGAATCGCGTGGTGACTGCGGCACGGGCCAGCGGGCGTGGACTGACAGAAGTGGGCGATGCGACGGCGGGCTTGTATCGCGATCTGCAAGACGGCCGGCCCATCGATGCAGCAGCGTCGGCGCTGGAACAGATGGGGCTCATGACGACGGAAAATGTTCGTCACCTCGCCAACCTCCAGCAGACGGGTGCGACATTCAGCAGCCAGTGGAAATACGTCACCGACACGCTCGATGCAGCGTCGGAGTCCGGGAAGGGTTTCGAGCAAAGCCTGGAGGGGTTGGAGAAGCAATTGGAACAGGCACATGCGCGCCTCTACCAACGCGCGGGAGAGCCGTTCCTCGAAGGCGAGCGGCGCGGCTTGGAGGCGTCCATCGAACTTGCGAAGAATCTTGAAGGGCCTCTTGGGAAAGTGGCCGACAACTTGGCGCGGGTCGTGAACGTAGGCAAAGGTGCTGGGACGAAGGTCGCGGCAATGCTCAGCGGGATTCCCGGTGCAACCACCGCCGCGGACTTTCTCTCCAATGGCGTGATTGGTGGCGCAATCGGTCTGGGAGGGATCGCCGTGCGTGCAGGCGGCCGGGTGTTGGGAGGAGCATGGAATGCAGTGCGTGGCTTCGATCTCGGCGGCCGTGGCCGGGCCTTGCGCATGGCGGCGGGCGGACGCTCCGGGCTGCGAGGGGCGTTGATGGACATCGGGGGTGGTGTCATGGAGAGCGCCTCGGCCGGGTTCAGTGCGGTGCGTGGCGCGGCCGGTGGAATCGCGGAACTTGGCTTGCACGGATTCACGCAGGCGGCGCTGATCATGAAGCTGGCCGATTTGATGGATGTCACCGGCAAGCGCAATGCGGCATTGAAGGATTTGAAATCGGCGAACACTGCCGAGGTCGAGGACCTGAGGAAGCAAATCGACGGTGTGAAGAACCTGGCGGATGCGCAACGCGCGCTCGTGGTTTCGACACAAACACTGGCGGCGGCGCGTGACCGCCTGGCTAAACTCACGGCAAAGACTGGCGTGACGATCGGCAATCTCGTGAGCGGCGCCGACCTTCGCGACGATCGCGCGGTGTCCTCGCAGGGGGCTCAGGTGCGCATCCTCGCAGCCGAGCAACGCCGCGCTCTGGAGGCGGGCATGGCCATGCCGTTCGGGTCCAGCGAGGAACAACAGGCGTTTCTTCAGCAGCGCAGCGCTCGCAATCTCCGGCTGGGTGAAGTGGCCCGGCGGCAAGCGATTGAACGATCCAGCGGCTTCCAGCGCGCCTCCTTGCTCGAAGGCGAGGCTCAGCGAGCCGAGCGCGAATCCGAACAGGCGCGACTCTATGCATCGGAAAGCGCTCGATTGGAGAACCTGAAGAAACTGGCTTCGGCAGGCGGCGACGCACGAATACTCTTCCGGGGCGCGAACGGCGTCGAGCAGTTGGGAACCGCGCAGGAGGCCTACATGGCCGCACGGCGTGCGTCCCCGTCGTCGATGATGCAGAGTGAGCAGCGGCTCGAGGATATGCGGTCGGGAGCAATCGGGGCGACGCAGCAGCAAATTGCGGCTGCCGAGGCGGAACACAAGGCTCGCATGGAATACATGCAGTCCCGTTCGCCGGAGGAAGGGCCGTATTGGAGACAGCAGGCTCGTGCCGCGTTGCTGGATGCCAGCCTGCGCGAGACGGACATCGCCGGTCAACGTGGGCTGAATTCGCTCGCATTGCGCGGCCGCGAACGCGCGGAAGGCGAAATGCGAGTCGGGATCGAAACGCTCCAGAGCCGCCGGGACGCATTGAGAGGGACCGGAGACAACGAGCAGGAAGTTCGTGCGTTGAACGGACAGATCGAAGCTCGCCGCCGCGAACTTGCGTTGATGCAGCAGGAATACGACGTGATGGAACGTCGGGCTTCCGTGGAGAAGGAGATTGCGCGGCTAACTACGCGCGGTGAGGAACGCGCCCAGCAGGAATATCATTTGCGCAAGGCGTTGCTGGATGAGGAGGAAAAGAACGCTCCGGATCAGGGGACGCGTGACCGGATTTCCGCAGAGAAGGCCGAACTCTTGCGGCAGCGGCGTGAGAGCCAGCGGCAATACGCCACCAACGAATCAGCAATTCAGCGAGATCTTCGGGTACGGCAGTTGAACCGGGAAGGAGGTGGCGACCAAGCCGTGCGCCTTTCGGATTTGAGCGCCTTCGCGCAGCACTATGAATCGGCGCTGGGCGGTGGCGAATCTCCGGAGCAAGCGAAAGGCACGGCGCTTGCCCAGACTCATGCCGATATCGCCGACAGCTTCGCGGCACTAGCCCGGAGCGGTGTTGTGGACAGCCTGCAGCGGATTGGAGGCGGCGGAGGTGTGGCTGAGGATAGTTATCTCACGGAAGCGAAACGGCAGAGCGATTTGCAGGAGGCTGCCAACGAGTATCTGCGACAAATCGCGGAAACCATCGGGCAAAACCCAACGACCGGCGGAGAACCGGACGTGCCCTTCGACTGACCATGCCGCGCGCGTCGATTCGCAGGGGAACGCACCAGGAAATTCATATCGGGCAGCTTCGCACCGATCGTTATGGCGTGCTTTCGGGAAGTTCGCAGCGGCATCGGGACGAGGATTTCGACAACCCCGATTACAAATATCTGCTCCCGTCGATGGCGCCGCCACTGGGTGTGCCGTGCGTGGGAGTGACGAGGGACTACATCGATGTCCAATGCCGGGCGATTTACACCTACACCCATGAAGGCGTGGTGGACCCGGTGAGTTTCGAGGGGCGCATATGGTGTTCGCTCGAAGGCACGGACAACGAAGAGCCGATCGAAACGCATCCGAAATTCGCGGATCTCTTCAAAAAATACAAAGGTCACTACCAGCCGGGCACGAAGCGGTTCGATTACTTCGATCCGACACTCAGCGGGGGGGTGACGAAGGACGGTGTGCAAAAGAATCCGCTCTATGGCGTGACGCATTTTCTGGCGGTGGGGCTGATCTGGACGCACACGCAAGTGATGCGGGAGTTGCCGTCCAACTTACTCGCCCGGGTGGATTGCATCGACAAGCCCATCGGTTTCGGAGCGATGCAGCCGCCCTCGCTCAGTGGGCGGCGCAACTGGCTGCAACTCGCGCCGAATGCGGCCCAACGCGGGAACGTGATCCAGGTGACGAAGCGCTGGCTGGCGAGCGGGCGCAACGGCTGGAACGAGGATGTCTATAACGAGCGCACCGCAGCCGGAGCATAGTAGCACGTCAGCGCATGATCGACCTGAATACACTCCGGGTCCGTGTGGGGCAGCGGATGAACTCCATCTTCTTCCAGAGAATCTGGAACAAGCTGCTTCGCGCCATCGAGGAGCGCACGATTCGGAACATTCCAGGGGCAACACGGCGGCAGACGCCTTCGGGCCGAATCTTCGTGATTGGGGCCAGTGGCGGCGGTGCAAGCCGGGTGACGCATCCCTGGCTCGTGGATTTCGAGGAGAAAGATGATAAGGTGAAGTGCCGCTTCACGAAGGCGCTCATCAATGGGATCGAGCCCAAGCTCGACGGCAAGCCGATGTCCGTGGCTCTCGAAGATACGGGAGAGTTACCTGCGCTCACCGTGAATGTGGAGGATTTCGGCGAGGATCGAGTCGCGCGAATCTACGCGCGCGTGAGCTTTGACGGGGCCTGGCAGGTGGTTGCCGCCACACCGGTCGCCAAACCGAACTTGCCACCTTCCGAGGCCCGCACAACCTACAAGCTCGTCGCGTTGCTGATCCGTGATGCATCGGACAGTCTTACTGTCTCGCAGCGCGCCTTTTTTGATCTGCGGGTCGAGGCGGTGCAGCCGCATGGCGACCGCGCAACCTACCTTTGGTGGATCGACCGATGAATGCGAAGGCGCACAGGCCATGAGAGGAGGTTCGCTCGACTATTTGAAGGAGTTCGGTTTCGAGCATCCGCATGCTGATCTTTGGAATGCGATGCTGGAAGAGGTGCTTTGGCGTTTTCCAATTGTGCTCGGCGGCACCGGCGATGGACGCGCGCTACCGCATCCGTGGCAAACGACCATTGCGCGCTGGGAGCCCGAAGCCGGGCAGGCGGTTTTGAGCGATCCTTCGCGAGCCTGGCGGGTGGATGTACTTCCGGGTTGTGTGAATGGAGGGCCAGGGGCGGCGCTGTATGCGCTCAAGGATGATCCGCGCGGGTGGGTTAAGCCGGACGACTACAAGGGCGGAATCGCGACAAGCAATGCCGCGCAAATCCTTCGTCCGCTTCACGAGCCGGATGATGCGCCGTTCCTGACGCTCGAGACACCGGCGCCGGCATCGGATTTTCGCCAGGCATATGGGATTTTTGCGCCGGTGACTGACGGAGCGCGACCGCCATTCTTTCGCGCTCCCGAGATGTGGGAGCGTAGTGTGATGCGGGCTTGGGTGACGGTGGCTTTGCGAATGCCGGCGCTACCCACCATTGATCTGACCGCCGTTGATCTCGCGAATCCGCTGTCGGTCACTGAGCCGTTGGTGGCGACCGTTGCGCCGTATCAGGTGCGGGTACAAAGGCCCGTTCCACTGAATTTCAATCAACCCGTCGTCAATTATCCGCTGGCGGAACTTTTCCTCACAAGAAGCGAAGATGGGAAACCGGAGAACGACGAATTTTATGTCCGGCAATTGGAGTATTGGGATTTGGCCGGGTTTGCGTTTCTCGACGACGCGGGAATGACCGCACTCGGTACCTTGCTCGCATCGTTCGGTCTCGTCGGGGGACTCGTAGCCGAGGACATTCTTGAATTGCTGAGCAACGTGCGACGGATCGTGGCGTGGTCGCTCTAATGTTCAGCCCTGAACGTCGGGGACCCCAAGTCTGTCCAGATTTTCGTATCAGGCCGAGTGTCGCGAAACCAGCACTGACCGGTTGTCGTATCCCAGATGAACAGTGTTGAGTTGGTGTCTGAGTTCGCTTTGAGTTTGAGTTGATAACGACCTTGCATCGTCGACAAAGGAGTCGCCGGCGACTCTCCGGTGGCTGATTGATTGAAAAGCCAGCCAAGGGTCAGGAAAGCAAACAGAGCTCCCGCGGCTACCAGTGCTCGTTTAGAGTTAATGAACGGTTTCATTGGTTTTGGAGGTAAGGTTTTGTTCGTGAATGTATAATCTGATCGGACAAGTCCGGTTTCTTGAGTGTACCGCTTTGGTTGACACGCGCACTTCACAGAGTGCCACCGAACCTTGCCGCCGTTCTTGATGATCCTTCGCCGCTGAATCCGGCGACGAACTATCCTTACGTGGCCACGCCACCGCCGATCCTCGATTTCATCCGCGCAGGGGTATTCGCACGGACCGGTGCCGGATTGGCAATCGATCGTTCCGCCGCGAAACCGCCCGAGGACGCTTTCGAGAGGGTGTAGGAGCCGATGAGGCAGTTCGACGCGTTTTACTACGATAAGGCCAGCGACCTGGTCGCTGGCACGAACGCCACGACCCCGGCGACGATCACGCCGTTTGTGAAAGGTGACACGCTGCGGATTGCGGCCCGGCAGGTGGTGGATAATCCTGAAAGCTTCGGCGATGTGCTGGTGGCGGTGCCGTGGGACGTGGTGAACATGCGGGCGAGCGTGGGCTTGATTGATGCGCCGCCGGAGAGCGGCACCTTTAAGCTGACGGTAGAGGATCAGGAGACCGAGGCGATCATCTGGCCCGCGAGTTTCGCGGAGCCAGACGCCGTGGCGAAGTTCAAAAAGAAAGTGCTCGATGCGCTGAAGGCGCTGATCAACGTCGATGATGATGCGATCGTAAGCAGCGATCCTCCGGGTTCGCCGCCGCATTTCATCTATCTGACATGGACCGATGCGGAGGATGACCGGCCCATCACCGTTTCGTTTTGCGGCCTCGCGCCGTTGATCCTGCCCGATGTCGAGTTGCAGGTGCCGTTGCCCGCCTACCAGCAGTGCATCAAGCTCGTGCAAGCTCCGATCGCGGAAACGACCGACTTTCAACTAGTCGAGGCAACCCAGCCGACAGTCATCGAGGATCGAGCGGGAGCTGCCGGAACGCCGGGGGTCAATGCGGTGCAGCGTCTCACCGTGGCGTCCGGTTCCACGGGCTCGATTGTGCTTACGTGGAGCGGCGCGCAGACGCGGCTGATGACCACGCCGGGGCTTACGGCCGCACAGATCGCCACGGCGCTGAATGCCGTCGTGCCGAATGGGGAGATCGCTCCCAGCTTTCGTGTCACCGATGTGCCAGGCGCGGGCGGCACATTCGCAGTGGAGTTTATCGGCCCGCTCGCCTCGGCGGTGCAGCCACTTCTCGCGGCACACCTCTACTCGTCGATTCCGCCGACGGTTGCCATCGCGACTCTGCCGTTGACCAGTCCGCGGTTCACGCGGGCGCTCAACGGCGCATTGAGCGTGCCTGTGCGGTTTGAATTCGTGCGGATTGATAACTTAGGCTACGAAGCGACCGTCATTCGTGAGGTGACGTTGCATGCCGACATGACCGGGCCGGGCACCGAGCAGGATTTGGATGACGCCGGCGCCGTCGTCATCAAGGAGAAGACGGTCTATGTGGACAACGAGGCGCTCACGCCTATTGCGAGTATCGCGCCGGGAGGCACCTTCCAGCCGCCGTCCGCGGTGGCAGCGGGAGTGGCGATCAACGTGGAGCACTCGTTGAATACGCGCACGCCGTTCGTGAAGATCTTTTATCAGGACTCGCTTTCGCCTGTCCGTTGGCGAGAGCTGACACCGAACGGCGATTACGGGTGCGAAGCCGTGGATGAGAATCACGTCGAGATCACCTTCCCGGCTGAGATTACCGACACACCAAACGATCCGACTTACCGACTCCGCTACAAGATCTTCATTTCGTCGCCGGATGCGGTGCTGACGGTCTATGGTAATCTTTACAGCACGTGGGACAAAGTGCTGGACAGTCTACCTGATGGTCAAAATGTGAGGGCGAAATTCGCTGAATTAGAAGCGCGAATCGGGCAGCTCGCAGGCGGAGTTAAAATCGGGCCGAACAGCCTCGATCTCGATGCGCTCATTCGCGCGGTGCTGGCCGCGCTTACGACGGATCTCATTCTACAGGCGCTCTTCGTCGATCTCATCAAAACGATCATTACGAACCGGGAGATCATCAATTCGATCCTGACGACCATCCAGACCGATTCGACGCTCTTCCAGACGTTCATCGACTTGCTCATCAAGACCTTCGCGGAGACACGCAACATCCAGTCGTTAGTCCAGGCCTTGTTCAAAAACACGACCTTCCTCGAGGAGTTTCGGTCGCTGGTGACTGAGGCATTCCAACGCGGAGGTGTGCTGCCGGAAGGATTGATCGTCATCGCGTTTGCGGATTTCGAGTTCATCGCCCCGCCGCCCCACCAATACGCAGGCCCCAGCTCGCCGGTAATCTCCGGTTCCAAGGAGGTCACCATCACTGCCGGAGAGAAAACGACGGTCGTGGATAGCGTAACGACAACGTCAGGCGGGCAGGCGACCAAGCAAACGGTGCCAATTGTCGAGAACGTGCCCGGCAAACGTTTGGCTTTCGAGTTGTTGCCATGTGAACTGATCGCCCCAACGGCCGATGCCACCATCGCCGGAACGGTGAAGTTGGGCGACATCACCGATGGGCACACCCGCACGGCCAACGCGGCAGTGAGCGTGCGCACCATCGGCGCGCGGCGCGGCGCGGATTTCCCATCCGGCACAATTCTCGCGCGCAAGAACGGTATCATTTTCCCGGTTCGCTTGGATACTGGCAACGCCTGGCCAGTCGAGATGGAGGCGAATTTTTTCAGCGGGCAACTCGACGATGGGATGCTGTACCCAGACTCCCGGTTTGCGCTGAACTTTGTCCTGCAAACGCAGCTTGCCGGGAATGCGCAAGGCCGAATCGATTTCCGGTTCGTGACCGGAATGTTTTCGCATGAGGGTGCGGAGACGCGAGACATCAACGCGATCACCTGGACGGCTCAACTAACCCGCGCATTGCCGCTGACTGAGGCCACCACTTTGAGAAGCGTGGCCATCGGAATCACGCGACAAACCAGCGTAAAGATCGGCACGTTCACCGCGGCAACGAACGATCTGCTCACGTGCAACGGCCACGGTCTTTTGCTGGACGCAAAGGTGCGGTTCGCTTCGATCGGTGTTCTGCCGGCAGGCCTTTCTGTCGATACCGATTATTTCGTCATCGCTTCGGGACTCACGGCGAACAATTTGAAAGTTTCGGCGACGCTTGGGGGGGCGGCGATCGACATCACAGATACCGGCACCGGCACCCACACACTCTTCGCGAGGGACGTGCGCGGCGGCATAATTGCAATCGATGGGCAGCAGGCGGCGACGTTCATTCCGCCGGCGCTTCCATTCACCTTCCGGTGCGAGCTACGCAATTTCGACTGCGAGAACGTTGCCGCGGGCGCAAAGGGGTCATTGATCGCGCGTGTGAACTCCCCCGCGTGTTCGATCGCGAAACTCACGTAATCGATGCCCGCGCAACCTTCCGCACTCTCGGTTACATCGCAGTGGATTCCTTGGCTGATCAGCGGCGCCATCTCCAACAAGGGCGCGGGCCGGTTCGCATTCACCAGCGCTGAATCCGGGCAGCATCGTTTGCAAGCGGTTGTCGCCGGGGAGGTGGTGGGAGAAACGGTCATTGGCGATGCCGTGCGCACGGCCGTGCTCACCGGATTGCCGCTTAACAGCAACCCGACCATTCAGGTGCGCAGTGAGAATGGCGGGTTGTCCACCTGGCGGACGCTCGCGCTGGCCGTTCCTGCGATGCCAGCGAATGCCGGCAGCATCCTCGTGCCGAGTGGACTGACCGTGGACACAAGCGATCCGGCGCGGGTGGTGATCTCGTGGACGGACAACGCGAATAACGAAGCGGACTATCATCTCGTGTTGCGCGGCCCGGCGGGATTCGTCAAAGACTACTACGCTGCGGCCCCGGCGACTTCGATCACGATTCCGGTTCTCCCGGGCGTTGTTTATTCCGGCACGACGTATCCAGTATTTGGGCAAACCTACGTTGTGCAGATCGCCGCGCGGGGCGGCAAATACAAGCTCCGCAAATTCAAGCCGCTGGAAACGGCGTTCGGCGCCGAAGTTCAATTCGATACAGCGCCTCCGCAGATCGTGCTGACGAATCTCCCTACTCATGCTGCGGCCTGGAATGGCCTCACGTTCAATTTCCAGATTGAGACAAGTGAGACGCCCACGAGCTTTGCAGTTTCCTCGGGATCGTTGCCAAGCGGGGTGACCCTCGACACCGGCACGGGCTTAGTCAGCGGCACGCCGAGCGATGCCGCCGCCACCTACCGTGCGAATCTCCGTGCGAACAATGCCGGCGGGCATGACATCGCCCAGCTCGAGATTCAGCTCTCGACGCCGAGCTTCTCCGTGCGGCTGGCAAGCGGCGCGTTGCTGATTGGACTGGATAAAGACCTGGGAGCCGCATTCACGCAGAACTTGCTCGCCGTCGCTTTTGGTCCCATCGCAGCGGCGAATGCCTGGACGCTCGATCAAGGTCCTGACTGGCTGGGCATCGACGCGAGTACCGGCGAATTGAGCGGCACGCCGGCTGCCAGTGGAACCTATACCTGCCAACTCACAGTAGGAAACGGCACACAGTCGAATCCGTGGACGTTTGCCATCGTAGTCGTCGGGGTGCGTATCGCGTCAGCCGACAATCTTACCGTTTATACCGGGCAGGCGTTCACCTTCACGATTCTCGCGTCGCCGGATGGCTGTACGTTTACCAGTGGCGATTTGCCAGCGGGTGTAACTCTAACCGGCAACGTCCTCGCCGGAACTGTGGCGACGGCGGGAGACTACGAAATCGATATTGGTGCGTATCTCGAAAACGAAGGCGTGTCGCAGGCTTTTACGCTCCATGTGTTGCAGCTTGTCACGATCGATGACGAGTGGGAAATGGTGCGGGGGCAGCCGCAGTTGCAGATGCTGCAATGGAACGGCGCGGGCCACGTCAATCAATGGTGCCTGACGGGTGCGCCTCCCGGTCTGTCCATCGATTTCGCAGTCCCGCTGACAGGGCCATCGACTTACACACCACGCGCCAAGGTCAGCGGGATTCCGACTGCAGCGGGGATATACGACGCGGAGATCACCGCTCAGATTGTGGACAGCGCGACGCTCTATCGCACGCCGATCCGCATTTCGGTCTCGGGCGGATTGTTTCTGGCTTGGTATCACAAGGACGCATCTCGCCGGGAGGTGCAGCTTTTTCTACGCAGCATGAAAGTGGATGGATACTACTTCCAGGCCGGCAGTCTGATGCTCGTGCGAGGCGATGCCTTTACGCTGCACGTCCTGTTGCGCGACGGACCGATTCATGGAGATGAACTTGGGCTCGCGACCGTCGAAACGGGGCTGACCGACCTGAAACTGATGATTCGCCCAAAAGATGATTGGGATGCTGAGCCGTGGATCGAAGTCGGGGGTGCCGTGACCACGGCGGCGATCGGTGACCATACCGTTTTCGTTCTCACCTTCACCCCGGGCGGCCCGGAAACCGAGATTGAAAAGGTGTTCAAATCCGTCAATGAAAGCCCCGGCGCGGACCCGACTGAGGCAAAGCTCGAAGGCATGGGCGAGGTCGTCGCGATGCTCAATGGCAACGTGCTCACATCGCTTCCGTTCGGTGTGGTGATCCGCCAGGATCTGGACCGCTGAGGCTCTGCGTTGACACGCGGTGGAATGGAGTGACGAAGACCTTCCTCCTATTTCCGACGTTGGCGTTTGCTTTCGTGTGTTCAGCATTTGCCGCCGAGAACGCGTCCACCTTTTCAATGGGACTGAATCGCATTCACGCGACGGACACCACGACACATCAAATCGAGATCGACGCCGGCACGAAGCTGCATTTTCAGAACAACGCAGATCGGACGGCATTTGCTCTCGAACTCGGCAGCGGTGTGCCTGGCAACGTAACCTCGGTGAACAGTTTTACGGGCGCGGTCGTGCTAGGGGCGGGTGACATCGGATTGGGAAACGTCGAGAACACTGCGCTTTCTACTTGGCCCGGATCGGCAGCGATTACCTCCGTTGGGACACTTACCCTTGGCACGGCCTCCACGGGATTCACCATCGAGCTCGGTAACGTGACGGTGACAGGGACTTTGAGCGGCTCGAAGGTTTCGGGCGGGACATTCGGCGCGGTCAACGGCTCCGCTCTTACGAGTCTCAATGCGAGCAACATCTCCTCGGGCACATTGAGCGATTCGCGATTGGCTACAGACGTGTGGCGTAGCGGGCAGAGTTATACTGGCAACGACACCACCACGATTTTTGGCGGCGCTTCCGGGCACCCGATGCGGCTCTACGTGAGTGATTACGGGATTCTGGCGATCAACACGCAGTTCGCGCAATTCGAGATCAACCCTCTCGCGGTGATCACGCAAGCAGCGAATCCGATGCCTGACTATAATGTGTGGGTGAGCGGCACGGGCGGCAAGTTGTCGCCGATTGCGAACGCCACGACGGGAAAGTTTTTCGGCGCGCACACGGCGGCTGCACCTTCCTGGGATAATGTGACGGACGCGTTGCTCGTCACCTCGGACGTAACCACGAACAACGCCGACACGACAAAGCATGGCTTCCTACGGAAGCTCGACAACAACGCCACTCATTATCTCGACGGAACCGGGGCTTGGTCCTCGCCCGCCGGGGGCGGCTGGTCGCGAGTATCGGGCAGCGATTTTACAAACACGACGACCACGCTCAATCCCGTGACTGGTCTGAGCTTTGCAATTGGCTCAAGCGAGGTCTGGCATGCGGAGGTCGTAATGTCGGTGGTCGGCGGCAGCAGCGGTGCCGGACTCAAGTTCAATGTCACTGCGCCCTCGGGCGCCACGGGTCTCGTGCTCATCACCGGCAACGGTTCGAGCGGCAGCACGCAGATGGAGAACGAGATCCAGGCGAGCTTTGGAGCGACTCCCGGCAAGACCTTCGTTACCGGGAGCAGTCTCGCGGGAATCGTCCGCATGGACCTCACGGTAGTGAATAGCACCACTGCCGGAAACGTAGTTGTGCAGATGGGGCTCTCATCCGCGTCAGGCACCGGAACGGTGAAGGTCAACTCGAGGATCGTTTACGCGAAGTAGCCATGCCGAGCCGTCTCCAATTTCTCAACGACGTTTTCACGATCGCCGCTGGCGCGGTCGCGAGCATGTTCGCATGCATAGCGGCGGCTCTACCAAGCCTGGCTGCGGCGACGGATGGGACCATTCTGACGGATACACAGATGCGATTCGCGTGCATCGCCGGTGCCCTCGGTGGTGCGATCTTGAGCGTTTTGATCTTCCCGCCAAGGAAAGCGACGCACCGCAACGTGGCGGCGAAGTTCTTTGCGAGCGGTGTGAGCGGCGTGATCTTCGCGCCGATGGTCGTGCGTTGGGCGAACTTCCCACGCGACTTCGACAGCGTGATCGCAACGAGCGCCATTGTCGCGCTCACTGCTATCGGCGTGCTCCGTCTTGCGGTGCCAGCTATTGAGCGGATCGCAGGGAAGAAACTCGGCTCGATTGAATCTTCAAACGAGCCCCCGAAGGGGCCGACGTCCGAATGAGCATCCGGTTCCTGACACCTCTCGATGTGCGGGCTAAAATGGATGGGACTTGGACGTTGCTTAACCCGCTGAAGGTCGATCTCGGCTTGGAGGGAATTCTTTCGGTCCCGGCGGGTTTCAATACAGATCTCGCAAGCGTCCCGCGGCTGTTCTGGAATATCCTTCTGCCCTTCGGAGCCTACGAGGAGGCCGCAGTCGCGCATGACTGGTTGTATCGAAATGCCGGGCGGGTCGAGGTGATCGAAGGGCAGCAGCCGCGGCCGACGCTTTTCTCGCGAGTTGGAGCGGATGCGATCTTCCTGGCTGGAATGGTTGAGTGCGAAGTTCCGATTTGGCAACGCATGGCAATTTATCGGGCCGTTCGGTTGTTCGGCGCCTCGAGTTTTCGCAAGGCGAGTTGACACAGTGCGGTGAGGCATGAAGCCACTCGCCATCCTCATCCTCGCAGCCGTTGTTTCCTCGGGCTGTGAAACCAGCCGTTCGTTCAAGGACGGTTCCTCCCTGACCATCAAGATCACTCCATCGACGGAAGCGCAGAAGGAGGCGGTGGACCGCTTAGCCGACGAGCTGCGCGGGTTTCGCAAGTGATTGGCGGGAAGACTTCGCGCGGCGGTGGCAAGACCACTTCCGCTTCGAGGTCAGCCTGAGAATCGAATTCTAAAATGAGCGCTAATCCCATCTTCCTTCCGTCCTATTCCGCCGCTTTTTTGCGCGCAATCGACTTTATCCTTCCGCACGAAACCGAGTTTGTGCGGGGTCATTGGGGCGATTACTCCGACGAGAAATTCGTGATAACTGAAAATGTCGCCGGCGATGGCGGTGGCGCAACTCGCTACGGTATCGATGCGCGCTCTCATCCAGGAACCTACATTCCGAGTCTAACGCGGGCCGAAGCGATTGCGATTTACTGGAAAGAGTGGCTCGCGCATCGGCTCGATCTTCTTCCTGAGAAACTCGCCATCGCCAGCTTCGATGTTTGGGTAAATGGAGGTCACGCCGTCGCCTGGCTGCAGACGGCGCTCAACGTGGTCGGGCGCCTCGTTCCACCACTTGTCGTTGACGGGCAACTGGGGCCAAAAAGTTACGCGGCTGTGGCGACCTGCGACGTTGAAGGCGTGCTGAGATATTTCATCGATGAACGAGATGCGCGCTTTCAGTCGATTGTTCGGAACAATCCGAGCCAGAAGAAGTTTTTGAATGGCTGGATGAGGCGCGATCAGGACCTGCGGATATTTCTCGCTTAAGCACATCTGCCACGTATGGATCTCCAATCGACTCCGTCTCACGGGATTTCGCCGATGCTCACGGTTCCCGAAGTCGCAACATTGATTCACAAGGCTCCCTTCACCGTCCGCAAGATGGCCCGCAACGGCGCATTGCCAGGCGCTAAAAGAGTGGGAAGGGAATGGCTTTTTCGTCGGCCTGACATCCAGCGCTTCGTGGAAGGCAAGCGTTGAGCAGCGCCGTCCGATTATCGGCCATCTTTCGCATCGCTAATCGGCAGTTTAGGACTCTCAGCCTCCAACTCTTGGTCCACCATCGGTTGCAGCCGCGTTTTCTTGGTCATCGACGCGACCTTCCGCGGAGTGTAAGAAAACCATTCCTTCGCAAGCTTCCGTGTGGTCGGAACGCGGTATTTTGCGTAGGTAGTTTCTGCGTCGGTATGCCCCAGCCGCGCCGCCGTTTTCGCGCTATCCTCATTCAACGCCAGGTCGTAGCTGGCGTTGGAACGACGCAGCACATTGTCTGGCCATTCGTGAATTCCGGCCGCGTGCGCGATCGCGGTGCGAGCGTCACGGAAATTTTTGTCAGTCATCGACACAACACGCTCCGTCGCCTCCCCCGGCTGAAGAGTGCGCAGCCAAGCCGATGCGGTTGCATTCAATTCCACGATGCGACCACGGAGCCCGCGCTTTCGCGTGGTCGTCCGGTTCAATTCGAGGATGCCCTGCTTGAGATCGATGTGTCCCCAAGTGAGCCGCTGGACCTCCGCAGTGCGCAGCCCCGCGAATCCACTGAGCACAAACGCCGCGAGCATTGGCTCCCGGCGCCGATAGCCCTCCTCAAACCCAGCAGCTACGCGGAGCATCTTCGCGAACTTGGTTGGCTCCATGATCGTCTTGTCCTCTCCATCATGTTCCGGCGTTTTGTCCAGTTCCTCGAACAAATTGGATGTAATCCAACGGTGGCGGCGTGCATGGGCGAAAAGAGCGCGCACTACGCGGTGATAGTTCGCCGCGCTTGCGCCTTGGGCGGCAATGAAGTCTTCGACCTCGCCCGGTGTGAGCGTGCCCATGACACGGTCCCCAAAACTCGTCACGAAATGATTGAGACGGGTGCGCGCAGGCTTTTCGTGCTCCTTCGACCAAGCTTTACGCCCGCGATCATCTGGGGTCGTTTTCGCGGCGATGTAGTCAACAACACAGTCACGACTCTTGCGCGTTGTGATTTGCGCGCCCTCGAATGTAACAAACGCGGCAACCATCTGCTCCGGGGTCAAGCGGTCCCGCCATTCAACGATCAAGGCCCGGTGGGTCGCAGAAATCGAGGACTGCGCATGACCGTGCACTTGGAGTTCCTCCAGTTTCTCTTTCGCCCGCCGCAACGCCTCCTCTTTGGTTGCACCCCAAACGCGGACTCTCCGGCCGACCTGCTTCTTTCCGAGGGAAACGCGCCACTGCTCCTGCCCTCGATGTGTAACTTTCTTGGCCTTCATGCGATAATGTAGCCCTTTTGTAGCCGCGTTTTCAAGCTATATTGGGGTCGGGATGAGCAACACATGACAACGCAGATCAACACCTTCGCCAACCTGGAACCCCTGTGTTTATCAGCTTTCCCGGCTGTTTTCAGGGAGTGCACCCGGCGGGGGTCGAACCCACAACCTTTGGCTTCGGAGGCCAACGCTCTATCCAATTGAGCTACGGGTGCGTGGAATGGAGCGGGGAACGTAGGAGGAAATGGGAAAGTGGAAAGTGGAAAAGTGAGGGCAGCAGACGGAGCCACACAGCGCGCCGCCTCACGCGAGGCGTACGGCATTCGGGACGCACGATGACTGGGACCTCCAACACCATCCCGCCAGCATGCGCTTAAGGCTGGCGCAGGTGATAGAAGCGCTGCACCGCAGCGCTCGCGTCCGGCACGATGACGAAACCGCCGTTGATCGAACGGGGCGCGGTGACAGGCTGCCAGTTCGACGGGTTGAGTGTGTCGGTATATTCGAGGACGAGCGCGGGCTGAGTGGCAGACCAGGCGAGCTGCGGGGACGAGGATGCGAACGTAATGGCGAGACTGGCCAGCGTTTCATCGCCATCGCGTATGCCATTGCCGTCGCGATCGATCGCGAAACGCATCCCACTGCCCGGAGGAGTGCCGGTGAGAGTGAGCACTGCATTTCCAGCACTGATCGCAGCCTCCAATTGCGCGCGCGTAAACGGCCCGAGCCCAGCCTGGTCGCTCACATAATCGTTCGTCGCGGGCCGATACAGGAAGCCGTGCCGCCGGCCGTTGAAAATTCCGCGCAACACGAAATCGATCCCGCCCGCGGTCGCCTGCGCCTCGAGAAGTGCCCAGTCCGTGCCCGAGGCGGCAAGTGTCGCGGCCTGCGCCGTCCGCCCATAGCCAGTGGCGGGAGCCGTGCCGGTATCGATGCAGAGTACGAATGCGCTGATGTTCCGCTTGCGGGTCGTGTCGTTCGCAAACGTGCCGAAGACCGGGTGTGTAAGAAAGGTAAACAAGTCGGGATCCATCCCATCGTGCGTGAGACCGAAGCCGCTCAGCGAGACCGTCGTCGCGCTGCGCACGAAGAAGCGTTTTTGGTAGAGATTGCGCAATTGCGGCACCTTGAAGTCCTGGCTCTCCTGGAGCGCCGCGGAGGGGATCAGCAGAGTGTTCGTGCCCGTGGGCAGCGCGTGGCAGGTGTTGCACCGCAAACCCGGTTGATACTGGTCGTTGAGGTAGGTCGTGCGTCCCGTGTTCGGATTGCCGGTGCTGCCATCGTCGAGGACCATGCTCGCCGGCAATGTGCGGTCGAGGTTTTGATTCGGATTCGGCTCGAGCGCGATCGTGTTGATGAAATCGCGGAAGGCGTTCATGTCCGCGCCGCTGAGTCCGGTGCCGCCGAGCAGGGAGGCGAAGGCGCCGTTGAATTGCGTGAAGTCCGCGCGATCACCGCGCCAGTGCAGCGGGTCCGTGTTCTGGATGCCGCGCAGCGTCTGCGTGGTCATCGGCCCCTTCATCGGATGCATTTGAAAAGATTGCGGCGGGCCGCCAAGCGGATTCGGTTGCGTGACGGTGCTCATCGACCCGCCCGGGTCGCCGAGATCCCACGCCAGCTCATCGCGGTCGGCGTCGATGTGGCAGACGGCGCAGGATTGCGTGCCATTTCCCGAAAGCCGGGTGTCGTAAAGAAATCCGCGTCCGTTCCGGATAACCGCCGGAGTGGGATCGAAGCTGCCCGCGGCGATCTCCGTCTGGACGGTCTGGGCACTCGTGTTGATGACCGTGATCGAATTCGAGATGCGATTGAGCGCGTAAAGGCGTCCGGTCGTGGTTTGCAGCGCGAGGCCGCGCGGGCCGCGCTTGTGCGCGGGATCGGACGCCGTGCCGGTGGTCGGGCCTGTCTCGATGCGCACGAGCACCGCACCCGTGGCGACATCCACTTTCGCCACGCGGTCGCTGCCGAAGCTCGTCACCCAAAACGTGAGCCCGTTCGCCTCGAAGGCGATCGCCGTGGGTTGCGCCAGCGCGGTCAGCTTCGCGGCATTGTTTGGGAAGAGTGCATAGTCGATGCCGGGATTGAGATCGAACGGCGTGATCGTCGGCGACGCGGCGGGGACGATCTTCGTGATGCGATGATCGACGATGTGGCCTTTCACCACCGGCTCGAAACGCACGAGGTTGCGCGCCTCGGTGTTCGCCACCCACAGGTCCCCGGAAACCGGCCGCACCGCAACGGCGAAGTTCACCGTGCCGATCCCTTTGAAATAGCGCAACACCGTGCCGGCTGCGGCATCGATCTCCGCGACGTCGTTGTCCGGCATGTTCGGCTTTGGATTCAACCGCGCGTCGTCGGCCGAAACGATGAGGCCGACCTGCGGCGGCGCCGGCAGCGAAGTGTTGGTGGGCGGCGGCTGGGGCGGCGCGAGATTGGCCGGCAGCAAGGTGGTGCGATTGCCCGACAGCGCAAAGGCGGCATACACCTTCGTGCCGTCGAGGCTCACGGCCAGCGACCGCGGATTCAGGCCCTGCAACGCAACCGTGGCGACTTCCGCGTGCGAGGCGAGGTTGAAAGCCCGCACCGTGTTGTTGCGCGAACACGACACCCACGCCCGGCCGGCAGTGAAAACGACATCGGACGGCTCGTCCTTGCACTGGAGCGTATCCGTGACCGTGCCGCTGGCCACCGACACGATGCTCACCGAGTCCGATACTTCGTTCACCACCCACGCCTCGTCGTTCGAGAGCGCATTCACGGAAACGGGCTCGATACCGACGGGGATTTCCCGAATGAGCACCGGCGTGGGATTGGCGGGATTCGAGACATCGAAGACGGAGAGCCGCGCATCCGGCGTGTTGACGGCGAAAAGCCGCGTGCCATCCGGCGAGAGGCAGATCGGCCGCGTCTGATGCCCCTCGAAATTGACATACTGCGCCCGCAGTGCGGGCGTGCCTGAAAGCACGGCAGAGACAAGGCAAAGGAAAATGCGGACGCGCATGATGGGGAGGAATGACGGCGTGAAACGAGTAGCACCTGTGAACGGAATCACAAGCGACCTATGCCGCGGTGCGCACAAGGCTACTTCCCCGTGAAGCCGCTGTATTGCATGACGAGCGAACCGCCGGCACGGGCGGGAGTATCGCCCCGGCGCAGAGTTTTAGTTTCGCCACGGCGCGTCTCGGATACGAGATCGCGGAAGGGTTTGCCGCGGACGACGGCCTCGGCGAAGCCGAGCAAGCCAAAGGCAGAGTCGGTGACGTTGAAGCATGCGGGTTTGTCCTTCGCGCCACCTGGGGAGACAAAGGCGCCGAGGATTTCCGTCCGCGCACCGTTTTGCGAGGTGATCTGGGTACCGTCACCGGTGGTCTTGAGGCCGAGAATGCGGAGAGTGCCGCTATCGTTGACGATCCCGGCATCGGCCGCGCCCTCGAGCGTGAGCTGGCGCGCCCAGACGTGGGCGCTGTCGATGCGGATCTTGTTCGTGCAAACGTCGCTGAAATAAACTTCGCCCGCTTCCTTGCCAATCTGCCAGTCGCCGCCGGCCGTGTTTTTGGCCACGAGAATACGGTTGCTGTTGATGTGAACCGTGACAGGGGAGGAAGACCAATCGAAGCGCTCGAAGACGACGATGGGCGCTTCGCCGGCATCGATCTCGAAGATGCCGGTGCTGCGCTTGCTGAACGTGCCCTCGCAACCGACGAACCGGCGCGCCTTGCCGCGCACGTGGACCGTGCCTGTGAAGACGCAGCCTTCGCGCGGGAAGTAGATCGTGGACTTGCCCGAATCGATGGCCTGCTGGATCGCACTGGTCCAGTCCGCGCCGCCGCGTGTGCGCACGCGCTTGCCCGGAGCCAGCCCCTTGGTGGGGGAAAAATCCGCGACGTTGACCCAATCGGTGAGTTCATCCCACGGGACGTCTGGCGTATCCTTGATCTCCAAACCGAGCGAGTTGGCGGACGCCTCCTCCCACGCATGCACCGGAGGATGCGACGACCACTCGGCGACCTCCGCGCCGACGGGACTTTCCTTCGTGCCACTGTCGTTCTTCACGGCGGTCTCGAAGCCGCTGGTCTTCAGGTTGCGCACGAAAAGGGCGCTCTTCCCGGAGTTGACGATCGCGGCGTGGTCCTTCGCATCGCCACTGCCGGTGAAGGTACAATCGAGCAGGACGGCGGCACCCTCGGAAGCCGCGGCGAGGTTCGCCGCGCGGGTGCGCGTGGCCTTGGTCACGGGTTCGCTGGTCCCGGCGACGTTCAGGAACGCGCTCGCGCCGCCAGTCGTGCGCAGGTTGCGGATGAAAACGGGCTGCCCGTCGTTGCGCCACCCGGCGGTTTTCTGGCCGTCGAGCGCGATATCCTCGGCGGTGATGGAATTGGCCACGCCCTTCGTCTCGATCCCCACGTCGAAACCGGTCACCCGCACATGCGTGAGCAGACAAGGCCCCTGTTCCGCAGTGTAGCCGAGATCGAGACCAAGCGGACCGCTCTCCCCACAACGGATATGGACGGTGTCGATGGTCCCCTGCTCGTTGGCCATGAACTGCGCGCCAATCGCGCCGGCGTTGCCCTTGCCGGTGTCGATGGTGAGATTGCGCAGCCCATTGCGAAAGCGTTGCCCGGGCGCCTTGCCCGTCCACAGCACGGCGAGCGGCCGCTCGGGGATGGAGAACCCGCCGCAGTTATCCTGCAATTTGATCACCGTGCCATCCACGCTCTGCCCCTGCAGGACCTGGTGCTTCTGCCCCGTGCCCCAGCGCAGCGTGTTCGAGACGAGATACGTGCCGTTCGGCAGGTAGATCAGGCGCTGCCGCTCATCGAGCGCCTTTTGGATGGCCGCGGTATCGTCGGTTTCGCCGTCGCCCTTGGCATTGTAAGGCGGTTGCCGCACGTCGCACACGGCATCGGGGGGAAAGACGATGTTTTCCGCCGATGCGGAGACCGCGAGAAAAGCGAAAACGAGCAGGCGAAACGGGCGCATGGCAATGGCATGGATGGAGCACGGAAGCGCGGCGCGCAAGCACACGAACACGGGAAAAGGACACGAGCGCACCCCTAAGTGCTGTTTTTCCAGCATTAACCTCTTGACCCGAAGCACGGAGATGTGCTGTTTTTCCAGCATATCCCAATACCAACGCCTACAACTCCATGACTCAGCCTCTTCACATCATCGCTTCATTGTCCGCCTTGCTTCTCTGCTCCTGCGCGAGCTACGTCACCCCCGGCCGGCAGGCGGACCTGGCGACCTTCACCGATCCGCGCGTCAAGAAGGCCTTCATCGCGCGCCCGGCCATCAAGTTCCCGGCCAACCTGGCCGTCGTGCGGATTCAAGGGACTGGTTACCGCTCGGAATCCACGACGGGCGTAGGAACCGGAGCGTATAGCGTCGTGACCGCACGGGACATCGAGAAGGAGCAGGACATCGACACGATCTCGAAGCTGCCGGGCGTGGCCGGTGTGGTTACCCTCAATCGTTTGCTCCTGCCAAGAGAGTTGTCCTCCGACCTCGATCTGCGCGAGGCCGCGGCGAAGCTGCAGACCGACGCGATTTTGCTCTACACCCTGGCCACCGAGTTTAGCGACCACGAGGTCATCGCGCCCCTGACCACGCTCAGCCTCGGGCTGGCGCCCAACAAACGCTACAAGATCCGTTCAACCGCCTCGGCCATCCTCATGGATACGAAGACCGGCTACATCTACGGCGCACTCGAAGAAGGCGACGACCGCGCCGGATTGACCATCGGCTGGGGCAGCGCCCAAGCCATCGAAGCCGCGCGGAAGAAAGCCGAGCGCGCCGCCTACGAAAAATTGCTCGCGAGCTTCACGCCATTTTGGAATCGGATTTATGGCCGCTTCCGCTAACCACAGAAGCGCCGCACGCCGCGCGGCTACCAATCGGTCGGCATGTAGTCCTTGAGGAACTTACCCCAGACGTGCTCGCCCGTATTGAAGCCGGCGATGATCGGATCGACGATCCGGGCCGCGCCATCGACGATGTCGAGCGGCGGATGGAAGCGGTGCTCGGCAGTCTTGCGCACGGCGATCTCGACCGGATCTTCGTCGGTCACCCAGCCGGTATCGACGCTGTTCATGTGAATACCGTCCGCGTGGTATTCCGCGGCCGAGGTGCGGGTCATCATATTCAACGCCGCCTTGGCCATGTTCGTGTGCGGATGGCGCGTGGTCTTGAACTTGCGATAAAACTGCCCCTCAACGGCGGAGACGTTCACGATGTGCTTGTCGCGTTCGGGGGTGCGCAGCATGAGCGGCTTGAGCCGGGCATTCAGCACAAAGGGCGCGACCGCATTGACGAGCTGCGTCTCGAGCAATTCGACGGAAGACACCTCCGCGAGCATGAGCCGCCAGGAATTGCGGTCGCGCAAATCAACCTGCTGCAAGTCCTGGTCGAGCTTCCCCTGCGGAAAGAGCGCGCCCTGCGCGGCCACCTCCTCGGGCAGCAACGCCGCCTGCGAAAGCTCCGCGGCGTGCGTGAGGCCGGGGATGGTTGCGGCGTTCGGCGCGATGAGCGCGGGCGCGCCCTCGGGCAACAGGTGGTAGCCGCGCAGCCCTTCGTAGGCACCGAGCACCCGGCGCACTTCGTCCGGCAGATCGCGCAGCGCGGCCGTCTCACCGTCCATCATATGGCGATAGAAATCCGGCGGGCGGCGCACCGTCTGGCAGGCATTGTTGACGATGAAATCGAGCCGGTCGCGCGTCGCGAGGAGATGGCGGCAAAACGCCTCGACGCTCGGCGTATGGCGCAAATCGAGCCCAAAGATTTCCAACCGCCCGCCCCACTCGGCGAAATCCGGCTCCCGCGCATAACGCGCCGCCGAGTCCCGCGGAAAACGCGTGGTAACGATGAGCTGCGCCCCCGCGCGCAGCAGCTTGATGCCAGCCTGGTAACCGATCTTCACGCGCCCACCGGTCAGCAGGGCGACGCGTCCACGGAGATCCGCGGTCTCGGTACGCTTACGGTGATTGAGCTCCGCACAATCCGGGCAGAGCTGATCGTAAAACGGATGGATGCGCGAGTAGTCGCGCTTGCAGATGTAACAATTCTGCGGCTCCACGACCTCGCGAAAGTCCGGCTCGTCCTCCACCTCGCGCTGCTCGAAGCCCGCCGGCGGCAGGACATTCGGCGTGGTGAAAACCGGCTTCTTCCGCAGCGTGCGAATGCCAGTTTCGTTGAGCACCTGCTCATCGCGCTGCGTCTTCTCCGCGCGCTGCTTCCGGCTCTTCGCCTTGATCAATCGCCGACGCTCTGTCGGGTCCGGGCAAAAAATATCCCCCGCCGCCTGAATCAGGCGGACCCGATCGGCGGGCGGAAGCCCGACGAGCAGTGTGCGGTCCGCCGCCACCGCCTCGAGCAACCCGATAGCCGCGTGCAAGCGCGCGGGCAGGGTATCGTCGGTGATGTGCGTTGGTTCGCCGGTCGGCATGGCCGCGCAACGTAGCTCGCCACCGCCGCGCGTCGAGCACCCGCGCCATTTTATCGATCCGCAAGATGACTTGAAGAAGCCGGCCCTCAGCCTCACAGGGCATCGAGGGCTCGCGGACCTGGCCCCACCACGCGGCCCGCAAAGTTGCTTGTCTTTTCGCCGGTCGCGGCGATTCATCTGCCCCGCTCAAAATTCAGCCATGCCCAAGAAGACCATTCGCGACCTCGATCTTTCCGGAAAACGCGTTCTCGTGCGCGTCGATTTCAATGTGCCCATCGACATCAAGGACGGCGCCGCCGTCATCACCGACGACACCCGGATCAAGGAAACCCTCCCGACGATCAAGCACCTCGTCGAGCACGGCGCGAAAGTGATCCTGTGCAGCCACCTCGGCCGCCCCAAGGGCAAGCGCAGCGAGAAGGAATCGCTCCGGCCGGTCGCCGATCATCTGCACACCCTGCTCGGCAAACCGGTGGTCTTCAGCCACGATACCGTCGGTGAAGTACCCGAAAAGATCATCGCGCACATGCACAATGGCGATGTCGCACTCCTCGAAAACGTGCGCTTCCAAGCCGAGGAAGAGGCGAACGATCCCGCCTTCGCGCAGGCGCTGGCGAAACTCGGCGACGTGTATGTCAACGATGCCTTCGGCTCCGCGCACCGCGCGCATGCGAGCACGGAGGGCGTCGCACATCACGTGTCCACGGCAGTCGCCGGTTTCCTCATGGAAAAGGAACTCGCCTATCTGCACGACGAACTCGCGGACCCGAAACGGCCTTTCGTGGTCATCCTCGGCGGCGCGAAAGTGTCGGACAAAATCACCGTCATCGACCGCCTGCTCGACCGCGCGAATACCATCCTGATCGGTGGCGGCATGGCCTATACTTTCGGCCTCGCGATGGGCAAAAAGATCGGCAAATCGCTCTGCGAACCGGATAAAGTCGACACCGCGCGCGCGGCATTGGAAAAGGCCAAAGCCAAGGGCGTGAAATTTCTGTTGCCGGTGGATAACTACATCGTCGAGACGCTCGACTTCGCGAACAAGAAAGTAAGCCCCGGAAAATACACCGCCGCCGGGAGCGACATTCCGGATGGCTGGGAGGGCGTCGATATCGGTCCGGAGACGGCGAAGCTGTTTTCCGCCGAAATCGCCACCGCGAAAACCGTCGTGTGGAACGGACCCATGGGCGTGTTCGAGATTCCCGAGTGCGCGAAGGGCACATTTGCCATCGCCGGAGCCGTATCCGCAAATCGCGACGCCACGACGATTATCGGCGGCGGCGACAGCGTAAAAGCCGTGAAGAAAGCCGGTGTCGCCGACAAGGTCACCTTCATTTCCACCGGCGGCGGCGCCTCGCTCGAATTGCTCGAAGGCAAGACCCTGCCGGGCGTAGCCGCGCTCAACGAACGCTAACGGAAAAGACACCGGGGAATGGACTGGTGGACTAATGGACTAATGGTTCATGATGCGAACGCGTCCACGACCTCGGCTTTCGCATTCGTCCACTAGTCCATCAGTCCTTTAGTCCAGTTTTACTCCGTCCAACCACCCTTTCTCCTTCTCCTTTTCTATGCGCAAAAAAATCATCGCCGCCAATTGGAAGATGAACATGACCGTCGCCGAGGCGGCCCAGTTCCTGGAAAACTTCCTGCTCGAACTCGGGGACGAGGATCGCGCGGATGTGGTCATCGTGCCTCCCTTCACTGCGATCCCGAAAGTGAGCGAGTTGCTCAGCCAGGTGCAGACCGTGAAACTCGGCGCGCAGAATATGCATTGGCAGCCCAGCGGCGCGTTCACCGGCGAAGTGTCGGCGCCGATGCTGCGGGAGCTGTTCGTGCGTTACGTGGTGCTCGGGCACAGCGAACGGCGGCAGTTTTTCGGCGAGACGGATGAAATCGTGAATCGCAAGACCAAGGCCGCGCTCGCCGCATCGCTCACGCCGATCGTGTGCGTCGGCGAGACGCTGGCGCAGCGCGAAGCCGGGCAGGTCGAGATGATTCTCGAGCAGCAGGTCCGCGGCAGCCTTGCCGATCTTTCTGCGTCGCAGATCGAGGACCTCGTGCTCGCCTACGAGCCGGTCTGGGCCATCGGCACCGGCCACACCGCCACGCCCGCGCAGGCGCAGGAAGCACACGCCTTCATCCGCGGCATCCTCGCCAAGCTCAGCAAGCCAGCCACGGCGAAGAAAGTGCGCATTCAATACGGCGGCAGCGTCAAGCCGAGCAACACCGCCGAACTTATGGCGCAGCCGGACATCGACGGCGCCCTCGTCGGCGGCGCGAGCCTCGAGGCGCGCGGCTTCGCTGAGATCGTGCAGAACGCGGTGAAGATGCTCGATTAAACTCTACAGCGCCATGGGATGCCGCAGCACCGCCCCGCTGGCGGGGCGACTTTGCGTGGTCCATTGCGGACCCTCCGGCCCGCCGGTCCACCCAGTATCGAAACGCAACCCGGCCACGGAAAGGAAAACGTGGCCCTTCCGCGCGTAAATGCTGATCCATTCCCCTTCCCCGCTTTTGCCGTAGTCGCGAAACGCCGTCGAAGTCGTTGCCTCATCGAGCAAGCCCGCTTCCCGCAGGACATAGGACGCCGCGCCGGAGCAATCGTAAGCCGTATCGATCCCGCGGCCATGACCGCACCCGTAGCCATACGGCAGACCGGCGATGCGGTTGCCCGCGTTAATCGCCGCATGGACTGCCGGTGGCGCCGAGGGCGGCGCAACGGCGCGCCCATTGCAAACGGTGGCAGTTTTCCCCGGCACGTAGCGATACGTGTAAGACGGGCTGGAGCAGCCGGTCAGGCATAGGAGCGCGGCGAGGGCGGCGAATAAAGCGAAGCGATAGGACATGTCGGGTGAATCGCTATGCAGGGGCGATGCCACGGAGCGCCAAAAAACGACGCTCCCGGATAACACGATTCCAAAATGGAAACGCGTGCGCGGCGGCACCCGCAGCAGGCGGCGTTCATTTCAACCACTTGTCCGCAAAGTCAAGCCACACCGCCCAGTCCGCCTTGGTCATCGAGTGCGGACCGGTGCGGATGTAATAGCCGAGACGGCTATTGAGGAGCTGGCCGACGGGCGGCATTTCCTTCGCATCGCAACCTTCATTGCCGTAGAGGCGATAGCCCGGATCTGCGGCCCGCAACATGTCAAACTGCCCGGCGGGATTGGCCCATTGGTCTTCGGTGGCGTTCGAGAAGAGCACCGGGCGTGGGGCGCAGAGGGCGACGAGGGCGTGGTGGTCGAACGGCAGTTTTTCGGTCGCGGTGTTGAAGGCTTTGAAGTTGCCGCAGAACCAATGCGGGAAGCTCGTGTTAATGCGCTCGACGGTCTCCGCAATGGTGCGCCCATTCGGCTGGGTCGCGGCGAGCGCCGGGGCCATGCGCGCCGGGGCGGTGCCGCCGCAACCGGCCTGCGTCGGGATGACCAGCGCAAAACGCTCGTCCATCGCCCCGGCGAGCATCGCGGTCTTGCCATTGCGCGAATGGCCGACGGCGGCGACGCGCTTCGCATCGATCTCCGGCTGCTTCGCAAGGTAATCCAGCGCGCGCATGAAACCCCACGCCCAGCACGCGATGGTCGCGGGCGCGTCGGCATCGTCGGCGCCGTGCCCGGGCGGGACAAACGCCTTGAGCCGCTCCGGTGCGATGGCTTTGTCGTCGGGGATGATGTCACCATTGAAGAACGAGGCGACCGCATAACCGCGGTCGATGGTCTGCTCCAAACCCCAAGTGTCGATCTCCTTGCCGCGCGGCATCTCCTGCGAACGTTTGGCGTCGGGGATGCGCACCGTGGGATCGTCAATGAGTGCGTGATTGCCGTTGAAGTTGAGACCAATGAAGCACGGCGCCGGCTTGTCGCGCTTCGTCGGCACGACGACGAGCAATGCGAACTCGCCGCGATCATCGTAGCGAATGGCGATTTCGCGCAGCGTGGCTTTGCCACCGAAAATGGGATGGGGTTCGGCCAGCGTGCGGAATTCGAGTTTCTTCGGCGCGGGCGGGATCAGGCCGTATTCGTAGTGCTGCACAAGCGCGCGCAACTCCGGCTTGCGCTTCGTCTCCCAATCCTCGCGCGTCGCGACGCGTGTCCCATCGCGCATCGTGAGCAGATCGGGCGGCGTGGCGCTCGCGGGCAGTTGCGCGGGCTCGGGAAAATCAGCGGCGAAAGCGGAGGAGATCATGAGGGCGAGAAAAAAGGGGCGCATTTGGGTGTGAAGCGTACGAGGAATGAGAGCGCTGCCAAGCCTGCGCGTTTGCTCATGTCCGCTCGATACGCGATGGCACTTTTTGGAGTGCGGTGGCAGAGCGCAGCGGCGACACCGCTTTTGGATGCGCCGAAGGCGCGCGGCGAGCCAAGGGCTGGCGCTTTCCCAAGCCATTCCTTGGCCTCCTCGGGCGCTCCGCGCCCTGCCAAAGCGGCGTCGCCGTTGCACTCTGCCGCCGCACTCCAAAATCGTCGCGCCTCCTGAAACCCTCGCACTTGAGTATTGCGGCGAGGTGCTAAGCTACCGCGATGAACGAACAGTATGATTTCATTGTCATCGGCGGCGGCAGCGCAGGATATGGAGGTGCGGCGGAGGCAGTGCGACGCGGATTGAAGACGCTCGTGGTGGAGGGTGGGCGCGACGTCGGCGGCCTGTGCATCCTGCGCGGATGCATGCCGAGCAAAACCTTGCTGGAATCGGGACACCGGGCGCTCGCAATCCGCGAGGCGGGCGAGTTCGGATTGAGCGCGAACTATCAAGGCGCGAACGGCGCGAAGATTCGCGCGCGCAAGCGGAAGTTGATCGGCGAGTTCGCGGATTACCGTCGCGGGCAGTTGGAGGATGGCCGCTTCGATTTTGCGCGGGGCAAGGCGCGGTTCGCCGATGCCCACACCATCGAGATGCAGCTTGCGGACGGCGGGACGAAGCGGGTCAGCGGGCGCGCATTTCTCATCGCCACCGGCTCGGTCATCAAGGTGCCAAAGTTCGAGGGGCTCGAAGACGCCGGTTATTGGACGAGCGACGATGTCCTCGACGCGGAGACGATTCCCGCGTCCGTGTGCATCCTCGGCGGCGGCGCCATCGCGCTGGAACTCGCGAGTTACTATCACGGCCTCGGCATCCCCACGACAATCATCCAGCGGAGCGCCCATGTGCTGCGCGAGACGGATGAAGATGTGGCCGACGCCCTCACCGAGGCGATGGAAAAGCGCGGCATCGCCATCTTCCGCAAAACCAAAATCACGCGCATCACGCGCGGCGAACGCGGAAAGTGCATCCACTTCGAACACGACGGCAAATCGCGCACGGTCGAGGCGGAACAGATCGTCTGCGCGCTGGGACGCAAACCGGCACTCGACGGATTGGCCGCCGATGCTGCGGGCGTGAAAGTCGAGGATGGACACATCGCCGCGGAGACCACGCAGCAGTGCGGCGCCCCGCACCTCTTCGCCGCCGGCGATGTGTGCGGCCCGTATGAAGTCGTTCACCTCGCGATCGAGCAGGCCGAACTCGCCGCGCGCAACGCCGCCCGCGTGCTCGGCAAACTTGACGGCGATCTCGAGCGCATGGACTACGCACTCAAGCTCTTTGCCTGCTTCACCCATCCCGAAGCCGCCGCCGTCGGTCTCACGGAACACGAATGCCGGGAGCAAAACCGCGAGGTGCTGATCGGGAAATATCCCTTTGCCGACCATGGCAAATCCCAGGTGCGCGGCGCGACCGAGGGCTTCGTGAAACTCATCGCCGACCGGGAGACGCGCCGCCTCATCGGCGGCGCCTGCATCGGCCCCGAGGCCTCAGAATTGATCCACGAAATCGTCGTGGCCCTCCGTTTCAAGGCGACCGCGCACGAATTGGCGACAACCCCGCACTACCACCCGACCTTGGGGGAAATCTGGACTTATCCCGCCGCGGAAATTGCAGAAATGTAAGAAGCGCAGATGCCCCATTGACACGCCATCCGCGAGCCCTATTAGTCGCTTGTGTTCAGCAAAATTCTGTCGCCGAAACCGCAAGAAACGGCGGCACCGACGAACCCAACTCCTAGCGCGCCACCGACCCCGGCTCCCGGGGCCCAAACCGCGCCGCAACCGCAACCCGCAACCGCAGTACCAAAAACAAGCACCATGGCCGATCCAAACTCCAAGAATGTCCTCTCCGCCGATGTGGAGATCAAGGGTTCCATCAAATTTACCAACGACCTCACCATCGACGGCAAGGTCGAGGGCGAGATCACCTCGAGCGGCCTGCTGACGGTCGGCGAAAACGCGGAGATCCGCGGCGAGATCAAGACCAAGTCCGTGACCGTGCTCGGCAAGGTCCATGGCAATATCACCGTCGAGGAGCGCTGCGAACTCAAGTCCCGCGCCGTGCTGCAGGGCGACCTCAAGGCCGCCCGCCTGCTCGTCGAGGAAGGCGCGACCTTCGTCGGCAAATCCGAAGTCACGCCGAACAAGCTCCCGCTCAAGCAGCCCGCCGCAGTGGGGGCCGAAGCTCCGAAACAAGCCGTCGGAGGCAACCGCTAATCCGCAGCGGCGACATCCATAACCCGGCCGGCCGTGTCGAATAAAAACACGCCCAAGCAGGCCGAGAAGATCAGCGCGGACTGCCCGCATTGCGGCTTTACGCAGCTCGAGTCGGCCTACGCCAAGTCGACCTTCTGCCGGAAGTGCGGCCAGCATTACTCGATCGAAAAGCTGCTCGCGAAGGAAGCCACCAGCCTCAAGGGGCCGGGCTTCTTCGACAAACTCTCCAAGCTGATCTCGGGCGAGACGATCCGCGAGGTCGCGTGCTTTAGCTGCCAGCACAAGCAGAGCGTGAGCAGCGCCGCGCAGTCCACGCTCTGCCCGGCCTGCGGCAGCTACATCGACCTCCGCGATTTCAAGATCGACGGGCCCTTCGGGCGCACCATCCAGACACAGGGCGAGGTGGAGATTCGCTCGAAGGGCGATGTGAGCAGCGCGCGCATCGGGTGTCATACCGCGTATCTCGAGGGGAAGCTGCGCGGCACGCTGGTCGCGACGCACGACGTCTTTTTGAAGACGAAGGAAAAAATCCTCGGGGGGATCGAGACGAAGCGGTTGACCGTGGAGAAGCGCTGCGATGCCGAGGTCATGCGTCTGGTCAAGGTGCAGAGTGCCGAGATCAACGGGCGGCTCTCGGCGCGGATGGTCTGCGAGGGAGCAGTGAAGATCAACAAGGGGGGTACGCTCGAAGGGATCCTCTACGCGAAGGCGATCGTGGTGGAGAAGGGCGGAATCTTCAGCGGCGAACTTTTCATTGGGCAGAAGGGACCGGAGGAAATGAAAACGGAGCAGCAGAGTTTGTTTGGCGATGAGGGCATGCAGTTGAAACCCGCATAGCAAGATCGTCGTCCGAAAAAAGCCGGCGCCAGTGCGGTCAAGGATCGACACTGCCCACAGTGCCGCCCATCGGCCCGCGCCGCAGGCGCGCTAATTTCTCGAGGGATTGATTCGCGGAGGCTCCCGCCCGCGCGACGGTGCGGCGCTTTGGAAAACGCCAATCCCTCGCTGTCGCCGCGCGTAACCGCCAAGGAGGTGTCGAACTCACTCCTCTTCGCGATTTACAGCGCGGGATTTCGGCGCAGTGGTACCCGATTTGGATTTCGTGGTTTTGGGTTTCGGTTTTGGCGTTTGCGGCTTGGGCTTTTGATCGTCGGTTTCCGATTCGCCAGTCGGAGCTTTTGGCGGCTGGAACCCGGATTTCGGCTTGGGGGTTTCGGCGCCGGCTTTGGAAGTTTTCGACTTGGACGAAGACGCCGCGGATTCTAAATTGGCGGGTTCCGCCTTCGACTTCTGCGCATCCGTGTCGGTTTTCTGAGTTTGCGTTTTCGACTTGGATTTAGGGGTCTCAGATTCTGAGGCGGTTGCCTTGGATTTTGGCTTGGGCATCGCGGGCTTCTGTTCCTCGGCCTCGCTGGCTTGGGCTTTCGATTTGGGTTTGGGAGTTTCAGCGTCTGCATCGGAGCTTGCCGATTTCGCCTTCGCGGTTCCTGTCTTTTTAGACGTCTTAGGTTTGGGAGTCTCCGTGTCTGACGCCGCTGATTCGGACTTCGGTTTCGGCGTTTCCGGCTCCGCCGCAGCGACTGCGGATTTTTTCTTCGTCGCGGGCTTTGGTGTTTCGGAATCGGATGCAACGGCCTTGGATTTCGGCTTGGGGGTTTCGGAATCTGCGGCAGTCGTTTCCGATTTGGACGCGGTGGTTTTGGATTTCGGCTTGGGAGTTTCGGATTCCGAAGCAGCGACTTCCGATTTCTTCTTCGTCTTCGGGGGCGGCATGTCGTCGTCTTCACGCTTCGGCGAGTTTTTTGCAGTGGATGACGGCGTAACGACGGTGCCGCGCGGAAGGCCGGGGATGGGAGCGTAACCGAGAAAATCAGCCTTCTGGTCCGCGCGTGGCATTTTGAAATCGAAAACGCTGACCCCGTAGCGCTGCACGCCGTTGTAGCTGCGCCCGTCGCTCGCGCCGAACATCACCCGCTTCCCCGTCTTCTTCTCCGTGCCGAGATACATCATCACGTGCGACACCCCGCCACCGGGGCGTCCCGTATTGTAAGTGCCGCTCCAGAACATCAAGTCCCCCGGCCGCAGATCGGTGAACTCCGGGCTATCCGCCGCCTTCCCCGCGACTTCGCGATAACTGCCCGAGCCGCGCGTCCAGTCAAACTGGCTCTGGGAATCGCGCGGCACCTCCTTCACGCCCTGCGCGCGCAGCAGGTGGTAAATGGTGCCCGAGCAATCCATCCCCCCATTGGCCGGGTCATCGCTGCCGAAAGTGTAACCCAGATTGCGCTTGGTCAGGGCAAGCGCTTGGGCGATGAGAAGCTGAATCTTGGTCGGCTGGTCCGTGAACTCGACGAGATCGGACGCATCGAGGGTGGCATTCGGAGCGTGCTGGGCCAGAGCTTGAGCGTTCAGCAGACCGACGAGAACCAAGGTGAAGAGGGTGAGGCGCACAGGTGGAGGGAAAAGTGGATACCGCAACTTAGCGCAATTTACCGCAATTTGGTGCAATTCACTGCATTTGGCGCAACCGAGGCGCAATTCGATATCCCGAACGCAATCGCACCGGGAATTGGCTGGAACTACCCGAAGCCGGAGACTACGCGCATTCGTTCAGCCACACATGCGCTTCATCGAGCTGATCGAGCGTGAAATAGCGCACCTCAGCCGTCGTGAATGGCTTGCAAAAGCCCGCCATCCACTTGTGCCAGCGCTCGTGCCCCACGATCGCCAGCCGCTCGATGTCATTGAAGTGCTTCACATCCCACTTCAGGTCCTCCCACAGAGCCCCGGCTTCCCACCCGTCGAAATCGTGCATCGTCACGAGGATACGGATTTTGCCATGGAGACAGATCAGCCGCTCCGTTTCCGGCACGAAAAGCTCGAAATCGCGCCGGTCCAGTTTGCCGTGCAAGTCCACTTCGAGAACCTTGCCGTGCGACCACTCGGAGACGTGAGCCGTGTTTCTGATATTCGCAGTTTGCATACCTATGTTTCGGGGTGAAACGCGGGCGTGGTCGCATCGGGTTGAGGGCGAATGGGGCGGCCATCACTGGAATGCGTTGACCTTCAACCCAGGCTCAGCCAAGTGTCCGCGCATGCCACCTTCCCCCAGAATCCCGATGCTCCTGGCGGCGCTCGTGGCTGGCGCGGTGATCGGATGGGGCGCCGCCTCCCTCCGCCAGCCCGGCCCTTCTCCCATGGCCGCGCCGACGGCCTCCGCCGCGCCCCTCGCACCGTCACGAGAAACGCGGCTGGACGACGCGACGCCCGCTCCCACCACCCCCGACACACGCCCCACCGAAGCCACCCCCGCCTCCGGCACCGCCGACACCCCCGCCTTCGACTCCTCCCTCCGCAGCGTCCTCGCCGTCACCGACACCATCGACCGCGGAGTCAAATTGCGCGACCTCCTCCGCACGCTGCCGCTCGACCAACTCCCCGCCGCCTTCGCGAAAGCGAAAAAACTCTCGCAAAGCGAAAGCTGGCAGGTGCTCACCGCCATCGGCAGCCGCTGGGCCGAACTCGATCCGAAAGGCGCCGCCGCCTTCGGCGTGAAATCCGGGCGCGTCGGGCGCTACGGCTACAACTCCTTCCTCTACGGCGTGATGGAGCAATGGAGCCGGCAATCCCGCGGCGAAGCGCAGGCCTGGCTCGCCTCCCTCCCACCGGGCGCGGAACGCGGCGACCTCACCTCCACCTTGCTCACCACCATCGGCCGCACCGATCCGCAAGCCGCCGTGCAAATCATGCAGACCCAGGGCGCGGGCTGGCGCAACCAGTGGGCCGCGGAAAATGTCTTCACCGACTGGGCCGGCCGCGATCCCCAAGCCGCCGCAGCCGCCGCCCTCTCGCTCACCGGCGGCGCCCGCAACGGCGCACTCTCCGGCGTCGCGCGGGCCTGGGCGCAGGAAAATCCCGAGGCCGCCATGGCCTGGGCCGACACCATCCCAAATGTCACCATGCGCAAAACCGCGATCAACTCCGTCACCAGCCAGTGGGCCGAGGCCGATCCCCTCGCCGTCATCGCCTGGGCGCGCGACGTGCGCGACGACAGCATGCGCCGCAGCGCGCTCACCGAGGCCTTGTCCAAGCTCGCCCTCCGCGACCCCACCGCCGCGCTCTCCGAGATCCAGGCGCTGCCGGGCGGCGAGGTCCGCGATCAAGCCGTAATGTTTGCCGCGGAAGGCATCTCCCGGTCCGATCCCCGCGGCGCCCTGCCCCTGCTCGACCAGCTCGCCCCCGGCCCGCAGCGCAACCAGGCCATGATGCAAATCTGCCAGGGCTGGGGCGAAGCGGAGCCGCAAGCCGCGCTCGAATATCTCTTCGCCAATTCCACCCCCGCGCAAGGCAGCTACGCCACCACGCAAATCCTCCAGGGCTGGGTCGGCAACGCCCCCGAAAAAGCCCTCGCCTGGGCCGAGGCCCTCCCCGCCGGCGACAACCGCGATGCCGCGCTCGCCGCCGTGGTGCGCGGCTTTTTGGACACCGATTTTGCGCGCGCGCAGAAAATGTTCGGTTCGCTCTCCGCGGACGCGCAAGGCATCGCCGCCGTCTCCTTCGCGGACAACCTCGTGCAACAAGACCCCGCCAAGGCCTCGAACTGGGCCGCATCGCTCCCCCCCGGCAAAGCGCAGACCAACGCCCTCGGCACCGTCGCCGGCGAATGGGCCGCGCAAAACGCCACCGCCGCCGCGCAATGGCTCAACGGCCTGCCCCCCGGCGCCGGCCGCGACCGCGCCGTCGCCAGCTTCGCCCAGCGCATCCTCGGCCGCGACCCCGATGGCGCGATGACCTGGGCCCTGACCATCGGCGACGCCAAAGACCGCTCCGAAACCATCTCCAACCTCGCCCAATACTGGCTGCAAACCGACGCCACCGGCGCCCGAAACTGGGTCAACACCTCCCCCCAACTCACCCCCGAGGAAAAGACGCGAATTTTGGATCGGTGAAGGAGGGGACGTGAGGGTTGAAAGTTGAGAGTTGATCGGGGATGGGGAGGCTGACCACCGGACTGTTGGACTGCTGCACTGTTGCGTTTAGAAGCACGGCGGCAGAGCCGCGAAATCCACCCCCATCAGCCCCTTGTTCCCAAGCTCCAGCTTGGGAACACACGTCCCGGCGAAGCTCCAGCTTCGCGCGGTAGGATCGATCTGTGAGACAGTCGCTCCGCCTGCCGCGACCGTGTGGGAAAGGAAGGCTGAACGGACTGGTGCGTCCAAGCATCGGGGCCAAGCCGCGCCATCTCCCCCATTAGTCCACCAGTGCACCAGTCCATCATCCCTGCTCCCTTCCCCCCACCCCCACCGCCCTTGCAATCCGCGCCACCGTCCCCGCCGCGCGCTTGCGAGTCAGCGCACATTCCCACACCCGCAGCACCGTCCAACCCGCCGCGCGCAGCGTGCGGTTCACGCGCCGGTCGCGACGGGCGTTGCCCGAGAGCTTGTCCGCCCACCAGGCCGCGCGGTTGGCGGGCCGCGTCGCGTGGCGCGGGCAACCGTGCCAGAAGCAGCCATCCACAAACACCGCCACGCGCGCCGCGCGGAAGACGAAATCCGGTTTGCCGAAGACCCGCGCCTTCCGCCGCCACCCCGTGATCCCGTGCGCCCGGAACAGCGCCATCAACCGCAACTCCGTGTCCTTGTTCCCGCTCCCGCGCCATCACCGCGCTACGCTTAGCCTATGGGGTTTTCGCGAGCATCCTCACGATGCGTTGTATCGTGGCGGGAGCGCGACGCTTCGTGAGCGCACACTCCCAGACTCGCAACACTTTCCAGCCTGCCTTGCGCAGGGCACGAGAAACGCGCAAATCGCGCGCTCGGTTGTTCGTGACCTTCTCTCGCCAAAATGAGCGGCTGCTAGTTGGTGGCCGATAGTGACGAGGACAACCGTGCCAAAAGCAACCGTCCACGAAAAGCGCTACTCGTTGACGAGGGAAGATGAAGTCTGGGCGACCGGGCAATGGCTGGTGTCGGCGCCAACCTGTGATGCCGTTTGCCCGCAGTAGCGCAACCATCGCCACTTCGGTCTTCTTGTTTCCCCGCGAGCGGATCCGCGCCATCAGTTGCGAGCGCGTTAAATAAAACACTGCTATTTCTTTGGCAGTCGAAACATGGAAAACCCCATTGCTTGTTCAGCAGAAGACTCGAGGGAGGCCGCGGCAAGCTTTCCGACATCGGCTACATTCGGAAACACGTCCGGATTCCGGTTGAAAAAATTAAAGAATTCAGCGATGGAAAAGCAAATTGCACTGCGTGTCGGATGCCCCCAATAATTACCCGCCGACATAGTTTTTACGCGCATGACGTCGAGGTTATTCGGCTTGTAACCAGAAGGACCCTTTTTCTGAGTGGGAACTGTGACAAATGAGTAGCCGAAGTGCCCCAAGTTTTTGAGGGAATACCCGTTGCGCCCAATTGCGAATCCATTTGGAATAACAGCCCCTTTTCTTGCTTGGTTATATAGCATATTCCACAGCATCGGAATTTGTGCATTGTCATTCCAATTTGTCTTACATTGAAAATTCACGACCCCGGTCTTGCTAAAGGAATCATCAATAATTGCGTCGACTTGCTTCAGCAAATCCTTTCGATCTTTAGCATGGGGGGCCACAGCTAACGCCTCTGAGCTTAATAAGACCACATCCGGTTCGCTCCGCAAAATGGAACTCTCATAGCATATACTCAAGGCGTCCTTGATTGGCGACGGAGTGAGCGGTGCTCCGCGGAGGCAAACGGCTCTTGTGCCCAAAAGGCATAAATTCAAATACCAAACAATTAGGGCCTCCCAGGTAGTTCCAGCGATGGATAGATTGCCTTGAGATCGATTCGATCCACCCGCGAGCCTGAATGCATCTGAAAGGTGATCGCCGAGTTTAGTCACATCGGATTTTCGACTCGAATCAGGCAGTTTCGATATCAAGAATTTTCTGCGCCGTTTCCATTGTCCTCCAAATCCCTTCAAACGGAAGAGGTCACTGACAGCTTCATGTCTTAGTTGTTCTATAAGCGTCATGTCATTTCTCAAGTTGTTGCCTTTGTGAACACTTTCCGGCCACCGAGTATTTCCGCCAGATGTGCTCCCACCTTCCTCGCCAAGAGCACTGGAACCGCGTTGCCGATTTGCGTGTATCGTGGTACATCACGGTCCCAAATTCCCGCATCCGGATCGCCGGCACGGCGACGACCCCCTGTTGTGCGAGGGCCGCGGAAGACATACCAATCCGGAAAAGTTTGAATCCGTGCCCATTCACGGACGGTTGGGCCACGGGGCTGGGAATAATGGACGTAATCCTCGGGGAGAGATGTCGCGGTGATGTTCGGCCCCGTCCCGTTCCACTCGCGAGGGAAAACGCGCTGCGCAAACTTCTTTGTCTTGAAGCGAGCAGGAATCTCGCCGCCATTCGCAATCATGTGCGCAAATTTCTCGCGAATGTAATCGGCGTGCTCGGAATATTCTTGCTCTGTCAACGCGTCCCCTTTTCGCATCAGCGTTCCATCTAACCGTGTTCGTAATTCTGCTTGGATAGATGAACGCGGATTGTGAACATAATGCTCGGTAGTGCGTTTGCCTAAGTAGTCAGGATCCTCTAAGTCCGACAAAAGTTGCACGAGACTGGGTGGCGAGCCTGAAGGTGAGGGAAGGAACCCGTCGCGTATTGCCGTGGGAGCATCAACGGTTACCGGCTCCTCAAGTAAACGGATTTGCTCTGCAGTAGGGAGGAAATCTTCGCGAACTCCAACGAGCAAAACTCGAGGACGGTTTTGTGGAATACCGTAGTCCTTGGCGTGGACGAGTTGCCAGCGCACGCAGTAGCCGGGAATCAACTTGAACTCGGAAAGGACAGCCTTGAACACCTCACCGTTTCGACCACTCGCTGTCCATTTTGAGTTGAGCAATCCACGAACGTTCTCGAACAAGAAAATACGCGGCTTCACGCATCGAATCACACGCGCCATCTCTTGGAAGAGATGATTCGAGGGGATGTCTTTCTTCTCGATCTTGAAACTCCGGCGATGACCGATGCCGCTGTAACCTTGGCACGGTGGGCCACCGCACACCAAATCGACTTCGTCGACTCCGTGATAGCGCCAGTGGACCTTCAACATTTCCAAGTTCTCGTCTGTGAGTTGGTAGATGTCGCCCCATGGGATAATGCCTTTGCCGACTCGATTGGCGATATACGTCTCCGCCGCGGAGTGATTTAGTTCACTAAAGAGCAACGGATGAAAACCGACTTGCTCCAAGCCAAGCGAGAGCCCGCCACAGCCTGCGAATAAGTCGATGCAAGTGAGGCGTCGCTGTGGGCGATAATTGCCGGGCTCCTCGGCAATAATTGCGGTTCCTTTATGAGGCCGTCGCGACATCAGACGCCCTCCACCAGTTGAGCCAATGTGACCTTCAAACCCCTCGCAATGCGCGCCGCGCTCAAGATCGTCGCGTTACGGATGCCACGCTCAATACCGCTGACGTAGGTGCGGTCGAGTTCCGCCTTTTCAGCAAGCACTTCCTGCGAGAGGCCGGCGGCTTCGCGCAAGCGACGGATGTTCAGGCCAAATTGGCGGAGGGGACGTGGGCGGGCAGGCGGCGGCATGGCGCGCCCATCATCCCGCCCAGCGCGGTTTTCGTCTGTGGACTATAAGTCACATCGTGCGTTGAGATCAGATGCGGCCTGATTCTGGCCCGTTTCCACCCAAACCCTAAAATTTTGATGACGTAAGTTACGTATGTTACGGGATGGGGTTGCGAAATTGGGCGGGGGTGCGCGAGCTTGCGCGCGCCATGGATACCCTCAAGTTCAAGAACCGCCGCGGCAAGATCGCCCGGCTCCCCAGCCGCATCCGCGAAGAACTCAACCTCCGCCTCGACAACGGCGACCCCGGCCCCGAATTGCTCGCCTGGCTCAACGGCCTGCCCGAAGTCCAGGCCATCCTCGCCCGGCAGTTCGGCGGACGGCCCATCCGCCAGCAGAACCTCTCCGAGTGGCGGCTCGGCGGCTGGCAGGATTGGATGCAGGAGCAGGCCGCCCTCGAGGCCGCGGGCCGCATCCCGGAGGAAACGCGCGAGACGATGGTCCCCGACGGCTCGGGCAAACCTTCGCTCGTCGAGACCCTCACCCACTGGCTCAGCCTGCGTTACGTCATGGTCACCCGCCGCATCAACGAGGCCGAGGGCGAACGCCACTGGCGCCTTCTGCGCGAGTTCGCGCACGACGTCATCCGCCTGCAACGCGCCCAGACCGCCACCAAGCGCCAGGCCCGCCTGCGCGATTACGACCAGTTCTGCCAATCCACCTACGCGAACCCCGCGCCCAAACCCGAACCTCCCCACCCCTCTAAGCGCGTGCATGCCTCAGCCACCGGCAACTCCAATCCCGCAAATCCCTCACCCGCCAGCCGGCGACAGGTTGAACGTCATCGAGTTCCCCACCCTTCCAACCCCGCGAATCGCCCCGCCACCAGCTTCACCAAATCGCAGACGAGCCCCACCCAATCGCCACCCCCGAACCCTGTAAACCCGCCACCCCTAAACCTGTCGATTCGCCGACCCCACCCCAGTCGAGCCGCAACCCCCAAGCCCCTCGAATCGCAAATCAGCCCTGCCAAATTGCAAACCTCGAGCTTGCCAAACGCAAAGTCGTTCACTCTGGGACACCTGCCAAAACCGACTAAAACCGGCTTAAAAATCGAGGGGGTGGTCACGACCTAAATCCGATGCCAAATGTCTGTAGCGGCGGTCTATGACCGTCGGTCACTTTTCCCAATAGAACGGCGACGGTCATAGACCGCCGCTACAGGTTATAGAGGCTCTACGGTGGCACTTCCGCGGGCGCATCCGGCGGGGTCAGGGCGCCGAGCTTCGCTTTCTTGCGCTCTTCCTGCACGGCCCGGGCATTCGCCATTTGCCCGAAGCGGGCCTGAAGGGCGGGCTGGAGCCCGGAGTAGCTCTTCCCGGTTTTCGTCACCAAGCCCTCGGCCACGAAGGTCTGCAGCCGCTCATAGACGCGAAAGCGCAGCATATCCTGGTTGAGGTTCGCCACCTTGCGGGCCTTCAAGCTCTCGTAAACGACGAGGAACAGGTCGTTGAAGAGATAAGCGGGCTGTTTGAGGAGGGCCGCGAGGAGTTCGTCGGCGGCGTGATCCTTGTGCAGTAAATAGTGTTTGTGTTTCGCCATGGGGGTCAGTCGGTTGGTGCGGAACGGATTGGCGCGCAACCGGTTATGTCGATGGGAAGGGCCAGTCGGGGGAACGGCTTCGTGGGGGATGGTCCTCCAGCGATGCGGAATGTCCACAGGAGAGGGAATGATTTTATCATAGGGAGGGGAGGAGGGTTCAACCTCCCCCTGATAATAATACGTGGTGGAGCGCGCGAGAGATGCCGGAAGGTGCTGACGCAGACGGCGGAGCGGCTGGGATTGAGCGAGCCGAGCCGCCACGGATGGGCGGTGAGGAGGTCGTCTCGGAGAGACGACCCTACCTGGGCTAGCGCTACGCGAGTTGCTCGAAATGGCTCATCGTACGAAAGACTTCGTAGCGGGTGCGGATGTCCTCCTCGGTGAGACTGCGGAGGCGTTCGAGGCTGAAGGCTTCGACGTTGTAGCTGGCGAGCACACTCCCCTGGACGACGGCTTTGCAAAGCGTGTTCCAGGGGATGTCGACAGGGCCGGAAGCGGAGGTGGGTTGGGCGGCAAGAGGGATGGAGGCATCGTGCGCCGCGAGGTAGCCGGCGAGGCCGCCGGCGAAGGTGTCGCCCGCGCCGGTGGGGTCGTGGATGTCCTCGAGAGGGTAGGCGCCGCAGGAGAAGAATTGCCCGTCGCCGAAGAGCAGGCTGCCGTGTTCGCCCTTCTTGATGACGACATACTTCGGCCCCATCGCGCGGATGCGGGCGCCGGCGCGGATGAGGCTGGTTTCCTTGGTGAGCTGACGGGCTTCGCCGTCGTTGAGGATGAGCATGTCCACGCGCTTGAGGAGGCGGAGCAGCTCGTCGAGCGCGATGTTGATCCACAGGTCCATGGTGTCCGCGATGATGAAGCGGGGGCGCGTCATCTGGTCGAGGACGTGGTTCTGGAGGTTGGGCCCGATGTTGGCGAGGAGGAGGTAAGGCGTGGCCTTGTAGTGGTCGGGCAGCGTGGGGTTGAAGTGCTCGAAGACGTTCAGCTCGACGCTGCGGGTCTCGCGGGTGTTGAGATCCCACATGTATTCGCCGGACCAGCGGAAGGTTTTGCCGGGGACGACCTGAAGGCCCGCGAGGTCGATCTGCCGGGAGCCGAAGTAATCGATGTGCGCCTTGGGAAAGTCGTCGCCTACCACACCGACCAAGTTGACGGGAGTGAAGAAGCTGGCGCCGACCGCCGCGTAACTGGCGGAGCCGCCGAGGAGATCGGCGTGCTCGGCGATGGGGGTCTTGACGGTGTCGAGGGCGATGGAACCGACTACGAGAACGGGCATGAGGATTTAGGAATTAGGAATTAGGATTTAGGAATTGGCCGCCGATCGCAAACCAGAGCGGGTTGGGAGGCAACCGCGCGGAGCGCCAAGCTGCAAATCCTAAATCCTAATTCCTAAATCTTAAATGTGGTGAGGCGGGCCTTGGCTTCGCGACAATACTTCTCGATGTCGGGGGCCTGGAGGATGCCGGAGACGATGACGACGCGGCGGGCGCCGGCAGCAAGGACTTCCTCGAGATTTTCCAGCTTGATGCCGCCGATGCAGAAGATGGGGATTTGGACGAGATCGTGGACGCGGGCGATGTCGAGGAGGCCGATGGCGGGGCGTCCGGGTTTGGTGGGGGTGGCATGGAGGGGACCGAAACCGATGTAGTCGGCACCCTCGAGTTGGGCGGCCTGGGCTTGCGCGAGGCTGTGGGTGGATTTGCCGATGAGGACGGGAGGGACTTCGCTGGCGAGGGCGCGGCCGGCACGCCAGCGGGCGTCGGCGATGGGGCGGTCGTCCTGGCCGACGTGCGCGCCTTGAGCGCCGATGGTGGGGACGAGTTCGGGGTGATCGTTGATGATGAAGGGGACGCCGGCCTGCTCGAGGATGGGGGCGATGCGGAGGGCAAACTGCTCGATGGCGTGCTCGTCGTGGACCTTGGCGCGAAGCTGGATGATGTCGATGCCGCCGGCGCACATTTGTTCCGCGGTGCGCTCGAGGTTTTCGGGCGCCGTGTAGCCGAGGTCGATGATGCCGTAGAGGCGGCAGTCGTGAAGAAGGGTCAAAGGGTTGATGGCTGAGTGTGGATGGTTGATGGGAAATGCGGGCGGGGCGCACCAGTCTGCGGAGCGCTGGGCATGGAACATCCAACATCCAACATCCAACATCCAACACTCAATGAGGCGACATCGAGCTGTTGGGACGTGTTTGGCTAAGGGCTCGAAGGCTGGGGAAGGCTCCACTTTTCGCGGAGCGGGGTAACGAATTCGCGGGGTAGCTGCACGAGCAAGGGAGTGGCTTTGGGATCGAGCCAGGTGAGGAGGGACGTGAGGTGTTTTTGCTCCATGGCGGTGCAGCCGGCGGTACCGGAGGTGGGGTTGCGCCAAATGTGGAGGAAGATGCAGGAGCCAGCGCCGGGCTGGGCGGGGGAAGTGTTGTGACCGATGAGGGCGCCCCAGCGGTAGAGATCGTCACGCCGCCGCATGTGCTCGGAGGTGCGCCAGTCGGGTTGCGGGATTTTGGAGCGCTCGACGAGTTGGTTGTAAAAGCGGGAGCGAGGATCGTCCACGCCCTCGGAGTCGGGGGTGAGAGAGAGGTAGGGTAGCTTGATGTCGCGGGCCTCGGACGCGGTGGCATAGCCGAAGGCGGAGAGAATGGGAAAGACGCCGGCAGGAGCTTTGCCGTCCCCCTCGGCTTTCACGGGTCCGCGCAGGGTGCTGACGTCGGCGGTCCCGCGACCCCAGGCGAGGCCGGATTTGCCGACGACCACGGGGATTTTTGCGCCGCGCTGCCGCCATTGGCTGGCGGTGTCGTCGCGCTCGAAGGCGTAAAGGGCCGCGGTCTGGGCCTGCCAGTTTTCGGCGATGACGAGGAGGCATTGCCGGGAATCCCGGATGGGAGAATCCTCGGCGGCCAGCGAGCCGGCAGCGGCGATGCAGAGAGTGGAGAAAATCAGTTTCAAATCGGGCGGCATTATCCAGCAAGCTTCAAGGGCGATGCAATTCCTGAAGAAGTTTGGTTTCACGTTGCGCAAGAGCGATCCCAAGCTCCTAGAGGAGATCAAAGCCCGGCTGTCCACGATTGATGCGAAGCGGCGGGCCCTGGCGGAAGAATACCTGCCCGGCTGGGGAAAAGTGAGCAGCGAGGCCGGGAAACCCGGGGTTTGTCACCGGATCGTCACACTCAGCGCGGAATCGTAACTTCGCGATTGGCGGGGGTGGTGGCAGAATCGGCGGCGTTATGAAAAACGAAAAAACTGAAAATATCGGAGGAGCGATGGGGCGTCCGTGGTGGACGGTGCGGCGGTCATTGTGGTGGGCGCTGGCGACGGTGTGCGCGGCGCCGGGGGCGATCTGGTTCAACCCGGAATTTCGCGGAGCACTGGTGACAGCGCTGGCGGAACCGTTTGTGGAGATGGGGCAGTGGTTGCGGCCGGATTTGCTGGCGGTGCTGGCGGGATCGGTGGGCGGGGGCTTGTTGATCGGGTGGCTGCTGCGGCGCGTGCGGGCCTGGCGGTTGCCGGAAGAGACGGGGCAGGTACAGACGGCTTGATTGGGGTCGATCATCGATGAACCGGCTCGGCGATTCGGGTCGCCGCTGGCGGGTGCGTGGTTGGATTTTGCGGTCGCAGCCGCGATGGCAAGATCACGGCACTCACTCTCCGCGCTGAGGCAGCGGTGGCCCCCGATGCTGTTTTACCTCCGGCGCGAAATTCACGTAGAATACTCGCTACGCCATGAAAACCCGCCTCCCGGCATCACTTCAAATCGCCCTCACCATGTCCGCCCTGCTCCCCACCATCGCCTCCGCCGAGTATCCCCCAACTGAAAAGAAACCGGTGACCGACGAGTATCACGGCGTGAAAATAGTGGACGAGTATCGCTGGCTCGAAGAATCCGGCACACCCGCGGTCAAGGCGTGGACCGAGGCGCAGACCGCCCACGCCCGCGCCTACCTCGACGCGCTGCCCGATCGCGCCGGCATCCAGGCGCGCCTGACCGAACTCTTCGCCAGGGATACGCCCTCCCACAGCGGACTCGTCTCGCGTCCGGGCCGATTGTTCGCGCTGAAATTTCAGCCGCCCAAGCAACAGCGCCTGCTCGTCATGCTCGCTTCGGCCAACGACCTCGCCTCGGAAAAAATCGTCCTAGATCCCAACGAGATCGAGCCGAAGGGACAGGTGGCGATGGATTGGTTTGCTCCTTCGCCCGACGGGAAACTGCTCGCGGTCTGCCTGTCCGAGCATGGCACCGAGGATGGCACCTTGCATTTTTACCGCACAGACACCGGCGAGCATCTGCCCGATCGCATCCCACGCGTGCAGTACCCCACTGGCGGTGGAAGCGTGGCTTGGACGCCGGACAGCAAAGCCGTTTTCTACACGCGCTATCCGCATGCCGGCGAAAAGCCGGAGGCCGACGTGAATTTCTACGAGCAGATTTATTTCCACAAACTCGGCACGCCCGTTAGCGCCGACGAATACTCCGCCGGCCGGGATTTTCCCCGCATCGCCGAAATCGACTTCGACACCTCGCGTGACGACCGCTGGCTGTTCGCGAAGGTGGCCAATGGTGACGGCGGCGAATACGCCCACTATGTGCGCGACATGGCCGCCGGTGAGCGCGCCACGTGGCGGCAGGTCACGCGATTCGAGGATGGCGTCAAGGAGGCTGCGTTCGCATGCGATGGCACCGCGCTTTATCTCCGTTCCGTCAAAGATGCGCCGCGTGGAAAAATCCTACGACTGCCACTGGACGGCTCGGTGGCATTGAAGGACGCGACGGTGATCGTGCCGCAGAGCGACGCGGTGATCGAGGGGCTCACCCCGACGCGCTCTTTTCTCTTCGTCTCCGATCTCATCGGCGGTCCGTCGCGGATTCGGCAATTCGATCCTGCGGGGAAAAACGAGCGGGTGCTCCCCCTGCCCCCCACTGCGGGTGTCGGCCAGATTCTCGCGCTCGAGGACCGGCCCGATGACAACCGCATTCTGCTTCGCGAGACCAACTTCACCGAGCCCCCGGCCTGGCATCTCTACGATCCCGCAGCCGCCAACGGTGCCGGGACGCTGAAGAAAACCGCTCTCTTCAACACCTCTCCCGCCGACTTCAGCGACATCGAGGCGGTGCGCGAATTCGCCGTGAGCAAGGATGGCACGAAAGTCCCGATCAATATCATCCGCCGCAAGGGCATCCAGCTCGACGGTTCCAATCCCACACTCCTCACCGGCTATGGCGGCTACGGGATCAGCCTGCGGCCGCAATTTGATTTCATGGACCGGCTATGGTTCGACCGTGGTGGAGTCATGGTTGTCGCCAATTTGCGTGGCGGTGGCGAATACGGCGAAGAGTGGCACCTCGCCGGCAATCTCACGCGCAAGCAAACGGTCTTCGACGACTTTGCGGCCTGCGCCCGGCATCTCATCGAGCGCCGCTACACCCGGCCCGAAAAGCTCGCCGTCGAAGGCGGCAGCAATGGCGGCCTGCTCATGGGCGCCTTCCTCACCCAGCACCCGGACCTCGTCCGCGCCGTGGTTACCCACGTCGGCATCTACGACATGCTGCGCGTCGAACTCGATCCCAACGGCGCCTTCAACGTCACCGAATTCGGCACCGTGAAGGACCCCGCGCAATTCAAAGCCCTCCACGCCTATTCGCCCTACCACCACGTCACCGACGGGACGAAATATCCCGCCGTCCTGATCGCCGCGGGCGAAAATGATGGCCGCGTCAATCCCGCCAACTCCCGCAAAATGACCGCGCGCCTGCAAGCCGCCACTGCGTCGGGCCACCCGGTTCTCGCGCGTTTCAGTTCCTCCGCCGGCCACGGGATGGGCACCGCCCTGACCGAGCGCATCGCCGAACAGGCGGATGTCTTCGCCTTCCTCTTCGATCAACTCGGAATGAAGCCCGCCACTCCATAGGGCAGGGAAAGTCCAGGCTTCCAAAGGCAAAACTCCAAACAAATTTCAATAGCTGAATTTTCAAGTTCCAGAAGCCAAGCTGCGTTGCTCTTGAAATTTCCCAATGAGCGTCCCGGAAAATCAGCAACCAGCCAAGGCCGCGGGGCAGTTTCAGCCCACGCGGTGGAGTATGGTGCTCGCAGCCCGGCAGCGGAACACACCGGAAGGCGAGGCTGCCCTGGTCTGGCTCTGCGAGCGCTACTGGCGTCCGCTGTTTGCCTGGGCTCGGGCAAAGGGCCTGGATGCCGCCGATGCCGAGGATTTGATCCAGGGATTCTTTGAGCGCGCCCTGCAGGGGAAATTGCTGGGAGCCGCGGAGGCCTCGCGCGGACGGTTTCGTTCCTTCATGCTGGGTTGCCTGGAGCACCATTGGGCGGATCAACTCCGGCGTGGCCATGCCGCGAAGCGTGGCGGAGGAACTACCCTCATTGCGCTCGATCTATTGCCGGGCGAAGAGTTCGCGGAGATTCCCAGCGGACGCACGCCCGAGCAGGAATATGACCGTGCGTGGGCGCGAGCGGTCCTCGCCCAAGCCGTTGCGCGGCTCGAGGTCGAGTGCGATGCCGATGGCCATGCCGGGCGCTTTGCAATCCTGCGACCGTTTCTCGATTGCGATCGCGGGGAAACGCCGATGGCGGCGGCCGCGGAGCAATTGCAACTATCGCTTCCGGCTTTGAAATCGGTGGTCCACCGACTGCGCCAGCGCATGCGCGAACTGATTCACGATATCGTGCGCGAGACCATGAGCGAAGGCGGCGACGTGGAAACGGAACTGCGGGAACTCATTCGCGCGTTGAAAAGCTGAATCCAAGGGAATCCTTCCGGCAAGAAATACGAACCCTCCATGAACCCTTGAAATCCAGCAGCCCGCCGCCATCGCCATCGTCGCCGTCTCAGGACGGCTGCTCGCGTTGCGGCCAGGTGCTGGAGCCCGGCGGGTTGTGCAGCGTTTGCATTTTCGAAGACGCCCTCGGTTTTGCCGAAGCTCCACCGGAACCACCCGCCCCCCCGGTGGCGCCGCCCGCCCGCATGGGCGATTACGAACTCATCGAGGAAATCGCCCGCGGCGGCATGGGCGTGGTGTGGCGCGCGCGCCAGCGGCGGCTGAATCGCGAGGTGGCGCTCAAATTCGTGCTCCCCGGCGCGCTGCCCGGCGAGGTGGTGGCGCGGCGTTTCCGGCAGGAGGCGGAAGTCGCGGCGCGGCTCAGCCATCCGCACATCGTGACCATCTATGAGGTGGGCGAAGCCGATGGCCGCTACTTCCTGTGCATGGAACTCGCCGAGGGCGGCAGTCTCGCCCAGCGCCTGCAGCAAGGGCCATCCGCCCCCCGTGCGGCGGCCGAACTGGCGGTGAAACTCGCCCGCACGGTGCAACACGCCCACGACCGCGGCGTGCTGCACCGCGACTTGAAGCCGGGAAATGTGCTCTTCGATCGCGCCGGCGAGCCGCGCGTGACGGACTTCGGCCTGGCGCAATTGGTCAACGCGCGCAGCGACCTCACCTTCGCTGGCGCGCCACTCGGCACACCCTCATACATGTCACCGGAGCAGGCTGGGGGGAAGAATGAGAATCTCACCACGGCCAGCGATGTCTATGGTCTCGGCGCCATCCTCTACGAGATGCTCGCCGGTCGCCCGCCCTTCATCGGTGAGGCGCCGGTGGATGTTTTGCGCCGGGTGATCGACGAGGAACCGCCGCGCCTCACCGGCATCGATCGCGACCTCGAAACCATCTGTCTCACGTGCCTCGCAAAACAACCCGAGGCCCGTTATCGCAGCGCGCTGGCCCTGGCCGAGGAGTTGGAGCGCTGGCTGACCGGCAGGCCCATCCGAGCCCGTCGCGTGTCGGCCTTCGAGCGCATGGCGAAGTGGATGCGCCGGCATCCGCTTCTCACCGCGCTGTGGCTGGCGCTGGTGGCGGCGGTGATCGTCACGGGTGGGGTGATCATGGCTTCGCGCGTGCGCGTGGCCGCCGCCCGCGGTGCGGCGGAGGCCTCTGCTATCGAGAGCCTGCATCGGCGGGCGGACCAGCATACCACCGCCGCCATCCTCGCGATCGAGCGCGGCGATTCGCTGCGCGCCCTCCCTTCGCTCGCGGAAGCCATCCGCATCGGGACCGGCGACCCCACCCGCGACCGCATCAACCGCATCCGTTTCGAGACAACTTTGCAGCTCGCGCCGAAGCTCGAGAAGATGTGGTTCCCGAGTTGGGTGGTGGATGCCCAGATGGACGTGGGCCAGCAACGGCTGGTGGTCTGCGATAGCAAGGATGTGCTCCTATACGATCTCGGCACCTCCGAGGCGGTCGTCCCGCCGATGGTCCACGGCGATTACCTGCTCCATGCCGTTCTCCATCCCAGCCTGCAACGCGTCATTTCCGGGACCATGTCGGGCGACTTCTACGTGTGGAACTCCAGCAACGGCACGCGGCTGGCCAAAGTGGAGGGGCATTTTCTTAAATCACCCCGGCCCTTCGCCGACGGCGCGTCACACCTCGCCCTTTGGGGGGGGAACCAAGCCATGCGTTTCTCCGTGGAAACCACGAAATTCGATGGGGCAAAACTGTCGCATCCGGCCAATGTGGAATGGGCCTGGCTCTGCGCGGGCGACCACCGGATAATTACCTGCGCTGCCGATCAATTGCTCCGCGTGTGGGATCCGGAATCCGGCGAACTCATCGGCACCCCGTTGCCGTGTGGGCAAAAAACGCATCTGCTCGGCGAGAAACCCGGCGCTCAGGAAGTGCTCGTGCAGACCGGGCAGGAACCGCCCTGGCTGCTCGACGTCGAGCACGGCGCACGCAAAAGCTCCCTCGTCGTGTCGGGCGATCTGCGGGCGGCGGGTTGGCTGAATGGCCGGCCTCTCCTGGTGACGTCCACCCGCGATGGCTTCGCGCTCACGGGTGGCGACAACGGCGAAATCCTCCTCACCGCCATGCATGACTCCCACGGCAACGATGCCGTCTTTTCCTCGGATGGACTTCGCCTGCTCGCGCGCGCCGTCCAGGGCAACAGCCGCGTCTGGGACGTCGATAACACGCGCGCCCTCACGCCCTTCCTCTGGGAGGGTGCCGATCCCGCGATATGCGATATGGACGCCCACGGGCAGCACCTCCTCCTCTCCAGCCGGGAGTCCGCGATTCGCCTCTGGCGCGTCGAGGATCGGTGGGGCGCCATCGCGGAAGTACCGTTGCCGCCCGGGGACCAACTGCTCGATCGAGTGCGCGATCAAGTGCCCGCAGCCGCATCGGAACCGCCGGCCTTCCACCGCGACAGCGTGGCGGGCCGCCCGGTGCTGGATGCGCCGAAGCCTTGGTTCCTCGACCTTCATGTTCTCGACCCCGCCTCCGGTCGCGACCTTTTCCCGCCCCTGCGTCATCAGGCCCGCGTGATCGATGCCGTCTTGAGCCCGGACGGCCGAACCCTCGCGAGCTACGCGACCAACCAATGCGCCTATCTTTGGGATGCCCGCACGGGCGAGCCCATCGGCCCGCTCCTACGCCACAGCCGCGAGATCGAGTCCATCGCCTTTTCCCCGGATGGCGCCTTGCTCCTCACCACCGCCCGAACCGTTTTACAAGTCTGGGAAGTGACCACCGGCACGCTGGCCACCCCACCCATGCCTCATCCCTATCCCATCCGCCGGGCCTGGTGGAATCCAGAGGGCACCGCCATCTTCACCGTGGATCTCAAGGGTATTCAGCGCGAATGGAAAACGGCGCCGGGCCAGCGTTCCGTCGAGGATTTGCAAACCCTTGGCCGGCTTTACTCCTCGCATCGCGTGACCACCGGCGCCGCCTTGCATCCCCTAGGCTTGGAAGATCTCCGTTCCGCCTGGGAGGCGGCGAAGAAAATTCAGCACCCCTGAAATTCTTCCAAAAAGCCGGAATCCTTCGGCGGGAAAATGCGAACCGAAGGGCAACAGGACGTTTTGCCCTGTCTCGAATCCGAACTCACCATGCAACTTTGTTTTCGCCTATCTACTGTCGCCGGGCGCTTTCTCGGCCCCATCCGGCAACGCCGCCTACCTCGCCGCCGGAATCTCCTCGCGAGCGCCATGCTTGCCGGACTGGTGCTCGGGTCGCTCCATGCGTTCGGCGCGGGCAACTATTTCGTCAACACGACTGCCGATACCGGCGCCACCGGTAGCGGGAATTCTGGCGAACTGCGCTATTGCATCATGCTGGCGAACAACGATCCCGGATCAACGATTTTTCTGGGAGGGACTTTCACGCCCGTTGGCACGATCACGCTGACCAGCCCGCTGCCAATCATCACGACATCGATGAGGATTCAGAACGGCGCCGGCAACCCGGTGACCCCGGCAGTCGATGGCGCGGGATTGTTTCGCCTCTTTTTCGTGAATGCGCCTGGTGGGTCGGTGTCGTTTGCGAGCTTTACCATGAAAAATGGCCGCGCCAAGGGTGGCGACGGCGGCGGCAGCGCGGGAGGTGGCCTCGGGGCGGGCGGAGCGATTTTCGTCAATGCCGGCTCCGTGACGGCGTTTGGCATCACCTTCACGAACAACAAAGCCGTCGGCGGCAAGGGCGGAGACGGGACAGACTTCGGCGGCGGAGGTGGGGGCGGCCTGGGTGGAAATGGCGGCAATTGCCCGGACTTTGAACAGATTTCCGGCGCTGGCGGCGGCGGCTTCAACGGAAATGGAGGCAATAGCAACCACGGTGGAGGCGGAGGCGGAGGAGGCCTGGCTGGAAACGGCGGCAACGGAGCATCCGGCACCTACGGATCCGGCGGAGGCGGCGGCGCCATCGGCAACGGGGGCAATGCTACGACGTCGGGCAATACCGGCACAGGCGGAACCGGGGGCGCGGGCGGAGGAGGACGCGGGGCCACCGAAGCGACAAACAGCGATGACGGCGTAGCCGCCACCAGCGGTTCAACCAACGGAGGCGGTGGTGGTGGCGGCCGCTTCTCGAAAACGGGGGCCACGAACAGCGCCGCTGGAAACGGCGGAACCTACGGCGGTGGTGGTGGTGCGGGCGGGACGACCCCCACTAACAATGGGGCGCATGGCGGAAATGGCGGTGACTTTGGCGGTGGCGGTGGCTGTCGTCTTTCATTCTCACCTAGCAGCGCCGGCGACGGCGGATGGGGCGGCGGCGGCGGCGCCGGGCCAGCTTCGACTTTAAATGCCGGCTCGGGTTCAGCCGGCATGGGCGGATTTGGCGGCGGCGGCGGTGGGGCCGTCATTGCACCCGGTTCCCGCTTTGGCGGCGCGTATGGAGGGCAGGGTGGAAATTCCGTGGGCAGTTCCTCCGATCGTCCGGGCGGCGGCGGCGGCGGCGGCGGTCTTGGCGGGGCGGTCTTCGTGCGCACGGGAACGGGGGCGAGTTTCATTTCCCAGGACAACGATTACTCCGACAGCAGCGTGACGGCGGGGGCCGCTGGAACTCCTTACCCCAATTCAGCAGTCGGACGTCTTGCTACTGCCGGCACGGCGGCGGGCTCCGGGATCTTCTTCGGCGACTCCGGCCTGGCCATCGGCGGCGATGGCAACCTGGTGTTCGGCGACGCCATTTCCGGCGACTCCGCCGTGGCAAATACTCTCGTCAAGATTGGCGCCGGAACGCTGACGCTCTCCAACGCGAATACGTATGTCGGCAACACGACCGTGGGCACCGGCACACTCCGCTTGGGAATCGGCGGATGCCTCGGCCCCGTCACCAACACCATGACCGTCAACGCCACGCTCGACCTCAACGGCATCCCGCTCACCACCGGCCTGCTGACCGGCCCCACGAGCGGCGTGATTCTCAACAACGCCACGAGCACCCCCGCGACTCTCACGATCGGCGCGGACAACGCCACCGGCTCCGCGGATTGCGTCCTGCACGACGGCACGAGCACCCTGGCCCTCAACAAATCCGGCACCGGCCGCCAGACGCTCACAAGCCCGTGCTCGTTCACCGGCGGCACAACCATCACCGGCGGTACGCTGGCCCTGGCCGGCTTTGACCCCAACACCGGCATCGGCACGCTCGTGGGCACGGTCACGGTCGGTCCCGGGACGTTCCTGCGACCGATCGTCGGCAACGCGTTCGGTTACGCCGTCGGCAACAAAGTAGACTTCGTCACGATCAGCGGCGGCACGCTTTCCAACGACTCCGCGACCGACCAGGGCTGGGGCGTCGCATACACCCTCGATAACGGAGCGTTGATGCTTTCCAATGGCGGCGTCAACGACCCCTTCACCACCAGTAAGTGGTCCTTCGGCGGCCCGGGCGGCAACATCCTGCCCAACCCGAACACCAGCCTCAACGTCACCGGCGCCGCCCCCTCGCACATCCTCGGTCGCATCGACCTGCGCGGCGACAGCGGCAACACTGCCTGCCAGTTCACCGTCGCCGGCGGCTCCACCTTGAACGTCCCCGCCTACATCACCTCGACCAACGGCGCGCCGACGCTTTACAAGGCCGGCACTGGCACGATGAACTTGCTGGCCACCAACCCGCACACCGGCAACACCGTCGTCAGCGCCGGCCTCCTGAATCTGGCCGCCTTCGATTCCGCCACTGGCAACGGCACCTTGCTGGGCGGGTTGACCGTGGATGCCGGCGCGTTTGTCAATGCCATCGTCCCGAACGCCTTCGGCTATGCCATCGGTCGTAAACTCAATGCCGTGGTGCTCAATGGCAGCATCCTCCAGCACGCTTCCACCAACGATCAGGGCTGGGGTGTCGCTTACACGCTCAACGTCGGTGCGACGATGGCGTTCACCACGGGCACCGACGCCACATCGTGCTGGTCCTTCGGCGGTCCGCCCGGCAATCCCACCACGGTGCTGGCAGTTGGCAACGGCACCTCGCACATCGGCGGCTGTATCGACCTACGCCCGGACAACGGCAACCCCGGCACGACTTTCACGGTGGATTCTCCCGCCAGCCTGCTCGTCTCGGCCAAGATCATCAACACCGTCGGCACCGCGCAGACGCTAACCAAGGCTGGCACGGGCACCATGACGCTCACCGGCGCGAACAACTGGAATGGCGCGACTGCCGTCAACGCCGGCAAGCTGGCCGTGGGCAGCGGTTCGAAGCTGGGTTCCGCCGGGGTCACGGTCGCCAGCGGCGCGGTGCTTGATGTGAGCGCGTTTGGCGCCGCCGGATACGCGCTAGCGTCCGGGGTGACGCTCACGAATAGCGGCACAGTGCAGGGCATCCTGGCGCTGAGCGGCAATTACCTCGGGACTGGCACATTGTCCGGCGGCGTGACCGTGAATGCAGGCGTTCTCGTCGCGCGCAGCGGCGCCGGCGCGGGCCTGACGGTCACCGGGACGGTCGTGAACAACGGCATCATGCGCTTCACCAGCGGCGCGACCCTGAACGCCGGCGGCGTAACCAGTCTGACGAATAACGGCGTGATCGATCTCATCAACGCCGGCAGCGGCACCACGCTGCCAGCGACGATCACCAACGGCCCCAACGGCATCGTGCTGACGGCCGCCAACCTCCGGGTGAAAGACTTCAGCCGCAGCGGCAATTCGGCCACGGTGCAGATCGACGGCTGGACAGCGCACACGTATCAGTTGCAACGTGCCGACAGCCTTCCGAGCGGCACCGCCTTTACGAACATCGGCGCCCCGCAAGCCGGCACCGGCATGACCGCTCCCGTGACGCTGACCTTTAGCGACAATACCGCGACGGGCAGCCAGGCGTTCTATCGGGTGGTCGTTAATTAAAGGCGTCTCGGTTGCCAGCGAAGCAGCCAGTTCGGTTTTGAGCTCCCAAGATAGGACCATTTTAAGAAACTTAATGAGCTGTCGTCGGAACACCGTGGCGCCCGACTATTCTCGCCGATCTCATCTCTTTCGTTTAAAGTTTCCCTACTTACCGAGGACTGGACTGAACGTGGCTGATTTTCCTAAGCGGGGGGGGCTCACGGAGGGGACTTCTTCAAGTGTCTGCCGAAGCAATTTGCCAAAAAAATCCCAACTATTTTAGGGGGCGGAACAATTCTAGGCGATGCTTCGTTCAACGACAGGTCAACCGGTCAACCTCACGACCGCGGCTTCGTCTGGGATATGGCAGAGATTGCGACGGTTTCGCCGGGGATGAACTCGGGCATGAGCAGAGCCATGCGCGGGGGGAGCACGTTGCCGGTGGCGGCGCGAATGACGAGGGTGGAAATCTGTCGCGCGACGGCAACTTCGTCACGGTGATACCGCGCCAGCACGGGTTGAACGTGGCGCAGGAATGGATCGTCGGACAGGCTGATGAGGGCGACGTCCTCCGGGATTTGCCAGCCGCGCCGGATACCGAAATGGCCGAGGGCTGCCGTGGCTTGCCCAGCGCGAGCGAAGATCAAGCCGCGGTGAACGGGTTTAGGAAACAAGCGGTCGAGGGCCTGCGGAAGCGAGGCTGGTTCATTGGGGATTTCGACAACAGGAGCTTCCACGCCAAGGGCATCGTGAAACCCGGCGCGCATCAAGGCATGGCCAGGTAACTCCCCGTGCGGCAGGACGAGGACAATTTGTTTCGCGGCGAATCCCGCGCGGAGCAAGACGTGAGCAGCGTGGCGGCAGGTGGCGCGTTGATCGAGATCGACGGCGGGAAGCGGGAACGCTTCGTCCTGGGTGCCGAAGACGACGCAGGGCAGTCCGCGAGCGCGGAACCAGCGGTGCACCGGACGCTCGGCCTGGTAGAGCAGGCAGGCCGAAGGATCGTCGGTGGCGTAGAGCGTTTCGAGGCTATGAGCGGAACGCTTGCTTTTGGGGGAATGCAGTCCGCGCACCTCGAGGTGCAGGCCCGCTTGCGCGAGGTTTTCCCGCAACTGATCGAAGATATAGACGATGGAGGCGGGGAGGCGGTCGAGCGCCTCGGGCGTCAGGACGATGACTGTGCCGGATTCGGCGTGCGCTTCGTGGCGCACCGCCTTACGCGTGAGTTTCGAGCGGCGGCCCTGCGCGATTTTCACCAGGCCCCGGCTGCGCAGTTGCGCGAGCGCTTTGCGCAGCGTGGGCCGGCTCACTCCAAGCTGGGCGCAGAGTTTGCGCTCGCCCGGCAGCGTGCCATACCAGCGCCCCTCGGCGAGCCCTTCGCGCAAGACGTCGGCGACCTGCGCGGGAAGGGACATCCGGGATGAGATGGACAACGTGTGCATGAGCGCGGAGCATGACACAAACAGGAGTTTGAGAATACCGGGCGCGCAGTGAGTGGTTACAAGTTTGGAGTAATTTGCTGGTGTTGCGACGGACCGAGGAACAAGCAAAGGGGAGGGTTTTCAGGCCGTTTCGACAAAGTAACTGGTAATCGATTTTTACCAATATTTGCGGTGCGGAAACAAGAAAGCGAGCGCGCCACCCCTTGTGAGTTCGGATCGGGCAAGCCGGCCCCGTTGTCCAGACTGGTTAGCAGGAAAAACCAGTCGCGGTCTGTTGTGTGCGCCACGGGCTTCCCCACACATTTCGTTCATCAGCGCATTCTCCAGACGCCCTCCCCGAACCATTTCGCCACACCACCAATATGCTCATTCCTCAATTTCGTCGTTACGCGGCGCGTCGCAAGCACGAGTCGAATTCTCTCACGAGCCCGCGAAGGATCTCAGGTCCCCCGATCGACGCCATCTTGACCACCACCATCACGGCGCTAACAGCAGAAAGAGTTCCGGCAAGCCACTCTTTAACGCAGACATATTGGGGCCATCGCTGGGCAGGACTCGGGCTGGGAATGCTCGGCTGCCTGGTTGCGGGTGCGAGTGAGGTCTCGGCTGCGGACTTCACGCTGACCGGAAGTGATGCTGCTGGCGCATCGAGTTTTAATGGCATAGGCACGCAGAAATGGCCTGGCGGAGCGGCGCCCGTGGCGGGAAAGACCTATGCGACGGGGAGCTTCATCCTTCGTGGGCCGACGGACAAAAACTCATACATCTTTGCCGGTGATTCCCTGACCATCGACCCTTTTGCCGCGGCGGGTACCGGCCGGCTTTTGCTGAAAACCGCATATCGATCCGATGTGGACGCCGCCCTGCCCATCCCGACGTATACGGTCAACCTCATCTTGAATGGCGGCCTGATCGATCAAGCGACTGGCGGCGCTGTGAATAAAAACGTCAGCATCCTCGCGGGCACGATGAGCGTCAATGTCCCCTCCGCCCTTGGCGCGAACGGACAGGAAACTTTGATCATCAATTCGAATGTCACCGGCAGCGCGGGTCTGCAAATCGGTGGAGCTGTTCATCCCAATGGGGCACTGCTGGGTAACGCGCTGATTGGCACGGTCGTCTTGGGGAATGCCAACACCGGCTACACCGGCAATATCTCGGTAGGAACGGTTGCGACCAATCCAGCGAATGTTGCTCTTACTTCCAATGCGGTTCTCCAAGGGCGAAATACCGGAACCACCAATGTGCTGCAGGCCTTTGGGACCGGCAGCATCAGCCTCAATAGTGGCACGGGAGCGACAGGCACAACCGCTCTGCAATTGCGCGCTGATGGCAGCGCCAGTGGACAGACAATTATCACCGGCGACGGCACGTTGGGCAACAATGTGACCCTGGGTGGCAACGCGACGATCAATGCCGATCGGTTTTCGGGAACCAATACCGGCAGCACGTTTCAGTTCAACAATCTGACCATTGGCGGCCAGACGCTGACGGTCACCGGAGCGAATGGTTACGGAGTGCAATTTGCCGGCACGACGGCGTTGACCGGCAACGCGGTGTTCAAACCCGACTCCGCAGCGCTGTCGCTGACCAACGTCAGCGTGGCCGACTCGGTGGGGACAGGCAGTATAACCACCGCGACGCTGCGTGGGACCGCGACGACGAACATCATCACCGGGGTGATCTCCGACAATGGCTTGGACGCGACGAAGAAGATGGCCGTGACAAAGAATGACGGCGGTAAATGGACACTGAGCCAGGACCAAACCTACACGGGCCTCACGACCATCTCCAATGGCACGCTCGAACTGGGCACGGGTGGCACCACGGGCAGCATCAACAATACGAGTGGCGTGCTGTTTACCAATACTGCTACGCTGTCGTTCAACCGATCGACCGATCAGGTCTTCAGTAAAGATATCACCGTGACGGGCGGAAATGCGAACTTTGCCACGCAACCCGGGCAATCGTTGACGCTGACCGGAAACCTCTCGGGGGCCGGAGAACTCTGGGCCGCAGGCGGCACCCTGAAACTCGAGCCAAGCGGCACGAATACCATCAGCGGCAACAAGATCATGACGAATGGAGCTACGCTGGAGCTTTCTAATCTCAATCATGCCGGCACCACGGGAAATTTTGTCTTCACCAGTAGCGCGGGGACGTTTCGCTACACGGGTGCCAGTGTGAACACTGACCGATTCTTTAACGATAACTTCCAAGGGGGCAATCCGGTCATTGAAGTCACGAACGCCGCGACGACGCTTGGGATCACCAGCGTCATGGGTGGAGACGGCAACTTCACGAAGACCGGGGCGGGCACGCTTGTGCTTGGAGCCACGAATATCTACACGGCATCCACGAGGGTGCATGCTGGGATGCTCCTGATTAACGGGAGTATCAACAGCACTTCGGCTCTGGCGATCAGCGGCACGGGGAAATTGAAACTCGGCGCCAGCAATGTGCTGAACGACATCGCCACCTTGACTTTGGATGGCGGGATATTCGACACGGCCGGGTTCAGCGAAACCCTGGGCGCAATGACCTTGGGCGGCGACGCCGTGTTCGATCTCGGCGCCGGAAGCAGCATTCTTCATTTGGCCGATAGCAGCGGTGCCTTCTGGACCGATGGCGCGGAGCTGAGCATTCTTAACTGGGACGGAAACTCGGGTGGCCTCGGCACCGATCAACTCTTCTTCGGCACCGATGCAGCCGGACTGGGGGCAAACCTCGATGCAGTCCACTTTATCAATCCTGCGGGCTTTGCGCCTGGCACCTACTCCGCGCAAATCCTGAACACGGGAGAGGTGGTGGCGGTGGTGCCTGAACCAGGAACGGTCAGCGCATTCCTCGTAGGATTTGGCCTGCTACTGGGCTTGCGCCGGCGGCCTCAGCGCCGAGGAGAAGAGGCAACTCGGTGACTGAAGGTGCAATGACGATGCTTGGAGACAGCGGTGGTGAGGTGAGGCGCATCGATGCCCACCCGACATTTCCGTCGTTGTAAAAGACAGTTCCGCTTTTTTCCCTTGAATGAAACTTTTTCGTGTGGATAGTACCCGTCCGCTGTCAAGGCGGCACTGGAGTTGAGGCTTCGGCTAATACTCGTGGAGTGTGGTTCTCAGCAACTGCACCCTCAGCGTGAAAGCCCTTGGCAGCCCGTTATATCGGGGTCTTAGCTCAGTTGGTAGAGCGCCTCAATGGCATTGAGGAGGTCAGGGGTTCGAATCCCCTAGGCTCCACCATCGGTGTCCGCCGTGCGGGTCCGCATACGCCGTGCTCCCTTCATGGATCACGAAACTGGAATGACCGTCGGAGCCGATGATTGGGGCACCCCGACGGCCATTCCAAAGCTAGGACGGCGGCGGATCGCCTGGGTCGGGGGTCGTCCGTTCCGGCCGAGGCGTGATCTTGGAAATGCGTCCGGCCACTTCCGTCACCCGTTCCTCGATGTCCTTCAATTCCGCCGCTTCGATCATCGCGCGACGCACAATTTCCGAGAGGTGATCGGAGGGCGGCGGCGATGGGTCGGGCTGATGTGGCACGCGGGGACAAACGCAGAATGACACGTCGCTGGCTGTCACCAATTGGTCGCATGATCGGATTGTCATCCCCGCGGGAATTGAAGCCTTTCCGATACGTTTCTGAAGTGAGGTGTCTTGGTCGATAGGCCATCTCCAGAGTAGCGAGATTGGATAAAAACATTTTCTTTTCGTTGGACACATCCCATTTTCCTCTGTAAATATGCTCTATGAAGTTATTATCAAAGATCGCTTTTCTGCTTACATTTGCCGGTCTGCTGATTGCCCTCCTCTCTCTCGTCGGCATCAAACCTCGGATCGCCAATAAGAGTTCATCCCACCCGATCAATCCGCAAACCGATTCACCGCCCACGGCCACGCAACCTAGAGCGGATTTTCGACCCGCTTTGGATGTCAGCCATTCCACTGCGCAGAACTCCGCAGAAAACTCTGTGAAACCTCATGTCCGCATTCCCGCAATTCGTGGGGAGAATCACTACGGCTGGGTCCAACTGCCGCGCGGTACACGCGTGGAACTGATTCGGCAGAGTGCCGGCGACCTCGTGGTCCGCTGGGAAGGAATCACGGTGAAAGTACCGCAGACCGCCGCGACGACAGGCGCCATCGCCCTGCGGCAGGCTTCCCATCTCGTGGCGCGAAACTGAAGGCTGGCCTCGATCTGTATCCGGCATGAGACGCATCCGCCAACGCGCCAAACATATCACCGGTTCGCAGGGCTTTCATCCGAACGCCGACAGCAGAATCCGCTATCGCGTCCTGGATCGAGTCATGCCGGAGCCGCAGCCCTTGCCGAGGCAGCATAACCCCTGGCGGCGGCATTGAATTCGAAGCGAGGTTTCCGGCTTGAACGCCAACGCGCGTCGTCCTGACATGCGGGCATGCGTTCCCGCCCGGTTTCTCTCCTCAAATCCCTAATCCGCACCTCATATCCTCTGTTCGCTGCGTGCGGCCTGGCCGTCCAGTCCGCACGCGCCGCGGCAGACACGCCCGAGCCGATCGTGGTGGCGGAGAAACTTGCGACCAAGCAAGGGGCAACAGCACCGGCGGAGGGCAGCATTGTTTTCGATGGACCGCCGGGTGACGGGCGGGTCGGCTCGAAGGGCATCCTCGTGAAGACCAATCCAGCGCTGGTGACAGCGGGCAGCACCTGGAAGTTTCGCTTCACGCGCGGCGGCACGGCGTATGGCCTCCAGATCGTTCATCCCCTAGCCCGGGGGCACGCGATTGCCTTCCTCAACAAGAACTCCATTGCCCTGGATACACCGAAAGCGTGGCGCGATGTCGGTTTCGGCACCAGCGAGGATCACCGCGTGACCAGGACACCAGGCGCCGCGAAAATTTTTCCACTGAAGGATGACCAGCCTTACGAAGTGACCAGTTGCCTGAGTGCCGGTGGCGCATTTGAACTCTACGTCGACGGACAGATCGTGGCGCGCGGCCACGCCACCGGGGCGCACCCGCTCGACCTCACGATCCCAGCCGGCAAAGCTTTCCCCCTCGCAGGCCGGCCACCCCTGAGGTTCTACGGTCCCGGATTGCAGTTGGAATGGTCGCCCGGCTGGGCCGGCTTGATTCTCGGCCCGATGGATGGCGGGACAAACCGCTGCGAGGACATCCGTTTCTTTCCCGGCGTTGTCCCGCCATCTCCCGCCCGGTGAAGGGCTGCACGAGCAACCGGGCTTGTCAGAACGAATGCTCGTGCGGGCCGAAGGTGACGGTCCATTGCAGGAAGGCCTGCCAGTCGTCGTCGCCGCCGTTGGCGATTTCGTGGTCGGCATTCACGTAGCTCAATTCCAGGCGCAGACGATGGGACTCGCTGAAGTTGTAGCCAAGGTATGCGCTGAAGGTCCGCGTGTTCTCGCCACGGCGAAAGACGCTGTCGGCTGAATCGTCGCCGTTCAAATCGCGCTGCGCGAAGCCTTCGCTGTGCAGATAGTCGAAACGCAATCCGGGCTGCCAGCCTTTGCCGAAGCGATATTGCGCGTAAATATAGCCGCCGTGCGCCCACGAAGCGCCGGTCGTTGGGCCACCATCGAAGAGCGCATCGCCGGAAAGCTCGCCGCGCTCGCGGCTCCATAGATACTCCCCACCCAGCTCAATGAGATCGTCGCGGTCGAGGCGTGGAATCCACGAGAAGCGGAAATCGCCGCTGGCGAGTTGCCGTTCGCCGCGGTCGCGCCCGCGCGCGTAGTTGGCGCCGAGCTGGAGGTTCGCCTTCGAGCCAAATTCGAAGGTCGCCGCCGCACGGCCATAATACAGGATGTCGCCGAAGGCGCGATGCCCGGCGCGGTGATGCGCGAATGCGTCCTCCTCATCGCCGTCGAGCAGCGCGAGCCGGCTGGTTACCGGCGCCTCCGCGCCGAGACCATCGACCGTGCCGGCGGTCAACCGCAGGGAGTGACTGGACGATGGAGTCCAGCTGAGCTCGACGCCGCGCGCCTTGTCCTCACCGCCGATGATCCGGTCCAGCGAGAGCGGCCGATCGGGGAAGGGCAGTTCGTGCGAGTGCACTTTGCCGAGCCGCGTGAAGTCGGCGAAGAACTGCCCACCCTTCACTTTCAAGCCGTAAGGCAGCGCCTTCGTCTCGATCGCCGCCTCCTCGAGCCCGAGCGAGATTTCATCGAATGGATCAGTCTTCGCTGTCGGATCGAGTTCCGTTCCCGCGTTGACGATCAGGTAGGCCTGCGCAATCCGGCCCGCATTCGCGCGCAGCATGATTTCCACGTCGCGCCCGATGAAGTTCACATTATCCGCGCGATGTGAGTAACTGCCGATGGCATCGACCACGCCGGAAATCTGCGGGTTGAAGTGGTCGTGATCGCCCTCCTCATGCGATCCGTGGTGGTGATGCGCGTGGCCCGCCTCGGCAGCCTCGCCGCTGGACAGCGGCGGCCCCTCAAAAACCGGCGCGAGCCGTTGTTGATTCACTTGCTGCTGCAAGCTTTGCACAGTCTTGGAAAGAGCCTCGACCTGGCGGCGAAGCTCGGCGATTTGGGCGCTCTGGGATTGCGAAAAAGCGCGGCCGCCACAGAGCAGGGCGAAGGCCACGCAGGAAATGCGTAAGGCTTTGAACATGGAAATAATTCTCGAACACGGTGAAACGATGGAACGCGGGCACGCTCACCGGCAGGCGGACGCGCGAGGGTTGGCGGGGGGCGTGATTTTGGATTTTAGAGAGCCGACTGGCTCTCAGGCGCGCCGGGGAGGCGCGTGTTCGAGAATCCGAAAACTGAGAAAAAGAGAGCCGGCTTCGCGCGTGTATTCCAGCGGCGCCACCTCCGGCAAGGGCATGACAAAATCCGCCAGCACCGGTGCGAGCGCGGTGTCATCGCATCCCCCGGCGTGCAACACCGTGGCGAGACACTCGTGATGGTCGCCGTCTTCGTCATGGTGCAGCCGCTCATGCAGTTCCGGCGCGGCCGCGAGCACCAGCGCCACCGCAAAGCCGACCAGCGCTCCCCAAAGGAGCGCATTGCGGAAAATACCTGAGCGGCGGGCGGCGTGCAGCATGAACGATGAAGGGCTATCTCTACGCCGCCGAACGGCAATGGCGAGAGCGATTTTGAACATCCCGTCCGCTCGATTGTCTCACTCTGCTTCAGTCGTGAATTTTCTCATTTTCCAGCCCAGAGGGGCCTGCTTGACTTCACCCGCTTCATTCCTACGTTGCGCCTCCTTTTTTCAGGAAACTTAAACCCGGAAGACTTATGAAACGTTCCGCACTGCTGCCAGTCTTTGCTTCGCTCATCTTTGCCATCCCGACCTGCCACTCGCAGGAAGTGCTCGATGGAATTGCCGCCGTGGTGAATGATGACGTCATCACCTTTTCGCAAGTCCGCGATCTCATTGGGCCGCTGGAAAAATCGGCGCGGGAGAACCTCAAGGGCGAGGAACTGCTGGCCAAGATCAAGGAGATCCGGCTGCGCGCGATCAACGACCTCATCGACCGCCAGCTCATCCTGCAGGATTTTCGGAAGAACAAATTCAATATTCCCCCGCACTACATCGAGGACCGCGTCAAGACCATCGTGCGCGAGGAATTCGGCGGCGACCGCTCCGCCTTTATCCGCACCCTGCAGGCCCAGAACTATACCCTCGACAAGTTCAAGCAGATGGAAACGGACAAGATGATCGTCTCGGCGATGAGCAGCCAGAACGTCAAGAACGACGTGATCATTCCCGAGAGCAAGATCAACGAGTATTACCGCAAGTCGCGTGAGGATTATGCCGTCGAGGAGCAGATTCACCTGCGCATGATCGCGATCCGCAAGGCCGAGAATGGCACCGATTCCCGGCGAGGGATGATCGAGGAAATCCGCTCGAAAATTCTCGAGGGCGCGGAGTTCAACGACCTCGCGCGCATGTATGACGAGGACTCGAAGCAGGATGAAGGCGGCGACTGGGGCTGGATCAACCGCCGGGAACTCAACGAAAGCCTCTCGAAGATCGCCTTCAACATGAAGGTCGGGCAGATCAGCCCGATTATCGAACTCGGCAACATGTATTACCTGCTCTTCGTCGAGGCGCGGAAGAATGCGCAGGTCAAGCCGTTCTCCGAAGTGCGCGACGAAATCCAGAACAAGCTCATCCAGAAGGAACGGCAGAAGCGGCGGGAGGAGTGGATCGGGAAGCTGCGCAAGAAGGCGTATATCAAGATGTATTGAGCGGGCGCAGCCCGGCCGCATGCGCATCCACTCACTCGAACACGCGGCCGGCGAAGGGGCGGGCAAGATCGCCGATTGGGCGCGCGCGCAGGGGCATGCCTTCGCGGCCACGCGGCTGGACCTCGAGGAGCCGCTCCCCGAGATCGAAGCGGTGGACCTGCTCGTGATCATGGGTGGTGGCATGAACATTTACCAGCATCGCGACTATCCGTGGCTCGTGCGGGAGAAGCGCTTCATTGCCAAGGCCATCGCGCGGGAGAAGGCCATGCTCGGCGTGTGCCTCGGCGCGCAGCTCATCGCGGATGTGCTTGGCGCGAAGATCAGCCAGAATCCCGTCAAGGAGATCGGCTGGTTCCCGGTCCGCTTTCTCGACCGCAGCGCGCCACTCGACGGCTTCCCCGAGTCCTGCACCGTCTTCCACTGGCACGGCGACACCTTCGAGATTCCATCGCGCGCGCGGCGGGTGGCGGAGAGCGATGGCTGCCCCAACCAGGGGTTCGTCTATGGCGCGCGGATCGTCGGGCTGCAATTTCACATCGAGGTCACACGCGAGGCGGCGGCTTCCTTCGCCTGTGGCAGCAGCGAACTGGTGCCCGCGCGCTACGTGCAGTCGCACGAGGAACTGCTGGCCGCGCCGGACGACTTCGCCCGCACCGATCCCGCCCTCGACCGCCTGCTCACCGGGCTCACCCACTGAGCGGCACCGGCGCCGCGACCGGAAAAGGAAACCGGGCGAACGAACCAATCCACTCCCCAGCGGACGGCCCGTTCGCCCGGAAGCGAACCAGCAAGGATTCGACTTATTTTGGCGCGAAGTGCTTGGTGTTCACGATGCGATAGCGGTAATAGAGATCGACCTTGTCCTTTTTCTCATCGTAGTTCTTGAGCGCCTCGTCGTTCGGGTCGATGAACCGTTCGATGGTCGCCGAGCCCCGGTATTCACCGACCACGCTATCCTTCTCGGGATCGAACTCGTTCGGCTTCGACGTCCGCGATTTGCGGATGGCCTGGGTGCGCATGTGAACCGTGTAGACGTTCGATTTGGTAGTCAGGCGCGGATAGATGTGCGAGTAAGGCCGCTCCCGTCCGTTATCCCCGGTCAGGGCATTGGTCGTGTTCCAATACTTATCCCAATCCGTCACCGTGGTCGCGAGGGTCGTCGTGCTCAGGTGAGGGTAAAGATCGACGGTGCAGATTTCCGAGGCGGAACGGAAGAGCGGATACTGACCATCCTTGGCCTTGAGCCGGGTTTCCAGCGCCTCGAGGGTCTTGCTCACGAAGATCGGGAAACGGAAATTGGCCGGCTCATCCAACGGACTTTCCCGATGACCGCATTCCGTCGCACCGGTCGGGACGGCCATGATGAACTCGGACTTGAGGACGCCGCGCAGGGCGGTGTCGCGCCGCAGGTAGGAGCGGGGATTCTTGGTATCGGTATTATTACCTGCATCACCGGCGGCGTAGCCGAACGGGGCGATCACATAGTTCATGTTCACCTTGCCGGCAGTGGAAAAGGGCTCGCTGATCGCATAGGGCTCGACAACGGGGTTGTGGAACAAATCGAGCAACAGGTGATCGGGCGGTCCCTGAGAAATATCCGCGCCAGGATGAGTCTTGCCGGCTTCGCGACTGGGCCGGAAAAGCAAGGTCTGCCATGGCAGATTACGCGCAGCACCCGTCGGAATCGAACCCAGCATCACGCCCGAGGCGAGCTGGCGATTGGGCGAGAAGAAGGTCTGGCCGGTTTCCTCGATACTGCGCCCCAGATAGTAGGGAATGGACTGGGGTGAAGACCGGGCATAGTCGTAACGCAGGTTACCCTCGTCGACCTTGTTAAAGAAGGCGCCGTCGGTGTGCTTGGAGATGCCCTTGTCAAAGTCGCCGGGGCCCCCATCGGACCGCTGCACGCCATTAGTCAGCTTCGGGAGAATGGCCGGCTTGCGCTCGGTCCCGCCATTGGCCGCCAGGCGCCCCTGCCCCGTATAGCCCGTCGGGTAAGCCTCGCCATGGCCCATCTGTAGTCCATGAATCGCAGCGACATTCGTTTTGTAGGCCGCGGCGCCGTCCCTGGGCTGGAAGTAGTCCTTGGGCACGTCGGCACGCACCATCGCCAGCCGCATATCGCCGGCGCTGGCAGCCGAAGCGGCATTGCCGGGATCTTTGCCGCAGGTCAATTCCATGCTCCGCACCACATCGCCCCCCCGGATGTTTTGATCCCAATCGGACTGATCGAGCGCTTGATTAAACCGCGCCGGAAAATCCACCGTGCTCGTCGGGATGGGCAGTTCCACCCCAGCTGCGGGGAAATCGATATGAACGGTCTGCACGAGCGTCGCGCGCTTATCGTCCGGCGCCTCGCCCGACCAGATCTCGATATCGAAATTCCCGGCTTCCAAGGTCATCTTGGTGGCATTCGCGGGGACCTGAATCGCGTTACTCACATATGGGTAAACCTGGACCGTGGCCCCTCGTTTGTAGGTGACGCTGTCCTGCGAATCGTTGCGAAATACCTTGGTGTGGGAGGTAAAGTCGGGGTTGGAGGCGGCAGGGCGCGCCGGATCATCTGCCTCGGGAGGATTTTGCATCAGAGTCGGCTTGGTCCACTCGGTGAACCAGTGCATCTGATTGCGGAAGCCCATGGTGGGCATGAACGCCCGTCCGTAACCGATCTCGTGGCTGGACATATTCACGACATTGATCAACCCAGCGGGATTCTCGCATAAATTGATCGGGACCGCCGTGGCGTTGGCATCCGCGCCCACTTTCAACTTGGTCTTGCGAGGGTTGTCCTTGGCCGGAAAGACTTTGGTAAAGTAGGTCTCACGAAGGCCGGGGAAACCAGCCATGGGCGTGGCCATTTCCATCACCAGCGCGCAGCGAATAGTCTTCGGGGTGGCGGCCGAGGTACCGTAGAAAACGAGGGCGACTTCGACCGGCGTGATGAACCTCCCCTGGCCATGGGTATTGTTGATCCGGATCGGCGTAACCTGGCCGGACCAGTCATACGACCGGGAGTTGCGCGGGTCATAGGTTACGTCCTTCTTCGTCCCGTAAAAGAGCGGCGTGTAGGGCACGAAAACGTTGGTCGATTTGGAAGCCGTCCCGGTATCGACCAAGTTGACGCTGCGGACGTAATCGAAGATCATCGTCAGGATCTGGTCGCGATCGGTAACTCCCGGTATGGCTAGGGGCCCCGATCCCGCGGGCCATTTTTTCAAGAAGGAGTCCGACGAAAAGCCGGGGATGGGCCGGCTCGTCATATCCTGGAGATACTCATACATCTTGACGTTCTGGTTGGTGTCGTTCGCCGAGGCCACCGAACGGGGGCTCGCGCTCCATTGGCCCGTGTAATCGAAAATGCTGGAAGTCGCATCCCAGCGCAGGAAACAGAAGCGCTTGTCGCTTGTCCCGATCGCATTGGCATCTTTGTAGATGGTCGAGGTGAAGAGGAACAGGTCGTCAGAGGACGTGCGATACTTGTAACCCGCACTGATCGGCCAGAGCGTGACACGCGGGCGCGAGAAAAGGTTCAGTTCCGGCGCCCGGCTGGTCGCGGTCAGGAAAAAGCGCGTCTTTTCCAAGCCTTCCGCAGTGAGGGGGGTGTTCAAATCGGCGGCCGCACCGGTGGTCTTGGTCGATTTGAAAAGCATCTCGTCCGGAGAGGTATAAAGATGCTTGGTCTTGATCGCGAGCTTGCCTAGGTCATCCACATCCACATCGGTATTCCGTGTGGCGCTCCACGAAGTCCCCTGGAAGCTGGTGCTATAGGACGCCATGTAAGGCAGCATCGTATAAAGCGTGTTTTTGAAGTCGCGGTAAGGGATGTTAATGGCGGTGCCGAGCCACGGATAGGTCCACGTGCCCTTGCCCTTGGCCGCGTTCACCGGCACGAGCCGCCCCGCCGCAGTCGCGGAGAGGAGTTGCCCAAAGACCGGGCTCAGGCAGGTCGTCGCCGGATGGCCAGGGTAACGCATGATCTCACCATGCGCCGGTTGCGAGGTTGCCAGATACAGGGAGAAATTGCCCACTGGAGAAAGCGCGCCGGTATTGCCGCTGTGATTGCCGGATTCCTGCGTCGTGCTGCATAACGGAGAATCCCAATAAGTGCCTTCGGAGGCAGTATTGATGTTGAGCTTGCAGGTTTCGTCATCGGTCCAGAAGGCCGTGCGCCCCACGATCGGGTTGGCCTCCGTCCCAAGGCTGGCCGGCCCGATCGTCCCATCGCGCAACACGTAGAGCCATTTCACCGGCATCGGCACATACGGCACGCTCGCAGATGCGCCCCCATTTTGCGTCGCCGGCATCTTCAGCGTTTTATCATTGGTGATTTTCGCGTCGAACCCCTCGACCAAGCCGGGGTCCGCGCCCACGTCGGCATTGTTGAAGTCGAGCCGGGCCCGCGGATCGACAATCGGGTAGTGCGGCTCGACCGTGGTGCCTTTGCTGTCCAGATCCTTGCGCACGGTCAGCAGCGGCTGATTGAGATCCGCGTAATCCTTCGTATTTGAATTGGGTTTGAGCGCATCCCACTTGTCAATCACGGCCACCTCCTCCGGCAGATCGGCGTCCACATACTTCTGCGAGGTGACCGTCATATTGTCGGAGGAATAGAGCTTGAAGACCAAATCGTTGGTCCCAGGCGTATAGCCGTCGTAATACGCCCCCGCATCGAGGGTCTTCTTGTTGCCGTTCAGCTTGCCCGAGAAGGTCCGGATGGCGCCGGGCTGCGAGGCCCAGGTGGTAAACTCATCGGTCCCGCTGGTGGCTTCGCGAATCTGGCTGATCACGAGGCTGACCGTGCTGTCGGCGAGTTGCCGTGCGGAGGTGACGCCGGCATTGGCGAAGGCCGCCTGGCGTTCCGTGGAGGCGGTCGTCATGAAGGCGACGAGCAGCGCGGAGAGCAGGACCAGCATCGAGAGGACGATGACCAGCGCGACACCGCGCGGTTGGGGCCGGAAGGGGCTGGAATGAATGGTAGTGTTCATAGTCTGTGGAGGTTCTAGGGTTGGGACGAAAACTATTCGGTTTCGGCAGATTTTGGATCGCGGCTCCACTTGGAACCGCGGAGCACCACATCCGTCGTGAAGATGCGATAGTTGATATTCGGGTTCTTCTTATCCTCGCGAAGCGCCTTCTCGAGCAGGTTCATGCTGTTGTTGAACTCGGTAATCTTGTCCGCCTTGGTGGTGCCGCGAGGGAACAGATCCCGCGTCCAGTTTGGCTTGTCGGTGAGCTTGAGGTCCATGCGGACAGCGGACTGTTCGTCGATCGCCACCATCGTCAGTTGCACGATCGGCGGGAGCAGATTGTCCCGGGCCCGGTTATCGACATCCTCCGTCGTGACGATGGGACTTTTTTCGGTTTTTCCGCTCAGGACACGCCACGTATCGAACTCATAATAGGGAGCGAGTTCCAGGGTCTCGGCGTTGGGTTTGCGATCTTTCACGGCCAGTTTCGGCAGCACGATCAGTGCGACGATGTTTTCAGCCAGCGGTCGGGCATACTGGAAACGATAAGTCTCCGGACTGGAATTGGGCACCAAGGTGCGCTTGAGGGCCTCTTTCATCCAGTAGGGGCGGCTCCAGTTCGGGATCGGCTTGCGATTCGCGTCCACCATCCCGTCGTAATAGCTGGCCAGCGCGTTGGTGGCCCGCTCGTCGAACACCCGCGGATCGCTCAAGCGATCATTATCCTTGAAACGCTGATAGATGGTGAACCGTTCCGTCGGCACGGCCATTTCCATGAGCCGGTAGCGATAACGCGGCGGTGGCGGCTGCTTCATTTCCCGGAGGAAGGACGGAATGGAGATATCGTCGCCGAATTCGATAAAATAGCCGCACGCCGTCAGCGTGGAATCGAGATTGCGGAACTGCAGCACCGGCGAGGTGGCGGATTGCGTCAGTTCCGTGTAACCCAGCGGGGCATGAAAGAACAGGGCGTGAGTGGGATAGTTCTCATCGATGGGATCGTTGACGTTCTTGATCGGGCTGGCGCCCTTGAGAAAGTGGACCATCGGACCGCTGATGAATTGCAATTCCGATTGCCGGCGAAAACGAAAGTCCGCCTGTTCGTTGACGATGTTCCCCTCGTGCGGCCGGTAGTAAGTGTTGAGCGTGGCCTGGCTCACCCGGCGCGAAACCGTTTCGAAGGCCGCCCGCGCCGCCTGAAATTGCGTCGTCTTGGCGCGAGTGCGCTGCCAGATGCGTTGCGTCTGGTCCACGGTGCTGAGGAGGAGGACCATGATGGCCACAACGAGGACCGTGGAAACGAGCACTTCGACAAGCGTAAAGCCCGAGCGCGATGGCGTGGAGAGGGAAGGATTACGGTATTTCATCGCTATGGAAATTTTTAGTGTGGATCAGAGGAGGACTTGGCTATCCATGCGGGCGACATAAAAAGCCCGCGTATGGATGTTGGTTTCCTTGGGGAGCGCTTTCAAGGTGGCCTCGTCCTCGACGGTCTTGAATTGCTCCATGGCCTTGGGGTCCTGATAGGGGGCAAAGACGACGACAATGCGCCAGCCGTGTTTCATTAACCGCTGATCGGTCGAGGTGGCCTCGCCACCGGTCGGGTCGCCACTCCCGCCCTTGCTGTTTCCATCGGGCCGATACAACCGCTGGGTGACGAGTTTCACCGCGTAAAGGCGGTTGGCCTTGATTTCATTGGTGGCCGGCGGAACCTGGTTTTCGCGATCCGTCTCCTTGCCTTCCTCGTCGTAATAGAAGATTTCCTTGCTCTTCTTGAAGCTGAGGTCGTCAATCTTGGTGAAATCGGTGGTCTGGACCATCGAACTGATGCCTTGCAAAATCCACGTTTCATTGGCAGTATCGATGGCCGTACGGAATGTATTCAGCCCCGTGGGCATCAACGCAAAGAGCGCGAGAAACGCAAAACCGATGATGCCAATGGCCAGCGCGACCTCGACAAGGCTGAAGCCAGCAGAGCGGTTGGCCCGGGAGCGTGGGAGGAGGTTTTTGTCCATACGACGTATTTACACGGTGCCCGCCTGCGTCGTCAAACGCTTTTTTAAGGTTTTTCCAAATATTCTCGCTCCCTGCGCGATCGGATGGCTTTGCCCGCTTCCTCCTCTTCGATAAGGAAGCGGTGATCGGACCGAACGAGTCGCCGGATCGCGGATTTTCTTCTTTCAAAGGACCGCTGGGTCGCGCGATTCTAGGCCCCGTAGTTCCGCAGAGCCCCGCGTCCCGCATCCCGGAGGCCGATTTCTGATCGGGCTGCGCCATCCGCCTTCATGCTCGCCTTCACCATCCGCCGTTTCATCGGCATGATCGCTGTGCTGTGGTGCGTCATCACGATCACGTTTCTCCTCGTGTGGGTGGCGCCAGGCGATCCGTTTGCGCGGGAGAAAGGGATCTCGGAAGCGATCAAGAAACAGCTTCAGGTGCGCTATAATTACGACGGGCCGATCTGGGTCCAATACTTCGATTACCTCGGCAGCCTGATGCGCGGCGATCTGCGGCTCTCGATGAAATACCGCGACCGTTCGGTCAATCAACTCCTCGCCGACGGCATGCCCGTTTCCGCCACGCTCGGCCTCACCGCGTTCCTGCTCGCCACGACCGCGGGCGTGACGCTGGGTTCGCTCGCAGCGGTGCGGCAGCTCACGTGGGTGGATACCGGCGCGATGCTCAGCGCGCTGGCGTTGATCAGCATCCCGACATTCGTGACCGGCCCGCTGCTCGTGCTGGGGATCGGGATCTGGCTCGGCTGGCTGCCGGTGGGCGCATGGAGTTCGTGGAAGAGCCTGATTCTCCCAGCGGTCACGCTGGCCGGGCCTTACACCGCCTACATCGCGCGGCTGATGCGCTCGAGTCTGCTCGAGGTGCTCACGCAGGACTTCATTCGCACCGCGCGCGCGAAGGGCCTGACCGAGGCGCGCACGGTCTGGTCGCACGCGCTGAAGGTCGCGATTCTGCCGGTGGTCAGCTTCCTCGGGCCGCTCGCGGCGAACCTGCTCACCGGCTCGATCGTGGTGGAGACGATCTTCAACATCCCCGGCGCCGGCCCGTTTTTCATTCAGTCCGTGCTCGGGGGCGACCGCTATCTGCTGCTCGGCGTGACGATCACGTATTGCACGTTGCTCGTCGTCGTGAACTTCTGCACCGATCTCACCTACACGTGGCTCGACCGCCGCATTCGCATCGATGGATAAAACCGCGCCACCACCACCGGGCGCCTGGCGCCGATTCCGCCGTAACCGGCCCGCGCTGGCCGCGCTGGGGCTGCTACTCACGATCACGCTCTTCGCCGTCATCGGGCCGTTTCTCTTTCACTACGATCCCGCGACGACGACCAAGGCGCAGTTCGAGCCGCCGTCGCTCGAGCACAAGTTTGGCACCGATGTGAATGGGCGCGATGCCCTCTCGCGCGTGGTGCAGGGCGCGCAGATTTCGCTCATCGTCGGGCTGTGCGGGGCGTTCATCAGTTTTTTCATCGGCACCACCTACGGGATGATCTCGGGCTATTTTGGCAAGAAGGTGGACATGCTGATGATGCGGTTTGTGGACATCATGTTTTCGATTCCGCGGCTGCTGCTGATCATCATCTGCATTTACACCTTCGATCCGCGGCTCAAGGACTGGATGTTTACGCACGGCTTCAAGCAGCAGGTCGGTTATTCGCGCATCATCCTGATCGTCATCTCGCTCGGGGTGAACGAGTGGCTGAATCTCGCGCGGATCGTGCGCGGGCAGGTGCTCTCCCTGCGGGAGCAGCAGTTCGTGCTGGCGGCGCGGGCGCTCGGGCAGAGCCACACGCAGATCATCACGCGCCACCTGCTGCCGAATCTCATCGGCATCGTGGTGGTGTATCTCACGCTGACCATCCCGGCGGTGATTCTGGACGAGAGCTTCCTGAGCTTCATCGGGCTCGGAGTGCAGGCGCCGCAGGCGAGTTGGGGGACGCTGCTGAGCGATGGGGCGAATGTGATCAACCCGGTGCGGAGCAACTGGTGGCTGCTGGCCTTCCCGGCGGCGGCGATGAGCGCGACGCTGCTGGCGCTGAATTTCGTCGGCGATGGGCTGCGGGATGCGTTCGATCCGCGGCAGAAACGGTAAGGGGACGAGGGCTGGGGGTTGTTTGTTGGGGCGCACATCCCGAGGAACGATCGGCGATCGTTCCCTACCGGCGCTTCGCGCCATTCCAGCGCTCCACGGTCCGTTTATCTTGCGAGATGGTATCAATCAGCCGCCGGGCTTTTTCTGCGGGGTGGCGAGGGCGTCGAAGGTGATGTCGAGGACTTCGTATTTTTCCCAGCCGACGGCATCGAAGTGCCACCACTCGGTGGGGAGGACTTGGAAACCGTGCTTTTTCATGACGCGCTGGAGGAGGGCGCGGTTTTCGGCGGCGCGGGGGGTGGTTGGGGCGTTGGCGCCGGCAGCGGGGGTGAAGTCGTCGAACTTGGTGGGCATTTCGAGTTCCTTGCCAGCGGCATCGACGAGAGTGACATCGACGGCGGCACCGCGGTTGTGTCGGGAGCCCTTCACGGGCGAGGCGACGTAGCGGGTATCGGGGACGAGCACCCAGAATTGCTTTTGCACGGAGAGGGGGCGGTAGCCGTCCCAGATCTTGAGGCCGAGGCCCATGGTTTCGAATTCGGCCTGGGCGGCGGCGAGGTGCTCGGCGGCGAAGCGGCGCAGGTAGCAGCGGGTGGTGCGATAGACGGCCTGCTTGGTGAAGTTGTCCGGCGTGGCATAGACGAGATCGACCTTCAGGCGCGGAGCGAGGGAGAGCACATCGACGAGTTCGCCGGGATCGGCAGCGCGCAAGGGGAGCGCGGTGAGGAGGAAGAAAAGGAGAGCGGGGCGGGACATTAGAAACCGATTTCCGAGATGGGGGTGTCGCCGGTGTATTTATCGGCGCGATAAACCTCGAGCACGCGCACGGTGAGGGTGGTGGCGGAGACGGGCTCGGGCAGGGCGAAGGCTTGCGAAATACGCCGGTCTTCGCAGCCAAACCGGTAGGAGCGACCGCCGGGGAACTCGAGAGCGAAGGATCGGACGCGATTATTCTTGGCGAAGGCATCGGCGTCTTTGCCGTAGCCGGGGAAGATGGTGAAGCGGCTGACGGAAACCTCGCGCTCGAAATCCACGCGCAGCCAGACCTCCTGCGCGCCGCGCGCGGCAACCCAGGCGGTGGACACTTTTCCGTCGATGACCCGGGAGGCATCGTAGAAATTGCGGCGGTCATCGTTGTCCACTTGCGACGGGAGAGTGGAGGAGGCGGTAACCTTGCGGATCAAGGCGACGGAGGCGGCGGGAGGCGCAAGGGGGGCGGGAGCGGGCGTCGCGCGTGGCTCGGGGGTGGCTGCGGCGACGGGCTTGGGGGCGAGCGCGGCATCGATGGCGGCGAGTTCGGCGAGCACCTCGGGATTGCCAGGCTCGATGGCCAGTGCGGCCTGCAGGCGGGAACGCGCGAGGGCATACGCCTCGTTTTGGCGGAGGGTGCGGGCCTCGGCGAGGAGCTTGGGCACACTTGGCGCGGACGCGGGCGGCGAATCCGGAGTTTTCGACGGAGCGGACGGCTGTTTTTGCGCCGAAGAGTCACCGCTGAAATAGATGCCGGCGCCAGCAGCGAGAACGATAAAGGCGACGCCTGCGACCCACGGCCAAACGCTGGAGCGACGAGCCACAGGGATGGCGGGAGGCGAAGGCGGCGGCGTGAAAGGTGGAGAGGTGGCGGGAACTGTGGGAGGTGCGGTCGCCACCAGGGGCGCAGGCACGACTTCCGGGGGGCGAGTCGTCGCGGGGGCGCTTTGCTCGCGGGGCAAGGGCGGAGGCGCGAGCGGCGCAGCCGGTGGCTTGGGCGGCGCAATTTGAGTCATGGCCACCGTGGCCGAGGAGACCGTGTCGGCGGGAGCTTCCTCGCGCAAACGACGGAGGACTTCGCCGGCGCTGGGCGGACGATCGGCGGGTTCCTTGGCGAGGCAGGCGGCGATGGTTTCCTCCCACACGGGCGGAATCGCGGCGCGGCCCTGGACTTCCAATTCCTCGCGACGGTCCATCATTTTTGGCGGCACTTCGCTGAGCACTTGCAGCAGGATGTTGCCGCGGAAGAACGGCGGTTTGCCGGTGAGCAGCTCGTAGATAGTCGCGCCGAGGGCATAGACGTCATCGAGAGCGGTGGGGCGTTTGCCCTGCGCCTGCTGCGGGCTCATGTAGGGTGGTGTGCCGCTGTTGACGCCCTCCATGGAATGGCGGCTCTGGGAGTCGCTGAGCGTGGCGGCGATGCCGAAGTCGGCGACCTTGATGCGGCCCTCGCTGGTGAGCATGACGTTGCGAGGCTTGAGATCGCGGTGAACGATGCGGGCGTCGCGGTGGGCGTAGTCGAGCACGCCGCAGAGTTGCTCGAGCCAGGGGAGAATCTGCGCGGGGTCGAAACAGCCGGCGGGCTCGTCGGCCTTCAACTCGGAGAGCGTCTGGCCCTCGATATATTCCATGACGATCGCCGAGCCTTCATCGTCGCGCTCGAAGTTGTGGGTGCGGACGATGCCGGGGTGCATGAGGGCCATGCCGCGGAGCACTTCCTTGCGGAGATCGCTGACGGCGTCGGTATCCTTGGCGACGATTTCCGGGACGAGCTTGATCGCAACGTGGATGGCGAGCGCGGTATCGAAGGCGAGCATGACGCGGCCCATGCCACCGCGGCCGAGTTCGCGTTCGATGCGATAGCGGCGGAAAAGCAACTCGCCCGCCTGGGCCGTGGAGATGTCCTCCGCAGGCCCCGATCGCGGCGAAGCGGAACCGGGGTCGCCTCCGGGTGCGGATGGGTTGGAATCGGCCATGACGGGAGGAAGCTTGATGTTGCGGCATGGACAGGCAAGCGGATTCAAGATCGTGTGGGCACCGCCCGGGATGCGTGAAAAATTCCCGTCACAAAATGACGCGTCCCGGGGAGAGTAAGGACAGATGCACGATGAACTTTCCATGCGCGACGATGCGGCGCTGCTCGCCCTTTGGGTAAACGAGCGGCGGCACGAGGCGTTTGCGCGGCTGGTGGCGACGTATCAGCGGATGGTGCTGGGCGCGGCGTTGCGGCGGACCCGGGACACGGAGACCGCGCGCGATGTGGCCCAGCAAGTCTTTGCAACGTTGGCGGCCAGAGCGCACTGGTTACTGGGACGGCCGAGCATCGCCGGGTGGCTTTACCACGCGGCCTCGCATGTCGCGGCGCGAGCGGCGCGGGCGGAAGGGCGGCGGCGCGCGGCGCTGGAGCGGTTCGAGCGGGAACCGGCGGGTGCGAATGCGTCTGGAGTGCCGTGGGACTTGGTGGAGGAAGCGCTCGCGGCACTCTCCACGGGGGATCGCGAGGCGATCGTGCTGCATTATTTCCAGGATCTCTCCTACCCGGAGATGGCCGCGGCCATCGGCATTGCGGAACCGGCGGCGCGCAAGCGGGTGTCGCGCGCTTTGACCAATCTCGAAGACCGGCTGGCCCGGCGCGGGGTGCGTGGCGCGGCGGCGGCGATCCTCGCGGGAGCGGTGGCCCAACAAGGCGCGGTGACGGTGCAGGCGGGGCTCGCGGCCACGGCCGCCGGAAGCGCTGCGGCGACGCCTTGGGCGCTCACCTTTTTCGCCATGAGTCAAAACACCCTCGTCAAAATCGCCGCGGGCCTCGCCACCGCACTGGTGCTGCCGCTCGCTTTCCAATCGCAAAGCAACGCATCCGTGCGCGCGAACCTCGCCTCCCGGCGCGCCGTGCCCAAACCGCCAGCCGCGAACATCGGCTCGGATGAGCAGCGCCAAAAACTGGCCTCGCTGAACGCCGACCTCGCCGCGAAACGCCACGCCGCCGATGCCGCCGAGCGCCGTGCCGTCGAGCTGGCGGAGATGAAACGCAAGGTCGAGACGGAGGTGGTCTATTCCTATGGCACGCTGGATGGCATGGCGCGGCGGATCGTGGAATTCATGCGTCTCACGGAGGTGCTCGAGCAGGCGCAAAAGCGTCCCAAGCCCGACCCCAATACCGACGAAGGCCGGAAGGCGCTGGCGAAACTGGAAGCCGACGGCAAGCGGGTGGCCGAAGCGTTGCCGCAGTTCCTCGGCGTGGTTCGCGGAATCCCGCAACTCGAACGCTCGCCGGAAAAAGCCGGCCGGTTTTACGCACGGTTCTACGCCGCGATGACGGACCTCGACGAGGCGCGCCTGCCGGAAATCGAGCGCCGCGCGACGGACTGGGTGCGCGAGCTTCAGGACTCCGATCTCGCTTTCCCGCAGCGTCCGCAAGGCGACGCGCGCCGGAGTGGGATGCTCGCCGCACGGAAGCGATGGCGGATTTCATGGAAAAGCTCGAACGCGAGGTCCCCGGTGCGAAGCCGAGCGGCATCGATCCCCGGAGTTGGATCGAACACGACGACAGCGAACCCAGTGTTTTTGACATGCTCCTGGGCGCGGAGGTTGGGAAATGAAAGCGACCACGGCGCGGTTCATCACGCCGGTTTCCATGGCGGTGGCGCTGCTGACACTCAGCGCGGCCGAAACCGGATATCTGGTCCATCTCCGCAACGAACGCCGCACCCTCGCGACGGAACTCGCAGCGCTCCCTCGAAAAGCTGCGCCCCTCGACGTAGCCGCGATGGAGCAGGAAATCGCGAAGGCTTCCTCCGAACTCGCGCGCGAGATTAACCGGCTCGCCGCCGCCGAGGCGCGCGTCCATGCCATCGAAACCGCGGTGCCGGACTTGAAGGACCAGGAAGTCCGTTCCCTCGGCCATATTGAAAGCCTTGCGCTGGATACCGCCGAGTTCATTGACGCGCTCGGCGAATTGACGGCCAGGCATGCGGAAAAAAATCTACCCCCGGAGCAAGCCCAGCGTGCGGTGGAGAAAATGATGGGGTGGCTGTCTCAAGTGGAAGTCATCGCCGGGATGGAAGACACGCCATCCGAAATCGCGCGCCTGCACGCCGCGACCATCGCGAAACGCCTCGGGCTCGATGCTCCGGTCACCGACGCCGTGCGCACGCAGATCGAGCGGGAATTCGCGCAACTCGCCGCCGCCGGGCTGACGCGCTCGCACTGTCCCGCCGACGATGCGACCGCCTGGCGTGCGCGCCGCACCGCGGCGACGAGCGAGGCCGCCCAGCGCGTGGAAGCCCTCATTCCCACCGGCCAGCGCCGCGCGGACGTGGTCGCGCAATCGCTCGCGCTGGGCTGTGCTGTCTTCAGCAAAGTGACCACGCAACCCGATGGTCACGGCTCCATGACGGTCGGTGTTTCCCTTCCAGGGATGCGTGGGTGGGATTTTTGACCGCCGGCCCCCACCCTGCATGCGTCCGGTGCCGGAAAACACGGCAATTCGCGGAGGTGAGGCCGATGGCAGGCAGTTCAGGTGCCTGGCGACGTGGCGCTGGAGATGTGGCGGCTGACCAGTTCGGCGAAGGCGTCGAGCTTCGCGGCATCGGGTCCCTTGCGGGCAAAGTCGAGGATGGGGATGCCTGCGGTGCTGTTGAAGAAGATGAACTCGATCTTGCGCGCGGCGAGGAGGGCGGTCACGAAACCAGCGAAACCGAAAGCGCCGACGAGCATGATCGCGAAGTTTTCGGGCGGGACACGAAGGGGGGTGATGAGAAAGGTGTCGAGCATGATGGCGCCGAGGAGCATCCAGATCCCATGCCAGAAGCCCTTGTTGCGGATACGGATGCGGCTCGGGGTCGGATGCAGGGTGCTGAGCGGGATGACGGTATCGAAGTCGGACTGGAGTTGGACCTTGCCGCGGATGCGAACGCGGTCGGCGAAAAGCTCGAAGAAGCGTTTCCCATCGAAACGCTCCTCGCGATAGGTGGCGATGGGTTCCTCGGGCGTGGAAGGACGGGAGCCCGGCTGGGTCTCGCTCATGCTCGAACTGGCTCCGCTCATTTTTGCGGCGCGACCTCAGTGCTGCGCGAGGCTCTTGGACTTCGCGTAAGCTTCCACGGCTTTGTCATTCTGGCCGGTCTTTTCGTAAGCTTGGGCGAGATGTTCCCAAGCCTCGGCGAAGCCGGGGTCGAGCCGGGTGGTTTCCTCGAAGGCCTTGACGGCTTCAGGAGCCTTGCCGGAGTTGAGCGCTTCCATGCCCTGGGTGTAGGTTTCCGCGACGGCTTCGATGCGGTCGTTGGTCGGGAGTTCGGGCTCGACCGCGGGGACATTGACGGCGCGGTAGCTGGTCAGCCGGGGCTCGGGATGGGCGGATTCGGCCATGCGGAGCACTTCGGCGCGTTTCGCGAGGGCGACCTCCACCGAGGTGCGCGCCGGGGTGTGGTGAAAGGATCCGCACCCGCACAGGGCGAGGCTGGCAAGAGTGAGCAGGTGGCAGGCTTTCATCGGAAGATTATGACAGATGTGAAATAGCATAGGGCTTGCCCGAGGGCGAAGTTTCTTCACTTACCGCTTCAGGTGGTTTTTAGTGGGCGAACATGCGCGGCCGCAACGTCACCAAGCCCTTCTCGATCGCCGGATTCATCCTCGGCGAACTGTATATGCTCTACACTGTGCTGGCGCCCCAGCACGGCGGCGCGACCCCGTTCGATGTGGTGTTTTTGGCCAGCACCTCGGCCGCGAGCATCGCCGGTCCGTTCCAGTTTTTTGCCTTGTTGACACCGCTTTACACTGCGGCGCCTCCCGTGGGGTTCCAGATTTGGGCGGTGCTTTCGGCGGGGCTTTTCTTTGGGCCTTTCGGGGCGTTGATCGGGATGGGGTTGGGCTTGCTAGTGGGGGCGGTCCTGCCGAAAAAGTGAGGATTGCCACGGTGCTGGCATTTCTTTAACACGTTGAGACACTAGCTGATATAGTCACGCTCGCTTCGGCGCGAGGGCGGCGACGGCGGACTCAAGGCGCTCGGCGATCGTCTGCCAGCCGGTGCGGTCGTTGGGCTGGTCGGAGAAGTTGAGCGGGGGGCCGATGCGGAGGGTGAGGGGGTGGGGCTTGGGCCATTTGCCTTCAGGCGGGAGGGCGTGGAAGGCGCCGTCGAGGTGGCAGGGGACGATGGGGACGTCGGCGCCGCCAAGGATCATGCCGAGGCCGGGCTTGAAGCGGCCCATTGTGCCGTCGCGGCTGCGCGTGCCTTCGGGAAAGAGGAGGTAGATGGCGCGATCGATGACGAGGCGTTCGCGCAATTCGGCCATGGCGTGGGCGCCGCAGCGTTTGCGCCACATGGGGAGGGCGTTGAGCATCATCGCGGCGAAGACGGAGGAGGTCTTGGTGACGAAAAAGGTATCGCCGGCGGCGATGGGGAAGGCGTGCTGGCGCAGGCGCCATGGGAGGGAGGCGCCGAGGGTGATGGCGTCGAGGTGGCTGGTGTGGTTGGCGACCATGACGAAGGGCGGCTGCGATGGGACGTGCTCGAGGCCGTGGATGGAGAGGCGGTGGTAGAGGCGCAGATACGCGCGCACGGCGCCGCGCCACATCGCCTGGGTGGCGAGAGCCGCCAAGCCGCTTTCGCGCTGGACGCTTTTCAAGGAATCCTCGGGCGGGAGGTGGAGATCCTTCGCGGGCTGGTAATTCCAATCGTCCATTACGAGCCGGTGATGATGCGGGCGGTTTCGCCGAGGGTGAGGCCCTGAAAGTATTTGAGGTAATGGAACATCGCGGGGCCGACGAAGAGGAGGCTGTCGAAGCGATCGAGGAGGCCGCCGTGGCCGGGGATGAGGGCGGCCATGTCCTTGATGCCGAGGTCGCGCTTGATGCTGGACATGACGAGGTCGCCCCACTGGCCGGTGAGCGAAAGGAGCAGGCCGAGCACAACAAGATGCGCGGGGTGGTCGATCGGGGTGCCGGCGAAAGTTAAGTGCATGAGCAGGCCGAAGAGCGCGGTGGTGAGCACGAGCGCGCCGAGGGCGCCGCCAAGGGTTTTGTTGGGGCTGGTCTGCGGACAGAGTTTGCGTTTGCCGAAGAGTTTGCCGGAGCAGTAGGCGAAGACGTCGTTCAACTCGACGGCGACGACGATGGAGAGCATGAGTGGGATACCGCGCGGGTCGTTGGCGAGGTAGCCGAAGTGGCCGAGGCAGACGCCGAAGAGGAGGAAGGCGAAGACGCCAAGCGCGACGCGCTGGATGTAGCCCTTGGGTTCATCGGCGAAGAGCGCGACGATGATGATGAGGGAGACGACGAGCGAGTTGAGCGCGTTGAAAAAGGGGCGCCACTGATCCACGCTGGCGAAGGTGAGGAGCAGGATGCCGAGGGCGACGAGGGCGCTAATGATGCGCTGGCGGAAGAGGCCGGTGGCGCGCGCGAATTCGCGGTAGCAGAGAATGGCGAGGACGCCGACGCCGAGGATGGCGGGCAGCCGGCCGAGCACGATGGGGAGGACCATGCAGGGCGCGAGGATGAGCCAGGAACGCCAGCGGGTCCAAAGGTCGGCGTGGAGTTTTTCGGAGAGCTTTCCGGCGGCGCCGAGCGCGAGAAAGATAAGGGGGGCAATGCCGAGAGCGATGGCGATGCCGGAGACGAGACCAAGGGTGACGGGATGGAAGTGCATCTTTACGTGGAAATCCGCGTGCGGCGCAGGTAGGCGGCGAGGTGGGCGAGGCGGCGCAGGACGGTGATCGCGCCCAGCACAGCGGCGAGAGCGGGGACGACGAACCACCACGCAGTGAGTTGCGGAAAAACCGCCGCGAGAATGGCGCCGCCGGTGCACAGCGCCATGCGGTGCGGCTTCGCGCCGGGACCGCAAAAATCCTGTCCCGCGCCGAGACTGGCGCCGAGGGCGCGCACGTAGGCGGTGAGCACGGCGCACAACGCAGCGAGGTAGCCCAGCTCAGGCCGGCCGCCGATGGCATAACCCGCGCCCACGAGAATCACGACATCCGCGAAGCGATCCGGCGCTTCATTCCAAATGTCGCCGGTGGGGGTTTTCTTTCCGCATTCCACGGCGACGAGTCCGTCGATGAGATTGCAGAGGAGGCGCAGTTGGATGAAGGCCGCCGCGGCGACAAAGGCCACGCGCATCCCCCACCCTGCCGCATGCGCCGTGATCGCAAACGCGCCGCCCGCGAGCGCCCCGAAGACCATGCTGCCGAAGGAAATCGCATTGGGGGTCACGCCCATCCGCGCGAGCTGCCGCGCCAGCGCGCGGAAGAATTCCACGTCGCGGCTTTTCAGCGGGCGGCGGGCGGATGGATCGGTGGCACTCACACCGGGAGAAATACACCGCGCGGCGCGCAGGTGGCGAGGAATGTCGTTGCCGCTACAGGGCCCAAGGGAGTATGACTGCAGTGGACGCGGCGGGCCGGTTGCGTTTAACTGCTCATTGTGCCTCGAGGGACCTTCCCCGGCGCGCAGGATTTGCCGTGCATCGCCAAAACCCACATGCTTTCATCGCATATGCTTAGCGAAACATCCCGGCGCCCATCGCAACCAGCAAGCAGGGAGTCAACAGCCGTTCGCTAACGATGGGAATCGCGTGCGGCTTCATCCGACTCCGTGACCGGACCATCGAAGCACTGGTTCGAGAACCTCGTCTGATTTACCCCTTTCGTGATTTCGATGAACCGGGGCCGCCCGTCGATGGATTTTTCGCGCGGCTTTTCGGGAAACGCGGGCCAGCGCCGCCTCCGCCCCCGGGCGAACTCCTCGATGCGCGTGAGGATGGGGACGAGGGGGATGTGGACAAGGCCTGGCACGGCATTCACTACGTGCTCACCGGCACGGCGGACGCCACCGATCATCCGCTGGGATTTCTCGTCAGCGGCGGCACCCCCATTGGCAGCGAAGATTTCGGCTATGGTCCTGACCGTGCTTTCTCCAGCGCACAACTCGCGGCCATCACCGGACTCCTCGAGTCGCTCGACCGCGTAACGCTGTTTGCGCGCTATGAGCCAAAGAAGATGGATCGCGCGGGAGTTTATCCGCAGTTTTGGGCGCGTGATGGAGACGACGGATTCGACTACATCTTCGAGAATTTTGAACGGATGCGCGCCTTTTTCATCGAGGCGCAAAAGCACCAATTCGGGCTTCTCATATTTCTGTGTTGAGCAATCGCCAATGCGCCTTCCAACCCGCTGGCAACCTCTGTCGATTGCGGAACTGCAACCGCAACTCGGTTCCTTCACCGATTGGGTTTTGTGCGGAGGTCACTCGGTGGATTTGCTGCTCGGAAAAGAAACACGAACGCACGCGGATATCGATATCGGGGTGTTTCGCTCTCAACTCAGCACCTGCTTGCGCGCCATTGGCGGTAAACGCGTTTTCCTCTGCCAGCCACCCGGTGCGCATACGTTATGGGATGGTGGCGAAGTCGATGCCGCCGTGCATGACATCTGGATCAGCGACGAGTCCCGCGAACATTGGTCGCTGCAAATCATGGTTTTCGACGACGAAGGTGAAACCGTCTTCTATCGTCGCGACCGGCGCATCCACTGGCCCAAAACCAGCCACGCCGTGACGGCCGGAAACGTGCGTGCCCTGAATCCTCTCATCACCCTCCTCTACAAGGCCAACAAGCCTGCGATGGAGAACAAGGAAATCATGGATATCAATGCCCTCATCTCCACCGGCGCCGCCGGTTTTTCCTGACACGGATGGACTTCTACTGCGACCAAGTGCTTTCCGGGCGGGTTTCCGTGGAGCGGATTGCGGAAACCGGGAACGTCCTCGCGTTTCATCATACGCAACCCTACTGGCCGGTACATATCGTGATTATTCCCAAGCGGCACATTGACTCGCTTGCTGCGATCGAGCCCGACGATCTGCCGGTCGTCCACGAGATGCTCACGCTGGCCGCGGAGCTATGCCGCCGCGTCACGGAGTAGCACGGCGGGTGCCGATTATCGAGCAACTGCGGGGATTTTCAGACCACCAAACACCTGCATTTTTACATCCATAGTGGCGCGCGAATTCGCGACGAGCATGGGACACTGATCGAGTAGATATGACGGACGAAAGCCGGCAGGTAGTGGATCGTTATTGGGCGCTTGAAATGGGGTGCGCGTCCGGTTTTCCGTCGCGGACGCCGGGTGTGCATGGCACGACGCAGGAGATTTACCCGGGCGTGCAGCTTTTTCTGCGGGACGAATTCCTGATCGTCGCCGCGCCACCGGATCGCGCCGCGGCGATTGCCCCGCGTATCCGCGAATTGCCGGTGGCCGAAGTCTTCACCGAGGGTTTTGTGTGGCGCCTGCTCGCACCCGATGTGGAAAGGATTCTCGGGCCGGCGCACCTCCACTATGGGGATCGCTCAAACCTTCGCGCGGTCCGTCACGATTCGTGCCGATTGTTGACCGCCACCGATGACGCGATTTGCCGGGAGTTCATGGCTGCGTTGAGTGCGGACGACCTCGATGAAAGCGGCATCGACCCCACCTCCGCGTCCGCCTTCGGCGCATTCGCGGATGGGGTGCTCTGCGCTGTCGCGAGTTACCAGGTCTGGAAACCGTGCCTTGCGCACATCGGCGTGGCCACACATCCGGCGCATCGGCGGCGCGGCTACGGGCGAATGGTTGTGGCCGCGCTGGCGACGCATGCGTTGCGCGAAAACTTGATTCCGCAATACCGCGCGCTCGCTTCGAACGGGCCATCGCTCAGCGTGGCGCGCTCGCTCGGGTTTCAGCGGTATTGCTCGACGATTTATGCGCGGCTGACGGCGGTGCGGTGACGGCCGGCAGTACGGATAGGCGGAAGTTTGGGCATCGCGGAAGCGATGCCCTCCAGGTTGTTACACTTCGATCTTGAGCAATGGCGTGGCGGTGATGGTGGCGGTGTCGAAGCCGCCGGCCTTGACGATGACCAGGCCGTCGATGGCGGTGTCGCCCTGCCCGAGGCCGAAGCCGTTGGCGGCGCTGTCGGTGAAGTCGAAGGCGCCGTCGTGGTCGTGATCGACGCCGATGACATTCGCGGTGATGTGGGCGATGGAGGTGACGGCGTTGACGGTGTCGAGTGTGTCCGCGTTGGTGCCCGTGGCGCCGGCGAAGATCGCAGCGATGCGCCTGGCGGTAACGCCGTCGATGCTCCCGGCGATGCCAGGAACCGTGCCGATGCCGCCGCGACCGGCGATGAGGCCTCCCATCTCGGTGGTGGAACCGCCGAAGGGATTAATGAAATTGCCGATGTCCCCGCGCCCGGTGATTTTCACGTCGTGGATGGAACCGCCGTCACCGCCCGTGCCATTGGTGGCTGAGCCGTTGCCGCCGCGCCCGCCGATCACCGCGCGGGCGTCGGTGCGCACCGCCACTTTCACCTTCTCGAGCAAGGCGCCATCGCCGCCATCGCCCCCGGAGGGTGTCGCATTGCCGCCTCCACCGGAGGCGACGAAGAGCACGTTGGCCATGCCGTTGATATTTCGCACGATCCCGCCATTGCCTCCCGTGACGTCGCTGCTGCCCCCTGCGCCACCGAACACGGAGACGCTGCTCTTTGGAGTCGTGAGCGTGACCCCGTCGATCAGACCGCCAGTGCCACCGGTGGCATCCTGCGCATCACCCCCGTCAGCCCCAGTGACCTCGGCACTGGCCGCACCCAGCGGGTCGATGATGGTGATTTGCCGGAGCGCGCCGCCGTTGCCGGGAATTCCGCCGGTTTCGCCATCGCCGCCATCGCCGCCGAAGAAATCGATCTCGCCGCCGAGCGGCATGGACCCGGCATTCTTGATCGTGGCGACTTCCAAATCGCCGCCGCTGCCGCTGAGGCCGGAGCCAAGGGCGTGTCCGCCTTGCCCTCCTTCCATGAAGAGAGAGTCGGCCTCGCCGAAGTTGACGATCTGCGCATGCCCGATGTGGCCGCCGGCTCCGCCATTGCCGGTGCCATTGCCATCGCCGGCGTCGCCACCCAGGATCCGGAGGTCTTGCGCGTGCCCGCGGTTGAGGAGGGTGGCGCGCTCGATGGCGCCGCCGTTGCCGCCCGAGCCGGTATTGCTGGAGAGACCGGCGGGCGCGGCGGAGATCGTGCCGTTTTGCAACTGCACGCCACTCCCGATGATGATCTTCGCATCGGTATTGTCGCCGGCATCGCCGCCGGGACCGTTGCGGGCATTGCCACCATGGCCGGAGATGACTTGCATCAAATTGGAGAGGCCATTGAGCACGGTGAGCTTCGCGCGCAGCGTGTCGCCGCCGCTGCCGCCGCCGCCGTTGTTGTTGACGCCGGTCGCAGTTCCACCGCGTCCGCCGGTGATGACGTAATCGCCGTTATTGATCGCGAGGCCGATTTGCGCGGTCACATCGGTCGCCGCGCCACCGTCCCCAGCATCGCCATTGACGCTGCTGTTGGTGCCAATCCCACCGGAGATGAGGAGCCCGCCGAGACCGGCGGTTTTGACTGTGACCAACGAGAGCGCGCCACCCAACCCAGCCGTGTTAATCGCGGAGGCGCCGCCTCCAGCCCCACCCTCGATATCGAGTTCGCCGGCGATGGTGCCGGTGCCGGTCACGGTAACGCGGGTGAGCAGGCCGCCGAGGCCACCGGTCCCGCCACCGGCCAAGGCACTGCCGCCGGCCCCGGCAGTCAAGAACACGTCGCCGGCAACGCTGGCGATATTGACTTTCACATCGGTGAACGACCCGCCGTCGCCGGCCTTGGAATTGGCGCCACTCGTCCCTCCCGGTCCCGCTATGAAGTTCACCTGGCCGAAGAGCATGGTGGTCGAGGTGAAGTTGATATTCGTGAGCGCACCGCCGGCATTTCCGGGACCGAGGTTTCCGCCATTGCCGCCGAAGCCGCCGCGGACGTCGACGGTGTCGTTGGCAATGGCGATTTTCGCGGTCAGGCCGGTCACACCTCCACCGAGACCACCAAGGTTGGTGTTTTGGGAGTTGCCGCCGCTGCCGCCGCGAATCTCGACCGCGTCCTCAATCTGTGCAGCTTTCACGAACACCCCGGAAACGGCGCCTCCACTGCCACCAGCGAGACCGCTGCCGGCGTCACCCCCGATGATGCGCAACGGGCCCGCGCTGACATTTGAGGTGATCTTGACCTTGGAGACCGCCCCACCCACGCCGCCGGGCTCGTTGGTGCCACCGCCACCGATCCCACCCAGAATTTGCGTCCCATGCGGCAGCGCGCCGAAGAGCACATTGCTGATCGCTCCACCTGCACCCCCGGCACCCGCGACCGGCGCGGTCCCGCCGTTGCCGGCGGCGAGCAAATTCACACCGCGCGTGGCAAAGATGGCGTTGATCGAGCCGCCCGCCGCGCCGGCGGCCGGGACGAAGGCGACGGATGGGCGACCGAAGTAGTTTTTGCCGCCCGCGGCGGTGCCCGTGACGATTGCATCCGCGCTGGAATCCAGCGGCCCGGTTCCGGAGCCGGGCGTGATCTTCACATTCGCAATGGAGCCACCGGCGCCGAGGTTCGAAAGCCGGCCGACGACAGTGAGGCCGGAAATTGAAGCGTTCTGCAGGACCACATCGTTGGTTCCATTGACGGACAACGAACCATCGGGCAGCAGCGCGGTCGCGACACTCGCGCCGTGGGCGCGCAGGCTGCCGCCGAAGCCATCGGAGACGGCGAGGCCGAAGAGGTCGTTGATCTCGAAGTGCCCATTGGACGTGTCCTCCTTGATAAACGCCATCGCCTGCCCGCTCGTGACGGAGACGAGCACGGTGTCACCGAGGTCGAGCTTGAGATTGCCGTTGGTGTCGAAAACCAGCTTGTCCCCCGTGGCGAGCGAGACGGCGAGAGGTACGCCCAGCGCGGTGACGGCTTGCAACTCGGCGGGCGAGTCCGTCGCATTCGCGCCCGCGGCGTCGGTCACGGCGAGGCCGAACGGGCTCACGAAAAAATTCGCGGGAGCGATGCGGTTTTCGAGGGGTTCGACAACGGTACGCGTGTGCATGGCAGTGGATGGTGGTGGGTTGAGGAAACGGCCGTCGCGCGAATCCGCGGGCACGAGCCCCGCATTCCGACGGGTGCATGGTTATTCGGGCATGAACGTGCCGCCGGACGCACGAGGATGTCGAGCCTATCCGTGAAAGGTGACACGCACGTAACGTCCGCACGCTGCGGCGCGTCCTGCCTCGCGCATTCCGGGAATGAACATTCAAGAATCGAATGAGGAGGAGGTTAATGACACAACCACCAACCGCCCGGAAGCATGCCTACCACCTGGAATCCCGCCCTCACCCTTCTCGCTCTGCTTAGCGCCACGGCTCTCGCTGCCGATCCCGTGACCGTCGATTCGCTCAAATGGTATCCGCAGGATCGCGATTTCCAGCCGGTGGAGCCGGCGCCGTGGGTGTATGAAGGGGCGCAGAAGGTATTCCTCGGAGATTTTGCGAACCCGAAGACGCTGCCTTATCTCGACGAGCTGGCGGCGGAGGGTGTGACGGTGATCCATACGGGCGGGCCGGAGCCGTATTTTCCGTTGCGCCGGGATGGCGGGGCGGGGATCGATGCGAAGGAGAGCGCGCTGATGAAGACGGCCTTCGAGCACGCGCGTTCGCGCGGGTTGCGGGTGATCATCGGCGTGTCGCCCTATGCGCCGGTGGAGTATGTGAAGCAGCATCCGGAGTGGCGGCTGAAGTTTGCGGCGGACGAGAAACCGCTCGACCTGGCGCTCGATCTCACGAAGCCGGAGCATGTCGCGAAGCGCAGCCTGAGCATGAACACGCCCTACGGGGATTATCTCATCGAGAATCTCGCGGAGATCTTTGCGGAATACCGGGTGGATGGCATCTCGTTCGATGGGAATTATCATGCGCCGCTGAACTTCACGCCGTATGACATGGAGCTGTATCGCAAGGAAACCGGGCGGGAATTTCCGACAAAGATCGATCTCGCGAGCGACGACTACAAAGTCTACCTGCTCTGGGCGGACGCGAAGCTGGAGACCTGGTATCGCAAGCTGCATGCGCGGTTGCGCGAGGTGAATCCACAGGCGGCGGTGTATACGTGGACGACAAACGCGGGGCGCTACGGGCATTTCCTCACGAGCCCGCGCGTGATGTCGGCGCGGATGAATCTGCTGTTCGATTCGCCGGTGCAGGAGTGGTGGCTGGACGAGGTGAATCTCGGCTCGAGCGTGGTGCCGGCGTTTGGCGCGGCGTATGTGCGCGCGCTGACGGGCGGGCGGACCGGGGCGAGCGAGCCGTATATCATGTCGCGCGGGAATCCCTACAGCACCTCGAGCTTCCCGCGGCATGAGCTGTTCGTGCGCTGCATGATGGCGATGACGAACGGTTCGATCACGCCGCTGGCGGTGCCGACGGCCGCGGGGAAGGAGGCGGGGGACGATACGTTGCGCGAGATCGGGCGACGCAAGAAGTGGTGCATCCGCTCGACGCCGGAGCCGTGGGCGGCGCTGCTGGTGAGCGAGCAGACGCGGCAGTTTTACGCGGGCGGACAGATCATGGAGCGTTTTCTTTCGCATGCGCTGGGGGCGTTTCGTGTGGGTTGCGAGGAACATTTGCCGGTGACGCTCATCACGGAGCTCGACCTGCGCGCGGAGCGGCTCGCGCCGTATCAGGTGCTGATCCTGCCGAACGCGGCGGCGCTCTCCAATGCGCAGGTGGCGACGATTCGGGAGTTCGTGCAAAACGGGGGCGGGCTCGTGGCGACGTGCGAGACTTCGCTCTGCGATGAACTCGGGCATCCGCGCGCGAATTTCGCCCTGGCCGATCTCTTTGGCGTGGACTACGAGGGGCGCCCGAAGGCGCCCACGAAGCGCACAGAGCTCGATGTGAATTTCGCCATCGTGGTGGACGACAAATACTGGGCGAATCGCCAGGGCACTGCCGAGATGCGCTGGGGCGCGGGCGACCTGCTGACGAGCGAACTCATCGCGGACTCACGTCTCGCGCGCATCACCAATGGGGTGCAGGCGAGTTTCAAGGGGCCGCTGGTGCGGATGAGCACCAGCGCGCGCCCGCCGATGTTGCGGGCCATGCTGATGTTTCCGGAGGGTACGGAGCCGATCCCGGCGGTCGTGATGGGCGAGCAGGGGAAGGGGCGCGTGGTGTATATGGCCGCGGGGTTCGACGCCGCGAATTTCAGCTACGGCTACCCCTACGAGCGCGTGCTGTTTTCCCGCGCGATGCAGTGGGCCGCGCGCACGCCGCCGCCGGTCGCGGTCGAGGCGCCGATGTGTGTCCAGAGCACGGTCTTCCGGCAAAAGGATGCGGCCGGCGAAAGGCTCGTCGTGCATCTGTTCAATGGGCTCAACACCACGAGCGATCACGGGCTCTCCGAAGTTGATGTCCCCTTGCGCGAGGAGGCCGTCCCCATCGCGGGGATCAAAGTTCGCTTTCACAAACTGGCACCTAAACGCGCGCACCTCGAACCCGAGGGCGTTGACCTGACAGCCACGGCGCAGGGTGAATGGATCGAGTTCGCCATTCCCGCACTCGCGGTGCACTCGCTGGTGGTGGCGGAGTTGTAAGGCAATCGCCCACGGCACGAGCCCGGCCCTACGAAGGCTTCGCCGCCGCTTCGAGGCTCTTCTTCCATTCCTCGCCGAGTTCCGAAAGCGCGTGGCCGGTGCGCGTTTTCCAAATTTCCTCGTCATACCGCCCCTCGCGCATTGCGGCGTTCAACTCGCGAATAAGGTCGGGGTCGTATTTGCCAACCACCCAGTTTAGGAAATTGGCGCTGACGCGGTAGCTCCCATCGTAGCGCGCACGCTCCACCCCGCGCGGGCCGATATCCGCACCGTGGATTTGCGGTTCGTAGTGATAAAAGCGGAGGTAGTCCGGAATGCCCTCGACGAGCCAGCCCGGCGGACGCATTCCACCGGGACGGCGGCGCCCGTATTGCTGAATGACGTGGACGAGTTCATGAACCACCGAGCCGAGTGCCTCGGTCTTGAGGTTTTGCCGATACCACGTGGGATCGCACGCGATGTGGGTGCCGCCGGTTGCCGCCACGCCGTGGTAGTTCGGATCGAAAACGATGTCGAAGCGTTGCGGCGCCGTGAAGCCTTCGCTCGGCAGCATCTTCACCAGGATCGGATACCATTTTTGAATGACCGGGACGAGTTCGCGGTGCACCCAGTCGGTGAGATCGGGCGCATCGGTCGTGACCACCGAGAATTTGTAGGCGCCGCCTTCGGTCTCGGCCGCTTCGACCCGCTCCTCGGGCGGCGGCAACGGCGCCTCCGGCGCGTCGGGCGCATGGCGGTCGATGACGTCGATTTCGTCGAGGAAGGTGTTGCCAAAGGGATCGGCCTCCTCGGTGCGCGAGAGATCGAAGAGCAGGTAGCGGATGGCACCCAGGTTGCCCGATGGATCGGAAATGCTCACGCCATACTGGCCGCCGGGAGCGCCGTCCTTCGGGCGTGTATCGACCTCGGCCAGCAGCTTCCACCCCGATGCGGCCGGGTCCGCGGGACGATGTGGCTGCGGCTCGAAGCCAGCGGCTTTCCCATCGCTCGCGTAGAGACGGTAAACCTGCGGCCCGCGTGTCGCGCGATGCCACGAGTAGGTATTGATCCGCCGCACTTCGATGACGCTGCCGAGGTCAACGAGCAACCGCCCGCCATCGCTGCCCTGCCGGAAGAAGAAGCCGCCCGAGGGCTGGTCGCCATTCGCGGGGAGCGCACCATCGTGGAGTTTTTCGAGGCCGCCGCCGTTTCGATCGGCTTCGCCATCGATGATGGTGAAGACGGCCTTTGCGGCCGCATCGCCCCGGCGAGGCAGGGGCACACGCGGGAACTTGAAACCCGGTGTCGCGCTTTCGTTATCGAGGCGATCGACGGTGACCTCGGCCCGGGCAGCCAGCATGCCGCCCCCGAGCAGGACGACGAGGAGTGAATGTCGCAAGATGGATACGAAAACGGGCATACGCATAAAGATATGGCAGCCCCTACGACAGGGTGACCGCCGCGCCAAGTGAATACCGTGCATGCTCTCGCCCCTCGTGCTTTTTCGCTTCAATCGTGCAGCCTGCGGGGTTTCAGAGGGATCATCGAATCTAGCAATGCGCCTGAACAAAGCGACTCATCAGAATTGGCAGCGAAAAATCCGAGCACTCACGTGGCTCCTCGTCGTCTCGGCTACCTTTGCCCTGGCCGTACCGGCTCCCGCCGTGGCGGAGGATACCGCTGACATCTGCGCGCGCTTTTCCGGATTCGACCAGAACCGCGACGGCAAGCCTGAAATCGCGGCGCTGAAGCCGATTCATCGCGCGGGAAGCGGAGAGCGGCGGGTGCTCATGCTCGTGGAGCAGCGCCTACTGGAGCGGCAGGAGGGAGCCGATCCGCTGCTGCCATCGCTGCAGCAGTGGTGCGCGGACCTGGTCGCGGAGGGCTGCGAGGCGAGCGTGATTGCCGTGAAGCTGGCGCCTTCGGAACTGCATCAGGACGGGCGTTACGTTTTGGCCTTGCGCGAGTTTCTGCGCGCCATGCACAAAGCCGCACCACTGGAGGGTGTCGTGCTCACCGGACATTTCCCCGATGCGTTTCTCGTCCGGACCGTGAACTGGTGGCGATCCGGCGACGTCGTCGTGCGCGCCGGCACGCCGGAGGAAAAGAAGCTGGAAAAAATCCGTTATATCCGACGCGTACCGGAGGATATCGCGCAAAAGGCGGACATCGTCCTGGCCGATCTTGATGGTGCCTGGGAGAAAATCTACGTGCAGGAGCAGACGGCGCTGCCGCGATACACCGTCATTCCCGGGGAGGGATTTGGCGAGGGCGGTGGCGCGGCGCAGGAGGTGCAGCAGGGGACGCGGAAATTCGAGAATTTCTTCAATCTCGCCGACGGCGGCTTGGAAGCCTCGCAGCCATCCGAGGGTCGCTGGGAAGTGAAGCTCGATCCTGCGGCGGCGAATGGCGAGTGCAGCCCGGCGGACGCCGCGCGCCCCAATCCGATCGCGCGTCCCGACATCCTCGTTTCCCGTATCGATGCACGGAATACCGCGTTGCGCCCGCGTCGCGATATCGCCGGCGCGGACGGTGCGCGTCTGCTCGATGCTAACGGGAAACCCGGGATCGTTCACTTCGGCGACGCGAAAGTTCCCGCGCCGAAAAACTTGTGGGAACCCGATCCGGCGCTGGAGCGGCGGCTGCTCCGGGAATACTTCGAGCGCAATCACGGCTATCGCACCGGCCGCGCGGAAATCACTTGGCGGCCGGCCTCCCTCGCTTGCGAACTCGGCTCAGGCTATCGCGTGGTGCTGAAGGCCGCTTCCGATTGGGTGCCGGGTGATGTGAAGGCGGCGGATGTCTCCGGCCAGCCGACGCTGAACGACGCCGTCCAGTGGATGAAATACCCCGCCATCCTGCGCACGGTGCGCGCACACAGCTATCCGCAGGCGAGCAAATTCCGGAAATCCTCCACCGCCGAACTCGAAGCCACGCTCGGCGCGCCGCCGTGGGCGTGGGTCGCGCAAGGCGACGCCCTCGTCCCTTCGCTCAAGACCGTATGCGGAAATGGGATGCTCAACTGGCATTTGTTGCGTTCCATTTACGAAACGAAAAACCAGGCCCAGCAGCCTACCTTCTATCTCCATACCGGTTGCGATATCGTCTCTCCATCGGGTGCCGCCACGCTCCCCTATACCGATCCGCGTTACGGCTACATGCAAGGCGCGGAGGCGCTGCTTTTCTTCGGCCAGGGCCTCGCGCTCGCCGGTCGCTCCAAAGTTTACTACGACGAACCCGCCGGTTTCACCCCCGCCCTCGCCGAGGGCAAAACATTCGGTGCCGCGTGGGCTGCGTATTACGAGCACGACAGCAACGCGCAGAGCTATGGCGCAGCCGGCGGCGATATCGGCCGAAAGAAGGCTTATTTCTGGAGCGTCCTCGGCGACTGGACGCTGCGGCTTCAGCGACCTGCGCACTGAAGATCACACGGTCACAGACGACCGAGGCGCTTCTCCAATTCCTTCACTCGTTTCCGGACAAAGGTCGTTCGATCGAGCACATCGCGGATGGCATCCCGGCGGGCCAGCCAGTCGATTTCCTCCCGCCGGAGCTTCCAAGTCTGGTTATTTCCGCAAGAGGATATCATACCTTTCCTCGCAGCGTGGGGCGCGAGTCGTGCGGGTTAGAGTTCATCGCGTTGATGCTACTCATGAAGCTGACCTCCACTTTGTCGCTGTCGAAGCGGCAGGTGATGGTGTCGTGATGCGGGGTTTCGATGAAGCGGAGAGTTAGCTGGAAGGTTTGTTCGTCGGCCCACGTGCCGCTGGCGACAATCGGGTGCTTGGTGCCGGACTTCGACGCACCGCCGGAGACGAGGCGGGGCGGGGTGCCGGGGAGGGCGGTTTCGCCGGGTTTCCAGCGCTCCTCGCCAAAGGGGATGACGTGTTCGTTTTGGGCGTCGCGGGCGGTGAAGCGGTGGTTGTCCTTATCGTAGGAAAGGCTGACGCTTTGCAGGCCGAGATCGTTGGGTTCCAGCTGGAAGACCTTGCCATTGAGACCACCGGCCAGGCGCGAAGTCGGCTGACTTTTTGGCGGGTTCAGCGCGAGGCTGGAGAGCGTTTGTTGCAGGCGCCCTTGCGCGGCGGCATCCGCGGCGAGCGGCGCGTCGTGCATCGCGGGAAGGAGATGCTGCCAGACGAGATCGAGCACGCCCTGCATGTTGTTGGTCTCGCTGTTGATCGCGATGACCGCGTCCTGCTCCGGCATGACGATGGTGTATTGGCCGAAGGCGCCGTCGCCGCGGAAGGCATTGTGGCGGCAGCGCCAGAATTGGTAGCCATAGCCCTGCAGCCAGTCGTTCTCCTCGTTCGGGCGCGACGGCTTCTCCGGAGCGGGTTGCTGGATTTTGGAAGTGCTGGCTTCCTCGATCCATTTTGCGGGCAGAATTTCGCGGCCTTCCCACCGGCCCTTTTGCAAAAAGAGCTGGCCAAATTTCGCGAGAGCGCCGGTCGGAACGCTGAGGCCCCAGCCGCCGGTGTTGATGCCGCGTGGGCATGTCTCCCAGGTGGGGCTTTCGATGCCAAGCGGGTCGAAGAGGCGAGGACGCAGGTATTCGAGGATCGGCATTCCAGTGAGCTGCTGCACGATCGCGGAGCAGGTATAGGTCGCGAGGCTGTTGTAAACGAAATGGGTGCCCGGCGCGTGCGGGATCGGCCAGGCGAGAAAGCCGCGCACCCAGTTCTCCTGCTTGATGACATCCATGGTCGGGTCCTTGTCGTGGCCGACGGACATCGAGAGGAGGTCGCGCACGCGGAGGGCGGCGAGGTTGTCGGGGATGGAATCGGGGAGGTCTTTCGGGAAGAAGGAGACGACTTTGTCCTCGACGCTGAGACGCTTCTCGGCCACGGCAAACCCGACGGCGGTGGAGGTGAAGCTCTTGCTCATCGAGTAGAGCGTGTGGCGCAAGTTTCGCGCGTAAGGCGCCCACCAGCCCTCGGCGATCACTTTGCCGTGGCGCGCGAGGATGAAGCCGTGGAATTCGTGTTTGCTCTGCGCGATGGCGTCGAGGAAGGCGAGGATGCCGGTGGAGGAGACGCCTTCGGCTTCGGGGATGCCGGTGGGGAGATTGTGGCTTTCCGCGGCCCAGGCGCGGGAGAGGATGGGCGGAAGGACGAGGAGGCCGCCGGCGCCGAGGGTGAGGTGCTTGAGGAAGGTTCTGCGGGTCGGAGTCATGAGCGAAAGCATCCCGTTGTGGGTGGTGGAAGACAAGCCCGGCGGATGCTGCGCGAACCCAAGGAATGGCGGTTTCCCAACCGCCAACTCGACGGGTCCCGCGGGAGGCGCGCGAACTCCGCACTAGCGCGATGGGCAGAGTTCCCGTAGAAACGCCGCCCCAATCATGCCTGACTCCTCGCGTCCATCGCGTCCCAATCCGAAAAAACTGCTCGTCGCCAACCGCTCCGAAATCGCCATCCGCGTGATGCGGGCGGCCACGGAACTGGGGCTGCGCACCGTGGCGATCTATGCGGAGGAGGATCGGTTTTCGATGCATCGGTTCAAGGCGGATGAGGCCTATCGAGTCGGCGCGGGGAAAGGGCCGGTGGGCGCCTATCTCGATATCGATGGGATTGTCGCGCTGGCGAAGGAGAAGGGGGTCGAGCTGATTCATCCGGGCTACGGGTTTTTGTCGGAGAATGCGAATTTCGCACGGGCCTGTCGCAAGGCGGGGATCGAGTTCGTGGGGCCGAAGGCGGAGTTGCTCGAGCTGATGGGCGACAAGGTCGCGGCGCGGGCGCTCACGCAAAAGCTGAAAATCCCCACGCTGCCGGGCACGGAAGACCCGGTGTCCGATCGCGCGGAGGCGCTGAAGATCGCGGCGCACATTGGTTTTCCGCTGATCATCAAGGCGGCCTTTGGTGGCGGTGGGCGCGGGATGCGCGTGGTCCACAAGGCGGGTGATCTCGATGCGTTGCTCGACGAGGCGCAGGGCGAGGCAGAGCGGGCGTTTGGGAATGCGGCGGTGTTTCTCGAGAAATACATCCCGCGGGCGAAGCACATCGAGGTGCAGGTGCTGGGCGACCGGCATGGGCATGTGCTGCATCTGCACGAGCGCGATTGCTCGGTGCAGCGGCGGCATCAGAAGGTCGTCGAGATTGCGCCATCCGTTGGGTTGAAGGATACGGTGCGCCACGAGTTGTGTGACGCGGCGGCGCGCATCGCGAAGGAGATCGGCTACGACAACGCGGGCACGGTCGAGTTCCTCCTCGATCTCGATACGGACCAGTGGTTTTTCATCGAGATGAATCCGCGGATTCAGGTCGAGCACACCGTCACCGAGGAAATCACCGGCATCGACCTCGTGCGCTCGCAAATCCTCATCGCCCAGGGCGCGAAGCTGCACGGGCCGGAGTTATCGCTGCCGAAACAGGACGCCATTCCACGCCGTGGCTACGCGGTGCAGTGCCGCGTCACGACCGAGGACCCGGAGAACAAATTCACGCCAAACTACGGCAAGATCGTGACGTATCGCAGTGCGGGCGGCTACGGGGTGCGGCTCGATGCGGGGATGGGCGACGCGGGTGCGGTGATCACGCCGTTTTACGATTCGCTGCTGGTGAAGATCACGGCCGGCGGCGCGACATTCGACATGGCGCTCCAGCGCATGGACCGGGCGTTGCGGGAGTTTCGCATCCGCGGGGTGAAGACGAACATCCCGTTCCTCGAGAACGTGATTCACCACGGTGATTTCCGCAGCGGTCGCGCGACGACGACGATGATCGATACGTCGCCGCAGCTCTTCGAGTTCAAGGCGCGACGCGATCGCGCGACGAAGCTGCTCGGTTTTCTCGGCAACGTGATCGTCAACGGCAACCCGCACGTGAAAGGGCACAAACCGGAGGGTGCGCTCACGCCTGCGCCGCTGCCGCATTACGATCGCCGCGCCACACCGGCGAAGGGCACGCGCGACCTGCTGCTGGAACTTGGGCCGAAGAAATTCGCGGAGTGGACGCTGAAGCAGAAGCGGCTGCTCATCACGGATACGACCTTCCGCGATGCGCACCAGTCGCTGATGGCGACGCGGGTGCGCAGCTTCGACATGCTGGCGATCGCGCCAGCCGTCGCGCGGCGCACGCCGGAACTGTTCTCGCTCGAAATGTGGGGCGGCGCGACCTTCGACACGGCGATGCGCTTCCTCAGCGAAGACCCGTGGCAGCGCTTGCGCCAGCTTCGCGAGAAGGTGCCGAACATCTGCTTCCAGATGCTGCTGCGCGGTGCGAATGCGGTGGGCTACACGAGCTATCCGGCGAATGTTGTGGCCGGTTTCGTGAAGCACGCCGCGGAGTGCGGCATGGATATTTTCCGCGTCTTCGATTCGCTCAACGACTTGAAAAACATGGGCGCCGCCATGGAAGCTGTGCAGGAGACACACGCGATCTGCGAAGGCGCGCTCTGTTATACCGGCGACATCCTCGATCCAACGCGTACGAAGTATTCGCTGAAATACTACGTCGCCCTCGCGAAGGAGCTGCAGAAGATGGGAGCGCACTTCCTCGGCATCAAGGACATGGCGGGACTTTGCCGTCCGTATGCGGCGAGCGCTCTGGTCAAGGCACTGAAGGAAGAGATCGGCATTCCGGTGCATTTCCACACGCACGACACGAGCGGCGTGAATTCCGGCTCGATCCTGCGCGCCTCCGATGCGGGCGTGGATGTGGTCGATCTCGCGATCGCCTCGATGAGCGGCTCGACCTCCCAGCCGAACCTCAATTCCATCGTCGCCGCGCTCGAGCACACGCCGCGCGAAACCGGACTCGACCTTGGCACGCTCAACGAATTCTCGGACTACTGGGAGCACGTCCGCACGTTCTATGTGCCGTTCGACACGGCGCCGAAGAGCGGCAGCGCGGAGGTCTATCTGCACGAGATGCCCGGCGGGCAGTATACGAATCTCAAGGAGCAAGCCGCCGCGATGGGGCTGGGCCATCGGTGGCCGGAAATCGCGCGCACCTACCGCGAGGTCAATGATCTGCTCGGCGATATCGTGAAGGTCACACCGTCGAGCAAGGTCGTCGGCGACATGGCGCTCTTCCTTTTCACCAAGGGCATCAAGCCCGCGGACGTCGTGAATCTCCCGCCCGGCACAAGCTGGCCGGAGAGTGTGATCGACATGCTGAGCGGCGGTCTCGGCGAACCGATGGGCGGCTGGCCGAAGGCGGTCGTGCGCGCGGTGCTCGGCAACACGAAGACGAAACGCGCCAAGCCCGCGCCGGTAAAGCTTAAGGACGTGAAGGGCGAGGTCGCGGCGAAGTTCAAGCGCGAGGCTTCCGAGGACGACCTCTACTCGCACCTCATGTATCCGAGCGTCTTCGCGGAGTTTGCGAAGGTCATGCGCGACCACGGCGATGTAAGCGTGCTGCCGACACCCGCGTTTTTCTACGGCCTCCAGCCCGGCGAGGAAATCAACGTCAGCATCGAGGAGGGCAAGGTGCTTTTCATCAAGCTCATCAGCATCCGCGAGGCCGACAAGGAAGGACGGCGCGTGATCAGCTACGAACTCAACGGCATGCCGCGCGAGGCGGTGGTAACGGACAAATCCGTGGCGCCGAAGACGAAGTCGCGCGTGAAAGCCGACGCGAACGACAAGATGCAGGTCGGCGCGCCGATCCCGGGAATGGTCACCGCGCTGAACGCGAGCATGGGCGGGAAGGTCGCTGCCGGGGACAAGCTGGCGACACTCGAAGCGATGAAGATGCAGACCACGCTTTATGCACATGCGGATGGCGTGGTCACCGAGGTCACCGTGGCGGTCGGCGACTCCGTCGAGGCCGGGGATCTGATCGTCAAGTTGCGCGGCGCGTAGAATCTGGAGGCCGGAAGGAGCGCTGCTACATCCTCGTTCCCAGGCTTTTCGCAATAATATCAAATATCTTCGGCTCGCGTGTCCTCCGGGCGTTCGCTTGTTCGTTGTTTGGATGTCAGTTTAACCTTCAACATCAAATCAAAAGCAAACCTCACATCATGAAACTCAAGATCACCTCACTCTGTGCCACCCTCGTCCTCGCCGCCCTCGGGGCGCTCAACGCCGAGGAACCGGCGAAGAAGGCGGATTCGCCGGAATTTGCGCGGATGAAAACCCTCGTCGGCACCTGGACCGGCAAGACCGACATGGGCCAGGGGCCCGTGGAAATGACCATCCAGTATCGCCTCATCGCGGGCGGCAGCGTGCTCGAGGAGCGCATCGCGGCGGGCACCCCGCATGAAATGGTAAGCATGTATTACGATAAGGCCGGCAAGCTGGCGATGACGCATTACTGCGTCCTCGGCAATCGCCCCGAGATGGCGCTCAAGGGCTCCGACGCGAAGTCCATCACCTTCGACCTCGATGCCTCGTGCTGCGCCTTCGACACGAAGAAGGAATCGCACATGCACGGCGTGGTGCTGACGTTTGACGACGCCAACACGATCACCTCGTCCTGCACGGCGTTCATCGACGGCAAGGAAGCGCCGAAGCATCCCACGACCTTAAAGCGCGTGAAGACGGACACCGCGGCCAAGTAAGGCGCGGGCTGAAAGATCGCAAAGGCGGCGCGTTTTCGGATGACCGAGGTCACCGGGGCGCGCCGCCTGATTTTTGCCGCGAAGCCCGGGATCTGCAGCGAGTGCGTGCCCTATTGATAGCCTGCGAAGAGCTGATCAATCACCGGGTCGAGCTTCGTCGCTTCACTGGCGAATTTTCCAAAGTCGAGGCCGCCGTGATGGTGATATGTCGCGGAACCGATGACTTTGCCGCCGCGCTTCAACCGGAGTTCGGCATGTTTCAGAAAGGGGGCGAGGTCCCACCCGTTTCGTGCGGTGTAGGTGAGTAGAAAATCATTCGGTGAAGGAGGCAAAGTCTGGATGACCGTGGCTTCAATCCCGTGCCGTCGGATTCCGTTTTCCAACACGTGCAACACCTCCGAATTGGGCGCGCTGTGGTTCTCGAGGATGTAGATGAGCTTGATCTGCTTCTCGCCGGACGCGACCCGTTGGACGTTGATATTCGTGCAGGCAGAGAGGCATACGACGGCGAGGGCGAGCAGGGGAAATTTCATCGCGCCGATTTACCATCGCGATTTATGGAGGCAAGCCCACGTGCCATTCGGTCTTGCTCCTTGGCCGGCTTGGCGGGACCTAGGCAAGCCCTCCCTCAGTTTCGAGCGAAATAGAAGAGGGTGTAATACGCGGTGTCGTGGAGGAGCGGGGCGCCCGTGGCGGAGCGGACGCCGGCGGCGTGCAGTTCGTGGACGTGGCCTTCGGCGAGGCCATCGACGACGAGGTGGGCGCTCTTGTTGTCGGGGGCGACTTTCACGCTGAGGATTTTGGGCGTGGTCTTGTCCACCTCGGGGCTGCCGTAGCTGGATTGGTAGATGTAGGTGTAGCTCTCCAGCTTGTAGCTCTCGGGATTGGCAGCGGTGGCCGGATCGACCGGGGCGGTGAAGGCGAGGTCGAAGCCATCGGGGCGGAGTTTCATCTCGTGGATTTCGAACGGCGTTTTGCCGGTCCAGATGGTGCGTTGCAGGGCGTAGGGCTTGCCGCCGCGTGCGCCCCAACCGCGGTCGGTGCCATAGACGAAGAGGGAGCCGTCGGTGGCGAACTCGACGCTGAGGTTGCCGCTGTCGAAGCCCTGCATGAAGGGGTAACAGGCGCCCTGGATGTGGCCGTCGACCTTGTCCAAGGTCACACGCATCAAGGTCGAGTGCGCCTGGTCGGTGACGAAAAGCTGGCGGTCGAAGGGGCCGAATTTTCCGCCGGTCACATCCGGCACGAAGCCCGCGCCGGACTGGCCCATCTTCGGATAGGGGAAGTAGATCGAAGGCGGAAGCAGGTCGGGATTTTTGTGCGCCTGGAGGTAGAGGCGGTTGCCGCTCTCGGGCGCGGGGGATTTCTTCAAGCCGGCGGCGGCGAGCAAGTCCTTGGTCTCGGGGCGGTCGAACCAGCGGAGGCCCTCGGGGTTGCCGACGAATTTGCCGGAGACCAATTGCTGGAGTTTGTCCGAGCCGTTCCATGGACCCTGGTTGTCCATGTAGAAAAGATTGCCGTCAGCGTCGAAACCGATGCCGCCGGGGGAGCGGACGCCAGCGCAGACGGGGGTCCATTTGCCGTCAGGTGAAATCTGGATGCACCAGCCGCGGAAGGGGCTCTCGCTGGTGAACGAACCGGTAAGGCAGAGCACCACGAACATGTTGCCGTCCTTGTCGAACTTCGAGCCGAAGGCGTATTCGTGGTAGTCGCCGTTGATGCCCCACGGGTCGCCGACCGTCTCGAAGGCATCGGCGCGGCCGTCGGCGTTGGTATCGCGGAGACGGGTGACCTCGCAGCGCTGGGTGGCGTAGAGCCAGCCCTCCTTGTCGCCGGGGCGCAGGGCGAGGCCGAGCACTTCGTGGAGGCCGCTGGCGAAGCGCGTCCATTTCGGTTTCGGCGGCTCCTGCATCACGCCGTCCGCGACCCAGATGTCGCCGAGGCGCGTGGAGCAGGCGAGTTTATCGGGGCCGAGGAAGCAGAGAGCGCCGGCCTCGAAGATGACACCCTCGGGGGTGGGAAGAGTGACGATGCGGTAGTATTCGGCTTCGCGATCGCGCAGATCGGCGGCGGAGGTGCTCGCGGCGAGGACGAGGGTGAGGAGGGTGCAGAGCGCGAGGGCGAGATGACGGAGTGGGGACATTTTGGCGCGGGCGTGGATGGGCTCGGTGTTGAATTGAACGAGGTCGGAGTTAGTCGGAGTTAGTCGGAGTTCCTCTGTAGCCGCTTCGGGCTGAACGGGCCGCTTGCCTACCTTTTTCCGACCAACAGGGACAGTATAGCACAATTGGAGGATATTGCAATGACGAGTGGTGAAATGGCTTGGCAGATGGGATTGAGACATACGCTAAGCGCTGAGGATTTCGTTTAATCCTTCCAAAACCCGATCAAATTCTTCCGGGGTGGTGCGCGCGAGGCGGGTGCGCAGCCGTTTGGTGGAAAGCGTGCGGATTTGACCGATCTTGGCCCAGGAACGCTTCGGTAGTTTCGCGCCGCCGAGCTCCAGCGTCAGCGGAAAACCCGCGCTGGGTTCCTGGCTGGTGATCGCGACGGCGATGACGGTTCCGGAGCGTTCGTTGAAAACAGCGGCGCTGAGCACGAGCACCGGACGGCGGCCCGCCTGCTCGTGGCCGATCGTCGGGTCGAGATCGGCCCACCAGATTTCGCCTCTCAATATTCGGGCCATGCGTCAAGTTCGGCGGCGAGGCCCGCATCGGCGAGCGCCTGTTCTTCACGGGGATCGAGCCGGGCGCACTCGCGAGCCAGGCGCGAGCGTTTGTCCTGCGCGAGTTTTTCGGAGACAGCTTTTTGGATGGCTTCGCTACGGCTGCGGTAGACTCGCTTTTTCACGAGTTGATCAAGGTCGCGGAGCAGGTTCGCGTCGATGGAAATGGCAATTTTGGCAGCGCTCATCCTGTGGTAATACTTTTGGTATGACTCTGAGTCAATTGGCTACCAGACGATTTCCTCGACGAGCTTCGCGGTGGGGCCGTCGAAGGGGATGGGGACGAGCAACTCGCTTTTGCCGTTGCTCGTGCGGATGAGGGGCTTGGCGCCGGGGAATTTGTATTTCGCCTTGTCGCCGACCAGGTAGATGCCCCCGGGTTGCCCGGTGATTTTGTCGGCGAGGGCGGCGCGGAAGTAGAGATGGGTAACGGGCTTTTCGGCGGTGAAGGTGAGGGTGCGCTTGATGCTGGCGTCGATCTCGCCGGGGACGGCGACGGGGTAGTCGTCGATCTTCACGCCGTTGAAGGTGTAGGTGAAGGCGGGGCGTTGCTTGTCGTCGAGGTGGTAGCCTTTGAATTGATAGCCGGCGGTTTTGCCGGCAGCGGCAGGCCAGGGGGCGGATTCGCTTTCCAGGACAGCGAAGGGCGCGCCGGGAGGACCTTGCAGCACATTCACACCGAGCGGTTTTTCGTAACCGGCACCGCGGCCATCGCGATGCCTGGCGCCGTCGATGAACGGGCCCTGCCAGATCATCGCGAGGCGCAGATCGTTGGCGTCGAAGGCGAGATTGGCCTTCTCGGGATAGCCGACGCCGATCGCGCGCGAGCCGCCGCCCTCGATGAAGTTGCGGTAGATGACGGCCTCGGTCGTCGCGACGATCTCGGCCTTCCCCTGCACGAGGCCATCGGGCAGATCGCCGAAATCTCCGCGCGCGAGGTAGGACCAGAGCGCGCCGATTTGCCTCTGCGCATCGCCGCCGAGGATGTCGCGGTTGACGGCGACGCCATTCGGGAAGAACGACGGCATGCGTGTGCCGGGACGCAATGCTTGCGGGTCGATGAGATACCGGCGGAACCAATCCCACTTCACGCGCTTCGCGACAGTGGCGAGGTCGAGCGCGGGGACGCCGAGCGACTTGTGCCCGGCGAAGACGTGGCAGGCCACGCAGGAGGTGCCGCCGACGCCGACGAGCTTGCGGCCGAACTTCGCCTGCGCTGCGGCGTCGGCGGATTTCACGTCGGGGTCGGGCTGGGCGTCGGCGAGGGCGTCCGCCTTCTCGAAGAGCGCGGCGAGATGGCCGACGTTCGCCTCGCCGAATTGCGGCATGCGCGCGGCCATGTAGGGCCGGACCGCGCCGCCCTTCGCGAGGACTTCGCGAATCCACTCCGGGCGCAGCTTCGCGCCGACGGCATTGAGATGCGGCGGGATGCGGCCCTCGTCGCCGAGATCGACTTCGCCGACGGTGGCGAAGTATTCGCGGCGGAGTCCCTCCGGGCCGCCGCGGCGATCGCGATTGTGGCAGGCGTAGCAGTTGAAGGTCGTGAGGGTGCGGCGGATTTGCTGCTCGGGCTCGAGCGGCGCGTCGAGTTCCTGCGGGTTGCCGAGGGCGGCGAGGATGACCTGCTTTTGTCGGTCGGTGATTTCGAAATGCGGGATGCCGGGCTTCGCGGTGCTGGCGAGACAGCCGATGGGCTGGCGGGCGCGGAGTTCGAGCAGGGGCTTGGCCTTCGTGGCGGCGACCTCCGTGCCGGCGTGGCAGGTGGCGCAGTTGAATTGCGCGAAGAGATCTTTTCCGCGCGCTGCTTTCGCCGCATCGACGGTGAACGGCGCATCGCCCACCGGGACCATCGGCTGGCCATCGTGGGAGAGGGCGTTCGCGGGAATCTCCTGCTTACCGAAGCCCGGCCCGCGCCAGCGCACGTGGAATTCCGTCTGGCCGCCGCCGTCGAAATAGGTCACCGCGATGGTGTGCGCCCCGGCGGTGAGGTTGATCGTTTCGCCACGTTCCTGCGACGGGTGGATGCCGCCGTTATCGACGATCTGCTTTCCGTCGATGGCCAGGCGCGAGCCGTCGTCGCTCTCCGTGTAGAATTTGTATTCGCCGGTCTGCGGCACAGTGATCGTGCCGGTGAACCGCAACGCGTAATCGTTGCGCCGCTTTGCCACTTTTAGCGTGAAGGTGTCCACGACGCCCTCGGCGTCCGGCTTGAGCCGGTCGAAATCGGGCAATTCCGGTAACTGCTTTTCGTAATAGTCGCAATGGAGCCCGGCGATTTGCTGCGGGGTGCCGCCGGGCGTCTGCGCGCGGAGCAGCCACATCGCGATGGCCTCGGCTTCGCTGCTCTCGAGCTTCATGGCGGGCATGCGTCCGCCGGGGCGCGATTTCAGCGGATCGCGGAGGAAGGCGACGAGTTCGGAGACGGTGAATTTGCGGGCGAGATCGCCGAGGGGCACCGAGGCCAGCTTCGCGAGTTCGTCCTTGGCGGCGGAATCGTTTTCCTTGCCGGGAGGCAAATCGACCGGCGCGTGGCACTGTGCGCACCCCACCGAATGAAACAACCGCCGGCCCACCTCCATCGCGGCCATGCTCGCTCCGCGCCCCGCTCCGCCCGCAGGCCGTTGGATGCTCACGAGGAAATGTGTGAGCGCTTCGGCGGCATCCGTCTTTTCGGCGGGTGCGAGCGTGGCAAGCGCATCGGGCATCAAAGTTCCCGGCTGGACGGTCTGCGGATCGGCAAGAAAGGCGCGCAGCCATTGCGGGGTGAGGCGGACGCCGTCGGGGCCGAGCTTCGGTGAAGGGCGCGAGGCGAGGCGCGATTTGATTTCCGGGGAGGCTTCGTGGCAGGCAACGCAATTCATTTCGCCGAGCAAAATTTCGCCGGGTGAAACTTCGGCGCGGGCGAGGGAGGCGAGGGCTAGGAGAGCGATGAGGAACGGGAACGGGCGGGTCACGTGCGAATTGAGTGCCCGTTCGGCGGTTTCTTAGCAAGCCAGTGGAGTGAGAGGATTGGTCTGAAGGGTGAGGTGAAACCGCGTGTCATCCCGAGCGGAGTGCCGCGTTGGGCGAAGGTGGCACGGCACGCAGTCGAGGGACCCGGTGCCATCAAACCGAAGGCAAGGCCATGCAAGCGCCCGTGATTCGCAGATCCGGTAAATGATGCGCAGCTCTTATCAGGGTGCACCGCTCGACTGGCTCCGGGTCCCTCGACTTCGCACCCTTGCCGCCTGCGCCCGCCAAGGGTGCTGCGCTCGGGATGACCCGCGGTGTTGCGCCGCTCGTCTTTGTACGTGCCACTTGCCTTTTGTGATATGCCGCGTGTCGTTCGAGATGCGCGGATTGTCTTTTGCGCTTGTGGCATCCGCCTGCTACCGACTCCCCATGCTCGCAGTCACCACCCCGCCCGATGGCACTTCCTGGCAGTCGATCCTCTTCGGCGGCGCGGCGGCGATCGTGCTCATCCATGCGTGGCGCGGGTGGCGGCTGGGGGTGATGCGGCAGCTCATCAGCATCCTCGCGCTGGTGCTCGCCTATCTCGCGGCGACCGTGGAACGCGACCGGATCGTCCCGCTGCTGCGGCCCCTGGGGCTGCCGGATCGCTATCTTTCCTTCGTCGGAGGGGTGCTCCTTGCAATCGTGATTTACAGCGTGGTCATGATGCTCTCGGCGATCATCTTCAAGAAGACTTCGCAGCAGGACGTGGGGCTGGTGCGCGTGGGCTATGGATTTTTCGGGGCGCTGATCGGCGCGGGCAAGGGGCTGGTGATCGTGTGGTTTGCCTTTGTCGTCCTGCGGCTGATCGGGATCGTCGCGGAAATGCGCGTGGAGATGGCGAATCATCCCCTGCCCAAGCACGTGCGAGACCGCCTGCCAGAACACGTGGAGCCAGACCCACCCGGCGCCGCGGTGAAGGCAATCGCGGAGATGAAGGGGGCGCTCGACGACAGCGCGATCGCGGGCGTGCTCGACCGGCTCGACCCCTTCCCCAGCTCGCTGCACCGCATCATCCCGAAGACGATCCGGGTGCTGAGCGACGAGAAGGCCGCGCGCCGCCTGCAGGATTTTCCCGGGATGGAGGCGCTCGTGAAGCATCCCAAGCTGGTCGAGCTACAACGCGATCCCGAGGTGGCGAAGGCGATCGCGGAGCAGAATTTCCTCGCGGTGTTCCGGAATGAGCATGTCCAGAAATCGCTCACCGACCCGGAATTCACGGCGACGCTGCGGAAGTTTGAGTATGAAAAGGCGCTTGATTACGCGCTCGCCGGGTCGGACAAAAAGCCCGCACCCGCGATAGAGCGGTAGCTTTCGGGCTTCACCTCTTCCTCTTCCTCTTCATCTTCATCTTCCTCCCGGCGGCGGGGGTGGGATTAAGAGGAAGAGGAAGAGGAAGAGGAAGAGGCCTCCACCTTTCCATGGATTACATCCCGACCATCGGCCTCGAAGTTCACGTCCAGCTCAAGACGCGCAGCAAAATGTTCTGCGGGTGCCCGGTGGGCTTTGGCTCCGACGCGAATGCGAATACCTGCCCGGTCTGCCTCGGCTTCCCCGGCGCGCTGCCGGTGATGAATGAGGCGGCGCTGAGGATGACAGCGCTGACGGGGTTGATGCTCGGGTGCAAGGTGGCGGACGTCTGCAAGTTCGACCGGAAGAATTATTTCTACCCGGACATGCCGAAGAACTATCAGATTACGCAATACGACCAGCCGATCTGCCTCGGCGGCGAGGTGCCGCTCCACGAGTTTGCATATCCGAAGGACGCGCAGAAAAGCATCGCGGCGCCGGGCAAGGCGGTGCGGCTGACGCGCATCCATCTCGAGGAAGACGTGGCGAAATCGACGCACTTCGAGACGTCGAGCGGGATCGATTTCAACCGCGCCGGCACGCCGCTCATGGAGATCGTGAGTGAACCGGATATCGATTCGCCGGAGGAGGCCTTCGCATATCTCACATCGCTCCAGCAGATCCTGGTCTACGGCGGCGTAAGCGATGCGGACATGGAGAAGGGGCAGCTTCGTTGCGATTGCAATGTGAGCGTGCGCGCGCCCGGCACCGAGACGCTCGGCACGAAGATCGAGATCAAGAACATGAACTCGATCAGCGCGGTGCGGCGCGCCATCGCCTACGAGATCGAGCGGCAGAAGGACTGCCTGCGCCGAGGCGAGCCGCTCATTCAGTCCACGCGCCGCTGGGACGACGACAGCGGCCAGACTTTCCAGATGCGCTCGAAGGAAAGCGCGCACGACTACCGCTATTTTCCCGATCCCGATTTGCTGCCGGTCGATACCACGGTCTTCATGGATGAAGTGCGCGCGCTGCGACCGGAGCTACCCGGTGAAAAGCGCGACCGCTTTGCGCGCGATTACGCGGTCACGCCTTACGATGCCGCGGTGCTGGTGAGCGACCGCGCGCTCGCGGATTACTTCGATGCCGCGGCGAAGGGCGCGCGCAACCCGAAGAATGTCGCAAACTGGATCATCAACGACCTGCTCAGCGCGCTCGCGGCGGCGGAAAAGACCATCGCCGATTGTCCCATCTCCGCGCATGCGCTCGATGAACTCGCCGGCCTGATCGACAAGGGCACGATCAACAGCAAGCAGGCGAAGGAGGTCTTTGCGGAGATGTTCGCGAGCGGCAAACCCGCGGCGCAGATCGTGGCCGAGCGCGGGCTCGAGCAGGTCAGCGACACCGGGGCGATCGAGGCGCTTTGCCGGCAGGCGATCGACGCGAATCCGAAGGCGGTCGCGGAGTTCAAGGCCGGGAAGGCGCAGGCGATCAACGCGATCAAGGGGCAGGTGATGAAGCTCTCGCAGGGGAAGGCGAACCCGGTGCTGGTCGGCGAGATCATCGCGCGGTTGATTTCGGGCTGAGTCCATGTGATTTGAAGTTAGCCCACCGCCCCCATGCACCCCTGCCACCCCATCCGCACCGTCGTCGCCTTCGCGCTTGCAGCCGTCGCGTTCAACGCAGGCGTGCGTGTCTCCGCGGAGGAAAGCGATCCCGTCGTGCCCGCCCCCGCGCCTCTCGAACTCAAGAAACCCGTCATCACCAGCGACCTCGGCGGCCGGGAACTCGCGTTCCTCACCAAGGCCAACGAGAACGGTGTGATCATGCATTATGTTTCCGAACTCGCGAAGACGAAGGCCGAGTCGGAGAGCGTGCGCGAACTCGGCGAGCGCTTCGCCGCCACGCAGGAGGAGGAAACCAACCGGCTGATCGAGCTCTCCGCCGGCAAAGGCCTCAACTTCAAGGCGCAGACGCCGCCGGCGCTCAAGAAAATCCATGCCCGCCTCATGCCGCTGACCGGCACCGCCTTCGACAAAGCCTGCGCCGCCGAGCTGGCCGCGCTCGCCAAGCTCATCCTTAGCAATTACGCATCCGGCTGCGAGTGCAAGGACCCCGAGATCAAATCCTTCGCCGACGAGGGCCGGCAGCGGGCGCAGGAGCAATTCGACGCCGCCGGGAAATTGGACGAGTCACTTCGCGCAACACCGTGAGGAGACTTGATTGAAAATCCGCGTTCTCGACGTCCAGCTTCGCGTTTTCCCGGTGCGGGCGCGCATGCCGTTTCGCTATGGCATGGTCACGATGACGCGCGCGCCGCATTTGCTGGTCGAGGCACAGGTGGAGGTGGATGGGAAGGTGGCGCGCGGGGTGAGCGCGGATCATTTGCCGCCGAAGTGGTTCACGAAGGACCCGGAGACGTCGCTGCGCGAGGACGTGGCGCAGATGCGGAAAGTGATCGGGCATGCGGCGAAGGCGGCGGTGGCGCTGGGCACGATGGACGGGGTGTTTCATTGGTGGCGGGAGTTGTATGCGGTGCAGGCGACGTGGGCGGCGGGGTGGAGAATTCCGCCGCTGCTTGCCAACTTTGGCGTTTCGTTGATGGAGCGCGCAGCGATCGATGCCTTCTGCCGGGCGACGAAGACGAGCTTCACGCGCGCGGTGCGGACGAATGCGCTCGGGATGCAACTGGGCGTGCTGGACGAAAGTTTGCGCGGCGAACCGGCGGCGTTTTTGCCCGATGCGCCGCTGGAGGAAGTCCTCGTGCGGCACACCGTAGGGCTCACCGATCCGCTGACCGATGCGGACATTCCGCCCGGCGAGCGCGTGGAGGATGGGCTGCCGCAATCGCTCGCGGCATGCGTCGCCGCGCAGGGGCTCACGCATTTCAAGATCAAGCTCGGCGGGGTGCCGGAGGTGGATGCCGCGCGGCTTGGGGCCATCGCGCGGGTGGTGGGCGAAAAGTGCGCGTTCACGCTCGATGGGAATGAGAACTACCGCGCACTCGTGCCCTTCCGCGAATTGTGGGAGCGCCTGGCAGCCGATGCCGGGTTGGCTGAATTTCTGCGCGGGCTGATCGTCGTGGAGCAACCGCTACACCGCGAAGTCGCTCTGAGCGACGAGACCGCGGCGGAGCTCCGCGCGTGGACCGGTCGCCCTCCGATGATCATCGATGAGAGCGATGCGGAACTCGACTCCCTGCCGCACGCACTGGCCTGCGGCTACATCGGGACCAGCCACAAAAATTGCAAAGGCGTCTTCAAGGGCCTGCTGAATACGTGCCGGTTGCGGCAGCGGGCCGCCGCGGGCGAGCGTGTGGAACTGACGGCGGAGGATCTCTCGAACATCGGCCCGGTCGCGCTGCCGCAGGATCTCGCGGTCGTGGCCACGCTGGGCATTTCGCACGCCGAGCGCAACGGTCACCACTATTTCGCCGGGCTCCGCGAATGGCCCGCGCCGATCCAAAAGGAGGTGCTCGCGGGGCACAGCGATCTTTACGAGATGACGGCGGGCGGCTTCCCGGCGGTTCGCGTGCGAGATGGCCGGATGTCCGCCTGGAGCGCTGTGAATGCGCCTTTCGGCTACGCCGGGCCGCTGGATCTTTCCGGGTTCATGCGAGAGGAGGACTGGGACGGGGAGGTCTGACCGGGCCGGCGGGTTATTGGACTGATGCACTAATGGACTAATGGAAAAGGACGGCGGCGCCGCGGCAGTTCTTTCCATTTGTCCAACAGTCCATTAGTCCACTACCCATCTCCATGCAGGTTGCCGTCTTCAGCACCAAACCCTACGACGAATCCTTCCTCAAGGCGGCGAATGCCGCGGGGGTGCACGAGTTCGTGTTCTTCGAGCATCGCCTGAAGGAAAAGTCCGCGCCGCTCGCGGCGGGGTTCCCGGCGGTGTGCGCGTTTGTGAACGACGATCTCGGGGCGGGCACGCTCGAGGCGCTTTCGCGCGGCGGCACACGGTTGATCGTGCTGCGCTGCGCGGGGTTCAACCAAGTCGACCTGCGCGCGGCGGAACGCCTCGGCATCAGCGTGCGGCGCGTGCCGGCGTATTCCCCGTATGCGGTCGCGGAATTTGCCGTGGGGATGATCCTCGCGCTCAATCGCAAATATCATCGCGCCTTCAACCGCGTGCGCGAGGGCAATTTCGGCATCGACGGACTGCTCGGCTTCGACCTGAACGGCTCGACCGTCGGCGTCGTCGGCACCGGCAAGATCGGGTTTCTCACCGCAAAACCGCTCGCCGCCTTCGGCTGCCGCCTGCTCGGCTTCGACCCCTTCCCCAACCCCGACTTCACCGCGCTGGGCGGACGTTACACCGACCTCGATACCCTCTTCGCCGAGTCCCACATCGTCACGCTGCACTGCCCACTCACCCCGGAATCACACCATCTCATCGGCGCCGCGACGCTCACCAAAATGAAGCGCGGGGTGATGATCGTGAACACGAGCCGCGGCGCGCTCGTCGATGCCACCGCAATTATCGAAGCGCTGAAGAGCGGCCAGGTGGGCGCGCTCGGGCTGGATGTTTACGAACAGGAGGCCGATCTCTTTTACGAGGATCTCTCCGGCGAGATCATCCAGGACGATGTCCTCCAGCGCCTGCTCACCTTCCCCAACGTCCTCATCACCTCGCACCAGGCCTTCTTCACCGAGACCGCCCTGCGCAACATCGCGGAGACCACGGTGGGGAATCTCGATGATTTCGCCGCGGGCCGCACGAGCGGGAATATCGTGAGCAGCGAAGCGATGCGGAAATGAGTAATGAGTGAATGAGTCAATGAGTAAGGAATGCCCAATGCCGAATACCTAAGGAAGACGCGCGCCGGGAGCTTCGACATTGGTCATTCGACATTATTTACTCATTCACTCATTACTCATTACCTCATTGATCCCCTGACCCACCGCTCGTCCCGCTGATGCCTCCCGCCACCTCCCTCCCTCTCATCGACATGCACGTCCACCTCGTCGGCAATGGCCGGCGCGGCAGTGGTTGCTGGTTGCGGCTCGGCGGCACGTGGTGGCAGAAGCCGCTCGCCGCCTTCATGCTCCACCACATTGGGCTCGGCGGCACGGCCACCACGGCACGCGATTTCGACGAACGCTACGTGGAGCATCTCCTGCGCTGCGTGCGCGAATCGTCCATCGATTCCATCGTGCTCCTCGCGCAGGACGAAGTCTACGAACCCAACGGCACGAAGCGCCCGGACCTCGGCACCTTCTACATCCCGAACGATTACCTGCTCCGCCTTTGCCGCGCGCACCCGGAGTTTCTCCCCGCTGTCAGCATCCATCCCGCGCGGCCCGATGCGCTCGACGAACTGGAGCGCTGCCTCGTCGGCGGCGCGGTGATGCTCAAGCTCCTGCCGAATTGCCACAACGTGGATTGCAACGACCCGCGCTACCGCAAATTCTGGGAGCGCATGGCGGAGGCGAAGCTGCCACTCCTCGCGCACACCGGCGGCGAGCACACCGTGCAGGTCATCAACGCCGCGTATTCCGACCCGCGCGTGCTCACGCAGCCACTCGAGTGCGGCGTCACCGTCATCGCCGCGCACGCCGCGACCAAGAGCGGCCTCGGCGACCCCGAGTATTTCCACGACTGGGCCGCGATGCTCGAAAAATACCCGAACCTCTACGGCGACACCAGCGCCTGGCACGTGCCGTTGCGCGGCCGCTTCGCCGGCATCTCCACACGAGGCCTGATCGGCGAGCGCCTGCTGCACGGCAGCGATTTTCCCGTGCCGTGCAACGGCCTCTGGGCGCGCGTGCGCGGCTTCATCTCCGATGCCGACTGGCAGCGCTGCCGGGCGATCGCCAACGTCATCGAGCGCGACTACCAGCTCAAGCTCGCGATGGGCTTCGCCCCGGAGCACTTCACGCGCGTGAATGCCTTGCTGCGACCGCGCTGATCGTCAACGCGGCCCCTTCCACCGTGCCGCGTCGATGATCGACCACAGGTGCACGAGCCAGCCGAGCATGATGATCCACAGCACACTCGCGAGCACGAAATGAATCGCCGCCGCGAGCAACCGCCCCTGCACGAGCTGCCCGAGGCCGGGAATGAAGAAGCTGCAAATGGCGGCAAGCACATTGCCGGCGGAACCTTGCCCTGAAGTGATTTGGTCCATGATCGTGGAGTGAAGCGTTTCCCGACGTTATAACGCCCGCAGGCGAACTGGCATCTTAAAATCAGAGATAGCTCCATGTGCACTTGGTAATGCAACTACAGGGAAGAGCCTAAACTACTTCATCTCATTTTTATGGAAACTATTGTGTTCTCTGTCAATTCACGCTACAGGGCTCCCATGAAAACCCAATTTCTCCGACGCGTTTTCCCTGCGCTCCGACGCTCCCTCCTCCTTTCCGCACTGGCCGTCATCGGGCTCGGCACCGCACCTTCCGCCTCCGCCGTGGAAGCCGTCCCGCTCGTCGATTCCACGCTCCAGAACGACGATTTGCTGGGCACCAAGCCCACCCTGCGCATCAACAACGACCAGACCATTCTCCTCCAGTTTTGGCTCGCGAGCCTGCCCAATGGCGCCTACATCGAGAAGGCCACGCTGCGGCTCTGGGTCGCCGATGTCATCCTCCCGTCCGGCCGCAATTCCGGCACGATCGACGTCTTCAGCGCGGAAGACAGCTTCTCGCAGGTGGACGAAAAAAAGGTCACCGAGAACAACGCGCCGGATAAGCTGGATCAACTCGGCACGATCACCATCCCCAAGGTGCGCAAGGGAAACTACATCCTGCTCGACGTGACCGAGTATGTCCGCCCGCTAACCGTCAACACCGCCATCGCCCGGCCCACCTTCGTCATCGAGCAGGGCGGCGACAGCCACAACTGCACCTTCATCTTCGACAGCAAGGAGAACACCGCCACCAGCCACGGGCCGATCCTCGAGATCGTCACCGGGCCGATGTTTGCCGTGGTGGCGGCAGATGGGACGATCGATCGCAGTTCGCCCGGGGTCATCGTGAACCGCCTGGATATCGGCAATTACGTGGTCGTCTTCCCGCGCAACGTCTCGAAGGGCGTCTTCACCGCCACGCTCGGCGGGATCGATACGGAGTCGCAAATCGGGTTCATCTCCGTCGCGCGCCGTGCCGTCAATCCGAACGGAGTCTTTGTCCTGACGCGAGGCCCGTTGAATAGCAGCGATGCGGACCTGTCGTTTCACCTGACGGTGACGAGTCCGTAGCGGAGATCGCGGATTGCGGGCTGAACTCGGTCAATTCACCGGCTTGCCCTCGGGAGACACCGCCGCCGACTTCGGCTCCTCCAACCAGACCACCTCGTAGTAGCCGATCATCATTTCGTCCTCGCTCTGCAGGCCGAAATACACGGTCTTTTCCGGGTTGGGGTTGGCTTCGTTCTCCGCGCTGTTGTCATAGACGGCCTCCGCGCGCAGCTTCGTGCCGCGCGGCAAACGCTTCGGTTCGGCGAGCACATATTCGACCTGCCACTCGAAATCCCATTTTGGCACATCAAGCAGGATTTCCTCGCCGCCGCCATCCGGATACTCGGCGACGTAGCGGAACGATTTTCCGCGCAGGTGCATGTGCGGGCGCAGCGAGAGCAGCAGCGCATCCCGCGGCATCACCTTCGTCGCCACGACCTTCGCGGCTTTCTCCCCCGGCGGAATTTGGAAAGCCACCGTCGCGAGCGAGCGTGAATCCACCGGCTCCGCCGGCGGCGTCTTCGCGAAGCGCAGGCCGAGGCGCGTCTTCGTCTCGTGCGCGGTGCCGTCGGGCGTGTAGTGGATTTGCAAAACGAGCGTCGCACCCGCGGCGAGCAACTTCGCGCGGCCCGGCGGGTAAATCATCCCGCGCCCCGCCGAGAGCGACGTGGCGAAGCTGCCATTCAGGCCGCCGCCGTCCCCGCGCGGCAAATCGGTGGCGATGATCGGCGCGAAGCGAATGATCCACTTCCAGCGATCCTGCGGCTTCGCCCCCTCGAGCAGCGACACCGGGTCCCAGCGCGGCGTCCAGGGCCGCACCGTGCCCGCCGGCGCCGGCCCGTGCTTCTCGGTGAAAATGAGCACGTGATGCACGATGCCCGGCGGATCGGAGAGGATCTGCGTCGCCTCCACCCAGCGATCCTCGGTGAAATTCGTCGGGATGCGCAGGTAGCGGTAGGGCAGGCGCCCCTCCGCCGCCACGGTGAACGGCTCCGTCTCGATGATCATGTCCGGCGTGCCGATCTGCCATTCGTCGCGAGGCGGCACCGGCGGCAGCTTCTTCGCCTCATCACCGCGCGCGAGACCGCCGCGCAACCAGCGCTTCACGGTCGCCATGTCCGTGACGGAGAGCGACGGATCGTTCGCAAAATGCCCGTGTTCCGGGCTCGCGCTCCATGGCGGCATCCGCCGCTCATCCAGCACCTCGCGAATCGTGCGCGAGCGGCGGCGCACATCGTCGTAAGTCTCCAGCGCAAACGGCGCCGTGCCGCCGCGGAAATGGCACTCCTGGCAATGCTCGCGGAAAACCCTCTCCACGCCGCCGTAAAAAACCGGCGCATCCGCCGCAACCCCACCCGCCGCTGCCGCCGCACCCGCAATTTCCTCCTTCGTGGCCACCGGCGCCGGCGTCCATTCGAGCAGGCACCCCATCGGATCGGTCTCCGCCACCGCCGGCGCCTTCCCCTCGAGCAACGCCTCCACCGCCTCCCGCACAAAGTTCTTCGTCGGCGCATCCTTGCGATACGACCCCGTGCCGCCGCCGTCGTCCCTCCGAAACCCATACTGATCGTCCACCGCCCCGCGATAAGCCACGCGCCCGAGCCCATCGAGCACCACCGCATCCGTCGTGCTCCGCGCTCCCAGCAACCGCGCGAGCTCTCCCTTCGCATCCGCAATCATCGGCACCTCCTCCTTCGTCCCGTCCGCTTTCGAGCCCCCTTCCTTCGTTCCCTCCGCGTTGACTCCTTCCACCTTCAGGCCAACTACCTTCTGCCCCACGCTCTTCCCCCTCTGCCCCTTCACAGCCTGCCGCAAAGCTTCCGCCGTCACATCCGAACTCGAATCCACCAGAAAAACCCGCACCCCCCGCCCCGCCAACTCCTGCGCCAGCGCCCGCAACCGCGGCGCATACACCTTCGCCATCGGACAATCCCCCGCCGTCCATGCCAGCACCACCGGGAGCGCCGTCCCCTCATGCGCAATCACATGCTCTTTCCCCTCCACATCCACGAGCACGGATAGCGCAATCACCGGCTTTTGCTCTTCCGCCCAAAGCGGATTTCGAGCTGTAATCCAAAGCAAAACCAGGCCGCAAAGAAGCGAGAACTTCCAACGAGAGGCACGGATTTGCGCGGAAAGGGTTTCGAATTTCAAGGTGTGGCGAGTGTGGTAGTTGTCATAGGTGGCGCCATGGCGAGCGTCCACTTCTTCCTCCAAAACGCGCGCTTCCACCGATCGGTTACGAGAGTTTCACCCCAGCACGCAGAAAAAAAGCCGGACCGGAAAGATCCGGTCCGGCTGTGGTGCGTGGAGGTGCGTCTGAGAATCAGCGAACTCGCCGGGCGGTAATGCCGCCAAACGCGGACATTGTGCCCATGCTCACATTCGCCTTGGTCACGAGATAGACCGTCGTGGTGGTGGTAACATTAACCCGTTTGCGCGGCACGGTCATGGTATCGGTAAACGTGGCGCCACTGGCGAGCACACCCGTATAAACCTCGCTGCCATCAGTAGGTATCGCCCCGCCAGTCGTGTTGATTGCGGCTTGCGCGGTGTTTACGACCGCGCTGGCAAGTTTATAATTAACATTGCCTTCGACATCCCAATCGCCAGCGGTAAGGGAAATACTGGTGACATTGGTGCCAGTGGCATTCGGAACATTGACCGCCGCCCCGGTGGCGACATAGGATGACACGAACTCACCGATCCCTCCCGCGGAAGCATTGTCCGCCGCGGTCGTGCCCGTGACCGACGTAAACAGGGTATTGGCGGTTTGCCACGTGCCGTCGCCGCGCAGGAATTTGGTGGAGCTGGAGCCGGTGCCGAGATAGGCCGCATTGATGATTGATCCATTCCAGGTGCCCGAGGTGACCGTCCCGACAGCCAGATTGCCCAGTGTTAGGCTACTAATACTGCTTTGCGTGAGTAGCGGCGAGCCTCCAAGAGTAAGATTTCCCCCGCTTACTGCAAGGCGGTAGAGCAGCCCGCCTAGAGTCCGATAAATGTCTATCCGTCCCGCATCCGGGTCGAGTTCGATATAGCCTCCAGAGCCATAAGTCGTTAGTATACCGGACTCATTGAACTGCATGCTTACCCCAAATGAGATGGGGTCACCGAATCCCCAGGCGAAATATCCATTCGGTTGCGCGATATTCTGGTAAAGAAACGCGCCGGGTAGCATCGCTGAATATCCGGTGAAATTCGGGTCTTCAAGATATTGCATCGTGAAGCCTGGTGACCCATTGGGGTCGGCGGTCGTGGCCGGAAAGTAATCATATCCCCGAAGCCAGAGTGTCGGCGGATCTGCGTGGATGGTCTGGGCGCCGGTATCGCCTTTCCCAATTTCCAACGTAAGTCCCACGTGAAAATCGTCGTAGACCGGCGAGTTAGGCCCGGGAGAGTTCGCGGAGTGCGCCCAGGGAGCGAAAGCACACAGGAGTGCAGTAATCAGAAGATAAGTTAATAGGTTAGGGTTTGACTTTTTCATATGCGGCGTTTTATTTCATTGTTTCAGATGAGATGAGTGACGACTGACTGCGGTTGATATCTTGGGAACGGCCCCTCTCACCCGGCGCTTCATGGTTGGCTCCGAAGCGTTTTGGGCGGCAGGGAAGTTCGAGGACGCATCGAGAAAATCAGCTTTGCGCGAGGTGCGGTATCGGGAGAGGAGCCCGGATTTCACGTAATGGAAACGCGCAAGGGAGTCCTGAGATCGTTACCTGGAATTCATGGAAAATCACCTTGCCGCGCGGCCGGGAAACCCCGATGCTGTCTTCGCCCCCCTCCCCGGAGTTTGCCCCATGCCTTCTCCCAAGAAAATGTCCGTTGTCATCGCCGATGCGGAGCCTGCTTCCCGGCATGGATTAATCGCGCTTTGCAACGCTCACGAGAGGTTGCGCGTCGTTGGTGAATCGGGCTCGGTACGGATGGTGCGCAATCTGTGCCGGCAGTTACGTCCGGATTTGCTCATGTCGATCCCGGGATCGATGGTGGGGAAGGACTGGCGTTGATCAAGGAGTTGCCACGCCTCGCGAAAACAATACGCGCGGTCGCTTTCGCCCGGCTGGCGGATGCCGGCCGGATCGAGCAGGCCCTCCGGGCCGGTGCACTCGGATACGCGACACGGCAGGAGGAGGAAGCGGAACTGCTGAAAGTTCTGCTCGCCGTGGAGGATGGAAAGCGTCACCTCAGCCCACGGGCCATCGAAGCGGTTCCCCGCGGATTAACGGATGGCACGGTCCGCGTGTCGGAGGATGCCCTGGCCGTGCTTTCCGTGCGCGAGCGCCAGGTTTTTGCGCTGCTGGGCGCCGGACTGGCCACGAGGGAGATCGCGGTGAAATGTGGTGTGAGCATCAAGACCGTGGAGAGCCACATGGAACATCTCAAGTTAAAGCTCTCATTGAGATCCATGCCCGAACTGCGCAAGGCAGCGGCAGTCTCAGCGCTGGACTAGCCACGGGCCGCGCCGCATTCCCGTAAACCGGGCGCTTGCGCATCCGCGTGGTTTTCTCCAACCCTCCCCATCAGCGCCCGCAACCGCAGCGCATACACCTTAGCCAACGGACAATCCCATGCCGTCCAGCCAAACACCACCGGCAACGCCCCCCCCTCCACGCGCCACCAGGCGCTCGTCTCACGTCTGCCACACGCACCGTATTCAATGCGGACGCAAATAGCAGAACGAGCAAACAGGAAATCGATATGCGGGTGAGCCAGTTTGCGCGCGGCTGAGGGTGATACGGATTTCACAATAGGCGGTCGAACATGAGGGCTTACGCGACTCCAAGCGAGCCGTCCCGTTTTCAATTACACCGGGCACCAAAGCCGGTTACGGAAAACCCGTCCCGGATTCCTCTTCCGCCCGATTAGCGCCGCTACAATCGACCTACAATCCAACGATCCTCTTCGACAGAGGCCGTCGACGGGCATGTCACGCAACCAAATCCTACCGCATTCACGGGCCTGCCTTTGGAAACCCAGTCTTACGAGGCCGGAGGGTCGCTCACTTCGGTGATTTCCACACGCGCGGACCAATTGATTGTCGTGCTGGAAGCCCCGGTAGCCTTGATTTGCAAAACATTGTTATCGTCATCAAAGGAGAATCCCCCCCACCCAGATGCACCGGAATCATGAAACTCACAGAGATTGGTGGAACTCACCCCCAAAGCGCTCCCATCGCCATTCACGAAGACGGTATACACGGCATACTTCGATGCTCCCCCGGAGGTCGCCCGGCCCAGGATGGAAACCGTAATGACACTGGTGCTATGATAGTCCAGGACAACGCGGTTTGCGCTTCCCGGCGTACCGCCGTCCATGGTCAGTTCTGTGGCGCTATTGTTGGTCGTTTGTTTGCCGAGCACCACTATGCGGCTCTTGGGACTTCCATTCGTCGTGGTGATCTGCGGTGGAACGAACGCCGTCGTGCCCTCGACATTCAGCGTGTCCGTACCAGTTGGGCGTGAAGTGGTATTATGTCCAATCGTGGTCGCATTGGCAATGCCATCGTGATAATATCGCGCCAGGCTCGGATTGCCCGTATTTGTTTCGCTGACAAACAACCCAAAGTCTCCCCAGTCCTCGTAGACATCGCCGGTTAACAGCCAGTTGCGTGAGCACGAGTGGCTCGCATCGCCGTGATAGAGGAAGCCCCCAGCCAGGTCGCTTCCCGGCGTTCCTTCAGATGGGCCCGCCTCCCAGTTCAGCCCGGAATCCAAACTTTGCGTCCCCGTCCAGATGTTCGCCGCGGAGAGCGATCCCCGCGTCGGGTTGGGATTCGTGGAATTCATGGCCACGGAAAATCCGTTGACCAATCCATCGAAAATCAATCCCTGGACCGCATCGGTCGAGCAGCCTACGCCAAACCCAGCCATCGCGGCCGGGGCATTCGGGACCGGCGGATTGACCACGCCCCAGTGTTCAATCAAGGCGGCCAGGCCTCCCGTCACACCCACCGTAGGATTGGCATACACGCTATGCGTGTCATAACCCGTTGCTGTACTCCAGGCGGATAAACTGGAGTAAGAGCCGGCCGTGTTCCAGTTAAGCCCTTTCCAGCACAGTGGGATCCGAAGCTTGGAATTCACGTGACTTGAAGTCGCGGC